>Ga0209254_10004023_pt1 | contig 13445 bp, 9 predicted proteins | sample FrelakmetDIP11DI_FD_187148 | JGI IMG/M metagenome (GOLD analysis project Ga0209254, IMG submission 187148) | Freshwater lake sediment microbial communities from the University of Notre Dame, USA, for methane emissions studies - DIP11 DI (SPAdes)... | ecosystem: Environmental > Aquatic >...
TCTCTCTTCGTAAACGATACGTAAACCTACGTTATCGTCTGGATTGCACTTTTCGTTCTGATTTTCAGCAATCTGCATTCATTCTCTGTGTTGGATTTCACCGGCAGCTGGTGGCGGAGCTTACTGCCATCGCAGTACGAAGGGCGTGAGGCGTATCTCAGTGTCGGCCGGCGCTCCGGAGGGCTTTAACGCCCCGCCGTAGTGAATGTCGGTTCTGACACCGGCTATGGCGGGCGCAGCATCTGTCCGCAGTTCAAGCTGTTTGTTTTCACCGGCGAATTGACCGTCGATCCAGATCCGCGCCACGCCATTTTTCTTTCCAGCATCGTTCAGGATCACCTCCTGCTCGATGGTGATCCAGCGACCACGGCGCAAGCTGGCCTTACCGGCCACGGTGGGCAAAATCTTCCAGCCTTCTGCGGTGGCGTCCTGCACATTGACCACGGGGGCGCCATCCTTGTTCCAACCCAAGCGCACCGCCGCACCCTGCCCTACGACGGCATCACCGCGGGGGTCGAATGTGCTGCCGATTGCGAGGCCTGGCAAAGTGCCCCCGTTCCCAAAGCTAAGCTCAGGCGGAAAGTAGATGCTGTAGCTGAGGCAAGCGGCGTTGGGACGAGCATCCAACAGCTCCGCCGGCATCCATGTAAACCCGAGACCGGCAGGCGTCTGATCGGCATCGGCACCGGCGTCCTTGCGCAGCGCCACAGCGAGCTGGGGATGATCCTGATCGGTTTCAGGCGAAAGAACCATCGCGTTCTCCAAGACGCCCCACTCGCTCGATCCGAGCCGGGCCTGCAGTTCGCTGAGACTGACAAGCTCGCCGGACGCGGAGGTCAAATTGAAACGCGTCGAGACGGGATAGCGGCCTTCGCAGATCGCAGGTTCGTCCTTGTCGAGCCAGGACATGCCGAACCAGCCCACCACAATGAGCGCGGCGACGGCCCCGGTTGCGTTGACGATCAGGTTCACGTTCCCGCTCATCAGGATGTCCCAAATCTGCTCACGCCGGACCGGCCAGCGGGGGTCCGCCAACCGGAGAGCGACTGTTTTTGTCTGTAAGCCAGGCTGCCCCTACGCACGATCACGCCATCAACTGTCCATCTGCCGCGAGACCAGTCGCCGTCACGCCGTGCACATTCTGCAGCAGTACCACGTCGTAGTAGGCGCCGCCGACCTTTATCGAGACCATGGAACCTTCCAGCGTGTCCTTCACCTGAACAAGCCCGGGATCGCTGGCCAACGTTCCAGTGAAGGAAGTCAGGTCGAGGCGGTCGCCGTCGCCGAAGTCCGTGATCAAGTCCACGCCTTGCGATTTTCTTCCCGATACCACGTCCCTCACGTTCCAGACGAACGTATCGTCACCCGCGCCACCGGTGAAGAGATCCGATCCTTCAAAGCCCCGGAACACATCGTTGCCTGCACCGCCATCGAAGGTATCGACATTCCTGCCGCCCGAGAAGGTGTCCGCAAACGACGAACCTTTCACCTGCTCGATGTTGGAATAGCGATCACTCCCCATGCCGGTAACCCGCCCGTTGGTGACAGCGATGGCCGAGGTCGCCTCCGAGTAGTCGAGCACATCGTATCCAGCCCCGCCGTCGTAGCTGTCGTTTCCGGCACCACCGATGATCACGTCGTTGCCGTCTCCGCCGCTCACCCGGTCATTGCCGGCTCCGCCGATTAGAATGTCGTCACCAGCCACTCCCGTCATGCGGTCGTTTCCGGCTCCGCCGTCGATGACGTCGTCACCAGCGCCCGCGTTGATCACGTTGGCGCCGCTATTGCCGGTGATGACGTCATCACCGGAGCTGCCGACAACGTTCTCTATCGCGATGAGTTTTTGATTGCCGGGGCCGGTGGCCGTACCGGCAGCTAAATCTATGGACACTCCCGAGCTGATCGCAGAGTAATCGACGGTGTCTGTGCCGCGCCCGCCATCGTACGTGTCGTCTCCAGACGAGGCGATGATCGTGTCGCTCATGTTGCCGCCGCGCTGGAACGCGACCTGGAGGGTCCCAGTGGTTTGCGCGGTCGAAGAGCCCTCCTGTGCGATCGCGGTCACCTGCAGAGACAGGTTTCGCGCCGTCGGGGCGGTCATCGAAAGGCCGGGCAGATCGCTCGCTTGCAGCAACCAGGAGCCATCGCCTTGCAGAACGCCGGCGGAGAGGCTGGCGGCCGCCGGGACACCGGCAATTCGAATTCGCAGCGACTCCGATCCATCCGTATCGGTCAATGCGGCGGAGATCGCGAGAGCGACCGACGCTGTGGCTGCGAATTGGTCACCGCGGATCGATTCGGTGCCGCTGGTTCCGAACAACGTCGGGACACGTGCGACTTGAACCGTGGATCTGCTGACCTGAAGAGCCGGCGTATCGGCACGCGCGGTGATGCCGACATTGACGGTATGGACGACGCTTGCGCCGAACTCATCGGAGACCCGAACGTGGAACGCATCGCTGCCGCTGACATTGGAAGCTGGCGTGTAGACGAAACGGCCGGTTGCCGTATCGAGGCTCAGTGCTCCCTTGCCGGGGCCTTCGAGAACCGCATATGTCAGCTGATCACCGTTGGCGTCGCTTGCGGAGACGACGCCCTGGATCGGGGTGTCTTCCATGGTCGACATCATGACCGGCGCACCTGCTGCGGGCGCGACATTCAAAAGCTCGGCGATGCTGATTGCGCGACCGTCGAGCGTGATCGCCAACTCCTCGATCGTATCGATGGAAAGGCCGAGGCTGGCGAAGGAAAACTGGCCCGAGCTACGAGCGTTCGCCAGATCCCGATACGCGGCGATGTCTGACAGAAAGGCGGGTGTAACATCACTCGAGGAGAGTTCAAGCCGAACGGTGTCGTAGCCCTCACCGCCCGAGATTGCATCTAGGCCATCGCCCGCGCGCTGGATGAAGAGATCATCGCCCGCCCCTCCGGACAGCCGGTCATTGCCCGATCGGCCGTCGATGATATCGTCTCCTCCGGCTCCGTCGATCACATTGTCATCGAGTGCCGTCCGATCAAACGTGACCGATACGACGGACGATGTCGAAGCGGTCGAACCGTTTGCTTCCCTCGCCGTCGCGGTCACCGTCAGCGATAAATCCGAATCGGTGGGTGCTGTCAGGCTCAACCCATCGAGATCAGTTCCTGTGAGTAGCCAGGAGCCATCCGATTGCCTTATACCCGCCGAAAGCGTTGCAGCATCCGGCAGACCTGCGACGGAAACAGCGATGGTTTCCGATCCGTCGTTATCGCGCAGGGCCGCCGCAATGGTCAGCGGAATGACCGCTGATGCGGGCGGGAGGTTGCCGACGATCACGTCGCCGCCGTCACCACCTGTGACAGGCTTGGCCAATACCACTGTTGCGTTGTTCGTCGAGAGCGACGGGGCGTCGGCCGCCGCGTCTACAGCGATGCGAACGGTTTGAGCGACGCTTTCTCCGCTGGGGTCGGTGATCCGAACGATAAAGCTATCGGTTCCGCTCCAGTTGGTTTCGGGCGTGTAGACAAACGCTCCGGTTTCAGCATTCAGCACAAGGGCGCCACGTGAGGGGCCTGCCTGAATTGCGTAAGCGAGAGTGTCGCCGTCGGCGTCGCTCGCTTCTATCAAACCTTCAACGCCGCCATCTTCCTGCGTCCCGATTTGCAATTCGGCAGCCGCAGCCGGCGCAGAGTTGATGAGATCGTCGATCTCAACCGCCTGCCCGTCGAGCTTCACACTCATCCCTTCCAGAACGGATATGGTCAGGCCGAGGGATGCGAACGTGAACGACGCGCCAGTCGTCTGGCTTGTAAGGTTTGCGAGCGAACCTGCCGCCGCCGATTGGGCGGCCGCCCACTGCTGGTAAGCTGAAAGATCGGCGCGCAGAGCTGCGGTCACGTCGGAGGAGGAGAGATCAAGCTCGAGGCGGTCGTTACCTCTGCCACCGGTGATGATGTCGCTGCCATCGCCGGTGCGCCAGATGAAGGTGTCGTCACCGTCGCCACCGGAGAGGCGGTCGTTGCCGGCGCCGCCGATGATCGTGTCGTTGCCACCATCGCCGAAGATGTTGTCGTCGCCGGCACCGCCGTCGATGAAGTCGTTGCCGCCGCCGCCGAAGACGCCATCGTTGCCGTCCTCGCCGAATATGCGATCGTTCCCCGCGTCGCCCGTCAATGTATCGGAGCCGGTGCCGCCGAAGAGATCGTCGTCGCCTGCACCGCCGTTGATGCGGTCGTTGCCTTCACCGCCCTCGATGCGGTCGGCCAACGTCGTGCCAGTCAATACGTCGTTCGCCGCCGTCCCGGAAATCGTTGCCACAGATCGCTCCCACACGATTGCTGCCATCCTGGCGAAGGACATTGCACAAAACTATTTGCGATCCCGTAGAAACGAGATTTAAAAATTATCTCGAATAAGGGATTTTCGCTCTATTTTAGAACATTCCGTCGATCCGGCGCGGTTTGGGCCCTCCGCCGACCGCCCCGGGGGGCACAGGCGGACGCCGGTCGCTCCCCTCACACGTACTTTCCGGGATTCATGAGCCCTTGCGGGTCGAGCGCCGTCTTGATCTGCCGCATCACGCCGAGAGACGCTCCCGCCTCGGTGGCAAGGTAGCGCGCCTTGCCCTGCCCAATCCCGTGTTCTCCGGTGCATGTTCCCTCCATGCGCAGGGCGCGCGCGGCGAGGCGATCCAGGTAGGCGTTTATGCGGTCCCGCTCAGCTCCGTCGGCGCCGTCATAGACCAAGATCGTATGAAAGTTGCCGTCGCCAACATGGCCGACAATGGGCGCCACGAGCCCGCTTTCCTTAAGGTCCTGTAAAGTCTCATCGAGACATTCGGCCAGCCGCGAGACCGGAACGCAAATGTCGGTCACGAGAAACGAGCGGCCGGGAAACGCGGTGCGGATGCTCCAGAATGCGTCGTGACGGGCTTTCCATAGTGCACGGCGTTCATCCACCGTTGTGCCATGACCGAGCCACGTCCCATCCTGATCTTCAACCACGGCAATAAATGACTCCAGGTGCTCAGCGGCCGATGCGGCCGTTCCGGCAACTTCAACGAACAGGACCGGACCATCAGCCGGCAAACCGGTGTTCGAAGCCTTGTTGACGATCTCCAGCATCGCTTTATCGAGAAGCTCGATGCGCTGCATGGCGAGACCTGCCTGCACCGCCGCAGCCGAGGCACGCGCGGCGGCGGCAACCGAGCTAAACGCGGCAACGCCGGCAATCACTGTTTCCGGCCGCGGGTGCAGGCGGAGGGTCAACTCGACGATGATGCCGAGCGTCCCTTCGGCTCCCACAAACAGGCGTGTGAGGTCGTAACCTGCGGCCGATTTGCGAGCGCGCGAGCCCGTGGAGATGAGCGTGCCATCAGCCAACACGACTTTGAGCGCGAGAACATTCTCGCGCATCGCGCCATAGCGGACGGTGGTCGTGCCTGACGCCCGCGTGGATGCCATGCCGCCCAGGGTGGCCGTTCCGGCACCCGGGTCAACGGGAAAGAAAAGACCGGTACTTCGCAGCCCTGCGTTCAGTTGATCGAGCGTGACGCCAGGTTCGACCGTGGCATCCAGATCATCTTGGCCAACGCGAATGATCCGCGTCATGCGGGAGAGATCGACCGAGACTCCGCCGCGCGGCGCATTGACCTGCCCTTCCAGTGACGTGCCCGCGCCGAAGGGAATAAGTGGCATGCGGTGGTGACTGGCGAGGCGAACGATTGCCTGAACCTCCTCCACCGTTTCGGGAAATATGACGGCATCAGGCGGCTGCCCCGGCAATGCCGTCAATGTGCCTGCATGCTGTTCGCAGATCGCAGCCGCCGTCGTGCACCGCCCGGGACAAATCCGCGACATCTCCGCAAACGCGGCGGCGAAGCTTTCATATCGTGGTCGGTTCGACATTCCGGTACCGCCCTGATTAAGCGCGAAGCTGATCCGCTTGAAGAGGATTTCCCCAGTTTCCTCACAACGGGAAAGCGGCGCAACCTCTGATGGCGTGTGAAAGAGGCATCACTGTTCCACACGATTGCGCCCGGAAGGCTTTCGGCGCCTTGCCATTCGCCGCTTTCGGGTTTCACAATTGCCAAATGCTTAAAGCCGGGGGCTTCCATAAGAGGCAGTTAGGGGAGATGTTCATGTTTCGCAGGCTTTTTCTGGCCGGACTCGCCTTGGCGGCGGCCGGTGTCATCAGCGTTGCGCACGCGCAAGATCTCGTCAGCGTCGCAGGCGGCACGCTCGACACAAGCAAAGACGGCAGCCTTACGATCGACGTCAGCAAGGCACCGGGGGCTTTTCGCGCACTGCGAGTGAAGAACAAAGGCAAGACGACGATCGACCTCAGACGCGTCCAGATCGTCTACTCGGATGGATCGGTCCACAACGAAGACCGGCAGATCGATTTGAGGAAAGGTGAGCGCAGCCGGGAAATCGCACCGGGGACCGACGACAAATTCATCGACAAGGTCAACCTGATCTGGAACGCCACGAGAGGCGAAGGCACGCTGGAGGTGCTGGGTCTGCAAACCAAGGCCGGGAGCAGACTGGAGCGCCCCAAGACACCGGCGACGGGAGATATTTCGGTCCTGCCCGACGACGGGAAGCCGGTCGCCAACAACAAGGGGCCGATCCTCGACGGCAATGACGTGATGTTCGGCTACCAGAACGTCGGTTTCGGACTGGACCGGGATGTCATCAAAGTCGGGGGCGAAATTGGCAAGTTCGACCGGCTGCGGCTGCGGGTTCTGGGCAACGACGTTCACATCAATACGCTGAAGGTCGTCTACATGGACGGCACCGAACAGGATCTGGCGGTGGACGCGGATGTGCGAGCCAACATGCGCACGTCGTGGCTTGAAATACAGGGCGACAAGTTCATTCGCGAAATTCAGATGAACTACCGCTCCAAGCCGAACTTCAAGGGTCAGGCACGCATCGAAGTCACCGGCCAATATGCAGACGGCTGGCTCGGCCCGAGTGGCGAGGGCAAGAAATACAATGCGGGTTGGGTTTTGCTCGGCGCGCAGACGGCAGGCTTCACGGGCTTTGACAAGGATACGATCACCGTCGGCAAGAACGAGGGTGGATTCACCAAGCTGCGGGTGGTGGCAAAGGATCGCGCCATTACGTTGCGTGAGGTGCGCGTCGTGTTCTTCAGCGGGCCCGACGAGGTCTTCACGATGCGCGAGCGTATCGATCCCGGCAATCCTTACGGACCGCTGGAGTTCAAGGGCGGGCGCGCTGGCATAAAGGAAATCCAGGCCAAGTATCGCTCACGCTTCGATCTGGCCAAGGGCCTCAAGAACCTGTTTGAGGGAACTCCCGCGGTCGTGGAAGTCTGGGGTCAGCACTAGCCATCCATCAATCCGAAGCAGCGTGGGGCCACCTTCGCGTGGCCCCTTGCCTGCCTGACGAACCGCTTGCGGCCTCGCTGTTTTGGAATCGATCTAAATCAGCGGCCCAGCCGCCGCCGCAGCGCAGCAATTCCGCGACCCCTGCGGCACTGTGCGCACAGGTTTGCCGGAATAGTGCTACGAACCTGTGCGAGATCGTCCGGATGTCTCGCTCGCCTATGCCGAATGTGCTAGGCGCCATTATCTCGGCGACCGATCAACCTCGAAGACCCATCCGGATTAGATGCCTCAAGCTTTTGCCGCCGCGCATGCTGCGCCCCGCACACGCCTTCCCGAAACAACCCCCATCACTTCCGCCGACAAGCGGGCCGCGTTGAAGGGCCAGGCCATGAAGCTCGCGCAGCATTGCGCGAAGTATCGTGGTGCGGACAATCGAAAGGCCGTGGTTCAACTCCTCACGACGGTCGTGCCGTTCGTCGCAATCGTGACGGCGATGTTCCTCACGGTGCAGCAGCATTACTGGGCGACGCTCCTGCTCTCCATTCCCGGCGGGCTTCTCGTCGTGCGCTTCTTCATCATTCAGCATGATTGCGGGCACGGCTCGTTCATGTCCACGAACGCGGCCAACACCTGGGTCGGCCGGGCCATGAGCCTCATCACGGTGACCCCGTACGGGCTGTGGCGGCGCGAACATGCCCAGCACCACGCGACCTCCGGCCACCTGGAGAAGCGCGGGGTCGGCGATATCGATACGCTGACGGTGGAGGAGTGGAAGGCGCTCTCGCCGCTCGGCAAGGCACGCTACCGTCTTTACCGCAACCCGATCTTCCTGTTCGGCGTCGGCGTGCCGTTCTACTTCATGATCATCCAGCGCTTCCCGTGGTTCCATCCCTATCCGGCGCGGGATACGTGGAAGAGCGTGATGGGCCTCAACGCGGGTCTTGTGCTCTTCTACGGCGCGATCGGCGCTTTCACGGGGTATTCGAACCTGTTCTTCGTCGCGTGGCCACTTCTTCACGTCGCATCGGCCGTCGGAGGCTGGCTGTTCTTCATCCAGCACCAGTTCGAGGAAACAGTGTGGGAGGGAAGCGACGACTGGACATTCCAGGTCGCGGCACTCTATGGCAGCTCATACTACGCTCTGCATCCGGTGTTGAACTGGTTCACGGGCTCCATCGGCCTGCACCACATCCATCATCTGAACAGCATGATTCCGAACTATCGCCTGAAGGACTGTCTGGAGGCCAGTGCGGAACTCAGCACCATGAACCGCATCACGTTATGGGAAAGCCTGAGCTGCGCGCGGCTCAAACTGTGGGATGCGCAGAAACGGCGGCTTGTCACGTTCGCGGAAGCGTCCGCCTGACGTTGCCGCCGCCGCTCACATGGCACCAGTCCTGGCGGCGTAATCCTCGGGAACGATGACAGAAAGTCGAGGCTCGCCCCACTTTATGTGAACCGGAACGGTGCCGAAGCGGTCGCCGTCGATCTGAACGGCGGCGGGGAAAGCGGACGTGATCGCAACCTCCCGCACGGGCCAGATGGCTACGTTCGGCAACCTTTCGAGCGCGCCCAGGCCCAAGGCGGTCAGATGCGCAAGGCGCCGGACGATGCCGCCGCGGGGCAGCAGGTAGACGACAAGGCCCGGCCGATCGAGACCGGCATGTTTCGATAGTTCAAACGAACCGCCGTAGCGGCGTGCGTTGGCGACAAGAACCCAACCGCCTTCCGTTTCCCGACCGCCGTCGGCCTCAACGTGCAAGCGGGGCTCGACGCCCGTCAGCGCTGCAAGGACAGGCCGCGTGTAAGCCGGCTTGCCCCACTTCTGCTTGGCTTCGAGATTGAGGCGGCGCACCGCTTCGCCATCAAAGCCAATGCCCGCCATAAGATAGAACGGTTCGCCATTGGCTCGCGCGCCGGCAATGCTAATGACCGTCCCGTGCCGCAGTGTTGCGGCGATGCGCGCCGGAGAACGGCCCAGACCAATTTCCTCCGCCAGCACGTTGCCCGTACCACGGGGAATGATGCCGATGGGCAGTGAATCGGGCGGCATGCGCGACGCGATGTGACGCAACGTGCCATCGCCCCCGGCGGAGATGATCGCATCGTAATCGCGGCCAAGGCGATCCCACGTGAGATCGGCTTGGCGAGGCTGGCGCACCACATGGCAGCCCTCCCGCTGGAGGATCGTCACCACGTCGTCGGTGAGCGTTCGGCGCGCGACACCCGCGATGGGATTCTCATAGAGGAGGAAACGCGTGCGGTTCGGGCGTGGCCGGCCCGTGCTTGTTTCGATCATTGACGTGGCACGTGCCTCCGGCGCGGAACGACTGCCGGCACATTCCCCAAAGCACAGACAATTTCAAGTCGCGGCCGCCCTGGTCACTGGCCGTCCGGCTTATCGCTGCCGGATAGCCCCCAGACCTTGCAGCGTACTCGCCCAGCGGCGCTCATGGCCTCGATAACGGCCATGTTGTCGAACCCATCGAGCCGGGCCTGCATGGCGTGGACGAGATCGTGTTCGCCAGGAACACCCATGGGCACCAGAACCGGACGGCGACGGTTGCCGCCGAGCAGCAGCCAGAACAATTCGGGGGGAACTGCCGCCGGATCTCCAGACACGATGGCGACGGCTTCAAGATCCTTCCAGGCGATGGCCAGCGGCACCGCGCCGGGAACCTTGAGTGTGATCAAGTCCGCATCGCTGACCACGTGAATGCCTTGGGGCTCGGACGGGGGTATCTGCCCCGGAGGCACCTCCTTCAGGAATATCCGGCGCAGCCAGTCGAGCACGGCGAGATCCTCGCGTGGCAATTCGTTGCCGCGACATTCGGGCGGCACCACAGGTTACGTCTATAGCGGCCTAAGGGAAACCGGTGCCAAGCCGTAGGCGCGCACACAGTAAAAATGAATGAAACGCCCGGAGGGAGGCTCCGGGCGTTTCAATTCGCTTGGATGCGGGGCCGGCTGCGGATCAACTATGCGGCGGCGGCGGGCTTGAGACCAGGACGCGCATTGCGGACCTCGGCATCGACGAGCATCTCGTACTTTGCGAAGTTTTTCTCAAACATCCCGACAAGGGCCTCAGCGGTGATGTCATAGGCCTTGGGATCGGTCCAGGTTTCGCGCGGCGTCAGCAGTTTGGGATCGACTCCCTGAAGGGCGAGCGGGACCTGGAAACCGAAGAGAGGATCGGTCCGCATGGGAGCGCCTTTCAACGCTCCTGACAGAGCAGCGTCGAGCAGGGCGCGGGTGACCTTGATCGGCATCCGGCTGCCGGTGCCATACTTGCCCCCGGTCCAGCCCGTGTTGACGAGCCAGCAGTCGACACCGTGTTCGGCGATGAGACGGCGCAACAGCGTGCCGTACACGGCCGGATGACGCGGCATGAACGGTGCGCCGAAGCAGGTGGAGAAGGTCGCCTGCGGCTCGGCGCCCATGCCCTTCTCCGTGCCCGCAACCTTGGCGGTGTAGCCGGACAGGAAGTGATAGACGGCCTGCGCGGGGGTGAGTTTTGCGATGGGAGGGAGTACGCCGAACGCGTCGGCGGTGAGCATGACGATATTTTTCGGATGACCGGCAACGCCGGTCGCGCTCGCGTTCGCAATGGCTTCGAGCGGGTAGGCCGCCCGGGTATTCTCAGTCAATCTTCCGTCGTCGAAATCGGTGATGCCCGTCGTGGGATCGGTCGCGACGTTCTCCAGAACCGTGCCGAAGCGGTTGGCGGCGGCGTATATCTCAGGCTCGGCTTCCTTGGAGAGGCGGATCGTCTTGGCGTAGCAGCCGCCTTCGAAATTGAAAATGCCGTTCTCAGACCAGCCGTGCTCATCGTCACCGAGGAGTGTGCGGTTTGGGTCTGCGGACAGCGTCGTCTTGCCGGTTCCGGAGAGGCCGAAGAAGACGGCACTGTCGCCGTTGCTGCCGACGTTGGCCGAACAGTGCATCGGCATGACGTTCTTCTGCGGAAGACGGTAGTTCAGGTAGGTGAACACGCTCTTCTTGATTTCACCGGCGTAGGATGTGCCGCCGATGAGAACGATGCGGCGCGTGAGATTGACCGCGATAACGGTTTCGCTGCGCGTGCCGTGGTAATCGGGAGCGGCGCGGAACGACGGCAGCGCCACGATGGTGAGGCCCGGCTCGAAGGATTCGAGATCACCGGGGCCGGGACGGCGCAGAAGATTTCGGATGAAGAGCGCGTGCCAAGCATATTCGCAGAAAACCCGCGTCGGCAGGCGATGCACGGGATCGGCGCCTGCGAAAAGATCCTGGACGTAAAGCTCTTTCAGTTTGGCGAACGAGAGGAAGTCGTGAAGCAGACGGTCGAACTGCTCTTCCGTCATCGACTTGTTGTTGTCCCACCATATGGAGGGGTCGGTGTCGGCGTCACGGACGATGAACTTGTCGTTGACGCTTCGACCGGTGTGCTGTCCCGTCTCGACGACGAAAGAACCGGACGCGGCAAGGCGCCCCTCGTTGCGCCGGATGGCGGCTTCGACGAGTTCGGGCGTCGAGTTGTTGATGGAGAGCTTGCGGCAGGCATTCAGTGGAAAGATTTCAGTCGACATCTTGAGACCGTGGCTCGCAGTTCGAAAGAGAGCCGCGCGTCCGATTGGGCGCCGGCCACGAATGAAACGGACGCTTTCTCCGGGATCAGTCTCCGTCCGGTCGTTCAATGCCGGACGCTTGCTACTGCCGCCCCTGTCAAGCGAGGACGCAACGGATGAGTTCCTCAACACGCGGGGCCTCGTTAGGCCCACCGTTCTGCGAACTCAACCCGTTCGAAAGTATAGCCCTATCGTCCAATCGAAAAACCAAATCTCACGAACGCGGTGAAAATGCTGTGCGTGCCTGGGCGGCGAGCGCCGCCAGCGCCTTTCGAGCGTCGCCCGGGGAGGCGATGGGCGCGGCAAACGTGACGCGCAGGCAGCCCGTGGGGCCGACGAGGTCCAGGCCTTCCGGATCGATGCCGGTCATTTTCCAGGCACCCGCCGCCTGCTGCCCACCTGTTGCGCGGCTGGCGTAAAGGGCCAGCGCGTCTGCGTGATCCTCGTTCATGTGAGCCACGATATCGGGCTCGGCGTCGAGCAGGCCGCCTGCACGGCTGACGTCGATCAGAAGATCGCCCGGTTTCAGATCGACGATGCGGCCGAAGCCGCCGACGAAGTGCGCGCGCTCGATCTCGAATCGGTAAAAGGCGAAGTCGCTGAACCCAGCGTACATTTCAGCTTCCGGATGCCGCGAGAGAAAGCGCCGTTTCTCGCTTGGCGCCTCCGCGACGGCGACGCGGCCCATCAGGCTCACGCGGCCGCCGGCGAGCGGGTCTCCCTCGGCGCTCGTGCCGTCGATCAACAGCCCGGCCCGGGAATCCGTCCGCACATTCTGGGTATGCACCGCAAGACCCGATATGAGCATAAGCGGCGCACCGTCCGCCGCCGTGGCCAGCGTCACAAGCGAGGCGTAAGGGCCGCCGCCTTGCCGATCCAGCGTCGCAAATGCGCCTTTCCGTGCTTCGCGCAGGAGTTTTTTCACAGCCTGGGCGGGCGTAGCGTTGAGCACTGATTTTTCTGACATATCTGTCATTTTGTCCCGCTTCGTCGACATTGTTCGCTTTGCCCTGGCGTTGCCGTTCAGCTACGGTTCAGCGGAAATCTTCGACAACGAACCCCGCCACAATCGTCGGTGGGCAGGCGCTTCAACAAGAGGGTTTGCCACAATTCGACTCCAGTTGGGGCCATAGTGCGCCGTGAGCTCAAGAGGCGCTCAAGAGGATATACGAACCATGAAGGAAAAGACCACGATCGCGTTGGTCGATGACGAGCGCAACATCCTGACGTCTCTCGGCATGGCGCTCGAGGCTGAAGGTTACAAAGTGCGGACTTACAATGACGGAGCGGCCGCGCTGGAAGCGCTCACGGAAGATCCGGCGGATCTCGGCATCTTCGACATCAAGATGCCGCGCATGGACGGAATGGAGCTTCTGCGCCGCGTACGCCAACAGTCAGACATGCCGGTGATCTTCCTTACCTCCAAGGACGAGGAAATCGACCAGTTGTTCGGGCTCAAGATGGGTGCGGACGACTACATCACGAAGCCGTTTTCGCAGCGGCT
>Ga0209254_10004024_pt1 | contig 13443 bp, 10 predicted proteins | sample FrelakmetDIP11DI_FD_187148 | JGI IMG/M metagenome (GOLD analysis project Ga0209254, IMG submission 187148) | Freshwater lake sediment microbial communities from the University of Notre Dame, USA, for methane emissions studies - DIP11 DI (SPAdes)... | ecosystem: Environmental > Aquatic >...
CTGCCGCCCGACGTCCTGGAGGGCATTCCCGAAGGGCCGGGCGTCTACCTTTTCTACGGCGACAACCCGTTGCCGCTCTACGTCGGCAAGAGCCGCCACCTGCGCGAGCGCGTCGCCGCCCACTTCTCGTCCGACTGGCGCAGCGAGACCGACCAGCGCCTGTCGGCCGAGATCCGCCGCATCGAGGTCCAGCCGACGGCGGGCGAGCTGGGGGCGCTGCTGCGCGAGGCGCTGCTGGTCAAGACGCTGATGCCGGCGCACAACCGCGCATTGCGCCGCAAGTCCGAGGCCGGCGTGCTGCAACTTGACGACGACGGCGCGCCGACGTTCGTCCCGGCGGCGGCTCTCGTCGGCGATCCGGTCGCAGGTTACGGACCGTTCGGGTCGAAGCGGGCAATGCGCGAGACGCTGGTGGCCCTTGCCCGCGACCACGCGCTGTGCTGGCGGCGCCTGGGCCTCGAGCGACGCGCCGGCGGGCCCTGCTTCGGCCGCCAGGTGCGCCGCTGCGCGGGGGCCTGCGATGGCGGCGAGTCGGGCGAAGCGCACGATGCGCGGCTGCGCGAGGCATTGGCGCCGCTGGCGATGCCCGAGTGGCCGTGGCCAGGCCCCGCGCTGGTGCGCGAAGCGTCAGCCGACGGCACGCGCTGCGACGTGCACGTATTGCGCGACTGGGGATGGCTCGGCACCGCGCGCGACGACGGCGAACTCGCGCAGCTGCTCGAAGCGCCGCCGCGCGCGCAGTTCGACTGCGACGTCACGCGCCTGCTGCTGCGCCTGTGGGCGAAGGAGCCGGCGGCGTTCGTGCCGGTGCGCTGATTCCGCCGCTCAGGTCGCCGCGATGCCGCCTTGGCCCTTGAGACGGACGCCGGCAATGATCTCGAGGACGCCGATCGCCGCCACGACCGCGCCGATCCAGACGACGATCGCCAGCGCGCCGGCGCCGGGGTTCGCCATCACGAGCGCGCCGAAAACGAGCGACAGCACGCCGGCGGCGACCAGCAGCCACTCGTGCTCGATCTCGTTGCGCAGCCGGATCGCCGCGGCGATCTCCATGACGCCGCGCACGATGGCGAAGGCGGCGATCAGCGTCAGCAGCGCGAACGCCGTGAGCGCCGGGTTGACGAACGCGAACACGCCCGCCGCGACGCCGGCGAGCCCGGTCAGGAACAGCCACCAGGGGAATCCGTCGCGGGTGCCCCGGAAAGAGCCCGCGATGGCGAACGCGCCGTCAACGAACGCGTAAGCACCCCACATCAGCACCAGCACGGCGATCGAGATGACCGGCCACACGAACGTCATCACGCCGAACAGCACGCCCGCCACGCCGCGGACGACCAGCACCCACCAGTGCTTCGCCAGGAATTCGAGCACAGGGCGTTCCTCTCTCGTCATGGTCACTCCGGACGGATGCCGCCGCGGTTGACGACCTGCGTCCAGCGCGTCACCTCGTCCTGCATGAACGCGCCGAACTCCTCCGGCGTGCCGGCGACGACGTCGAAGCCGATCTGGCTCATGCGTTCGCGGATCTCCGGCGAGCGCAGGGCCTTGACGACGGCCTCGTTGAGTTTGGCGACGACGTCGCGCGGCGTCTTCGCCGGCGCAGCGACCGCCTGCCACGACGTCACGACGAGGTCGGGGAAGCCCGCCTCCCCGGCCGTGGGCACGTCGGGCAGGCTCGGATGCCGAGTCTTGGCCGTGACCGCCAGCGCGTTCATGCGGCCACCCTTGATGTAGTTCGTCACCGCGCCCAGGTTCTGGAACGAGATGTCGATCTGGCCGCCCATGATGTCGGTCTGGCACGCCGCGCCGCCCTTGTAGGGGATGTGCACGATCGACGTCTCCGACATCTGCTTCAAGAGCTCCCCGGTCAGGTGATCGGACGATCCGGTGCCGCTCGAGCAGTAGGACATCTTGTCCGGCGTCTTCTTTGCGGCCTCGACCACTTCCCTCAACGACTTCGCCGCGAGCCCCGGCTTGGTGACCAGCACGTTGGGCGTGGTCACGGCGAGCGTGATCGGCGCGAAATCGCGCACCGGGTGGTAGCGCAGGTCCTTGAACAGCGCGGCGTTGATCGAGAACACGCCGATCGAACCGACCAGGATCGTGTAGCCGTCGGGATCCGACTTGGCGACGAACTCGGCGGCGATCGCGCCGTTGGCTCCCGGCCGGTTCTCGACGACGCCGGGTTGGCCGAGATACTCCTGGAACTTGGAGGCGATGGCGCGCGCGACGATGTCCGAGGAACCACCCGCCACGAACGGGACGACGACCCGGATGGGCTTCGACGGGAACGCCTGCGCGTGCGCCGCAAGTGGGCAGGCGAGGAGCGATGCAGCGATGACGAGTGCCGACAGCGGTTTCACGCTATGCCCTCCCGGGGTCGAGGCAGATGCCGGCGACGATTCTACGGCCTTCGGCGGGGGCGTGGTGACCCGTCGACCGCGTGGGCGCCGGGCTCAGCGCGTGGCGTGGGCGGCGAGCACGGATGCCACGCAGGCGGTCAGCTTCTTCGCGAACGGCACGTGCAGGAACTCGTTGGGACCGTGGGCGTTCGACTTCGGGCCAAGCACGCCGGTGATGAGGAACTGCGCCTGCGGGAAGCGCGCGCCGAGCATGCCCATGAACGGGATCGTTCCGCCTTCGCCGACGCCTGCCGCATCCTGGCCGTAGAACTGCCGCGAAGCCGATTGCAGCGCCGCCTCGAGCCAGTGCGCGGTCGGCGGAGCGTTCCAGCCGGTCGCGCCCTGGTCGGGCACGAACGTGACGTTGGCGCCGTGCGGCGGGTCCGCCTCGAGGATGCGCTTCATCTCGCGCGTGGCGCCCTCGCCGTCGACCGTCGGCGGCAGGCGCAGCGACAGCTTGAGCGCGGTCTGCGGCCGCAGCACGTTGCCGGCGCTGGCGATCGGCGGCAGCCCATCTGCCCCGGTCACCGAGAGCGCCGCTCGCCAGGTGCGGTTGAGGTCCGCTTCGGCGCGGGTGGGCGCCATCGGCTGCGTGCCGCCGGCAAAGGGAAACTGGTTCTTGCCGACCGGGCCGAGGATCGCGGCGGCGGCGTGCGCCTGCCGCACGCGCTCGTCGGGAATCGGCGCGTGGAAAGCCGGCGGCAGCACACGGCCCGTCGCGCTGTCATCGAGGCGGTCGAGAAGTGCGCGAGCGATGCGGAACGACGAAGGAACCGCCCCGCTCGCGTAGCCCGAGTGCACTCCTTCGGTCAGCACCTCGACGGTCAGCGTGCCGGCCGCGAGGCCACGCAGCGACGTCGTCGCCCACAGCCGCTCGTAATCGCCACAGCCCGAGTCGAGTCCGACGACGAAGTCGACCTCGCCGATGCGGGGCGCGAGCGCTTCGAGGTAATGCGGCAGGTCGTAGCTGCCCGACTCCTCGCAGGTCTCGATCAGGCCCACGCAGCGCGCGTGCGGCGCGCCCTGCGCCTGCAGCGCGGCAATCGCCGCCAGCGATGCGTAGACCGCGTAGCCATCGTCGGCGCCGCCGCGGCCGTAGAGCTTGCCGTCTTCGTACTTCGGCAACCACGGGCCGAGGTCCTCCCGCCACCCGGTCATTTCCGGCTGCTTGTCGAGGTGGCCGTACAGCAGCACCGTGCCTTGCCGGGTAGCACCGCTGGCGGCGACCTCGAAGAACAGCACCGGCGTGCGGCCGGGGAGGCGCACGATCTCGACGGTGAGGCCGCGCACGGGCTGTGCCTTCGCCCACGCCTGCGCGTCGCGCACGACACGTTCGATGTGGCCGTGCGCCTCCCAGCTCGAGTCGAAGTGCGGCGACTTCGCGGGGATGCGGATGTAGTCGGTCAGGCGCGGGACGAGGTCTGCATCCCATTGCGCGGCGATGCGCGTGGCGAGTTCGGTGGCGTTCATGCGCGGCATTATCGCCGCCGTCAGGGGCGCAGCGACGCCGGTCCTTGACGCCGGTCACGGCACGCCTGGCACGAACGCAGTATGCGTCGTCCCAAGCGCTACCATGGGCGCCCTGTGGGCGGTGCGATGGGCATGACAATGCGTTGCCTTCTGCCGGCGGTCCTGATCGCCGCGCTGCTCCCGCTAGGAGCCGGGGCGCAGGAGCCGGTGGCGACATTGCCCGTGCTGGCCAGCGCCAGCCCGACCCGCCCCGAGCGGGCGCCGCTGGCGCCAGAGCAGCTACGCATCGCCAACGGCGCGCTGATCGCCGGCGGGATCGCCGGCGTGGCCGCGTACGGCCTTGCCAAGTGGTGGGAGGACGGCTTCACCGGGAGCTTCGCCACGCAGAACGAGGGTTGGTTCGGCCAGGACACGGCCTACGGCGGCGCGGATAAGGCTGGCCACGCGTACTCCGCCTACTTCGGTGTGCGGATGGTATCCGCTCTGCTGCAGAGCTACGGCAACGATCGCAGGCAGGCAGGCGATCTCGCGTTCTGGGCGACACTGGGCACGCTGACCGCCGTCGAGATCGCCGACGGCTACTCGAAGAACTACAAGTTCAGCGCCCAGGACGCGTTGATGAACGTGGCGGGCGCCGGCTTCGCATGGTGGTGCGAGCGCGACACCGCTGTTGACGACCTGCTCGACTTCCGCCTCTACTACCGCCAGTCGAGCGAGTCGGACAGCTGGGACGCGTTCGGCGACTACTCGGGCCAGCGCTACCTGCTCGTCGTCAAGGCCTCCGGCGTGCAGCAGCTGCAGGACGTCCCGGTCGTCCGCTACCTCGAGTTCGCCCTCGGGTACGGCACGAAGGGCTACAGCAGTCCGCCCGACGTCCCCCGCGAGCGGAATGTCTACGTCGGACTGCAGCTCAACCTCTCCGCGCTGCTCAACGACACGGCGTTCCGCGACGGGCGCTGGCCGGCGGCGCGGCGAGCGAGCGAGGTATTCTTCGACTTGTGGCAGATCCCCGGCACGGCGGTGTACGCGAAGAAGACGCTTTGAGGGCACCGCCCGCGCCGGTCCTCGTCTTCGGCGCGAGCGGCTATGTCGGCAGTCACCTCGTCCCCGCACTGCGGGCGCGCGGGTACGTCGTTCGCGCCGCCGCTCGGCAGCGCAAGGTCCTCGAGGCGCGCGGGTGGGAAGGCGTCGAGCTTTGCGAGGCCGACGCGCTCGAGCCGGCAACGCTCGATGCGGCGCTCGCCGGGGTCGAGACCGCCTACTACCTCGTTCACTCGATGGCCGCCGGCAGGCGCTTCGTGGAGCTCGACCGCGAGGCGGCGGTGAACTTCGCGGCCGCGGCAGCACGCCGTGGCGTGCGACGCATCGTCTACCTCGGCGGCCTCGTTCCGGCGCAAGCGGATACCGCGCACCTGACCTCGCGCAAGGAGACGGGCGACCTGCTGCGCCGCGGTCCGGTGCCCGTCATCGAAGTTCGCGCGGGCATCATCGTCGGGCCCGGATCGGCGGCGTACGAGGTCATGCGGGACCTCGTCTACCACCTGCCGGTGATGGTGACGCCGCGCTGGGTGCAGTCGAAGTCCTCGCCGATCGCGATCGCCAACCTCGTCGAGTACCTGGTCCGCGTGGCCGCGTTGCCGCAGGCGCAGGGCCGCATTCTCGATGCCGGCGGCCCGGAGTACCTGTCCTACGAGGCGATGATGCGCGAATTCGGCGCGGTCGTCGGCCGCTCGCCCCGCATCCTGCGCGTGCCGCTGCTGACGCCGCGACTGTCGTCCTACTGGCTGGGACTGGTCACGACCGTCCCAGCGCGCATCGGCCGCGCACTGGTCGGCGGACTCAAGCACGACATTCCCGCCTTCGACGAGGAGCTGCGCCGCCTCGTGCCGCAGCGCCTGCTCCCGTTTCGCGAAGCGGTCGAGGCCGCGCTCGAAGCGGAGCGGACGCATGCCGTGCCTGCGCGCTGGACGGAAGGTGCTTTAATGTTTCGCGGTCAGCGCCACGACCACGCCTTCTACGCCAAGAAGGCGAGCGGACGCGCGCTGGCGAAGGCGACGCCGGAAGCCGTCTGGAACGTGCTCTGCACGCTGGGCGGCGACACCGGCTACTTCTACTTCGACGTTCTGTGGCGCATCCGGGCGTGGCTCGACTGGGCGGCGGGCGGTCCGGGCCTCTCCCGCGGCAGGCGCCACCCCACCGAGCTTCGCGTCGGCGACGTGATCGACTACTGGACCGTGCTCGCCCTCGAGCCGGCACGACGCCTCACTCTGCACTTCGGCATGCGCGCGCCGGGCACGGGGGTGCTCGAGTTCGAGCTCGAGCCCAAGCCGGAAGGCACGCTGGTTAGCGTGACGGCGTACTGGCACCCCGCGGGCCTCTGGGGACTGGTCTACTGGTACGCGTTCGTGCCGTTTCACCTCTTTCTTTTCAGCGGCATGACGCGTGCGATCGCACGTCGCGCCGAAGCGGCCGGGCGCGCGGTATCCTAGGCCGATGCGTGATCGCTCCCGAGAGATGATGTACGGCCCGCACGATCCCGATCGGCGCCGGTGGCTGAAATTTGCCGGCGCCGCGACGTGGGTGGCCGCGCTGCCGCTGGCGCCGCTACGTGCCCAGGGGAACGGCTCCGACATGATGCTGCGTGCCGCGCGCGCGCGCGTGACGCTCCTCGGTGCGCCCTACCCGGACACCGACGTCTGGGCCTATAACGGCACGGTGCCCGGCCCGGTGCTGCGCGTGCGGCAGGGCGACACGCTGCGTGCAACGCTCGCCAACGAACTCGACGTCGCGACCACGGTGCACTGGCACGGCCTGCGCCTGCCCAACCGCATGGACGGCGTACCGTACGTCACGCAAGCGCCGGTCGCGCCAGGATCGACGTTCGAATACGAGTTCGCCTGCCCCGACGCGGGCACTTTCTGGTACCACCCGCACAGCGCGAGCAACGAGCAGGTCGACATGGGGCTGCACGGCGCGTTGATCGTCGACGAGCCCTCGCCGCCGCCGGTCGACCGCGACGTACTGTGGGTGCTGGACGACTGGAGGCTGCGTCGCGATGGCTCGGTGAGCGGCGACTTCGCTTCGATGTTCGACGCGAGCCACGCCGGGCGGCTGGGCAACACGGTCACGATCAACGGCATCCTGCCCGACCGTTTTGAGGTCGAGGCCGGCGAGCGCATCCGCCTGCGCCTCCTCAACGTCGCCAACGCACGCATCTTCGCGCTGCGCTTCGAGGGCCACGCGCCGCTCATCGTCGCCACCGACGGCATGCCCTGCGAACCGCACGCACCGGACGGCGGTCGCCTGTTGCTGGGACCGGGAATGCGCGCGGACCTGATCCTCGATGCGACCGGCGAGCCGGGCACGACGTTCCGCGTCGTCGACGAGTTCATCGCACGCGAGGCCTACGAGGTCGTCACCCTCGCCTATCGCGTGGACCGCCGCACGCGCGCCGAGCCGTTCGCCTCGCGCCTCGTGCTGCCGCCCAATCCCGTGCCCGCGCCCGACCTTAAGCGCGCAACGCGCCATCGCATGGTCTTCGCCGGCGGAATGGGCGGAATGATGGGTGGCGGCGGGATGATGGGCGGGGGCGGGATGATGGGTGGCGGGATGTCCGGGGGCATGGCCCGCGGCCACGTCTGGTCGATCAATGGGAAGTCGGCGACCGAGGCCGACCACTCGCACGCGCCGATCCTGACCCTCGACCGCGGCGCCAGTTACGTGCTGGAGCTGATCAACGAAACGATGTGGTGGCACCCGATCCACCTGCACGGGCACTCGTTTCGCATCGTCTCGCGCGACGGCCGGGTGCTGGCGCGCACCATCGTCGCCGACACATCGCTGCTGCCGCCACGCAGCCGGGCCGAGATCGCCTTCGTCGCCGACAACCCTGGCGACTGGATGTTCCACTGCCACGTGCTCGAGCACCAGGCGAGCGGAATGATGGCGACGATCCGCGTCGCCTGAGCACGCGCCTCAACCGGCGGTGACGAATCCGCCGCGTTTGCGCAAATCCGCTTGCTGCGGGCTGGTCAGCAGCTTGGCGAAGCGGCGCGCGAGTGCCGGCTGCGCCGAACGCGAAGCGATGGCGATCGAGTACGTCGTCGCGAGCCTGAATTCCTCCGGCAGCACGCCGACCAGCTCCACGCCGGGCGTGTAGAGGATCTCGGTGACCTGCGTGCAGCCGACGAGTCCCGGCGCGCGATCCCCGGCCAGCGCGCGCATCGCGATCGCGCCGGAGGGGTGTTCGCGCAGCCGCGGCGCGACTTCCGGCCACAGGCCAAGCGTATCGAGGACCTTGACGAAGTGGATGCCGGCGGTCGCCTTCAGCGTGTCCGGGCAGTAGAGCGCACTCGCATCGGCGAAGCACTTGCGTAGCGATGCGCGATCGGCGATGGGCGGATGCGCATCGCCTGCGCGCACGGCCACGCCGGTGAGGACCTGACCAAGTGGGGCGATCGTCTCGCGCACGACGTGGCCCGTCCCGGCAAGCGCATCGAGCATCGCCGCGGTCAGGATCAGCACGTCGCAGGCGCTCGCGTCGAGGAACTGCTCGCGGATCGTGCCGACGGCCCCGAACGTGCCGGCGATGTCTGTACCGGTCTCGTCGCGGAATGGGCCGGCGAGTGCCTCGACCAGCCCCTTCGCGGCCCCGGCGCTCAGCACGACGAGGTCGACCGCTGTGCTCATCCGACCCTGTTCGCGCAGCAGTGTCAGCGATCGACCTTGGCGCCGGAGACCTTGACGACCTTCTCCCACTTGACGATGTCGTCGGCGACGTAGCGCGCGAATTCGTCGGTCGGCATCGTCATGCCCACCGCGCCCTGCTTCGCCCAGTCGGCGCGCACCTCGGGACGGCCGACGATCTTCGTGATCTCGGCGTTCAGGCGATTGACCACCGCCGGCGGCGTGCCCTTCGGCGCGAGCACGCCAAGCCAGATCACCGCTTCGTAGCCCGGGACGCCGGCTTCCGCGACCGTGGGCAGATCGGGCATGACCGACGAGCGCATCTTCCCGCTGGTGGCGAGTGCGCGAACCTTGCCCGCCTTCGCCTGCTCGCTCATCGTCGTCACCGCGTCGAACATCATCTCGACCTGGCCGCCGAGCACCCCGGTGCGCGCACCCGAGCTCTCCTTGTAGGGGACGTGCACGATGTCGAGGCCGGCCATCGTCTTGAACAACTCGCCGGCCATGTGATACGGGGTGCCGGGGCCGGATGACGCGTAGTTGAGCTTGCCCGGCTGCGCCTTCGCCAGCGCGATGAACTCGCCGAGCGTGTTGGCCTTCACCGCCGGATTCACGACGATCACCAGGTCGGAATAGTTGATCGGCGCGACGGGGACGAAGTCGCGCAGCAGTGCATACGGCTTGTTCGGGATCAGCGTCTCGTTGACCGTGTGCGCGTTGGACATCAGCAGCAGCGTGTAGCCGTCGGGTGCGGACTTCGCCGCGGCATCGGTGCCGGTGACCGCTCCGGCACCCGGCCGGTTCTCGATCACGAACGGCTGCCCCATCGTCTCTTGCAGGCGCGCGCCGAGGTAGCGGGCGTAGACGTCGGCCGGCCCGCCGGTGGCGAACGGCACGATGATCCTCACCGGGCGCGAAGGGTAGTCCTGCGCGGCGGCGGAACTGGCGATCGCGGCGCAGGCGATCGCGAGCGTCATGGCAAGTCTGCGTGGCATGGTGATCTCCTCGTGGCGACTATGTTACTGCGCGGGAAGCATGCCCTTGGCGCGGATCGTCTCCTTCGCACTCTCGCCGGAGAGCGAGGCGAGGAACACGCGTGCCGCTTCGGCGTTGCCGGCGCGTGGGCTGAGTGCCCCGGCGTAGGTCGTGAAATTCTGGATCGAGTCGGGCAGCGGGCCGACGAGCACGGCACCTTGCACGGGCAGGATCTCGCTGATCTGGTGGATCGCGAGGTCGGCCTCGCCGCTGACCAGGCGCTCGGCGACGAGACCTCCGGGCACCAGCACCGCCTTGGCGCGCACGGCCTCGGCGATGCCCATCTTCTGGAACAGCCCGTCGAGGTAGATGCCGCTCGAACCACCCGCAGCCGGATCGATGTAGGCGATCTTCCGGGCGGCGATCACCGCCTGCTTGAACTCGTCGACGGTGCCCACCGCCGGCTTGGGGGCACCCGCCTTCACCGCCACACCGATACCCACCCTGGCTAGCAGAACCACGCTATCCGGCACCACCTTGCCCTCGGCGGCCAGCGGTCGCAAGCCGCCGGGCGTCAGGACGATCACGTCGAATGTTTCGCCAGCGGCGACGCGCTTGGCGAGCGCGCCCGCCGTGTCGTTCTGCACGTCGACCTTGTGGCCGGTGCGTGCTTCGAACGCCGGCACCATTGCGACGACTACCTGCTTGAAGGCGCCGGTGGTGAGGACCTTGAGCGTGTCGGCGTGCACGGACAACGGCGCAACAGCAAGCAGCGCTGGAAGCGCAATGACGTGCAAGGGCGGCATGTCAGGTCTCGGGGTGGCGTGGAGGCCGGATGATGGCACGACTCGGCCCCGGCGTTCGAGCGGGCCGAAGCCAGCGGCCGTGACGGCCGATCGCCGGACCGTGGCCGCGAGCCGACAGGCCCGCGAAGACCATGCCGGTGCTGCACCGACCGCGCGGGTTCTCGCCTCAGTCCAAGGTCAGGCGCAACGCGTTCGCGAGGAACTTCGCCATCTGGCCGCGTGAGAGGGCAAGCTGTGGCTGAAATGTTCCATCGGTGAAGCCGTCGATGAATCCGCGTGCCCAGAGGTAGTTCGCATGACGGCAGTACGCAGCCGACGACGGGACGTCGGAAAAGTGGCCCCCGCCTGTCACCGAGCAGTTGTAGCTGCGTGCGACGCCACTGTCGCTGAACGTGCCTGTGAAAGGCACTCCGGCGTCGCCGCCCGTCGCGATGGTTCCGGCGACCAGCACTGCCATCGCCGCTCGCGTCGTCGCAGCATTCGGACACGCCAGGTTCGATCCGCACTCGAAGGAGAGGTTGACGTTCCGCGCAGCGAGGAAGTGCAGTTGCGTGCAACCGCTGTCCGTGGGCGGGATGTCGCCGAATGCGGAGAAACCGCCCGCGACGCAGTTGTAGGGCGTCCCCTTGACGGTACCGCTGACCGGAAGACTGGACGTGCCGATCGACTTGGCCGTGCCCCGCGCAAGAAACACGGCGGTCTGCCATCGCGAGACTCCGGCGGCAGGCTGGTAGGTGCCATCCAGAAAGCCGAGGGTCACGTCGTTCCAGACCATCGCCTCGATCATCGGATAGAACAGGTACGAAGTCGGAACGTCGGAGAAGCTCCCGCCGATCGGGATGGTCCTGCTCACGACCGTGCCGGTCGAGAGCGTTTCGGTGAAGGTCACGCCCCACTTCAGCGCCGGCCTCCTGACCGAGCTGCTGACGGAGAGACGGTAGCAGTTGCCGGTCGCCGACGCGCAATCGACGGTCGCGCCCGTACTTACCGTGCCATAGGCCGCAGTGTTGTCCGGAAGCGTGAACACGGCGCTGCCAGCGCCGGACACCTGCGCAGTTCCGGAGACTGTCACCGGGTTGCCCGCGGTGTGCTCCCACACAGGGGTGATCAGGACCGTCTCGCCCGGCTCGAGAATCCCGTTAGCGTTCGACACCGTGCCCGCCGCGGCGGTCCGATCCACGAGCACGCCGACACTCTCGAGCGATGCTGGCGATGCCGCGACGGAGATCAGATTCGTCCGAGTTGCCGTACGGCTCCCGCCGGGACCGGTTACGGTCAAACCGACCGTGAACGATCCTGAAGCCAGGTAGGTCTTCGACGGGTTCTGTGCTGAACTCGTTGTACCGTCGCCGAAAGTCCAGGCATGCGTGCTGATGCTGCCGGTGGAGGTGCTGGTGAACGCCACCACCAGCGGCGCGGTGCCGGATACTGGGGTTGCCGTGAACGAGGCTGTCGGTGCGGCCGCGGTCGTCGTGGTGGCCGAAGCGACGGCCGAATAGGCGCCGAGGTTGCCGGCCGCATCGGAAGCCCGCACGCGATACCGATAGACCGTCGCCGACGTCAGGCCCGTGTCGGCGTACGTCCTCACGGCGGGTGTCGCGATCTGCAAGAAGTTCGTGCAGCTCGCACCCTGGCAACGCTCGACGCGATAGCCGTTGACGCCGACGTTGTCCGTAGCGGCGGACCAGGCGAGATTGATCGCGGTGCTCCCGCCGACCGTCGCCGCAAGGCCGACCGTCTGGCTCGGCGGTGTGGTGTCAGTTGTGGAAGCCGTGGTTACCGCGACGGGGCTGGAGAACGCGCCGACGTTTCCAGCCGCATCCGCCGCGCGCACACGATAACGGTAGATCGTGCTCGCGGTCAGGCCGGCGTTGGCGTAGGAAGTCACCGCCGTCGTGCCGATCTGCGCGAAGTTCGTGCAGCTTGTCGAGCCCTGGCAACGCTCGACGCGGTACTGGACAACGCCCACGTTGTCCGTCGCGGCCGACCAGGTCAGGTTGACCGCCGTGCTGCCGTTGACCGTCGCGACGAGGTTGGCAGTGGCGCTCGGCGCCGTCGTGTCCGTGGACGCAGCCGTCGTCGCAGCGCCTATCGCCGAGTACGGTCCGAGGTTGCCGGCAGCATCGGTGGCTCTCACGCGGTAGCGATACGCCGTGCTCGCGACGAGCCCGCTGTCGCTGTAGGTCGTCCCCGTCGGCGTGGCGACCTGCGCGAAGTTCGTGCAGGTTGCTCCCTGGCAGCGCTCGACTCGGTAGCCGGTCACGCCGACGTTGTCCGTCGCCGCAGCCCACGACAGGTTGACGCCGCTGCTGCCGTTCGCGATCGCGGCGAGACTGCCTGGTGCAGTCGGGGGCGCCGTGTCCGTGCCCGTGGAGACGGTAATGTAGTTCGCCAGCGTTCGCGTGTTGGTGCCGCCCGGGCCGGTCACCATCAGGGAGACCGTGTAGACCCCTGCCGCAGCATAGGACTTGACCGGATTGGGCGAACTGCTGGTGGTTCCGTCGCCAAAGGTCCAGGCGTACGTTCCGATCGTCCCCGTCGACGTGTTCGTGAAGTTCACCGAAAGCGGTGCGAATCCGGTGGTGGCGCTGGCAGTAAAGCCGGCGACGGGCACCGCGTAGGGTGCCACCGCGATGATTTCGTTCGAGTACCCGCTGCGTCCGCCGGCTGCGTCGTAGGCGGTCACCGCAAAGTAGTACGTCGTTCCCTCGGTCAGACCCGTAATGGCCCTCGAGGTCGAGTTTCCCGCATCCATTTGCGACGCATAAGCGCCGGACGCGGTTCCCCAGTGAACGGTGTAGCCGGACACCGGTGGGGTGACCACAGGATCCCAGGCGAGATTGACAGTTGCCGCCGAAGCGACAGTTGCGAAGAAGACGAGCGTGGCGACGAAGAGGAGGCGGAACCCGGTCAGACCAACCGCATGGAACAAACGACGTGCAAGTGCCCGGTGCATACCCCCCCCTGCGACTGAAAGTCCCAGGCACAGGAAGGGCGTGCGTCCAATCTGGTAGCCCGGCCGCCTTTTCCCTTGCGGGAGGAAGGCCCTCGGCTTTGCGTCCCGCCCTTTCGGACGGTTTGCCCTTTTCAGTGGCTGGACCGAT
>Ga0209254_10004025_pt1 | contig 13443 bp, 12 predicted proteins | sample FrelakmetDIP11DI_FD_187148 | JGI IMG/M metagenome (GOLD analysis project Ga0209254, IMG submission 187148) | Freshwater lake sediment microbial communities from the University of Notre Dame, USA, for methane emissions studies - DIP11 DI (SPAdes)... | ecosystem: Environmental > Aquatic >...
TCAGCCGCATTCGTATCAGGTGATTGCGAGCCAGCCATGTCCAAAGACCAGCCTTTCACTCCCTGATCAGTGCCCTGAGGAGTCTTGGAGGTTGCGACACTGCCGCTATTGGTAATAATCACACCACACTTCTTGGTAGGACCGGGGTAACCGTATGTTCCATTTCCAGCTAAACCATCAGCCAATACTGCTGTCACCGCAGCACCGACGTCCTGTGTGATTCCAGTGGAACTCAACACATCATCAGTCATTTTCTTCTGAACAGCAGCTTTCACGTTGTGCAAGTCTGCAAGTGCCGCCTGGTCGCAGGAGGTCTTCTTATAGTTGTTGTAGTACGGAACTGCGATGGCGGTGATAATACCGATTATGGCTACTGCAACCATCAATTCCACTAAGGTAAATCCTTTGTTTCTTCCCACACGGTTATTCATAGGGTTCCTCCCATATCGGGATACCGCGACTAGGCTGTCTCTGACAGGTGCTCACTCACGAGCAAGCGAGTCGCATACTACCCATCCGGAATCTAAAGCGATACCATTTTCTCAGTATCTGACCGATGGCATCATGGTCCACAAATTATTATAGGCCCCATGGTAAATACTCAGACTCACGGTTAAAACCGTTTTAACTGGTGTTGTGGTTAGAGAAAGTATGCCCTTTTTCCACCTTATGGGACGGCTACCGGTCCGCCACCGCCTGCCAAGTCAAGCTTCCAACCCTTAGTGCTACCCTGGGTTGTACCCGCAGAGGCTATTGCGGTAACTACGCCACTCGCATTGGTCAGAGATACCCCGCACTTGGCAGTAACCCCCGGAAAACCATAAGTACCGCCCGACGAGCCTAACACCTGTGTTGCTGCATTACTAACATCGGTAACAACAGTTGTCCCCTTTAAGGTCTGATCAGTAATATACTTTTGCACCGCTGCCTTGACGTTGTACAAATCGGAGAGTGCCGCCTGATCACAAGCGGTTTTCTTGTAGTTGTTGTAATAGGGAATTGCGATGGCGGTGATAATACCGATAATGGCTATTACGACCATCAACTCGACCAGGGTGAAACCTTTTTGATTCTTCATGATTCGTTCCTTCCTTTCCTGTGTTTTTTTTACTGCCGGCCTCCTGCCGGCATTGTCTTGAATCCTTGGCTCCTTACCGTAGTATGTAGCAAAATGTGTGCCAAATCTCTATAGCTGTAACAATTTGATATCACAGAGACCGGTATTGCTCGGTAAAAAACTCCGCATGAATGTGAGTAAGAAAATTGTCACCAAAACGGGCTTGTTACATAACCTATTTGCATTACTAGCTTTACTGGGTGCCGTAAATTGTCACCAAGGTGACAAAAATTGTCAGTAGGGTCTTGGGGGGTTACTTCATAATGGTAATGGGAGCATGGTTTTCAGCTTTTCAATAAAATTTCTGAGATATTGGACTCTGAAAGTCTTATTAAGAAGAATTATGGAGTAGCGTTCGTAACTGAAATATTACTGAAAGTTACCGTAGAAGTGCCCCAACCTTTCCCGCTCCAATTGCTCAGGCCAATCAAGCTGGGTACAAAATTCGGGTTCAAGCTTTTGTCTTTGTACGTCATAACTTGAACCCCATCCACATTCGCAACGACAGTCATCTCAGAATTTTTACCTTGACTTTGGACCGATATGTCAATGCTGTGCCCTTTAGGATCAAAGGGTGGGCTTGTATCCACGGAGGTCGAATTCATCCAATTCACGAAAGGGTTGTTCCCGTTGGCATCCTTTATCGAAGAATCATTAAACATTATTGACTGATAACTGCTACCGTGGTTTACCTTGCCTTTTTCCACTTGCGCTACAGAGAAGGTATTATCAATCGGAGAAATCTGAAAAAGGTATCCTGTGATGTCTTTTTTATTTCCAGTGTCGCTGTTAAAGTAAACCCCGAAACTAGGGCTGGGGCCAGCTATAAAGTTTACGTGGAGACTATAACTTGTCCAGCATTGCAACGCACTTGTATCGTCCTTGAGCAGAAAAGAACTCTCATCCAAAGTGGAACCCGCCTTCTTTCCAGTATTATTGTAAGAGACCGTTACCGTGGAACCATCCGACGAATAGGGGGGTGTGCCGTTTTCATTCCAATTTTGGTAGAAAGGGTCTCCAACAGGTCTATTGATGAGATCAGGTTTCCAGACTTGACCTGCTTTGCGACCATAAATTACCGTCACTAGAGTACTGTCACTAGGGCGTTTGCCCAAACCCACTACCAGATTGCCTGTTCCGACATTAGCCTTTGTGACAAAGTCTTGTTGTGCAGCCGGAACCCCTTGATAAGAAGTTCCCAGGACTTCATAAAGCTTTGTATTTAATACGGTTTGTGAAATCAACCCGACTCCTATGAGACTCATAACAACCAACAATCCCATCACCGTAATAAGTGCAATTCCAGACTCGTTACGCATGTTATCCCCCTACCCTCAAGACGTACTTACTAGGGATGCCTACACGGATTTCCTGAGTTGATGGAACTGTTACAGATTCGGATGTGGGAAGGCGTGATTTCCACTGATAGTCCACAATGACTGACCAATAAAGAGGATATTGTTGGAATGTCAATGATTGGACAGAGATATCCCCCCCAAGGATTTCCGCACCATTGCGGAGCAGTTTGTTGTTTATGCACTGGTAAACAATTGCAGGAGACGCATAAGATGATCCTGCCTTGAATGACGACGACCCTAAGACTGACGAGACATCAAACGTCAGGGTCTGCATTGGATCCGAGGCATTAGAACTAGCGGTTACCGTTAATGACTGAGCCCCACCCTCCAGTGTTTTGCAATCATCTTTAAGGCTGAGAGCCCCAAGAAAGATGGATTTCCGACTCGTTTCATCTTCCCAATAAAACTTAGGAAATCTATCCATGGTGAAGGAATTAGAAGATACCACCTTGGTCCAAGCTGATCCACAGTCAATACTATCGCAACTTGGACAGGAAGCGCTCCTGAGCTTCGTACAGTTCTCTGCGGGGGTAGAAGGCGCTTCAAGATTGAGGAACCCGTTATATTTAATAAAGAGCGTTGTTGCGTCCTTACTCGTTGTTGCCATCGCCCATCTTCCGGCCTGCATCAAATCATTTCTTATCAGTACTAGGGCGGTCTCAACAGCTTGCTGAGCACTTGTTGCTTGGATTTTATACACTGCCAAGCGGCTCTGGTAAGTAATCACAGATACTGTTATAGCGATAACCACTAAAAGAACAACCAACGAAACCATCATCTCAATAATGGTAAATCCTTTATTTCTCATTTAAGGGTTCCATATACACTAAGTTGACCATCATTGAAGACGTCCCTTAATCCCACCTTTTTATTGTTCTCTGTGCGACTAAGTAACCCAATGCTATCGTTGTCAATCTTATATGAGACGTGTAAGCCGTAACCCACTCCTAACAATCCTACAGTCAGTATCAATGTAGCAACCATTGCTTCCATTAAGGTGAATCCTGCCTTGTTTCGGGTAAGATATCTCAAGAACGACCTTAGATTGAGTTTTTTCAACGTACTGCTCCTGTCAGGGCTGGGCAAGGACCCCAGTGGGTAAAATAGTGTAACTTACCGTTGAAGCCGTAGTCCCTGACTTCAATCTAAAAGTAACACAATAGGCCTTACCCCGTGCCGTGAGACCTTTATCAAAGACGATTTCCTTTATTTCGTCTTTCCCAATTTCTGGTAGACCTGGGCCACATGGCTTGGACTCATCTGTTTTGATAGCGAACCCCACCTCAACATTGCTCTTATATTTAAAATCGATTGATGGTCCAGATTCATAAGCCCCAGCATAAGTTTGAGCTTTAGATTCTTCCCCTGAGGTATACTGCATAATCCGCATGGCGGACTTCAGATGCATATAAGCTGTTGCGGGTGTTGTAGCATTGAAGGCAATGGATTTACCGAAGGCAGGCACTTTTAATATTACATCCACAGCCACAGGTGAACTCCCATTACTGGAGGTTACCTTCCACAGGGGACCATTTATCCAATAAGGGAAAGTAACTGGAGGAGTCTTCGCCAGTAATTCCTTTTGTGATGCATCATCAGGGCAAAATCCGAGTAGCGTAACATAGGTGCCGTTTGTTACAACGGTGAGGTCTTGGTTTAGAGTAGGGTTAAGTTTAATGATGTTAGACCCATCGATTTCTATTGTGTTGATATTAATTGCTAAGGGTTTAGCGGCAACCACCCCGGTCATTGATCTCGACCGAGCTAAATTTACAGAGGACTTGAATTCGGAAAGAGCATTCTGGAAGCGATACATCTCGACATTGGTAAAGTAATAGCGGGTTCCCAAAGTGGCCGCCAAAGCCATGATAGCAACCACAACTATAAGTTCCGTGAGGGTAAATCCTCTCATGGACGATAACCCCTTATCGAGGCATGAATCTCTCAGTTCAGGATACCCGTGCGGGAATACTTATGCAACACACAAACTCCCAACAGCGATGAAGAATGAAAACAAAGTTATGAATAATCGTGTCCTCTATGGTGTTTGTATTATTAGCTTTTAGTTTTCATGGGCGACCTTCTCGCAATATCCCTTGATGGTCATGCAGATACCAATGTCACCTGAACACCGGTCTAGATATCCGACCGACGCATGGCCCACAAATTAGGATGGGCCCCAGGGTATCTCTGGAGCCCACGGTTATAACCGTCTTAAATGGTGTTGTGATTAGAAACGGTATGATCTTTTTCCATCTTTAATTGGCCACTGGTCCGCCACCGCCTGCCATGTCAAGCTTCCAACCCTTATCTTTGCCCTGGGTTGTACCCGCGGAGGCTTTCGCTGTAACTACACCACTCGCATTGTCCAGAGTTACTCCGCACTTGACAGTTTTGCCTGGGTAGCCATATGATCCATCAGTTGTTGCTAATACCTTTGTTACTGCACCACTAACATCGGTAACAACACTCGTCCCCTTCAAGGTTTCATCAGTAAGATACTTTTGAACCGCTGCTTTGACGTTGTACAAATCGGAGAGTGCCGCCTGATCGCAAGCTGTTGCCTTGTAGTTGTTGTAATAAGGAATTGCGATTGCGGTGATAATACCGATAATGGCTATTACGACCATCAATTCTACCAATGTGAAACCTTTTTGATTTTTCATGATTCGTTCCTTCCTTTCCTGTGTTGTTGTTTATCTTTGTTTACTGCAGGCCCCCTGCCGCAGCATCTTGAATCCTCTGCTCCTTGCCGGAAATGATTGCAACACGCGTGCCAAACCCACAATAGCTGTAACTATCCAATATCACAGGGGCCGGTGTTGTCGTAAATGACACCACATGAAAGTGATTGACAATAATTGTCATTGAGAAACGAACATTTTTCATAAACTGTTTGTATTACGAGATTTGTAAGATGACAAAAATTGTCACCCACTGACAATAATTGTCAGTAGAGTACTTGCCATGAAGCAAAACAGTGCAACAATCATAATTCAATAGGTGTATCAGACAGTTGGAAAAACGTACATCCTATTCTCTCAGAGTGATGTATGATCTTATAAGAAGCGACAAGGGAACAACCAGCAAGTATATAACTCTGGATTTTAGCCTGCTTGATCTAATGGAACTCATAATTCGTCATGAGAATTCAAAGAACCATTGTTTCAGGTTCAAGAGGGAATGAATCGGATGGGAAGCAGTTACGAATCAACTCGATTGGTATCATTAATTTTATGTCTCATCCTTGTGTCTATACCCTTCCTGGCCGTTAAATTTGCTCCCATAACGGATCTACCGCAGCAGGTTTCTCAGATACGGCTGCTGGTTGAAACTATCAGTAATCCGCATACAAGCCCTTATCAAGTACAATGGTTCAAACCGGGTAACCTGAGCTATGTGGTCCTTGGTCTTGGTTGGGTAATATTCGATCCCTTGACCGCTGGTCGAATGGCCATGTTGATCATTGTTCTTTTTTGGGTAGTTTCCGTCCACTTCATCGCGTGGCGCCGTTCACGGTCCCCGGACCTGGCTGTCCTTGCCTCGCTGTTCGTCTTTAACCAGTCCCTCTATTGGGGGTTTTACAGTTTCATGTTGGGTGCGCCGGCATTCTTGCTGTGGTTTCAGAAAACAACCTCAGAGTCTAGGCAAAACTCCTCAGCCCGCGAAGCCGCTGCCTGCATCGGCTACGCTCTCGTTCTGTATTCGTGTCACATCCTGTGGTTCTTATTGGGGCTTGCATGGTTAGTGTTCCACAGCATTGTATTCAGACGCTCGTTGAAGCCGGCTGTTTCTAAGTTGCTTTATTTAAGCCCTGTCATTGTGTTGACGGTCTGCTGGTATCTGGGCTTCTCCGGTACCAAGATGGCTGAGCAGTCGGCCCTGAGAATGGACCCCACGGAGGGTTCGCTGTTCATGGCATGGGTAATTGAGTCGGCATTCGGTGGCCTCAAAGGACCGATAGAGTATGGGATATTTGGGGCCATAACCGTCTGGGCCGGCGCTGCAATATTGCTGAACCTCAACACTGTCAGGACTCAAATCGACTGGGAATTGTTCTCGGCAGGCGGACTACTTGTTATTGCGGCATTTCTCTTGCCCGACGTCTTCATGACCACTGTCTTGTTCAATTCCCGCTGGATACCCACCGGATTATTGCTTCTTGTCCTTAGTATTCCTTCGATTCCATTAAGACTTCGTGTGCGGCAAACGTCGGCCATGGTTGTTTTTGCCGGGTTTTGCGCTGTGACAACAATGTCGTGGATGGACTTCGACAGAAAAGAAACTTCAGGGCTTGTTCAAGCACTCGAAGCCTTGCCGAACTCAACGAGGGTAGTGGGCCTTGCCACCGTCCAATCAAGTCAATTAATCAAGGGACTGCCCTTTCTGCAGATTTTTGCGTATTCCCAGGCCCTGAAAGGGTGTTCGTTAAGTTTCTCCTTCGCTGATTTCTCCTCTTCTTTGGTCACTTTCAAGGACAGGTCCGAAAAACCATGGACCCGGTACATTGAATGGTTTCCGGAAAGGTTGAAGGTTTCTGACTTACAGTATTTTGACTACGCGCTTGTCGATGGGTTTGACAACCTTCACGACCAAATTCTCTCCCAAGAGCATTTTGAGCCGATGAACAAAGATGGACGCTGGCGACTATACAAGATCATTCACTAAAAGTGACTGCTCGCAGGAAAAATCAACAGGGCCCTACGCGCCGGGATCAATACGTCGCAAAGATTATATTGCTCTCACTGAAACAAAAACTATTCAATCCCGCGTAAGTCCATTTTTATTTGGTCGGCCTCGTTCTTCAAAGGGCTTTCGGTGGAAATCATTTCGAGCTGTTGAATCGCATGAGACGGCCGCCCCATTCTCAGGTAGACCTGTGCAAGTTGATATCGTTCTCGTGACTTCAGGGGTTCGCCAAAAGACTCGATTGTCTTCATGTAAGAACCTTCAGCGGCCCTGTATTCCCCCATAATCAAGAAAACCCTGCCCCTGATCGATTCCAGCGCAGGCACCCATCCCTGGGTCTGTTCCATTCGTTCACAATATTTTAGCCCGGTGGAATAATGCTCCAGATGCAAAAAAGTCAGTGGACCAAGCACAGCCGTAATCGTCAGGATGACAGGTAGATAGAGCTTTCTGGCGTCCCAGCCGGAAACCAGGAAGTTTACTCCGCCGCCAATCATAAGGGCCGGTCCCACAAGCGCCAAATACATGTAGTGGTCCTGACGGAGGTTAGTGGTTGGGATCAACTGGGAAGTGGGCAGAAGGCATATTACAAACCACCCGATTCCCAAAGCCAACCACCAACATCGCTTTTTGATGCCAACCATGAGAAAGATCATCACGGCGGCGCAAAACAGAACGGCTGCCGCCATCTTGGCCGAATGGAAGTCTGTAGCCTTGTAGATATAAGCGGGAGAGAGATTCAGGGGCCAAAAAAACGACAAAAAATAGTCCCCATAAATGAGGAGCATCAATTTGAGTTGACCGATGAGGGTCCCGAACTTCAGCGAATGCACCTGCTCAGCCGCGCTCTCGGTGAGAATGGTCACAACTCCGAACAGAAAAGCCGGCAAGAAAAAAGGTATCGCCCACCACAAGCCTGCACGCACATCCAGCCGTTCCGGCTTCAGAAGGTTCGTTAGAATAATCAGCAGCGGTAAAACCACGGCACTTGATTTTGAAAGCATGGCCAGAACAAATAGAATCATTGAATAAGCGTAGGCTGGTTTTGAACCCGATTCGTTCCATCGCAAATAAGCCGATATTGAACACAGCAAAAATAGCGCGGCCAGAAGAGTTTTCCGCTGGTTAACCATAGCAACCGTATCCACCTGGAGGGGATGAATCGCAAAAATCATGGCGGTCACAAGACCAATCAGTTCGTTTCCGGAAACAGATCTGATGACCAGGAAAACCAGCGCCACATTTACCATGTGCAACAGAATCTGGACGACGTAATATCCCCAGGCGCGCATTCCGAAAAAGGCATGGTCAGTCCACAGCGACAAATATGGTATTGGCTGAATTTCACCGTAAATGTGGCCCGGCGAAGTAACTACGGCCAAGAGTCCCTTGAGCGACGTGTCCTTGACTAGAGGATTCTGAAGAACAAATAGGACGTCGTCTGTCGCCAGGTTGAACCCGAAACCGACGATAGGGGCAAACAACCCACCGGTAATCAAGATCACCACCATTAAAAAAAAAGTTGAATCAGATCGGTGGTCCATTGAATTGCTTCCTAAAATCTGAAGCGTCAAGCTCGCGGTCATCTTAATCAGTTAATTGAGGAGTTACCCCGTATGCCTCTGAGCTATGCCATTTCTTTTTTCGATAGGAGGTTCTGTCTTTGGAAAACTTTCTTGATTATAGTCCTCAATATAAGAATTGTCGTAAACAGAGCCAATTGATTCCAGCTCTGTAACTCAATCGTTTTCAAAAAAGCACCCACCAATTTTATGCTCAGTCCTAAAAGAGAGCCGTTCGCTACCAGTATTTGGGCTCGAATTCTATTTTGCTGTGTGACGAAAACAAGAAAACCAGCCGCGCAGTAACCAAAAATTACCAGTGAACCGACTATTTCAATCAACAGTGAAATGTTGTTCAAAATGGACATTCTAAGAAGCGCTTGTTCTTCGCCTTTCTTCGGCCTTATCAATCTCTTTTTGCAAGAAGAAGTTTAAGACTGTCCTGATTATTATTATTGCGGAAAGCTGCCCAATGTCATTCCATGAAGGTGCAACTGCCGTTCGTAAAATGTCTGCCGCCAATTCGAACTCTATCGCAACAGTAAGCCATTGCCCTAAATTTAACCGAATGTCCTCCTTGTTGAACTGCATGTCTTTTCGCCGAACAGCCAACATTAAGGCCTTAACGGTCGCTTCTACGGCCCCATAAGCTATTACTATCGCCGCTGCCCCCTCAACGAAGGCCGCCAAATAGGTGGTGCACTGTCTGAATATTTCTAACATCTGAGCGCCTATCCGTCTGATATACCGGGTCCTGACACAATCTTATCTGGACCCGCGAGAAGTTCCCCTGCTACTATTTCTTAAAAGCTCTTCTCCTCAACTTTCGCGGTTGAGGATGATGGCAAAAAGCTAAGGAAACCAAAGCAATAAGCTCGCGAAGGGGCGTCTACTGTGCCATCGAAGATGCAACAATTAACACAGGCAGACACCCCTCAATGTCATCTACCAGTTCTGAGGTTACGGATCAAGCGTAAGTTCTTGACAAGGAAAGTATCATGCTGTATTTAAATTACGAAGCTTATCTTGCGTTTCTCCAGTCGACCTCCTGTCAAGGACCACGGGCGTTATGCAAGGATTAAGATCCTAGGACATAGGAGCCCGTATTCGAGGACATTACGAGTATTCCATCCGTTTTTTCCCCGTTCACAAAGAGCCCTTGTTCGTATCATTTAACGCATTCCTGCAATACTTGTGGTGTGCTTTTCCAAAGGAGCTAGAAAATGAGCATCAAGATTTATGTCGGAAACTTGTCTTTCGATTCCAGCGAGGGCGAACTCAAGGGCCTGTTTGAAACGTATGGGGCTGTAGATTCTGCCAAAATAATCGTAGACCAATTCACCAACCGGTCCCGAGGATTCGGGTTCATCGAAATGGAAAATCGGGAAGAAGGACTCAAAGCCATTCAGGCTCTGGATTCAAAGGATCTGGGAGGCCGCAGCCTGAAGGTGAACGAGGCTCGCCCCAAGTCGGACTCCAGAGACAGACCGCGAGGCAACGGGGGCGGTGGTTCGCGCTGGTAACCGTCTTTCTCTAATTTAGTTTGAAGATCAGGCCGGAGTGAGATGACTCAAACTCCGGCCTCTCTGCTTCTTGGACTTGGTCGGCAAGGAGAAATCCATTGGGTGCAGTTTACAAGCACGCCCTCTGTCTACATCCATATTACCGTGACAGCCAATCCGGATCCTTGGGGATAGCCGTTTTCCCTCCCACGGGAGTAGAATATATCGCAGCAGCAATTGAGCCTCACGTTGAGAGAGTGACCCTGGTTGACCTGCGGCTTGCAGGCCCCATGCGCAATATCGAAACATTGACGAAGTTCATAGCCCAAGAGATAGACCTGCTGTGTATCAGTATCAACTGGGAATATCAGTTTTCTGAAGTGTGCTCACTGGTAAACTCCCTCCCTCCTGATGTGTTCACGGTGGTCGGGGGGAAACAGGCCACCGACTACATGGAGGATGTGTTCGATGTTTGCCCGGGAGTTGACATTGTCGTCCGGGGAGAAGGAGAAGAGACCATTGCCGAAATAGCTTCCGGAGTGGAGGCGAGAAATATCCTGGGGTTATCGTACCGCAACGGGTCGGGTGTTATTCACAACTCCAAACGCCCTCTTCAGAAACTGGATAGTCATCTTTACCCAAATAGGTCTCTTCGGCAACAAAAGTATCACTTCAACATGGGAGGTTTTGCCCTCCGTGGAGAAGAATTCGATATCATCCTTACCTCCCGAGGCTGCCCTCGCAATTGCAAGTTCTGCACTTTCACCCTCAACCCATGGGGACAGAAGCGCCCTTATTCAGCTCGTTCGGTGGATTCAGTGATAGAGGAGATCCGGCAGATGTCAGCCGGAATCATTCATATTGCCGATGAGGACTTCTTTATTAATCCGGCCCGGGCCAAGGCCATCTGTGAAAGGCTTGTTGCAGAGGGGATTGAAAAAAGGTTTATTGTCCAGGCCAGGATCGAGATATTCGAGCATCCGGAAGTCCTGGAAGCAGCGGCCAAAGCAGGAATCAAGATGTTTCTTTTCGGCATTGAGTCACCCAGCGACCGGATTCTCGACCAACTCGATAAAGGTTTCAACACGGCAATTGTAAGGAAGGCCTTTGAGACGTTTCGAAAATACCCGTTTTATTATCACGGATACTTCATCTACGGGAACGTGACCGAAACAGACGACGAAATGATGCTGATTCCTGTCTTTGCCAAGGAGTTAGGGCTGGATTCCATAAGTTATCAGAAGCTGCGTATAGAGAAGTATTCTCCTCTGAGAGAGTTGGTTGAGTCTACATCAGGCTATTACGTCGGGGACGACCGGATAGTTTACCGTGAAGGAGTCGGCCGTCCGGGGCTTAAACGCATCGCCTCAAGAATAACCCGGCAGTTTTATACTCCGACGCAGGTGTTGCGGATTACGAGGAAACTGTTCAGCACAGGCGTGTTCCTTCCCAAAAATATTGCTCCGCTGTTACTGGCCATTCCCTTTGTGCTGGCGCACTCCATCAGCTTCAAAATTAACAAATATATGAGGCGTTTTCCCTTCTGGCGTAGGCTGATTCCCAATTGAATGAGCGATATTAGGTTTCCCCTTGTGGGCTCATCCGTTACGCTTGCAGGATTGTTTTTTCTGTACCAATAAAATACGAATTTTGCTATACCCTGAAAAGGCCATCAAGGCGTCAGTCTTTTAGAAAGGAGCCGTTGTGCCCTCAGGGAGGGGCACATCAAATGCCTGCGTTATCTCACCCACCATCTGGTAGAATCCGCAGAGCGTTACGACTTCTATAAGACCTTGCACTCCATGAAGTTCTATCATTTCATCCTGAAGTTTCTGTGGTTGGAAGTGGAGTCGGCGCGGGTGGAGCGGGACGTCTCGTGCCTGGGGGCATCTTTGACGGGCGTTCGATTTTTCGGGAGGTGAGCTATATGTTTCGTTTTCTGAGCACCGCCAAGTATTATGTACTTGCCTTCCTCATTTGTCACGCACTAGCCTTTGCGGCTTTCTACGCCTCTTATACACAGAGAAAATCAAGTTTTGAATCTTCTGAGATAGACACCTTGAGCCGCCAATACAAGGCCGCATTCAGCGCGTACAGCATGCTGGCTCATACAGTTTTCGACGAGGTGATCAACAAACCTGAGGTCTTGGAACTGATGAAGGCTGCCTACGTCTCTGATGACGCAGGTAAGGCTGTTGCCAGAGGAAGGCTTTTTGCTCGTCTGCAGACTGTCTACCAGAGGCTAGGAGTAAATAATTTCAGGCAGCTTCATTTTCAATTGCCGGACGGTACTAGCTTCCTTAGATTCCATAGGCCTGGAAAGTTTGGAGACAGTCTGTTTGAGCTACGGTACGGAATTAGGGTCGCTAACATCGAGAGGAGAGAGATAGAGGGTTTTGAGGAGGGTCGCACCTTCAACGGATTGAGATATATCTTTCCTCTTTCTTATCAGGGTGAGCACATAGGCAGCGTAGAGATCAGCGTGTCCGCAAATGCCTTGAGAGAAGGGATGGCCAAACTGTTTTCAGAAGACTATGTCTTGATGATGAAGAAAGCGGTTTTGGACCGCTCGGCTTTCAAGGAAGAATTAGCTGGTTACCGGCCCAGTGACCTCAGCCCCGATTACCTGTACGAAACATATGATATGGATCCCATTCTGACTGAGGAATTCTCCTCCATTCCTCCTTCAGTCAAAGAAGAAATCAACAGGAAGATTGCGCCAAAGGCATCCGATAGTCTCAAAACCGATGCCCCGTTCAGTTTGGGAACGGAGTTGAACGGAAAGGACTACGTAGTAACATTTATTCCTATTGCCAATGTGGAAGGAAAGAAAGTTGCGTACCTTTTCTCGTACACTACGAACCCAGGTTTTCGGCATCTGAAGAATGACCTGATTATATTACTCATTGCCAGCACCCTGTTCATTGCGTCAATACTTGCATTTCTATTTGTTCGAGACAGAAGCCGCAAGCAGGTCGAGATCCAAGAGAAACTGACACAGGAGAAAAATAGACAACTCCAGAATATAACCGACAACATGGGCGAGGGGCTTTACGTAGTCGACAAGAGCGACAGGATAACCTTTACGAACCCGGCCTTTGAAAGACTTGTCGGGTGCGAACTGGACGATGTGTTGGGCAGGAGTGTCTCTGACTTTCTCCAGTTCATGGATGGCAAAGACAAGGTCTTGCCAAAGGCCCAGTGCCCGAGCAGGA
>Ga0209254_10004026_pt1 | contig 13441 bp, 14 predicted proteins | sample FrelakmetDIP11DI_FD_187148 | JGI IMG/M metagenome (GOLD analysis project Ga0209254, IMG submission 187148) | Freshwater lake sediment microbial communities from the University of Notre Dame, USA, for methane emissions studies - DIP11 DI (SPAdes)... | ecosystem: Environmental > Aquatic >...
CGGGATGTCGCGCGGGTTGGCAATCAACAGGTTGCAACCACCCATGCGCATGCCCAGCATCATGTTCGTGTTGAAGCCGAAGATGTGGTACAGCGGCAGCGCGCAGACGGTCACGATCTGTTCGCCGGGCGGTATCTTCTTCAATGCCGGCTGGTACCAGGCCTCGGCCTGCAGGATGTTGGCCACCAGGCAGCGGTGCAGCAGCACGGCGCCCTTGCTGACGCCCGTCGTCCCGCCGGTGTACTGCAGCACTGCGATGTCGTCGGGCCCGACGGTCGGCGAGGTGTAGGCCTTGCCACGGCCCAACGCCACCGCATCGTTGAAGCGCACCGCGCCGGGCAGCGAGAACGGCGGCACCATCTTCTTCACCTTGCGCACGACGTGGTTCACCAGCGCGCCCTTGAGCCGGCCGAGCATGTCGCCCATCGCGGCCAGCACCACTGTCTTCGTCGGCACGGCATTCATCACCTGCTGCAAGGTGGCGGCGAAATTTTCGACGATGACGATCAGCTTGGCGCCCGAGTCCCTCAACTGGTGCTCGAGTTCGCGCGGGGTGTACAGCGGGTTGACGTTGACCACCACGTAGCCCGCGCGCAGGATCGCCGCCACCGCCACCGGGTACTGCGGCACATTGGGCATCATGATCGCGACGCGGTCGCCGCGCGCCAGGCCCTGCGCCTGCAACCACGCTGCGAGGGCGCGCGACAGGTCATCGACCTGGCCAAACGTGATCGTGCGGCCCATGAACTTGTAGGCCGGCAGGTTTCGGTACTTGCGAAAGCTCTCTTCGAGCAGCGCCACCAGCGACGGGTACAGGTCGACAGCCACCTCGGCCGGTACGCCGGCCGGGTAATGCTTGAGCCAGATCTTGTCCATCGCACGCTCCCAGGGGTCGAGCGTCGATTCTGGCGGCGCATGGAGGGCGCCAGAATCAGGGGATTCGATAGCGGTTGTGTACGCCGCAGGGTGTCTCGCGCCCCTTCAGCGGCAGCTGTGGGTCGTGGTGTCGTCGATCACCGCCGGCTGCGCCAGGGCCGGCGCAGCCGCCCCGGCCCGGAGTACCACAGCGGCCAGCCGCCCTATCGTCAGAACAGGGCCTTGAACTGCACACCCCAGGTGCGCGGCTCGTTGACGAAGCCGGTCAAGTTGTTGAAGTCGATGCCGCCGACAACGCGGATCTGGTTGCAGCGCACGCTGGACTTCCCGGCACGTGGCTTCGAGTGACGCACTGGGCTGGCGCCAAAGAGTGCTCGGCCAGTCACGCGTTGCATCGAAGCGGTTGAGCCAATCGAGGGTTGGCTTGGGCTCACCGGGTGGCCTGCCGGCGGGCTGACTCGCGCACGCCACGAACGGAGCGGCGAGCCGGCCCGCGCGCGCCGGCTTTTTCAGCGTCGAGCTCGGCGTTGAGCAGTGCTACGTAGGCGGCATAGGCGAACACGCGGCCGCGCTGGCGCGCCGTGAGTTCCTCGACCACGCCAATGCGCTGCAGGTGGGACAGTGTCTTGTTCACCGTGGCGGCAGTCAGGCCCGTGGCTGCGCACAGCGAGGCTGCGGTGGCCACCGGTTGGCGCTGCAATGCCTGGCGCAGTGTCGATGCCGATGCTGCAGCACGCCCCAGCGTGGCCAGGCGCTCGCGATCGCTCGACACCAGCGCCAGCAGCGCCTGCGCGGTGCGCACGGCCTGCGCAGCACTGGCAGTGATGGCTTCGGCAAAGAAGTCGAGCCAGCGCTCCCAGTCGCCATTGACGCGGACGTCGTTCAACAATTCGTAGTACAGCGCGCGGTGCGTCTTGAAGAACAGGCTGGGATAGAGCAGCGGCTCGCGCAACACGCCATCGGCCACCAGCTGCAGCACGATCAACAGGCGTCCGATGCGGCCGTTGCCGTCCAGAAAGGGGTGGATCGTCTCGAATTGCACATGCGCCAATGCGGCGCGCACCAGCGGCGACGTCGGCTCGGGGTCGTCGTGCAGGAAGCGCTCGAAGTGGCCAAGGCACTCCGGCAGCGCCTGTGCCGGCGGCGGCACGAAGGCGGCGTTGCCGGGGCGCGTGCCGCCCAGCCACGCTTGCGAGCGCCGGAACGCGCCGGGCGTCTTGCCCTTGCCGCGAGGGTGATCGAGCAGCGCCGCATGCATCTCGCGCAAGAGCCGCAGGCTCAAGGGAAAGCCGCCGCGCAGGCGCTCGATGCCGTGCGACATGGCGGCTACGCACCGGCTCACCTCGTGGGCGTCATCGAGCGGGACGCCGGGCTGTTCGTCGATTTCGTAGAGCATCAAGTCGGCCAATGACGACTGTGTGCCTTCGATCTGCGACGACAGCACGGCCTCCTTGCGTACGAAGCTGGACAGCACCAACTCGGCGTTGGGCAGCATCGACGACACGGCATCCAGCCGGCCGAGCGCGACGAGCGCATCGTCAAAGCGCCGCCGCAGCGCGGGCGACCATTGCAGTGGCGGTTGCGGCGGCAGCGGCACAGGCACGAAAGCCTGGAAGGCCTCGCCTTGAGTGCTGAAAGTGACGTTGTGGCCTGGCGGCGGGCGGCGCATGAAGGTTCAAGCCAAAACAAGCGGGTGCGTTGTTTTAGTATGAACAATGAAAATAAAATAGCAGCCCAGACGCCATCGCCCTTACTCCACCGCCTTGACCATCGCCTCGACCACTTTCTTGGCGTCGCCGAAGACCATCATCGTCTTGTCCATGTAGAACAGCTCGTTGTCCAGGCCGGCGTAGCCTGCGGCCATCGAGCGCTTGTTGACGATCACCGTCTTGGCCTTGTAGGCCTCGAGGATCGGCATCCCGTAGATGGCGCTGCCCTTGATCATCGCGGCCGGGTTCACCACGTCGTTGGCACCGAGGATGATGGCCACATCGACCTGGCCGAACTCACCGTTGATGTCGTCCATCTCGAAGACCTGGTCGTACGGCACTTCGGCCTCGGCCAGCAGCACGTTCATGTGGCCCGGCATGCGCCCGGCGACCGGATGGATGGCGTACTTCACGGTCACGCCCTTGGCGGTGAGCTTGGTGGCGAGCTCCTTCACCGCATGTTGGGCGCGCGCGACTGCCAGACCGTAGCCCGGAACGATGACCACGGTCTCGGCATTGCCCAGGATGAAGGCCGCGTCGTCGGCGCTGCCGCTCTTGACCGGGCGCTGTTCCGCCGCGCCCGCCGCTGCGGTGGTGGCTTCGCCGCCGAAGCCGCCGAGGATGACGTTGAAGAACGAGCGGTTCATCGCCTTGCACATGATGTAGCTCAGGATCGCGCCCGAGCTGCCCACCAAGGAGCCGGCCACGATCAGCATGGCGTTGTTCAGCGAGAAGCCGATGCCGGCCGCAGCCCAGCCGGAGTAGCTGTTCAGCATCGACACCACCACCGGCATGTCGGCGCCGCCGATCGGGATGATCAGCGTCACGCCGATGACGAAAGCCAGCACCAGCATCAGCGCGAAGTACTGGTTCGACTGCGTCACGGTGTAGGCCACGATCAGCGCCAGCATGGCCAGGCCGAGCGCGGCGTTGAGCACATGCTGGCCGGCAAACTGCACCGGCGCGCCCTGGAAGAGGCGGAACTTGTAGGTACCCGACAGCTTGCCGAAGGCGATCACCGATCCGCTGAAGGTGATGGCACCGATGGCCGCACCGAGTGCCAGTTCGAGCCGGTTGCCGGTGGGGATCGCGCCGCCTGAGCCGTTGACTGGCGCAGCGGTGATGCCGAAGGCCCAGGGCTCGACCGCCGCGGCAATCGCGATGAACACCGCCGAGAGGCCGATCATGCTGTGGAAGAAGGCCACCAGCTCGGGCATCTTGGTCATCTCGACGGTGCGCGCGCGCCACGCGCCATAAGTCCCGCCGACCACCAGGCCGAGCACGACCCAGGCCATGCCGATGGCGCCGTTCTGGCCCATGCTGCCCGCCAGTTGCACGATCAGCGCCGCCGTGGTCAGCCCGGCGATGGCCATGCCGACCATGCCGAACAGGTTGCCGCGGATCGACGTCGTCGGGTGCGACAGCCCCTTCAACGCCTGGATGAAGCAGACGCTGGCGACGAGGTACAGCAGGGTGACGAGGCTCAGACTCATCACTTGCTCCCTTGAGCGGGTTCAACGGGCTTGGCCGGCCGGTCCTTCTTCCTGAACATCTCCAGCATGCGCCGCGTGACCAGGAAGCCGCCGAAGATGTTCACCGCCGCCAGTGCGACGGCCAGCACGCCCATGGTCTTGGCCAGGCCGCCTTCGGTGAGTGCGGCGGCCAGCATGGCGCCGACGATGACGATGGCCGAGATCGCATTGGTGACCGCCATCAAGGGCGTGTGCAGGGCCGGCGTCACGGTCCAGACCACGTGGTAGCCGACGTAGATCGCCAGCACGAAGATGATCAGGTTGGTGACGGTGGGAGAAACGAGTTCCATGGCTCAGGTCCTTTTCACTTCGCCGCCCTGGGTCATCAGGCAGGCAACCACGATGTCGTCATCCATCGGCACGTTGAACGTGCCGTCTTTGGTGATGACGAGCTTGAGAAAGTCGAGCACGTTGCGGGCGTAGAGCGACGAGCTGTCGGCCGCCACCAGCGCAGGAATGTTGGTTTCGCCGACGATCGTCACGCCGTAACGGCTCACCGTCTTGCCAGCTTCGGTGAGCGGGCAGTTGCCGCCGGCCGGCGCGGCCATGTCGATGATCACGCTGCCCGGCTTCATCGACTTGACCATCTCCTCGGTGATCAGCACCGGCGCCGCGCGGCCGGGGATCAGCGCGGTCGAGATCACGATGTCGGCCGCAGCCACGCGCTTGGCGACTTCGACCTTCTGCCGTTCGAGCCAGCTCGGCGGCATCGGCTTGGCATAGCCACCGATGCCCTCGGCGGCGTCCTTCTCTTCGGCCGTTTCGTAGGCCACGTCGATGAACTTGCCGCCCAACGACTCGACCTGCTCTTTCACGCTCGGCCGCACATCGCTGGCTTCGATCACCGCGCCCAGGCGTTTGGCCGTGGCGATCGCCTGCAGCCCGGCGACGCCGACGCCCAGGATGACGACGCGCGCCGCCTTGATCGTGCCGGCCGCCGTCATCAGCATCGGGAACAGGCGCTGGTACCTGTCGGCGGCGATCATCACCGCCTTGTAGCCGGCGATATTGGCCTGGCTGGACAGCACGTCCATGCTCTGTGCCCGCGTCGTGCGCGGCGCCGCTTCGAGCGCAAAGCTGGTCAGCCCGGCGCCGGCCAGCCGGTTCAGGTTGTCCTTGTCGAAGGGATTGAGCATGCCGACCAGCGCCGCGCCGGTCTTCACCAGCACCAACTCGTCGAGCGAGGGGCTGCGTACCTTCAGGATCAGGTCCGCGGCGAAGGCGCCGGTGCGGTCGGTGATTTCGGCGCCGGCCGCGACATAGGCATCGTCGGTGGCACTGGCCGCGACGCCGGCGCCCGCCTGCACGCGCACGGTGTGGCCCTGGGCCTTGAGTTTCTTCGCCGTCTCGGGCGTGACGGCGACGCGTGTCTCGCCGGCCACCGTTTCGAGCGGAACGCCGATCAGCATGGTGTGGTTCTCCTCGAACAGTTTTGCTGTGCAGCGCTTGCGCGCGCATGTTGGGCTGCGAGCTTAATGCACGCGGCGCACCGCGAGGCTCGGGGCTTGCGCGGGGCCGGCTACGATGCGCCCACGATGCCCGCCGACACCCGCTGGAAACCGAGCGTCACCGTGGCCGCCGTGGTCGAGCAGGACGGCCGCTTCCTGCTGGTCGAAGAGCACACCACCGATGGCCTGCGCCTGAACAATCCGGCCGGCCACCTCGACTCCGGCGAGTCGCTGCTGCAAGCCGTGGTTCGCGAGGTGCTCGAAGAAACCACCTGCGCCTTCACGCCGAGCCACCTGGTCGGTGTGTACCTGGCGTGCTTGCAACGCGGCAGCGAAGACATCACTTACCTGCGCTTCGCCTTCGCCGGCACGGTGGGCGCGCCCGAGCCCGGCCGGGTTCTGGACACCGGCATCGTCCGCACCATGTGGCTGACGCCGGCCGAGATCGAGGCCAGCCGCGAGCGCCACCGCAGCCCGCTGCTGTGGCGTTGCGTGCAGGACCACGTTGCGGGCAAGCGTTACCCGCTGGCCCTGCTGCATGCCGACCTGGACCCATTCGTCCTCGGCTGACGACACCTGGGCCCCTTCGGCGGCAATTCCCAGGTGCGCGCAACCCCGCGTTCACTGAGCCGCCGGCGTGCCGGCAACGATCGGCGCTGGCGCTGCCGTGCCTTCGGTCGCGGCGGCGGGCTCGGGGGCTTGGCCGTCACGACTTGCACCGGACCGCGGCGCTTGAGCGTGTAGGTCAACCGCGATACGAAGTCTGTAGCGATATCAACATGACGTACATTACTCTACATGATGTCCTGGCTGCTGCTGGTGCTGTCGTTGCCCACCTCAAACGCCACGGCGCGCATGCGCGCCTGGCGCGCGCTCAAGGCCTGCGGTGCCGTGGTCCTGCGTGACGGCGTCTATGCGCTGCCCGACGGCGATGGCCACGCCCAGACCCTGGCGACCGTCGCTGCCGATGTGCGCGTACATGGTGGCACGGCGCGGCTGATGCGAGCACAGACACAAGGCGAAGACCTGGCGCCGCTGTTCGACCGCAGCGCCGAGTACGGCGCGCTGCTGGCGCAGATCGGTGCGCGCGCGACGGCACGAGGCGCAGGAGCGCAGAGCGAGGCGACGCGCCGGGCGCGGCGCCTGCGCAAGGCGTTTGACCAGCTCGCGGCGATCGACTTCTTTGCTGGCGAAGCGCAGCGCCAGACTGCCGCGGCCCTGCAGGCGCTCGAGCTCGCTGTGGCCCAAGCGCAATCACCGGGTGAGCCGCGCGCGGCGGCCCGTGAAGCGGTGCCCAAGCGTGAGCGCGCCGCCTACCGCGGCCGCGTCTGGGCCACCCGGCGTCGGCCCTGGGTCGATCGCCTGGCCAGCGCCTGGCTGATTCGCCGCTGTATCGATCCCGCGGCGCGCTTCGCGTGGTTGAAGTCGCCGGCGGACTGCCCGAAGAAGGCCGTGGGCTTCGACTTCGACGGCGCCGAGTTCAGCCACGTCGGCGCGCGCGTCACGTTCGAGACCCTGCTCGCGGCCTTCGAGCTCGAGTCGCCGGCCTTGCGCCGCCTGGGCGCGCTCGTGCATGGCCTGGATGCCGGGGGTGTCCAGGCGGCCGAGGCCGTGGGCGTCGAGCGTGTGCTGGCCGGCATGCGCGAGGCCATCACCAACGACGACCAGTTGTTGCTGGCTGCCGCGGGGGTCTTCGAAGGGCTGCTCGTGGCATTCGAGAAGGAGCCTGCCCAGTGAATGCCAGCATCCCACCCGCGCCGGTCGGCTTCTGGGTCGCGTTCAGGTTCTGGCTCAAGCTCGGCTTCATCAGCTTCGGCGGCCCGGCCGGGCAGATCGCGATCATGCACACCGAGCTGGTCGAGCGCCGCCGCTGGATCAGCGAGCAGCGCTTCCTGCACGCGCTGAACTACTGCATGGTGCTGCCCGGGCCCGAGGCGCAACAGTTGGCCACCTACATCGGCTGGCTGATGCACCGCTCCTGGGGCGGCATCGTCGCCGGTGCCCTGTTCGTGCTGCCATCGCTGTTCATCCTGATCGCGCTGTCGTGGATCTACCTGCGCTTCGGCAACCTGCCGCTGGTGGCCGGCATCTTCTATGGCCTGAAGCCCGCCGTGACCGCACTGGTGTTGCACGCGGCACACCGTATCGGCACAAGAGCGCTGAAGAATCACTGGATGTGGGCCATTGCGGCGCTGGCCTTTGTCGCCATCTTTGCCTTCGACACGCCGTTCCCGGCCATCGTCGTCGCCGCCGCACTGATCGGCCACTTCGGCGCACGGCGTTGGCCGGCCGTGTTCGCGCTGGGCGGTGGCCATGGCGGTGCGAAAGCGAGCTACGGCGCTGCGTTGATCGACGACATCACCCCCACGCCAGTGCACGCCCGCTTCTCGCGGGGTCAACTGCTGCGCGTGCTGTTGATCGGCCTGGGGTTGTGGGCGCTGGCGATGGCCGCATTGGTCGCCACCCAGGGCTGGCACGGCACCTTGGTCACGATGGCTTGGTTCTTCACCAAGGCTGCGTTGCTGACCTTCGGCGGCGCCTACGCGGTGCTGCCCTATGTCTATCAGGGCGCTGTCGAACAACATCAGTGGCTGACGGGTGCGCAGATGATCGATGGCCTGGCGCTGGGCGAAACCACGCCGGGGCCGCTGATCATGGTGGTGGCCTTTGTCGGCTTTCTCGGGGGCTGGGCCAAGCAGGTGATTGGCCCAGACGCGCTCTTCGCGGGCGCGGCACTGGCCGCCGCCTTAGTCACCTTCTTCACCTTCCTGCCGTCCTTCGTCTTCATCCTGGCCGGCGGTCCGCTGGTCGAGGCCACCCACGGCAAGCTGGGGTTCACTGCGCCGCTGTCGGCAATCACCGCGGCGGTCGTCGGCGTGATCGTCAACCTGGCGCTGTTCTTCGCCTATCACGTGCTCTGGCCCGAAGGCTTTGACGGCCGCTTCGAGGCCGCCGCGGCGCTGATCGCCGTAGCGGCCGCCGTGGCGCTGTTTCGCTTCAAGGTCGGCGTCATCCCGCTGCTCGGCGCCTGTGCGGCCGCCGGGCTGGTCATCCAGTTCGCACAGTAGGAGGTCTTTCCATGAGCGTCATCACGGTGGCCGAACTCGCGCTATGGCAACGCGGCGGCTTCGGCTTTCAACTGCTCGACGTGCGCCGGGCCCAGGCCCGCGCCGCCGACGGCAGCGACATCGTAGGTGGCAGCTGGCGCGACCCGGCGCTGTGGCTGGACTGGAAAGATGGCGTCGGCACAGAACGCCCGGTGGTCGTGTACTGCGCCCATGGCCACGAGATCAGCCAAGGCCTGACGGCGGCGCTGCGCGCGATGGCCATCGATGCACGCCACCTCGAAGGCGGCATCAGCGCGTGGAAGGCGGCTGGCCAGCCGGTGCAGCCACGCTCGGGATAATCGGCGGGTGAAGCTCGCCAGCCTTCCCAACAAACCTCGTCGCGTGGTGGTCGGCCTGTCGGGCGGTGTCGACTCGGCCGTCACGGCGCACCTGCTCAAGCAGCAAGGCCACGAGGTCGTCGGCCTCTTCATGAAGAACTGGGAGGATGATGACGACAGCGAATACTGCTCGTCGAATGTCGATTTCGTCGATGCTGCCGCGGTGGCCGATGTGCTCGGCATTCAGATCGAGCATGTCAACTTCGCTGCCGAGTACAAGGACCGCGTCTTTGCCGAGTTCCTGCGCGAGTACCAGGCCGGCCGCACGCCCAATCCCGATGTGCTGTGCAACGCCGAGATCAAGTTCAAGGCCTTTCTCGACCATGCGCTGCGTCTGGGCGCGGACCACATCGCCACCGGACATTACGCGCGGGTCCGCGAACGTGCGGGCCGATTCGAATTGTTGAAGGGCCTCGATCCGGCCAAGGACCAGAGCTATTTCCTGCACCGCCTGAACCAGGCCCAGCTGAGCAAGACGCTATTCCCGGTCGGTGAGCTGAAGAAGACGGAGGTCCGCCGCATCGCCGCCGAGATCGGCCTGCCGAATGCGAAGAAAAAGGATTCGACCGGCATCTGCTTCATCGGCGAGCGACCGTTCCGCGAGTTCCTCAATCGCTACCTGAAGCACGAACCCGGCGCCATCGAAGACGAGCGCGGGCGCAGGCTCGGTGGCCATGTCGGCCTGTCCTTTTACACCCTGGGCCAGCGCCAGGGGCTGGGCATCGGCGGCGTCAAAGGGCGTGCGGATGCCTATGGCGAACATGCGCCTTGGTTCGTGGCGCGAAAGGATCTCGACCGAAACGTCCTCGTCGTCGTGCAAGGCCACGAGCACCTGGCGTTGCTGTCGAGTGCGTTGCAGGCAGAGGAAGCCAGTTGGGTCTCAGGCCAGGCGCCTGCCGGGGGCACTCATGCCGCCAAGACCCGGTATCGCCAGGCCGACTCGCCGTGCCACTTTGCCGGCATCGCCGACGGAGAGTTCACGATCGCCTTTGACGCGCCGCAGTGGGCCGTCACGCCAGGGCAGAGCGCCGTGCTCTACGACGGCGAGGTCTGCCTGGGCGGCGGCGTGATTGCGGCGGCCGAGCCCGTCGTGGGCAGGGCCGCCGCCGCCAAGCCGCAGGTCTGATGACCTTAGCTGATACTGTTTACAGGGTCGGGATCAGCACGCCGCTGAGGACATGGATCACGCCATTGCTGGCGCGCACATCGACCGCAACGATGTTCTTGGGCGTGGTCGTGGCATCCGTGATCGTGGCAATCACCGGGGCCGTACCAGCATTGATCGTGATGTTCTGACCCGACACCGTGGCCACCGGCGTGCCGAACGGAATGCCCGACGACAGCACCTGTGCTCCAACCACGTGATAGGTCAACACGGTGGTCAGCTGCTGAGTCGTGAGGCCGGCCACGGTGGACGCGATAGCGGCAAAGGCATCGTTGGTCGGCGCGAACACCGTGAACGGGCCTGCGCCGCTAAGGGTGCCAGCCAAATTGGCCGAAACCACCGCACCCACCAGGGTCGAGAACGCCGCCGGGTTGGCCTGCGCCATCTGCACGACAGTCAGAACGCCGGGGGGCACCAACACCTTGTCGACGACGTGGATCACGCCATTGCTGGCAGGCACGTCGGCCGTGGTCACAGTGGCCTGGGTCAGGACTGCATCACCGAACTTCACGCCTCCAGTGGTGCTGACCGCCAGGGTCGCGGCTTGACCGGAGTAGGTGTAGATCGTCGGCTGCGAGGCGCCGCCCGCGATCACGTTGGCCGCAGACAGCCGGGCGGGCAGGACGTGGTAGCTGAGGATGCTGGCCAAGGCGTTGGCCGGCAGGGCAGTGACCATTGCCGTTGCGCTGGAGAAACCCAGTTGCGTGGCCAGGGTCGTGAAAGCGGCGTCGGTGGGGGCCAGAACCGTCAGGTTCGCCGTCGGGGACGACAGCGCCGTAACCAGATTGGCCTTCGTCGCGGCGGCGACCAGGGCCGTGAAGCCCTGCTGCTGCGCCACTTCCGCCAAGTTGCCCGGGGGCGCGGGATCGTCGCTACCGCCGCAAGCGCTCACTAGCGCTGCAGTGGCTACAAGAGCAATCATTTTTGTCAGCCAGAACTTCGTCATCACAAACTCCTAGAAAGTTAAGAAACCCGTGGACAGTCTTGGCTAATGGGCTCTGCCACTGCAGCAACGAGACTGAACAGTCCGAAGCTTAGACTAATCAGTTCACACAGACAACTACTCAGTAATATCCGCAACTAATGAGGGGACATTGACGCGCCGTGGGACGCGGAGCGGGCTGGCGAGCCTCGCCGGCGACGCTGCTACTTGAGGCGCGTACCCAGCGCGTCGAACACCTGCACCGAGACGTCGATGCTGCCGCGCACGCTTTGCGTCACGGTGCAGAAGTCTTCGAACTGCGCCAATGCGCGGTCCAGGTGCTGCAACGCTGCGGCCGGCTGGCCGAGAGTGAGCACGACGTTCATGGACCTGATGCGCAAGCGGTTCTCGGCATTGCGGCCCGTTTCGACGCTGACCTCGGCCGAGATCGGTTCCGGCTGCTGCTTGTACTTACGCAGCGAGAACAGCAGCGAGGCCGACAGGCAGTTGCCGACCGCCGCCGCCAGTAGCTGATCCGGCGATGGCCCTTGGCCGCTGCCGAGCGGCGCCGGCTCGTCGGTCAGCAGCGGCGCAATGGCGGCGCCGAAATCAACGTCGAACTGGTAGTCGCGCCGCTGCGTCAAGCGCACGCTTTGGGGTGTCGTGGTGGTCATCGCTGGCTCCTGAGTCCGCAAACAATAACGCCCCGCGGAGCGGGGCGTCTTGGCGGGCATCAAGCCACCAGGCGCTAGAACGGAATGTCGTCGTCCATGTCGTCGAAGCCGGTCGACGACTTCTGGGCCGTGGCCGCGGGCCGGCCAGCCGCCGGGCGCGGCGCGGGCGCACTGCGCTGGCCGCCGCCGGCGTCGTCGCCGCCCCCACTCTCGCGGCTACCTAGCAACTGCATTTCCGCGGCAACGATCTCGGTGGTGTACTTCTCGACGCCTTCCTTGTCAGTCCACTTGCGTGTCTTCAAGCGGCCCTCGACGTACACCGGGCGGCCCTTCTTCAGGTACTCGCCGGCGATCTCGGCCAGCCGGTCGTAGAACACCACGCGGTGCCATTCCGTCTCTTCCTGCTTCTCGCCGCTGGTCTTGTCCTTCCACTGCCGGCTGGTGGCGATGGTGACGTTGCAGATGGCCGAGCCGCTGGGTGCGTAACGCACCTCCGGATCCTTGCCGAGATTGCCGACGATGATGACTTTGTTGACCGAGGCCATGGGGCGCTCCTGACGCAGGCGGTGGAGGGGATGGGGACCGAGGCGAACATGATACCGACCCCCCCTGCGGTGCCCACCCCTAGGGTTCACCGTCCCAGTAGTCGAGCGCCTCGGCGCGGCGCTGCAGCATGCGGTGGCCTGGCGCAAAGGCGCCGAGCTTGCCCGAATCGGGGTAGTAGCAGATCTCCGGGCTCTCCTTCGTGCTGATGCTCAGGTAGTGCATCGGCGCGTCCGAGGTATTGATGAACTGGTGCGGATACTCGGGGCCGGCCGGGATCGCGACCACATCGCCGGCACGCACCGGCAGCATCTCGCCCGCCACGCGCAAGGTGCCCGCGCCCTTCAGGATCACGAACATCTCTTCCTGCGCCAGGTGGTAGTGGTAGGGGCAGCTTCGTTTGCCCGGCGCCAGGATGTCGAAGCCGGCGCCGAGCTTCTTGGCCGCCATGCCGTCGGTGATACCGCCGCACCGCGTGTCGTACAGCGGCGCTCGCTGCTGGCGCTCGAGTTGAACTTCGTCCGTATTGCGAACCAGCTTCTGGCGCAGTGCGTTGGCGTCGGTCATGGCAGCCTCCTGGGCAGAGGCACCATCCTCGCACGCCCAGCGATCACTGCCGAAGGATGCGCCCCATCACTCGCTGCGCGCCGGGTCGTCGCGCGCCAGCACGTCGCGAAAGGCCTCCATGCGTTTCCATTTGGGCACCGGCACCGCTTGCGCATCGCGCGGCACATACGGCGAAGGCTCGACGACGCTCATGCGATGGATGTAGCGCGGGCAATTCGGGAAGATGCGCTCGGCGCGCACGCGCACGACCAGCTGCGCCCCCACGAAAGCGGCGCGCAAGGGATCGTCGAAAACCAGGCGCGCGTGCCCATTGACTCGCAGCCGGTTCGGTCGCTCGAAGTCGATGAACAGCAGCGCCACGGCCGGATTGACTCTCACGTTGCCCAGGCTGCGGAACATGCCGTTGCCGTCGTAGCTGGGGAAGGCCAGTTCGTTGTCACCGGTGACGCGTACGAAGCCGGGGTCACCGCCTTTGTGCGAGACATCGGGCTGTCCGTCGGCGTCGGCGGTGGCCAGGAAGAACAGCGGCCGGCTTTCGATGAAGGCGCGGTCCTCGGGCG
>Ga0209254_10004027_pt1 | contig 13441 bp, 13 predicted proteins | sample FrelakmetDIP11DI_FD_187148 | JGI IMG/M metagenome (GOLD analysis project Ga0209254, IMG submission 187148) | Freshwater lake sediment microbial communities from the University of Notre Dame, USA, for methane emissions studies - DIP11 DI (SPAdes)... | ecosystem: Environmental > Aquatic >...
CCCTTCTCCTTTTTCCTTGACAGAGCGAGCACTGGCTCGCTAATGATAAGATGTCTATCTTCGGAATTCCTCCAGCCTCGCATTCTATTCTCGACCGGAAAGGAAACGTACATGAATCCACTCGCAGTAGAATTGAATGACGTGATCCAGAAATCCAACATGCACGTCTACGAAATGCTGTCGGAAGTCGGAAAGAACCTGTTCTTTCCCAAAGGCATTCTCACCCAGAGTGCCGAAGCCAAGGAAAAAGCGCACAAGTTCAATGCCACCATCGGCATGGCCACGGAAAAGGGCAGGACCATGTACCTCCCCTCGGTCATGTCCATGCTGAGCGGCCTTGAGCCCGAGGAAACGCTCACCTATGCGCCCTCTTTCGGAATTCCCACTCTCCGAAAGGCATGGAAGGAGGCCCTCTTCGAAAAGAACCCTTCCCTCGCCTCTGCAAAGATCAGCCTTCCCGTGGTCAGCCACGCCATCACGCATGGTCTGAGCGTTGTGGGAGATATGTGGGTTGATCCCGGTGACGTGATCATCCTTCCGGACAAAATGTGGGGCAACTACAACCTGATTTTTTCGGTTCGAAGAGGCGCACGGATCGTCCAGCATGCTCTGTTCGATGACCGAGGCCGCTTCAACCTGAAGAGCTTTGAGCAGTGCGTCCGCGCCGAAGCCGGGAAGAACAAAAAGGTTATCGTTCTCTTCAATTTCCCCAACAACCCGACTGGGTACACGCCCCGTCCCGCCGAAGCGAAGAGCATGACGGAAATCCTCGCGGACCTGGCGCAGCAGGGCACAAACGTTCTCGCCGTCACGGACGATGCCTACTTCGGTCTCTTCTTCGAAGACGATGTGCTCAAGGAGTCCATTTTCGCAGGACTTCTGAATAAGCATCCCCGGCTTCTGGCCGTCAAACTTGACGGAGCCACCAAGGAGAATTACGTTTGGGGACTGAGGGTCGGATTCATCACCTACGGGGCGTGTCTAGCCGGCGACCATGACGGTGTGTACAACGCCCTGGAAAGAAAAACAGCCGGCGCAGTGAGAGGCTCTATTTCCAACGCCTCGCACCTGAGCCAGACCATCACGCTCCGCTCCCTGAAATCGGCCTCTTACAAGGCTGAGAAAGAGGAGAAATTCGGGATCATGAAAGACCGGGCCATGGAGGTGAAACGCGTCCTGGCTCATCCCAAATACCATGACGCATGGGACCCCTACCCTTTTAACTCCGGGTATTTCATGTGTCTGAAGCTTAAAACCGTTGAAGCTGAACCGCTGAGAGTTCACCTGTTGAATACTTACGGGGTGGGACTTATCTCTCTCGGCAAGCAGGATCTGCGTGTGGCCTTTTCATCCGTGGAGAAGAATGATGTGCAGGAACTCTTCGATATCATCTTGCAGGGAGTAAACGACCTCAACACCTGACCCATGTGGAAGAACGCTAAACAGCTTCTAGAGTCTGCCCAAAATGAGCCCTGGGCCATAGCCTGCGAGGGGGAGGCCTTTTGGGATCACCTCTTTTCGTGGGTCAAGAATACGGTCCTTCCTGATTTTCTCACAGAGGTTACCACTCAGGTCGACGAGATCATAGAGATCAACCCGGACCTCTCTGAGCCGGAGATTTTTTCCATGGTCACCCGGTACATGGTCGAGTTCCTGGGTGCCCATTCCGCTTCGGTCAGGATTTATGACCCCGGAGCGGAGAAGATGCTTTCTTACGGGTCCTATCCCCTTGAGGAAGAAACGAGAGCAACCTTTATTCCTTTCGAAGGGACGATCGCCGGCAAAGTGGTGAAAACCAACCGGCCCTACCTTGTGCCGAACATCCTCAGGGAAGATCTCTACAAGGACAAAGAGAGGGTGCAGAAAAAGGGCATTTACTCGATCATGGCGGTGCCCCTGTCCATCCCTCGTTTTTTCCCTCATGAAAGAGACACCATCGGTGTGATCCAGATCTACTACGAGGAGAGAGACCGCGATTTCACCCCCCTGGAAGTGAAAATGGCGGAAGTCATGGCCCGAAGGCTCAGCTTTGTCCTAGCCAGGAAAAAGATTCTCTCCATGTTCAGAATCAACGAGAAGAAGGAGGCCATTGTCCAGAAGATCTTTCTCAAGCTCGGTGCCCGGGAAGGGGTCAAGATGAAGGAGGTCTTCAACCGGGTGGTCCCGGAACTTGCCGATATCATCAGCCTCCAGCGCTGCGCCCTGTTTGCCGTGACTGAAGACGACGAAAACGTGTTTCTCGAGGCCGGATATCCAGACCACATCGGTTATCACGGGATCGGAAAAACCTTTTCCATAAGGAGCGAACCGGCTTTTGAACTGATCCTGAAACGCAAAACCTATGACGTGGAAACGCCCTTCGAGGTGGTCACGCCCTCTTATGTGCTCATCATGGACCCGCAGAGAAGTCAGTATATCTCCTGGAACCTGAAACAATTTGCCGCCGCCCACAACATCAACTCCATTCTCTACGTAGCGATCAATGCCGGAGAAGACATCACCCACTTCATGACTATTGATGCGCTGGACCTGCGGCAGAGGTATTCGGACGGGGAAATTGAGATCTTCCTGTTCCTGGGCCGGGAACTCATGAAAGCCCAGCGCATGGAGCGTCTTGACGACATCCTCCACGATTTCAAGAATCCGGCGATTGCCACTGCGGGATTTGCGCGGCGCCTGAAGAAGCTCATTGAGCAGGAGGAGTCTCTGAAGAACGCGGCCACCATGAAAAAGTATGCGGACATCCTTCTTGAAGAAACGAGCCGGCTTCAGGAAATGGCGCTCAGCATGTACCAGGCCGGAAAAGAGCAGATGGTTAACTTGACCGCGGTGCTGATCGATCGTTTTGAGATCAACAAAGAAGTGATCAAGGAGATCCTCAAGCAGAATGTCACGCTCCACGAAGGGCCTTTCGATGATCCGCTCTTCGTGCATTGCTACCCCCTGCACCTTGAACGAATCCTCGACAATCTCCTCAACAACGCCACAAACGCCATCCCCTTAAAAGGGGGAATCCTGGCTATTCGAACCTATGCCCAGGGCGACATGGCCTGCGTTGAAGTCAGCAATACCGGAATGATCTCCGAAGAAGAAAGGCTTCGTCTTCTTGAAGGAGAAGGTCGAGGCAGAGGTCTCTACATCACCCACCGGATTGTGCGTTTGCTTCGAGGACGAATCGAGGTAAAAACGGGACTCAACTCAACCACCGTTACGGTCCAAATCCCCCTCCACAAACCGTAAGACTTTACCGCAGAGAGCGCAAAGAACGCAGAGGGTTATCATTTCTCAAGACCCTGTATCCCATTCTCTGCGCTCTCAGCGTTCTCCGCGGTAACATGGGTTGCGGTTTTTGCCGTGCCCCGTGCCCTGCGTCTCTACCGGTACACCCGGCGGTCAAGGCTTCTGTATTGGATCGCCTCGGCCACATGGGCGGAGGTGATTTCCTCGCTCCCGGTTAGGTCCGCGATGGTTCTTGCGATCTTGAGGATTCTGGAATGAGCTCTTGCGCTCAGGCCGAACTTTTCCATGGCCTGCTCCAGGAGTTCCCCAGATTGGAAATCCAGGGTGCAGAATTTTCGGACTTGGCGGCTGTTCATGTGCGCGTTGGTGTAGATTTTCATTTTCTGGAAACGTTCCGCCTGGATTCTCCTTGCCGCCTTGACCCTGCTCAAAATCTCTGCGGACGATTCGCCGCCCTCCGTGGCTGCAAGATCCTTGAAATGAACCGGAGGCACTTCCAGGTGAATGTCAATCCGATCCATCAGAGGACCCGAGATCTTGCTCCGGTAGCGCTGGACCTGGAGAGAGGTGCAGCTGCACTCTCTCTTGGGATCCCCAAGGAAACCGCAGGGGCAAGGATTCATGGCACCCACCAGCATGAAGTTCGCCGGATAGGTGACTGAAGAGCTGGCCCTTGAAATGGTCACCCTGCCGTCCTCCATGGGCTGCCTCAGCACTTCCAGGACGTTCTTCTTGAACTCAGGCAGTTCGTCCAGAAAGAGAACCCCATTGTGAGCAAGGCTGACCTCACCAGGCTTAGGGGTCTGGCCTCCGCCGATGAGACCGGCATCGGAAATGGTATGGTGGGGAGAACGAAAAGGACGCGCCTGGATGAGACCGTGACCTCTGGGCATAAGCCCCATCACGCTGTACACCTTGGAAGTCCCCAGGGCCTCCTGAAAGGTCAGCTCCGGGAGAATGGTGTAGAGGCGTCTTGCCAGCATGGTTTTGCCGGCGCCGGGAGGTCCGATCATGATGAGATTGTGCCCACCGGCCGCAGCAATCTCCATGGCCCGTTTCACGTTCTCCTGACCTCGGACATCGCTGAAATCAGCCTCGTAGACTTCCGGCTGAAAAAAAGCGCGGCTGTCGAACCGGCACGGGGGAATGGGGATGAACCCGCACAGGGCTTCCACGAGCTGATTGAGGGACTGGACCGGGTACACGTCAACCCCTTCAACCACAGCCGCTTCAGCCGCGTTCTCCGTGGGAAGGAAAACCCCTCTCATGCTGGTTTCCTTTGCTGCGATGGCCATGGGAAGGGCCCCTTTGATGGGCCGGATGAGTCCGTCCAGGGAAAGCTCCCCCAGGATCAGATGGTCTGCGTAGGAATCCTTCGGCACAATGCCCATCGCCGCCAGGATTCCTACGGCCATGGGAAGATCAAAACCCGATCCCTCCTTCTTCACATCCGCCGGAGCCAGATTCACCGTGATTCGATCAGAGGGAAAGTGGTAGCCCGCATTCTTGATTGCAGCTTTGACTCTCTCCTTGCTTTCCCGAACAGCCCCTTCAGGAAGGCCGACCGTTGAAAAGGAGGGTAGGCCTTGCGAAATGTCCACTTCCACTTCAACGACATAGGCATCAATTCCCATAACGGCACTGCTCAGTACCTTTGCAAGCATAGGATCTCCCCCTTGGACTCCAGCTCACGTCCGGATGGATGCTTTGTTTTTCAAACGATCACGGCGACTTGAATTTCGTTTAGAATAACTTACAATAATCTCGGGAGTTTTTCTGAGATGATTCTGCCTTCCGGTTGCCGGATCAAGATACTCTTATTTGGACTGAAGCGGAAACAGTAAAAGAAGGAAAATCCAGCGGCTATAAAAATTGTTTACTTTTAGCATTTGAGATGGTAAAAAATAAAGTTTATCTGAGCAAGCTAGTGCTGATCCGGGAATAGCTTTTTCCAGATTCGCTCTGACCTTCAGCCGTTTGAAACAAACGATTCCCGTTCCGGCCGTTTGGGAATCAGGACAGGAGATCCATATGGCTCGAATTACCGTCGAAGATTGTCTGCAAAAGGTGAATAACCGTTTCGCCCTGATTCATGCCGCCGCCAAGAGAGTGCGCCAGTTGCGAAAAGGAGCGGAACCCACGCTTGCGTCAAAAAACAAGGACATTGTGGTCGCCCTTAGAGAGATCGCAGCCGGCAACGTGGTGGTGATCGCGAAAACAGAAGCAACGCCCTCTCAGGAGAGCGATCATCTTCTTCCGGAGGGAAAAGGAACGGATGGCCTTTTAAGCTCTGAAGAGGATCAAAAGGCCTCCAAAGGTTAGTCAGGATGGAGAAAAGAGATTACTATGATGTCCTCGGCGTTCCTCATGACGCCGGCGAAGAGGACATTAAGAAAGCGTACAGGAAGCTGGCGATGAAACACCATCCTGATCGCAATCCCAGCGACCAGGAGGCGGAGGAGCGCTTCAAGGAAGCCGCGGAAGCTTATGAGGTCCTGAGAGATCAGGAGAAGAGAGCCATCTACGACCGGTATGGGCACGATGGGCTTGCCGGGACCGGTTTCAGAGGATTCAGCGGTTTTGATGATATCTTCAGCAATTTTGGTGATCTCTTTGAGGAGTTTTTCAGCTTCGGCTCAAAAACGGGGCGGAGAACAAGAGCCAAGAAAGGCAACAGCCTTCGTTATGACCTGGAGTTGACGCTGGAAGAGGCGTTCGCCGGCAGAGAGGAGGAGATCTCTTTCAAGAAGTGGACTTCCTGTGAGACGTGTCGGGGCTCAGGAATGAAAGCGGGCACTGAGCGCAAGGCCTGCACGACCTGCGGAGGCAGAGGACAGATCTTCAGATCCCAGGGTTTCTTCCAGATCAGCACCCCATGCCCTGCCTGCCGGGGAGAAGGCCGCATCGTGATCGATCCCTGTCGAGACTGCAACGGCAAGGGTAAAATTCGAATCGACAGGAAGATTACCCTCAAGATTCCCCCGGGTGTCGATACCGGATCTCAGCTCAGACTCCAGGGAGAAGGAGAACCAGGGGAAAACGGTGGGCCTCCGGGCGATCTTTTTGTCCTGATTCATGTCAAAGAGCACGACTTCTTTAAAAGAGAAGGAGAGCATCTCCTCTGTGAAATTCCTGTTTCCTTTGTGCAGGCGGCACTGGGCAACACCCTCAGCATCCCTGTGCTCGGAAACGAAGACGGTCAGGAGCTGCACATCCCTTCCGGCACCCAGCCTGGAGATATTCTCACGCTGCCCGGTCTCGGCATGCCGAGTTTGCAGAGGAACAAAAGAGGGGATCTCTATATCAGAGTTTCAGTGAAAATTCCGAAGAAACTCACGTCACGCCAGAAGGAGCTTCTCGAAGAATTGGCCAAGAGCGAAGGGATCAAGGAGCCCAGGGAGACCAAAAAATTCTGGCAAAAAATCACAAGGACGCAGTGAGGTTGATAGCTAGGTTATGATGTCGAAACAAAAATTGGAGTATTACAGAAACCTGCTGGACAAGACGATGGCGGACCTTATGGATGAAGCCAGCAAGACGGTGAGTGATATGACGACCCACAACGGGAACCTGCCCGACCCTACGGACAGGGCCTCTTTGGAATCGGATCGGAATTTCACCCTCCGCATCCGGGACAGAGAGAGAAAGCTGATCGGGAAAATCAAAGAGGCAATGGCAAGAATCGATACCGGCACCTATGGCATTTGTGAGTCCTGTGGCGAAGAGATTTCCGAGGCGCGGCTCAAGGCAAGACCCGTCACCACCCTGTGCATCGAATGCAAGACAAAGCAGGAGCAGGACGAAAAGGTCAGAGGCCAGTAATTCGCCTCCAGGAGCGTGGCGCCCCTGCCCTTCAAGGATCCTGCACGCCCTTTGTGTCCCTTCCCCGCGAAAAAACACCTCGATCCAGCCCCTAAAAGAATCAAAGAGCCTAGAGCGTAGAGCAATGAGCAGTAAACGTCCTCAATGCTCAAAACAGAAATCCAGTGGCCCACGGTTTTGGTCATTTGAATTTGGATCATTGGAATCGGATTTCGGATTTTCAATTTCTCCATTCGTCCTCTCAAACGTTTATGTTATGATGGAGCCATGACAAGCCATGGGCCTGAAAAAGATCTGGAGCACCCTGCCTCTGAGAACATGCGTGAAGAGATCATCACGACTCACATGAATGCCGATTTCGATGCTCTGGCTTCCATGATTGCAGCCCGGAAACTCTATCCCGCGGCCACACTGGTGTTTCCCGGGTCCCAGGAAAAGAACCTTAGGAATTTTTTTCTCCACTCCACGTCCTACCTCTTTAACTTTACGAAGCTCAAGCATGTGGACTTTGATCGGATCAAACGCCTGATCCTTGTGGACACCCGGCAGAAAAGCCGGATCGGGAAGTTCGCGGAACTCGCTGACCGTGAGGATGTTGAAATCCATATTTACGACCACCATCATGCGTCTGAAGAGGACATCCGTGGGCACCTGGAAGTGATCAAGGACGTGGGCGCGACCACCACGATCCTCGCAGAGCTGATCCGTGAAAAAAATATTCCTCTGTCTCCGGATGAAGCCACCATCCTGTGTCTGGGGATCCACGAAGATACCGGGTCTTTCACTTTTACCTCTACAAGACCGGAGGATTACCGCGCGGCGGCGTGGCTCTCAGAGCAGGGAGCCAACCCCAATTTAATTTCAGACATGTTGACGCGCGAGTTGACCGCCGAACAAATATGGGTCCTCAGCGATCTCACCAAGTCTGCCGCCACGCACATGATCAACGGGGTTGAGGTGGTCCTGTGCAAGGTCAGCCGCGAGGAATATGTGGGCGACTTTGCCGTGCTGGTTCACAAGTTCATGGAGATGGAAAACCTCGGCGTGATTCTTGCGCTTGCCCAGATGGAGGACAAAGTCTATCTCGTTGCCCGGAGTCGCGTCGAGGAAGTGAATGCCGCTGAAATCGCCCTCGCCTTCGGAGGCGGAGGCCATCCCCAGGCGGCCTCTGCAACCATCAAGAACAAGACCCTCATCCAGGTTGAAAAAGCTGTTCTGGCCCTCCTCAGAAGCAGGGTCATCCCTCAAAAGCAGGCACGGGACGTCATGTCCTCCCCGGTGATCCACGTCCTGCCCCAGACGACGATCAAGGAAGCGGCCAGAATCATGACTCAGTTCAACATCAATGTCCTTCTGGTCCTGGACGCGAGCGAGGCCCTGATCGGCACCATCACAAGGCAGGTAGTGGAAAAGGCCGTCTACTTTGGTCTGGGGGAAATCCTGATCAGGGAATACACCAACATTGAGTTCGCCGTGGTGGGCCCTGATGCATCTCTCAAAGAGATCCAGAGAAGGATCATTGAGGAGAAACTACGGATTCTTCCTGTCGTGGAGGGTGGAAAGGTGCTCGGAGTGATCACCCGCACCGATCTCATGAACATCCTTGTGGGCGGACCGGTCATCCCCAGTTTTCTTTATGAGTCCCGGGATACCTCCCGCTACCTCAGGGAAAAGAACATGGCAGCCGTGCTCAAGGAGCGCCTGCCCAGGCGGGTCATCGAGCTCCTCAAAGAATTCGGCCGCGTGGCCGACCTGATGGGATTCAACGCGTATCTCGTGGGCGGTCTGGTCCGAGACATTCTCCTCAAACGCGATAACCTCGACGTGGATGTCGTGGTTGAGGGCGACGGAATAAAATTCGCCCATGAATTCGCAGCCCAGCACGAGGTGAAGGTGAGAAGCCACAAGAAATTCGGCACCGTGGTCATGGTCTTCCCCGACGGATTCAAGGTTGACGTTGCCACGGCCCGCATCGAATATTACGACTTCCCGGCCGCTCCCCCGACCGTAGAGATGAGCTCTCTGAAAATGGATCTCTACAGAAGGGATTTCACCATCAATACTCTCGCGGTCAAGCTCAACCGACGGGACTATGGAACGCTCATTGACTATTTTGGAGCCCTAAAGGATATTCGGGACAAAGCTCTTCGGGTCCTCCACAATCTCAGTTTCGTGGAAGACCCAACGCGTGTGTTGAGGGCGATTCGTTTCGAGCAGAGATTCGGGTTCAAGATCGGAAAGCTGACCCTCGGCCTCATGAAGAATGCCGTGACCATCAACTGCTTCAAAGGCCTCTCGGGCAGGCGCCTCTTTCTGGAATTGAAGTTGCTCCTCATGGAGCCGGAGCCGATCCGGGAGATTGAGAGGATGGACGAGTTCGATCTGCTTCAGATCGTTTCCCCGGCAATCCGCCTGACCGCGGACCTCGGAATGCTCTTTGAAGAAATTCGAGGGGTTCTCTCCTGGTTTAATCATCTTTATCTGGAAGAACCCTATGAATCCTGGAAGGTCTACTGGCACGGGCTGACCTCTGCCCTGGATCCCAAGGCGCTCCAAGCCCTGGGGGAGAGGCTGCAAATGGGAGATGCCGACGGCCGCAGAATGGTCGCTCAGAGAATGGAGATGAACTCCGTTCTTGACAAACTCTTTCGGTCTAAGGGAGAAAGCACCCATTATGAGCTTTATAAGCTCCTTTCCCTGTACGACACAGAGACCTTGCTCTTCATGATGGCGAAAGCGAACAACCGGACCATCAAGAGACAAATTTCGAACTTCTTCACCCGCTTGAGAGGAGCGAAGGTCTCCCTGACGGGCCGGGACTTGAAGCACATGGGTTTCCAGCCCGGCCCTCTGTACAAGCGAATTCTGGATGCTCTCCTGGAGGCGAGGCTCAACAACCAGGTGAACTCCAAGGAAGATGAACTCCTCTTCGTGAAGGAAAAATACGGCGACACTCTCGCCTCTTAGCAGAGAAAACCCTTCACCGCAGAGCGCGCAAAGAACGCAGAGAACTCCTATCTATTAAAACTATGGACCGATAAGATCTTCATAGATACAGTCTATCCTCTGCGAGCTCAGCGTTCTCTGCGGTGGGGATTTACCGCAGTAGCGGGAATCCAGTTCTTTCTGTTCGTGAAGGGATGCGTGCCCATGGAATATGAAGTTAAACTTGAGATCTTTGAGGGCCCTCTGGACCTCCTGCTCCACCTCATTCGCAAGAATGAAGTGGACATCTTTGATATTCCCATCGCGACCATTACGGATCAGTATCTCGGATATCTGGACCTGATGAAAGCTTTGGACATCTCTCTGGCAGGAGACTTTCTGGTGATGGCTTCCACCCTGATTCACATCAAATCCAGAATGCTCCTCCCCGGAGCCCAGGAGGAAGAGGGAGAAGATCCTCGAATGGAAATCACCCGCCCCTTGCTCGAATACCTCAAGCTCAAAGAGGCTGCTGAGGAGCTCACAGACAGGGAAATCCTGGAAAGAGACGTCTTCGCCCGCAAGCTCGCTCCGGAGCTCAAATCTCAATTGCAGAGCGAAGAAGCGATGCTGGAGGTCAGCCTCTTTCAGTTGATCGATGCCTTCAAGAGAATTGTCGACGAAAGACTGCCTGGCACGCCGATCAGCTTCCAGCGAGAAGAGTGGTCCCTCAAAGACAAGACCACACAGATCATGGACCGGCTCAAGTTCCAGGGACCTTTCTTTTTTGTCGAACTCTTTGACCAGGATAGAACGATTTCCGAGTTCGTGGTGACCTTTCTGGCTCTCCTGGAACTGGTGCAGATGGGACTGGTTAGGATCGTGCAGGCTCACCTGGATGCCGATATTCTCCTGGAGCCACACTTTAAAGAAGACGAGGACAATCATCATGGCTAAATCGCTCAAGCTCATCGTGGAAGCTTTGCTCTTTGCATCGGACAAGCCCTTGACTCCCAAAGAGATCCATGCCGTCCTTCCCGAAGTCAAACTCCCCGACATCACAGGCGCGCTAAGGGTTTTGAAGTACGAGTATGAAGCCATGGGAAGGAGTTTTGTTCTCCACGAAGTCGGCGGCGGCTTCCAGTTCAGGAGCCGGCCGGAATATGGCGCTTACATTCTCAAAATGCTTCAGGCTTCCCCTGCGCGACTGTCCAGAGCCACCATGGAAACCCTGGCGATCATCGCCTACAAACAACCGGTTCTCCGCCAGGAAATCGAGAGGCTGCGAGGGGTCGATGTGGGCGGGATTTTGAAGACCTTGCTCGAAAAAGGGCTCGTGAAAATCATGGGCCGAAAGAATCTCCCCGGCAGGCCCCTGGTGTACGGAACCACCAGGAGATTCCTTGAAATCTTTGACCTGAAAGACATTGAGTCCCTTCCCAAAATAAAGGAGCTCAAGGCTCTTGGAAGTGAAGACGATGAACAGCAGAACCTCTTTGACCAAAAGCCGAGCCAGGAGGAAGCCTCTCCCCAGGAAGGACCTCCCCCTGAGTCAGCGGATTAACCGGATCCTTTCTCTGGCAGGAGTCACCTCAAGACGCAAGGCGGACGAGTGGATCCAGGCAGGCCGCATCGCTGTCAACGGCCAGGTGGTGAGGGAGCCCGGCACCAAGGCGGTCTGGGGAACCGATGAGATCCGGGTGGACGGAAGGCCCATTTCGAATCCCTCGGACAGAATCTACCTCATGCTCAACAAGCCTTTTGGGTACGTGTCTTCTCTCCGGGACCCTGAAGGGAGACCTGTGGTGACCGATCTCCTCACAGGGATTAAGGAAAGGGTCTACCCGGTGGGCCGCCTGGATTTTGACAGCCTGGGCTTGTTGCTTCTGACCAATGACGGCGAATGGGCCCACCGGTTGACCCACCCCCGTTTTCATGTTCCCAAGACTTACAAGGTCACCGTGGAAGGCGATGTGTCGGGATCGGTGCTGCAGAGACTCCATGACGGCGTGTACCTGGAAGAGGGGTCCAGTGGGCCTGCGAAGGTGACTGTCATTGGACGGCACGGTGATCAGACGGATCTTAGAATGACCATTACAAGCGGGAAGAAACGGCTGGTCAGACGGATGATTGAAGCCGTGGACTGCAGAGTCGTTCACCTGATCCGCACGGGGTTCGGGCTTCTCGAACTGAAAAACCTCAAGATCGGCCACTACCGCCGCCTCGAGCCCGATGAGGTGGAGGCCACGAAAAAGATGGCCGGCCTCCCCTGATTCATTTCCTCTATATTTATTTTTGGCGCACTCGTAAAAAGTCAAAAAATGACCCTTCCTGTCATTCCGGCGAAAGACGGAATCCAGGGAAACAAGAAGTTCTAGACCCCGGCTGGAGTTTATCCTGAGCGAAGTCGAAGGGCCGGGGTGACGGCTTTTATGACTTTTTACGAGACCGCCATTTTTTGTTTGCAAACTTTTTTGCCCTATTGTAATAATTTCTTTGTTCTTTGTTCACTGCTGACTGATTACTGATTACTGATTACTGCTTACTGGCTTAAACGGGCGGTTAACTCAGCGGGAGAGTGCCATCCTCACACGGTGGAAGCCGCAGGTTCAAATCCTGTACCGCCCACCATGAAAAACCAAGGGGCCATGCTTTCGGCATAGCCCCTATTCTTTTCATCAGACAATTTTGCGTGTCCCCACTTCACGACTTCAATAAACCGTCCTGGTCCGGCCCCAACCTCAGTTATCCTCCTTAAGGATTTCTTCGAACTGATCACCACTTATTTGAATAGGCTGGCCGCAAAAGATCCTGTAAGCTCTCTCCCTCTTTCTCAACCTTTGGATCTTCCCACTGAGATATGCCATAAGGGCATCCTCTACCAGGTCACTCAGAGGCCGCTGCTCCTCATCGGCCCTCCTCTTGGCGAGATCGATCAAGTTTTCTTCGATAAGCATTTCCAGTTTTTCCTTCATTATCGTACTTCCAGAGGGCTTGCGGCTCTCAGAGGTGCTGTGAAACACTTGTCGTATATCGCCATTGTGGTTGGCTATCTGGTCGAATGTTCGGTATACTGATGATAGAGGCTGTCGAGGAATGCGCATAGCCTGTCTGCCGGACCGGGCCGGCAACCGGACCATTAAGCGGCCTGAATGGGGTTTTGTCATCCATAGAGGCACGAAATGCTTTCTCTATCTCTTCGACAGTTTTGCCCTGGGATGTAATAACATCCCTTAGGTCAAGCACCTCGCCATGGAAGATGCCGCATTCGTCATCAAACTCGATGTGCCCCGTATATCCTTTGTATTTCAACATGACACTACTTCTCCAACTTGTGCTGGGGATGTAGCTAAATGGGGAATGGACGCCGCACGCAGTCACTGCCTCGAAAGAAATGCGGCTACGTCAAGAATGGATATCCCTTCAAACTGGCCGAGTTCCAGGAGATGCCTAT
>Ga0209254_10004028_pt1 | contig 13440 bp, 6 predicted proteins | sample FrelakmetDIP11DI_FD_187148 | JGI IMG/M metagenome (GOLD analysis project Ga0209254, IMG submission 187148) | Freshwater lake sediment microbial communities from the University of Notre Dame, USA, for methane emissions studies - DIP11 DI (SPAdes)... | ecosystem: Environmental > Aquatic >...
CAGGCAAGACGGAAACATTTCTTTTGCCTATCCTACTCTATACTCTGATTACCATTCAGAAAAAAGGGACGAAGGCCTTACTGATCTATCCTAGAATAGATTTGTGTAACGATCAGCTGCAGCGCCTTGTCCGGCTTGTATATGAATATAATAATCTCGTGGATAGTTTTCACAGGATCAAAATTGGTATTGATCATAGTGGTACGAAATCGATAACAATTCCCTGCCCATGTACTGGATGCAATGGTTATATCTCGTTTGGTGTTGATAATCCGAATCACTTATGTGACTGTGACCCCTCACATAACCTCAGTTTTATTCTGCAAAATCGTCAAGCCGCAGATATTATAATAACAACTCCTGACTCCCTTCACCGGCGGCTTATGGATAAGTATGGAAAACGAGGGATATGGGATAATAAGCGGATTTGGCCAAAATTCATCGTCTTTGATGAAGCTCACATATATACCAACCAGAATGGGATGCACGTCGCCAATATTATCCGCAGGTTACGGCATAAAATAAAAGCGAAAAGTTCTACAGAACCAATCTTCATTGCATCAAGTGCAACAATTGGATCCCCCACAAAGTTTGCACGACAACTATTTTCAACGGACGAGGTATCGATAATCAGGCCTGATGACACGGATCTCGAGGAAAAGGGTCGTGAGTACGTTGTGTTTATCAAAGCTACGTATCCTCGACGTATCACCATACGGGTCCCAGACACCAGGCAACGGGGGGGAAGACCTCGAAACAGGACTCAAGTCCCTGATGCCGACATCCATTCTCTCGAGACTGAGCGAGTTACCATAGCGACCAATCTTTCCGCAATGATCCAGATCGCTTTCTGCTTTTATCACGCGATGCTGAAGGCCAATGGAAAAGATCGCATCATCGGATTCGTTGACTCTATTGATGTCATCAAACGTTTGGGGGATAAACTCTGTGATGCTGAGGGAAACCGACAGTTATATCGTTTGAGAACCCCTGACCACAAACTTGGAACTTCCCATAACCCCCAATGTCCGCATGTTCCTTGCTGCAATCTACCTCCTAATCCATACACAAACCGTTGCCAACCATACCTCGACGGGGAGTGTTGGTGGGTCATGGGACAGGAAGACAGCAACCCGATGAACATCAATATGCATAAGTCGGGTATGACCTGTGACTGCAGGAATGCAAGAGTCCAGACTGATGACTGGGACATGATGATAACGACCTCTGCCCTTGAAGTAGGCTTTGATCACCCGTCAGTGATCGGTACGTTCCAGTACATGGCACCGATGAATATTCCAGGTTTTGTCCAAAGGATTGGAAGAGGCGGACGGTCTCCTTCAGATATGCCGGTATCCGTAGTAGTGTTGGGAACTCGCCCGTTGGACAATTTCTATTTCCACCACACGATCCTGCTCACAAATCCCGGAACAGATAAACTGGAAATACCCCTTGACCCGGATAACCGGTATGTAATGTCCATGCATGTAGTTTCATTTATCTACGACTATATCAGCACAATCTCAACAACCGAAGAGGATGTACAAACAAACTATTACGAACTCGATCTCAAACAAACACTCTCGATAATGAAAGATAACCGTGAAAACCTTCTGGACCAGATCAGTCGGACATTTGAGATTTCGTTATACGATGCTGGTGAAATTGTTGATTCTTTTGCAGATTATCTGAATTTGTGGCTCGAGAAGGTCGATTTGGATGGTGATAATTCACCACTCATTGAAAAAGTTCGGTATGTAAAAAATACAAAAACGGTTGACCAAATTCAAACGGATATATTACAGACGATCGTTCGTATGGGGGGATCGCTATGACCCGCGATGAGCAAATCGCCCGGTTGAAAGCAGCTCGTGAATACTGGCACGATTTCCAGGGAAATCGAAGTACGTGGGCTCACTTGCACCCCCCGACTCTTGGTAAAATTGATCCCTTCGTGAAAAAGCCCTATTTCGTTCCAGCGAGTTTCATACCCGAGAATGTCGGAGGTACAATAAACGTTGTGAATCGTTCTCAATCACGTTTAAGTTCACTGGATTCTGAACCAAAAGAGTTCATCATGTCCAATTTTCTTCCCGGGGGATATAAAAAACGCTGGGACTTTAAACACTGGCAAGCGCACTGGAATTTAAGTGAACAGACAATTCGATCGGCGAATATTGGAATTACCTTTGAATTTGGAAAGAAAATACCTCTCAGTGAGATTTATGAAAAACCGACATTCTCTCCATTGGAGATCCCAACCAATGAAACGATAATCTATTTTCCAGAGACCGTCTATGTGACGGAGATCCGCAATCCTGGCAAGTTTTACTGGAATGATACTAATTATTTCTTAACCACAGACCGGGCTTTAGGAACCACACATGATATTGTTCGGGATCCACTATCAAGTCCCTTGTTTGAGATGGTTTTCAAGCCATCTGATGTAAACCTGGAACAACACGACAAAATGGTTGTTTTCCCAGAAAAGACCATTATCCAATCGGTCCGTTTTATTCCCCATTTCAAATTGATTCGGTGTTATTATGCCAATTGTCTTCACCTTTTCACCCGTGAAGAACCGTTAACCCGTGTAATCCGATTTTATAGCGATACAGATCACAAGTATGCACTTCTGGGTACGGAACATTTGTCACAGGCTGTAGTTTTTTATATCGACCTTAATCCTTTTATCAAAAACTTACAAGACATGCTTGAGAAAGATCTGGTACTGGAAAATGATTTGCGATTTAGCTTCCTTAAGGATCTTCTCCAGCGTTCTATCCTCTTTGGCAACTCCAATTTACATTCGTTGTATGATGTAGATTGGGTCTTTGAAATCATACTCGCACTTGACTATTGGTTAAAGAGGGATGATCCTGCCAAGGATATTCGATCATTCTTTGCCTTAGAGAGGCCAGAACAACGACTCATATTATCCCAAATAATTCCCCCCGATGCAGACATTCGCTTGCGACTTGCAGGATATACACCGGACAGTATTGATCGCATTCTTACATTACTGGATTCTACTCCTTTACTATTCCCACCCCTTATTCAAAAGATGTATGACGAAGTTGAGTTTAAAAAGTACATTACTAGCGTCCTCACAAATTCCCTCGAGAAAGCAATACAGATCTGGAGTCAGAGGCTTTTTAGTGCAATCGGAGAGGGTCTGACGTTTTGGCAGGCGGGTCCTGACAATTCAGGGATCCTGAAAATTTATGCATATGATAGTTACCAAGGAGGGACCGGCATTGCAAACGAGTTCTACAATAAAATTTTCATTTATCTTAAAGGCAGTGGAAGGGACATAAACGATCAGGTGCGGAAAACGGTCCAATGTGATGTAGATATTGCGGGTAGTGTCATTCACTCTATTTTGAAAAAATATGATACTAATTTCTTGTCGGGTGTATTCACTATTGACGATTCAACCCAGCATCATGTAATTTTAAACGCTATTGAGGAAGATGAAACAGCCCGGCAAATAACGCTTAAAGAGAGGGTCCGAGAGGACATTGAAACATTTATCAAACTGGATTTCAAGCGCCTCACCCAGTCTGAAGAATTAATAGCTTTATATCGGGAATTGGCTCTCGGCTATTCGGAAATAAAAGAGACCCTAAAAAGAACCCCCACAACAAACGATCTTCTCCTTTATGCGTCAGCGAATCGGTTTTATGATCCGCGGGCTGTGCAATTATTCGACTATTTCAGGACCATGCGAAAAGGGGATTTAACTGAGATTTGTGTACGCGTATCAGAAATTATTCCGGCTTGCACAAATGCGTGCCCGGAATGCCTTGATTTTGGGGGATATTACGAAAGGTCCATAGGACAATCCAGTCATGTGGATAAAAGACTACTGATGCATATCCTGGAGGACATATCATGAAGCGGGAATATATCTCAATCGAAGAGTTGTCCAGAAATCCAGCGCAGCATGGGGAAAAATGGATCCAGAGCATAGCCCGCCTCTCATCCAATCCTTATCACTCCCACCTTCGAGGGGGCCCCAAATATGTTTTGGATCTGGAGTCGAAAACCCAGCAGAAAATCAAACTGATCCTCTGGGAACAGGTCCCCCCATGGCTTCGGCATTGTTATCCAGAGACTTCCCCAAATCTACTGTCAATCTTTTCAGGGACTGATGAAGAGTCCCAGGACCTTTTGCGTTTATTCAATGCTGGCGAAGAGGTCTTTTTTGAAGGATATGCAAAGTTCAGTAACGATGTTCTCTGGATCAATATTGAAAAAATCCTGATTGCTGATCCGTCGACGGCCATCGGTCCGCGGGAAATTTCAGAAGCAATGGATTGCCCGAGAGCATATTATTTGGGCTATGTGAAAAATATCTCCTCCTCACTTTTAAAAAAGCCAAATAGGAATTCTTCCCGAGGGAATATTGTCCATACGTTGAGTGAAAGGATCATCTCAACCGGTGAATTTTACAAAATCTATCAGGTACCCAACCGGGACCGAGACTGGACCATAAGGAATTTAATCAAATCAGAAACCGATACAACATACAGAATAGATTCAGCCCTTCATCTTCTCGCAAGAACACCCCTAGATAATGTTCTGGTGGACAGCTATCACCATCTGATGAATTTATTTTACGATGATGAGATCAACCAGTTCATCCTGGGAAAGAAAATCGACACTGAACGGAGCATCAATAGCCTCTACGGATTATCCGGAACTTCAGATTTTGTGATTAATGATATCATCCCAATGGAATTAAAAACTTCAAGGAATATCTTCCAGGGCCACATTACCCAGATAAAAATTTACATCCTGGCAAGTTATCTTGAGACCGGAAACCGTATCGGATATCTCCTGAATACCAACCGGACCACATTGCCTGGGTCTGGGGAAGAGCGACATATCCATGAGATCACACTTTCTGATGAAGATATCCGGTATATCATACACTACCGTCATAAAGCATTACTGTTAAGAAAGGGATTACTGCTCCCTACAACAATGGGAAGAGATTGCTCAGGGTGCAGATACTGCGAGCTGCCCTATAACCCGCTGCAGTCTCTTTACCCATCCTGCCAGTTTTACTGCCAGACTGAGCGCTACTGGGACTGCTGTGAGTCCGGGCAGGATGGGACGGTCAGTAACCCCTGCCAATTATTCGATTCATGCCCCTCGAAATATTCGTTTTTTGATCCGGATATGATTGACCATTTCAATAAATTACGCAAGGGAATTCTTATTGAGAGTCAGGAACTTGGATTCCTTTTAAGGCAGCTGCGGGCGCTTCCTTATGAGACTCTCAGGGATTGCGGTCAGGTTGTGAATAATCTATCATTTAAAACGAAAGAGGGCTCTGAATACCTGTTCTCATCATCAGAATCCCTACCCTGCCTTGATCTGATTCCCGGTGATGGAGTCATTATTGCCACCAACGATAACCGTTTCAGGTACCTGGCTACTTACATAAAAAATTCCACAGATGTTGTCTGGATACATTGTGACGGCGTTTTACATCAGGATTTTTTCAAGGGTGGAAACTATACCCTTGAGAAAGATTACTCCGGAAAACAAATGCTCAGGTATCTCTTAAAAGCGCTCGATTACACCCAACGCAGCCTCAATGACTCAAGTCTGTTCAAACCTTCCCGGAAAAAAATCCACGGAACCCGCATCTTCAAGCCGTATTCTGCCCACAGTGTGGCTGCTGATGTCTCAAAGCTGAAAACCGTAGCTGTTCAGACATCATGCCAGGACTCCGATGCAATAAAATGTGCTGATATTCTTTCGGTGTTACCCCGCCCATCAAAAACCCTTTTAATAATGCAAAACTCTGTCGAAATTGAGGATTTTATTTCTCATTATCCCAAATTAGAAGATGTATTAATTATAGATCGGGATGGAAATTTCACACCTCACCCAAAAATATTCGAGATTGGTGAAGAGGATAAACCTGCAGATATTGCAGACAAGCTGTTCAAAGTATCAGTGATCATTACCGAGCAGGGATTCTTGAATACAAGCCACATATTTGAATTCCTTAAAAATCCGGAACGGAAGGTTTTTTTTGATTATATCATCGCGACAGGTGCTGAAAAATTGTTCGAACCCCTGTTCCTCTACATGAGGTCATTGGGATACCACACATTACTTATTGGGGATGCCCATCGGATTTCGTATCATGTCCGGAATAAAGTTGCCAGATCGCTTGGATTGGCAAACGGACCATTCGAACGTCTCATCGTGTATGAGTCCTACTTTGAATCCGATGATTATTCCATTTTCATTGAACCGTTCCGTGTGCTTCCACAATCAGTTGTCGAGACATTACACAAGGGAGAGATGAATATCCAGACCAAGAGTTTTGGCGGGATCGTCCGCTTCATCGACATCCCTGGAAGGGAATCAGAACATGACCATGGAAGGATAAAGAGAACCTTGAAAATGGGAGATACTCCCCTGCAATACCAAGTGTTTATCGAATCCTATCAACCTCTGGATGCGGATACCCTTGAGAAGGTTTTTGCACTTCTGAAAAAATATTCCGTCGACTCTTTCAGCGTAAATACAATCCAGCAGGTGGGTGATTTCAGGTTCCGGGTCACTGATCGAACAGCCCTTGGGAATACTCCTGAGTCCGGCGAGAATGTCATTCTCACCATCCAGATACCGATCCAGTTTTCAGAAACCTTGCAAGAACTGCTGTATTCCAATGAAGAAGAGGTAAGAGCGGTTGTAAATTTTTTAAAGGAGATGAAGGATAACGATCGAAAGGATACGGTTATACTCACACCATTTGTTAGTCAGGCTTCAAAAATTCAGGAGGCATTGTCAAAAACTGAAATGAATTCTATTCCTGTGATGTTACCCCTCCAGGTAAGCGGTCGTTGTTATAAAAACGTGGTAATCTCCTTGGTGAACGCTAACGATTCGCTGGTAACCCGCTTTCCGCTAACCGATCCAAAAACACTGTATACAATCCTGACCTGTGCATCAGAAAATCTGGTAATTATTGGGAGAAAGAATATGGTTGATCAAAACAGAATTCTCTCTGATATTATCTCTGCTGCAGTACCTACTATTCGATGATCTCGCATGGATTCCGCTGGTCAAAATAATCCTGATATCGAGGATCTTACCGCTAATTTGCGAGTTATCTGCAACCAGCGGATAGTCAGGACCCTATCAGAATTCGACAAGAACAGCTATCGTATACTTGACACCCCCATAGATGAATCGATTCTAGGCGATCTCAAGTCCGGGGCATGGACGATCGAAGAATTATCAAATAAATATGGTATTGATCATAAACAAATTGAGGATCTTGTCCATTATGTAATAAAAAAACGGGAAGTCCTCGATTCGGGCTATCTCCCACGGAGGGTTGGCAGAGATGAAAGGAAGGGGCATCGTACAAAAATCAGGTATTCGCTGATTCCTATCCCCCTTCAAGCAAGAATTTTTGATCCTACTCTTGGCCTGAGCCTGCATAACTGGTATTCTCTGCTCAATGAAAATCTCTCTGAATACACATTTGAAAACCAAGATGATGAACTTTTTACCGGTTACTCCCGTTTTATCAGTGAATCCTGGGATGTTCCTGTAGAGAAAGTAGAGAACTATCTATACAAGGATGACGTTTTTTTTATCAGAACAATTTTCGGGCCATTACCGATTATTATCAAAGAAGAAATGTACCATGAGGTCCGGTTGACTCTTCATGAGCGGGAGAACCTGGTGAGATTGGGTTTTATCAATTGTAATTTCCAGAAATTTATCGGTAAATTCCAATATTTGCTTTCAACGGGTTTTTCCTCGGTGACAAATCTTCAATGGTATAATTTGCTATTGTATGACGCTCTTACCTATTTCCATCATGTGGGGGATATGGAAAAAATTGAGGAACTGGAGATTATCCAGAAACAATTATTCAATATTTTCATTGGAAAAAAATCGTTTGATGATTATGCAAAGGAATACGATATCCTACAACTTTGAAAAACCGTGGAGATCTGTGGGGATAAACTATAATAATTTGTTTACACAGCACAATTTTCGAAAAAGAAAAACAAAGAATTGTAATAAATAAAACCCTATCATCTAACATAATGCGCTTCTTCATTCCCGAATGGGACGACCGAGTCGATCCTGATTTTAATTTTCGGACCGACGCCCATTCGGACGCCCACAATGCCAACCCTGTCAATAATGACGCGTACATGTGGGATATTTTTGGCATCGATCAGGTTCCATTTGACGGAGTGCTGGTATCGATCGCCACTCTTCAAGGAACTACAACAAAATACAAACAAATCCAGGAAGAAGGGATTCATAGGTTTCTAGGATTGCCTCCAAACTTTCCTTTAATGGCTGATTGTGGAGCGTTTTCGTATATCAAAGAAAAAATTCCGCCGTACAAAACTGCTGATGTCTTGAAGATATACAGGGATCTGGGTTTTAACTATGGTGTAAGTATTGATCACCTTGTAGTACCAGCTTTCCAAGACCAGAACCAGGATCGGATGCGTATCACCTACGAGAATGGTGTTGAGGCCTACCAGATCTGGAAAAGGAAATATCGTAAAGATTTCCAGTTGATTGTCGCCATACAAGGTGCGGAGATCCAAGATTATCTAAAGATGTATAATCATTTTCTGCTTCGGGGTATTCGACACCTTGCATTCGGGAGTCTGGTACGGGCACCGACTTCATTTATCGCCCGCTTACTTGACGCGTTGATTGAGGATATCAAGACAACGAAAGTTATACCGGAGTATCTTCATTTTTTTGGAATCGCACGATGTCCACTTTTCCCAAAATTTCGAGCACTTGAAGATCTTGGGATTGAAGTTGCCTTTGATTCATCCTCCTATCTCAGAAAAGCCTGGCTCGGGGCACCATCGAGTCAGAATAATTATCTGGCAAATGATTGGTCAGGATACACAGCAATCCGTATCCCGCAGGATGTACCTAAAAAACGACGGGAGTTTTTAGACAGTCAGACATATCTCCAGTCAGCACGGGTTTGCATGGATACTCTTCATGCTTATGATGAAGGAACCGTAACATTGGATGCAACAATAGAATTACTCAAGACTTTTAACACGCTTATTGGTGAACGCACGGATTTGATTCACTATTATAAACGAACTCTAGAAAATAAACGCTGGCAATCCTGCGACTGTCCGATCTGCAGGAAAACAGGTATAGATGTAGCAATTTTCCGGGGGAATAACCGGAACAGACGCCGGGGGTTTCATAATGTCAGGGTTTTTTACCAGATGCTCAAGGATCCTTCACGATGGGAACTTTGTATGAAACGTGAGGATGATGAACTGGATGCAGTACAAACAGAAAATTCGCTTGATTTTTTAAAAAATGAGAGAAATGTCCTCATTATTACGAGTTGCACGAAGTCAAAACTCGGGTATGATGATTCAGTGTCCTTTCCTGCAGAAGATATGTATCAAGGAGACCTCTTCAGAAAGGTAAGAAACTACGCTGAGGCAATGCATTTTGATTATGTCATTATATCCGCAAAATATGGAGTCCTTCATCCGTTGGATACGATTAATGGTTATGAAATGCAACTTAAAACCAGATTGGATGGTGAAAACATCCGACCGGATGTGGAACGTAAGTTACAGGCAATGATATCCCCTTATGATAAAATCGTTGTCATCGCCGGAGAGAGTTATAGGCGGGTATTAAAAAATATCCTCGATAAACGGTTTGTGTTCATCAAGACACGAGGGATCGGGGACCTTGTGAGTGTTGTGGGGAGGGCGATACCGAATAAAAATAAAAATCTTACAGAATTTTATTAGATCCTCTTATTTTCGGATATTTCGGAAAAATATATCCTTCCGTAACTTGTATTCTCATTTACCAGTTAGAAATGACAGAAAATGAATTTTCCAAAAATATTTGCATTTTTAAAGTGAGGACGAGTATGCATGGATGTTGATCACTTAATTCAGATTATTGAAAAGAACCTCGGGTTTTCAATTGATAACGAAAAAAAGGAGGTAATCAAAGCTCCACCGGGCCCTCATCAGGTCGTGGCCGGTCCTGGATCAGGAAAAACTGAACTTTTAACGATCCTCGCATTGAAGAGTATCTTTGTCGATGGGTGCAATCCAAAATCTGTGATTATCACTACCTTCACGGAAAAAGGTGCGAAAAATCTTCGGGACAGGATTATCCGCTATGCAGATCTCATTTTTCAGGATTCTCCTGACCTGAAAAAGACAATCGATATGAGTGGTCTTCGTATCGGTACGCTGCATAGTCTCTGCACAAAAATCATGCAGGAATACAAGTATGAAGGATATGAGAATTACCGTCTGATGGATGAAGTTGAACACTATCTATTCGTATATGATCATTCATTACTTCCAAAGGATAGCTCAACGAAACAAACGTACAAAGCAATCTGGGAAAACCTGCCATTTGTTTTCGATCACTTTGGGAACCCCTACACAAGGCCGAGTTTTTTAGATAACGGACGATATCCCTCAAAAGCAGCCCGGACGAATGCTGCAATTACCCTGTTCAATCGTCTGACAGAAGATGTCATCCAAATAACTCTTATGAAAAATGCCGGGGACTACTGGACACTCCTTGCTGAAACCTATGAGCAATATCTCCTTGAGATGGAACGTCATAAACGGTGCGATTTCTCCACTTTGCAGAAAAAATTCCTTGATTTTCTTAATTCCCCGAGAGCTAAAAATTTCGTTCACGGAGATGACACCGCTATGCATCCCGGTGTATATTTCGTATTTGTCGATGAATACCAGGATACCAATCCCGTGCAGGAAAAAATCTATTTCAAACTGGCAGAAAAGACCAAAAACTTAACGATTGTCGGAGATGACGACCAGGCCCTTTACCGATTCCGTGGGGGAACGGTGGATTGTATCGTGACGTTTGATAAGGCTTGTGAGCGGTTCTGGAAGGTGAAGTTACCCAAAACTCATAGGCATTTTTTAATGTCTAATTATCGTTCACACGAGAACATTGTGAAGTACTACAATACCTATATTCGTTCATTTTCGGTAATGCAAAAGCCCCGGGCCCGTGTGGAGAATAAGCCGGATGTGATTGCAGTAGCCGCAGAAAAATTTTCTCATGAATATCCGTCCGTCTGCATGATTGGTGGCCAAGGTCCGGAAGAGGTTGCAAAGACATTCGCCCGAACGGTCAAAGACATTCTCGATAACGGAGTTGTCAAAAAACCAAGTCAATGCGTTCTTTTGATGTATTCGGTTCGCGATTCACCAACATTGGCAGGTCCTTTTACCGAAGCATTGGTAGAAGCAGGAATTACCGTATACAATCCTCGTGCAAAAACATTCCTTGATCAGACAGAAGTTCAGGGTTTGCTTGGAGGTTTCATCCGCATTATTGATCCGGATCTCCAAGGTCTTAGTGAAATATATGATCCGCACGTCAGAAGGGAGGTTCCGATTTGGGTCTCAACCTTTGATGAGATCGCACAGGAACAAACGGATCTCGCTACCTATGTTAAAAAATCTCATGCAAAAATCCAAGGGATGCCCCAAGGAGCTGCGCTTGAGGCAACGGCGCTTGATATTTTCTGGAGACTTCTTTCCTATGAGCCATTCCACTCGTGGATGGAGGATCCAACTGATCGATCCTACAGGATGGGCATGTTGACAAAACTCATTGATTCGTATTGTTCAGTACCGATCTGGAATAAACCGGGAACTAATCGAGGGTATCTATCAATGAGTTCACGGGACGAACACCAGGGCCGGATAAGCCAATTCTGGTTGAATAATTTCTATTATTCTATTATTGGACTGCTCGCTAAGGATGGAATGGATGATCCAGAACATGATGAGGTCATTGTCCCCGAAGACCAGTTCCCGGTGATGACGATCCATCAATCTAAAGGGCTTGAATTTGATTTTGTTTTTGTTTACCGTTTGAATAAACGCTTTCGGGATAGTGCTGCGGTTCTTCTTGAAGATGCCCTCAGCCCGTTCCGTGAAACTACACCGGTTGTGCAGTTTACTCCCGATGAACGCAACGAACAGGATCTCATCCGCCTGTATTATGTTGCCTATTCCCGGGCAAAATTTGCACTTGTCCATCTTGTTCCATCAAATCATGAAACATCATCAACAGGTTTCATAGCAAATAACCCGGATAAATTCCGCAAACATGTTACCGAGGTGGTATAACATGGGTTGGGAACAATTCAAATCACTTAAGCTGGATCCCTCAAAAGAACCACGGATAAAAAAGTCATACAGCGTGACTGGCGATATTCTCTCGTTTCAAATCTGTCCGCGACAATATGGAATGTATACCCATCATGGCTTTCATCCTGCACATATGATCCAGATGTGGTTTGGTCTGACCATCCACCAGGTACTCAACAAATTGAATCAGCAATATACGGGTGTACTCGATCCCAAAAAGAAAGGACAGGTCCCTTCAAGTGAAGATGTGAAACAGTTCTTTGAACATGTTACAGATAATCTCGCCGCTGTTGGCATTCGGGCAATCAATAAGCACGAGAAGGAACTTGCGCTCAATGTGATCCAGGAATTCAACAGAATTGAAGGACCACTGCTGTATCCCAATATCGTTGAAACGGAATATAAATTCCAGAGCAATCTTGAAAACTATATTCTGGAAGGTATTGTGGATGTTCTGAAACATAGTGAGTCCGATAAAATCCCACTCCCTGAAGACTTTGATAATATTGAGATATGGGATTACAAGGCTGCACGCAATCCTCAAGTCGCACAGCCGGGAAAGAAGATTAATGATCAAAAGATCGAGAAGTATCGCTACCAGATGCGTGTCTATGCCCAGCTCTACAAATTGAAGACCGGGAAATTTCCTCGGTGCGGGCGACTCTATTTCATGAATGAATTGATGGATAAATCGCCTGATGATACCAGACGGGAACGAGCAATAATCAGCATTGATTTTACAAATCCCGAAGAGATTAAGAAAATTACGAAAGCTATGGAAACGTTCGATGGTACTGTCAAACAGATTGAACACTGCCGTGAATCAGACAGATGGGCACCACCGAAATTCGAGGATATCCATGACAAGGATACCTGTGATGGGTGTGATCTCCGGTGGAATTGTTCTTCGGTGAGATATAAACCGCGGTATCCATGAATAAAAACCGTTTTTTTAAACAAGAAAAAAGATTCAGGTGTTTTTCTTATAAAGCAGGGAATTTTGAATTCACTATGAGTTCATCTATTTTCTTTTTACCAAATATCTCGTATGAAAATTCATAAACGCTCTTGTAAAATCGCTCAGCGGCTTCTTTTCCCACGGGTTTTAATCCGTGTGCCATAATTGACAGGTTTCTGTTTTCCATGTCAGAACGAAGTCTAGAATAATTATTCCATCCACGTTCGTCCCCCATATCCTTTAATAACTGGAATTTTGCCCGGA
>Ga0209254_10004029_pt1 | contig 13436 bp, 11 predicted proteins | sample FrelakmetDIP11DI_FD_187148 | JGI IMG/M metagenome (GOLD analysis project Ga0209254, IMG submission 187148) | Freshwater lake sediment microbial communities from the University of Notre Dame, USA, for methane emissions studies - DIP11 DI (SPAdes)... | ecosystem: Environmental > Aquatic >...
CCCCCCATTCGGAAGGCAAAAAAAGCCTGGGCTCCAATCTAACCGCCATGGGCTTTTTCTGATGGGAAAGTTCAATTCTTGCCCAGCCCGTAAATTTGGGAATTCCCATCAACTCCAATAAGAAATTAACTTGGCTTGGATATTTGGCAGGGTCTTTGAAAAAACCAATCTCAAACCACTTTCTTATTTCCGCAGTAACCACCCGCAATCGCGGGTATAAGCGTGAACCCCAGACGAGGGCATCTTGGGCCTGATCTAAAGAATCTCCATCTCCTCCGTGACGGGCCGCGAAGAAATGCCGCAGGTACTCAATGCACCATCGAGGAAAATCAACTTGCGCCGGGAACCCATTTTGAAATTCCGGCCTCAATTGCTTTCGGTAATCAATAATCTCAGCAGACTTGACAAGGAAATGCCTCTGATTAAAGCCCAGGGCGATAAAACTCTGGTAGTTCATTTCATGTTGAACCACGTTTAAGACCCAGTGGCACATTCCGATGAAATCTCGTGCATAATGGACAAATTGAAAGGGGACCTGAACAAATTCACCGAGGGGAAAGCCCAGAATAAACAGACGCAGATGGAGGAGCTCGTGAGCAAGGGCTTCGGCGCCCCGCTCCGTCCCCAATTGAAGCTGGATTTCCGCAGATTTTAAGGCAATGGGATCGTGCTTTAGGCGAAGGGTGAAAATGGTAGATGTGAAATTTCTGCTTTCGATAAAAAGAAGGTAGTTGCCATAAAAATCATATACCTCAAGGGATAATTGCTGAGCAAGGGGAAAGCCGGAAAGCCTTTGGGAAATCTCGTGCTGGGCCTCAGCTCCGAGGAAGGTGCACTCTCCTGGCCAACAATGAGATAATCCTGCTTTTTTGTTCTCCAAAGAAGGGCTAATCATAAAAATTCACTCTTGGTAAATCTGCTGAAATGGATCACAAGAAAAATGCCACTTCCTATGTTGGGCTGGAGGTTAGAAGATAAACTCTCGGAGAAAGTAAATCGGCGCCTCCTCTGCCCTATTCCCGGAATTTCCCTCAATCCTACGCCGAAGCAAATTTGACTCCTCCCTTCGTAATGACGATATGAGAAAATTCGGAATCCTCTGTCGCGCCATGCCAGTGTTTCTCCCCGGCCGGAAACACGACAATATCCCCGGTAGTAACGATTCGATTCTCCTTTTCGGTGGCCACGATGCCTTTTCCGGCAATGATGATCAACACCTGATCGCCGTTATGGGTATGAAATCGGTTTTTTGTTCCTTTGCCAAAATTCACGATATACAGGCTGAGGTCCTTGCTATCAGATACGAGCGTCTGTTTGGTTACATCGGTTCCGGTAAAAACGGGATCTACAAAAGGAATCTTGGGAATTTTGTTCACCTTGACGATTTTCATCTATTTCTCCTTGACCTGAAATGCCTGCGTCCAATCTTATCCGTATACCGATGGGACTTCGTATTGTCTATGGAGGAAGTGCTGCGTCGTTAGGAGACAACGGTTCGGCTCTGTTCGCGCATGAATTGGGGTAGATAATAGAGGCTTCCGCCGGCCTTGCCGGTGCTGCCGGATCCTTTCCATCCGCGGAAAGCCTGGTAGCCAGGCCAGGCCCCCGTCGTTGCTCCAGCTTGCCGGTTCACATAAGTTACGCCGGCCTGGATGTTGTTCAGAAACCATTCGATTTCTTTGGGGGACGAGCTGAAGAATCCTGCCGTTAAACCGTAATCCCCGGCATTGGCCTGGCGCATTGCTTCTTCCAAATTTTCCACCCCGGCCACGGTTACGATCGGCAAGAACATTTCCTTTTTCCACAGAGGGTGATCCAGCGGCAGTCGATCGACAATGGTAGGTGCGCAAAAAAGGCCTTTGCCGAAATCCCCATCGGTTAGGTACTCACCGCCATGCAGGATTCGCCCGGCCTCCCGCAATTCCCTGCAAAAAGCCATATAGTCTGTATAGGCCTTTTTGTTGATGACCGGGCCGAGCCAGACATCCCGTTTGAGGGGATTGCCAATCATGATGCTTTGCGTCAGTTTCAAAAATTTTTCGATAAAAGCTTCTTTAACCGGGTGTTCAACGTAGATGCGCGAGCAGGCGCTACACTTTTGTCCCTGTAACCCGAAGGCGCTGCGCATCACCCCCATCGCGGCCAGATCAAGGTCGGCCTTGCGGCTGATGATCGTCGGGTTTTTGCCCCCCATTTCGGCGATGCACGGACGCGGATAACGCCCCCCCGCAAAGGTTCGCAAAATTTGCATCCCCACATCATAGCTGCCCGTGAATGTAATCCCATCCACTTCCGGGTCGGCGATCAATGCCTTCCCCAAGGTGCTCCCCGGACCGGTGACAAAATTCAAGACGCCGTCGGGCAAACCGGCGTCCAGAAAGCAACGAACCACTTCCAAAACCGTGTAAGGAGTATCGGTGGCCGGCTTCAAGACGACCGTGTTGCCAGCGATCATCGCCGCACTGCTGGGCCCGGCCGACAGCGCCGAAGGGAAATTGAAGGGACTGATCACGACCCATACTCCATGGGGCCGCAAAACACTGCTGTTGGCAATATTGGCAGACTCCTTGGCCAATATCCGGCTATAGCCCTGGTTCGCCTCCATCTGATTACAATAATAGTAGATTAGGTCTATGGTTTCCTGAATGTCGCCAATAGCCTCCAGGCGATTTTTGCCGACCTCAAGGCTGGTCAGGGCACTCAATTCATAAATTCGTTTTTCCATCAGGCCGGCGGCCCTGCGCAAAACCTTTATCCGGTCCATCCACGACTTTCCGCCCCAAATGCGGAAGGCTTTCCGGGCTGCCGCCACGGCGTTTCGGGCGTGGAGGGCCGTTCCTTTTTGGAATTTTCCCAATAACCAATCCGTATGGATCGGGCTGTAATCTTCAAAGGTTTCTTCTGCCATAACAGACGCGCCCTCGATGAGCATGGGGTGCGTTTTCCCCAGGCGGGCTTTAACCTGATCAAGAGCCTGGTCGAATTCATCATGCAATCTTGGGCTCGGCATGCCAAGCGTGGCATAGGTGATTTTCGGGGGCTTTGAGGGAGAAGATCGTCTGGCCACTGGCTTCTTCGTCGTTTTTGAGGCTCGCATATTTTCCTCACCAGGAAAGAATTTATCGCGATCGGCTGATTCGAGCCATCGCTTCCACGGCTTGGTCTATTTCTTTTTCCGTATTAAAAGGCCCGACACTGAAGCGCACACCTCCGGCACGGCCGGTGCCAAGGGTACGATGGACCAGGGGGGCACAATGCAATCCGACCCGGGTGGCGATGCCGAAGTCCCCATCCAGAATGGCGCCCACATCTGCAGGGATCATACCCGCGATGTTGGCTAAGACGACCCCCAACCGCCGTTCCCAATGAGCGGCCCCATAGAGTTTCACCCTCTTGAGCTCGGCCAGCCCCTCCCAAAGCCTTCGGGTCAGGGCCCGCTCTCTTAGCAGAATCGCTTCCATTCCCTGGGCCGAGAGATAATCCAGCCCGGCCATCAATCCTATGATCCCCAGGATATTCAGGGTTCCGGCCTCCAGACGGTGAGGGTACGTCTGGGTATGGATCAGCTCCTGTGAATCGATGCCCGTGCCGCCAAAGCGGGTGGATTGGACTTCAAGACTTCGCCTCAGGACCAACCCGCCAATACCGGTGGGCCCCAGAAGCGATTTATGCCCGGTAAAGGCCAGGGCTGAAACACCCCAGGCGGAGATGTCAATGGGAATCACCCCGGCGCTCTGGGCCGTGTCGAGGATCAGCGGAACCCCCTTTTCACGGCACACGGCCCCAATCGCTTCTATCGGCTGGATGGTCCCCAGAACATTGGAGGCATGGGTCAAAACAACCAACTGGGTCTGGGGCCGAATGGCCCGGGCAACATCATCGGGATCGATGAAACCCTGACCATCGAAAGGAATCAAATCATACTCAATCAGACCGCTTTCCCGCAGATGCTGGAGAGGACGCAAAACCGAGTTGTGTTCCAACTGGGAGGAAACCACATGGCCGCCGGGCTTGACCGAACCCTGAATAACCAGGTTCAAGGCATCGGTGGCATTGGAGGCAAAAATCACCCGCTCCGGGTCATCACCCCCGAAGAACTGGCAGAGGCGTTTGCGGACCCCGGAAACCAGTTCGTCGGCTTCCTGGGCGCAATCATATCCGCCCCGCCCGGGGGAGACCCCCTTGGCGGCGTAAAGATCGACCATCCGCTCGAGGACTTCCCTCGGTTTTGGGAAGGTCGTAGCGGCATTGTCCAAATAGATCATCTCCGCCAGTTTTCCCTCACATGCCACAGCTTCTGGGGTTGGGCAATCCCGCCAGGAGGCGGGCGCCCATCTTGATTCCTCCCGGGAACAGACCCTCTATTTCCATCAAGGGCATTCCGCTCCCCTTTTTGAGCTCCCGGTGGAGAGGTGCGCGTCCGTTTTGAAGGTAATATTCGCGGATGAAACGGATAACCTGCCAGTGGCTTTCTTCCAGCCGGCCGATTCCGCTCTCCCGGGCCAGCTGGTCCGCCATCTCCTCCGACCACTGCGAAGGATCGACAAGAAATCCTTCAGAGTCAAAAAAGACGTCCCGCCCGGCAAGGGAGCGCATCTGCACACTATTGCCTCCGACTGGAGCGGACCCAGGCGTTGTTTCATCTGACGACAATTTTAACTCTTGCCTAAGGCTGCCAAAACCTTCGCCGGAATTGCGGGTAGATGCCGCACCCGGGCCCCGCAGGCGTTCGCAATGGCGTTCGTGACTGCCGGCGCCGTGGTAACCATGGTCATTTCTCCCACGCCGGTGGCGCCAAGCGTTCCTTTGACCCGTGGGGTTTCCCGAATAATATTTTCCATTTCACAGGCGGTGGAGATTGTCGGAAAGCGGAAGGTGATCCAGTCCTTGGTTTGCCCAGCCACATATTCCTCTCGCAAAGCATAGCCAATTCCCATATCAACCCCCCCCTCCAACTGGCCTTCCAGGTTCTGAGGATTGATGACTGTACCGGCATCAACAGCTGTCGTCACCTTGACGACGTTGACATCGCCGGTCTGGGTATTGACCTCCACTTCCGCCATCTGAATGGAGTGCACCTCGGATTCGAAAGAGGGCCCCAGTCCCGTGGTCGGATCGATTGTAACGGCGGCATCCTGGTTCTTCTTCGTGCCCATATAACGGGTCGGTTTCCCAGCCGCCTTAAGCTGGTCATAGGTCGTGGCTTTTACTTCAGCCATCGCGGACTTGAGCTTCTGGATGGCATCCACCATGGCCCCGCCGACCATATAGGTCATCCGGCTTCCGGCGGCAGGCCCGGTGGCCGTGGTCCGGTCCGTACTTCGTGTCACCAGGCGGATTTTGCTCATGGGGAGATCCATGAGATGAGCCGCGATCTGGATAAACATCGAATCATTCCCTTCCCCCGGGTCGGCAGCAGCGGCAAAGACCGCGAGACCTCCGTCGGGTTCCAATTCCACGGCCACATTGGCCGAATCCCCGGACATGGAGATGCCAAAAGCGTGGGTTCCCAACCCCACCCCGCGGCGGACAGGACCGCCCTTTCGGTTGAAATCCTCCGCCTCCCTTTTCGCGCGATTGTAGTGGGGACGGATGGCCTCGCCGAGTTCCGGAAACGGCCACTGCTCCACGACCCGCCCTGTGGATTTTGGCTGACCGGGCTTTAAGGAGTTAATCAGCCTGAATTCCAATGGGTCCATTCCGATTTTTTTGGCCAGCATATCCATGGCCGATTCGAGGGCGAAATTGGCCTGGGGCGGACCGGCGCCCCGGGCGGCTGAACCCCAGGGATTGTTCGTGTAAACTAACTTGCCTAAGGCCTTCACCGCGGGGATGTAATAGGAACCGGAAAGCATGTAGAGAGCCCGAAAGACCATTGCTCTGCCAGCTGAAAGATAGGCCCCGTTGTCAACAACGTAATCCATGGCCAAAGCCGTCAGCTTCCCCTGACGATCCGCACCCAGCCGAATTTTCATGTCGAAGGGGTGACGCTTGGGAGAAAGGTACATTGATTCGGTCAGGGAAGGAATAAATCGGACCGGCCGCCGGAAATGAAGGGCCGCAGCGGCAGCCAACCCTTCGGAGGTTATATCTATTTTGATCCCAAACTGCCCTCCTGCATAGGCTTCCTCATATCTCATATTTTCATACCCCAAGGCCCCCTGAAGCATCCCAAGATGAAAGTGAATGTTGATGCTTCGGCCGATCACCACCAGGGTCGGCTCCTCCCCTTCATCTCCCTCCTCCAGGTATGAAACGCAAACCTCGGGTTCTAAGGGCGCCTGGTGATTCATTTGGGTAGAAAAATCGCTTTCGACCACAAAGGCGGATTGGGCCAGGGCCGCTTCCGCATCCCCTCTGATCTGCGGTTGCGAATAGCACAGATTGGGCTGGTCGCTATGAATCTGAATGGCATCCTTGGCCAGGCCTTCGGTCGGGCTCTTGATGACGGGAAGGGGTTCATACGCGACTTCGACGGCCTGAGCGGCGGCAACAGCCTGTTCCCTGGTTTCCGCCAAGACCGCCGCGACCGGGTCCCCGATATACCGAACCGTCGTATCACAGAGGACCGGACGATCGGCCACGACAACTTTCAAGCGGTTGGTGCCTTTAATATCCTTTGCGGTCATGATTCCGATCACGCCCGGCATCTTTTCGGCAACCGCAGTATGAATGGATTTGATTAGGGCATGGGCCTGGGGGCTGTGGACCACGGCCAATTCGGCCGCGCCTTGCACCTTGACGTCGGCTGAGAACTCGGCCACGCCGCAGGCCTTCAAGATAGCCGATGGTCGCGGATGGTTGACTCCGATTTTGGGGCCGTTCGGGTCCGGTCTGACTTCATCCGGCGTCAGTTCCTTGCGCAAAAAGCGGCCGGCCAATTGGACGGCCTCAATAATTTTTTTATACCCTGTGCACCGGCAAAGTATGCGCCGTAAGGCAGTTTTTATTTCATCAACACTGGGATTCGTCTTTTCGTCCAGCAGGGCCTTGGCCGCCATGATCATGCCCGGAGTGCAAAACCCGCACTGGATTGCCCCGGAGAGAACAAAAGCCTCCTGAATCAAATGGGGATTCTGCGGAGTTCCCAGGCCTTCAACCGTGATCACCTCGGCCCCATCCAGTTCGCCCACTTTGGTCAGGCACGAACGCACGGCCTTGCCATTTACAATAACCGTGCAGGCACCGCATTGTCCCTTGCGATCGCAGGACTGCTTGGCGCCGGTCAACTTGAGATCTTCCCGGAGAAGATCCAGCAGAATCCGTTTGGGATCAATGACAAATTGCTGCGCACGCCCGTTGATTGTCAACCTTACTTTCTTCATTATTCCTCCTTCTTCAGTTCATGATCCGCAGAAACATCTCGGTTGTCCGCCTCTCCCTTCCAGGAGAGGCTTTATAAGGGTAAATTTGTAAAATTGAAAAGTCAACCTAAAAATTCCTTAATATTACTAAAAGAAACAAATTATTACATTTATTTTAAATATTTCCTTGACACTGGGGAAAGGCTTTGGTTATTCTTCCTTGAGAATAACGCCTCGATTTTTTGGGGAGCCCTTTGGGAGGCTTTACAGGCATGAAGGCTGCCCTTAAACTTTGGCTTGATCAGGACGGGAAGGCATTTGGCGATGGACCCTACGAGCTTTTGAAGAGAATTGAAGCGACAGGCTCTCTTCATAAGGCTGCGGCGCAGATGGAGATGGCCTACAGCAAAGCCTGGAAAATGACTCGGACGATCGAACAAAGGCTTGGGTTTATGGTACTGGAGCGGGAAGTCGGAGGCCGATCGGGAGGCGGTTCCCGGATTACACCTCGGGGAAAAGAACTCATGTCTTGTTATGCCAAGTTTCGCGAGGAGGCTCAAGAAGCCGTGAATCGAATTTTTCAAAAACGATTTAGTTCCTTCAAGGAGCCAAGGGCAAGCGAGGAGCCCCCCAGATTATTCATCAAAAAACAACCTAACTCCCGGTAGATCCAATAGGAAAGAGTAAAAGGGAAATTGTTAGAAACGGTCAAGGACGAGAGGATGGGAAAATGAGGAAAGTGGGTACGAAATTATTTTTAGCGATGCTTTTGATTGTTTTTTTGACCGCTACGGCACTTGCCGGCGAAGTCAACCTGTCGCTTGCCGCCAGCCTCAAAGATGTGATCAACGAACTGTCGGACAACTTTTCCAGGCAGAGTGCCGATATCAAAATTCTGAAGAATTACGGTGGTTCCGGTGCCCTGGCCAAACAGATCGAGAACGGCGCCCCTGCCGACATTTTCATCTCGGCCAATATCGAATGGATGGAATACCTGCAAAATCGGAAGCTCATGCATAGCGCCAGCATCGGGATTTTTACCTATAATACGCTCGTTTTTGTTGGTATGGCTGACAAGAAGATATCGGGGCTGCAGGATCTCCACAAGCTGGAGAAGATCGCCATCGGCAGCCCGAAGAGTGTTCCTGCCGGAGAATACGCCATGGAAGCCTTGAGAAAAGCTGGGGTCGAGAAACAACTGGAACAGAAGTTGGTAATGGCCAAAGATGTTCGCGAATGCCTGATGTATGCCGAACGGGGCGAGGTTGATGGCGCCTTTGTCTATAAGACCGATGCCATGCAGGCAAAGCAGGCGAGGATCCTTTTCACAGTGCCGGAGGATCTTTATCCGCGCGTAACATACCCTATGGGATTGACCCTGACGGGGGTGAAAAACAAAGAGGCAGAAGCCTTTTATAAGTACTTGCAGAGCGGATATGCGCAGGCTGTTCTTGACAAATTCGGATTTGCCCAAAAATAAACCCTGATGGTTTCGTAAAAAGTCCATCTGCGGCGTTGCGCTGCACCTTCGTCGTTGCGGCGCACCCATAAGTGCGCCTCACTCCTCAGTTTTTGTGCGCCTTGCATATGGAGCTTTTTACGAAACCATCGTTCCAGTGATTTTTTATAAGATCATCAGCTCTGGATGGGATTGAAAACCGGATTCTCAAGCGGTTGTAAAAATGATTTCGCTGGGTCCGAATGATATTGATGCCATTTTCTTATCGGGAAAGGTCGCCGCAGTGGCCGTAGCCGGGTCGCTGCCCGTTGGCTTTGCGGTTGCCTATCTGATGACCTATCTGAAATTCCGGGGAAAGCTGTTAATGGAAGTCCTTATCACCCTGCCGTTAACCCTTCCCCCCGTGGTCATCGGCTACTTCTTGCTTCTCCTGCTTGGAAAAAAGGGGTGGCTTGGCCCGCTTTTGGAGTCTGTCGGCATCCGGCTCATATTTACCTGGAAGGCGGCCGTGATTGCCTCGGCGGTGGTCGGTTTTCCTCTGTTGGTCAGGTCCATCCGGATTGGCATGGAGTCCATCGATCCGAAGCTCATTCAGGCATCCCGGACCCTCGGCGCACCCTGGTATGACACGCTTTTCACGATTATCCTGCCCCTTTCGATCCGGGGGATTCTTGCCGGCTCATCTCTTATGTTCGCCCGGAGCCTGGGCGAATTCGGGGCCACGATCATCGTCGCGGGGAATATCCCTGGCGTCACCCAGACCATTCCTCTGGCCATCTATGAGTACGCCAGTTCTCCGACCAGCGAAACCTTGGCTCTTTCCCTATGCCTTGTTTCGGTTTCCATTACCCTGGTGATTCTCTTCTTTCACGAAGTCCTCGGAAAGAAACTGAGTCAAAGAAGGTGACATGGAAATTCGATTGGCGGCGGAGAAGCGATTTGAAAAATTTGCCTTAGCCGTTGATTTTACGATCGCTGGCAAACAGATCGGAATTTTCGGTGAATCCGGAAGCGGCAAATCAACCTTGGTCGGTTTGCTGGCAGGCGTTCATCACCCGGACAGGGGGGAGATATTTTTGGATGGCGAATGCTTATTCAGCAGCACAAAGAGAATCAATGTTCCTACCGAGCAGAGGCGGATTTCCATGGTCTTTCAGCATCCCAATCTATTTCCGCATCTGAGTGTCAGGTCAAATCTGCTCTACGGCTTCAAACGCTGTGCGGAAAATAATAGATCCATCACCATGGAAAGCCTGGTCGGGGTCCTGAAAATGGAAAACCTCCTACAACGAGGGGTTAATAATCTTTCCGGTGGGGAAAAACAAAGGGTCTCGTTGGGTCGGGCGATCCTGGCCAACCCCCGCCTTCTTCTGATGGATGAACCGCTTTCCGCCCTGGACGATGCCCTCAAGTTCCAGATCATCCCCTATCTGAGAAGCGTGAGCGAACAGTTCCGAATCCCGTACCTGTTCATTTCCCATTCCCTGGTGGAGATGCGGCTTATGGTTGAGCAGGTGCTGGTCATGGACAACGGGTCAATCATCGAACAGACGACACCCGATCAACTGGCGCGCAATCGGATGGATCAAAGCCGGGTTGGTTATATCAACTTGCTGAAATTGGCAACCCCCCGCCGGGTCGACGGGCTTTTTGCCTATCGATGGGGTGATGGGGAATTGCTTATCTCTGCCGGCAACGATGAGTCCGAGGCTGTTTTTGAAATTTCCTCCAAGGATATGATTCTCTTCAAAAGGCATCCGGAGGCTATCAGCGCCCGGAACTTGTTCAGGTGCAAAGTGGTCAACATATTTATGGCCGGCAACCAGGTCGGCGTAGAGTTGTCTTGCGGAGGCCAAAAATTGGTGGCAGAAGTGACGGGACAAGCAGTCAAGGAATTGGAAATTTCCGAGGGAACCGAATTATATTTGGCTATAAAGGCTTCGGCCTTCAGACGACTCAGTTAGAATTAAGCAAGGAATCCTGCCCTTGACTTTACTATCAAGAGCCACCCAGCCCGCCATCTATTTCATTGGAGTAACCACAGCTGAATCTTCTATCTTAAAAGCCCGCCACCCTGCCTCAAGTTGAAGAAATCAGACATTATTATTTTTTAAACAACGCTAACCGTCAAGAGTGAAAAGGGCTACAAAATGGGATGATTCGGAAACCCAAGCTTTTCGTTGAATATGCCATGAATATGTAGTATAAGAAACAAATTTGTTGATCATTAATTGTACTCTTGTTTTCATAGGCAATTCTTCCTTCCAAAGGAGAATCACCATGAACCATCTTTTTAGTTTGAAGGGCAAGGTGGCAATCATCACCGGCGGAAACGGCGGGATCGGTAGAGGAATCGCACGCGGCTTTGCATCAGCCGGAAGCACGGTCGTAATTGCGGCGCGCAACGAAGCCAAGACAGCAGATGTCGTCAGCGAAATGGAAAAAGAATTTGACGTTCAAGTCTTGGGGATTCAAGCAAACATTGCCAAAGAAGATGAGGTTCGTCTCATGGTCAAACAGGTCTTGAGCGCTTTCGGCCGAATTGATATTTTGGTGAACAATGCGGGGATAAACAAAGCCAAACTCCCGCAAACATATGAAACCGCCGAATGGGATGAAATCATGGATACCAACCTGCGGGGGGCATTTCTTTGTTCCCGCGAGGTCTACCCGGCAATGAAAGCGGGTGGGTCCGGAAAAATCATCAACATTGGATCCATGCTTTCTCTCTTCGGTCTCGCCCAGGCCGCAGTTTACGGGGCCAGTAAAGGCGGAATCGTACAGCTCACCCGAAGTTTAGCCGTAGCCTGGGCCAAGGATCATATCCAGGTAAATGCCATTCTTCCAGGATATATCAACACGGATCTGACTCGCAGGCTGAAGAATAACGTCCCGACGATTAACGAGCGGGTTCTATCCCGCACGCCTGCGGCAAGGTGGGGAGAACCTGATGACCTTGCCGGAGCTGCGATTTTTCTGGCCAGTCCGGCTTCGGATTTTTTGACCGGCGTGGCACTCCCCGTGGACGGTGGGTTTTCCATTATGATTTAGGCTAACAATCGCCAAATCCGAAATTGCCTCATGCGACCACATTATTTTATAAATAGTCTTAATCTCAATGCTTTTAAAGTCGTTGGATTTTCAAGGAAAACAGCGGTATTCGACAGCTTGTATTCAAGATAAACAAAGGGGCGGGAGGAACCTGCGTGTACGGACGGGTGGCGGCCGCGGGGACAGATTATTTGGCTGTCGATCGTATGGGCACGGAAATCATGGGGGTGAATTTCGACAACGTCCGCTACCTCAATTATCTCTGGGATTGGGGTTTTTCGGAGGGTGATTTGAATAAAATCCAGATAATTGGCGATACAATCCAGAGTTGTCGTAAGGAATATAAGATGAGCTTCTTGCAAAAGTCACTTACTCCGTCATTCCGGCGAAAGCCGGAATCCAGAAGTGCTGAAAAATACTGGATTCCGGGTCGCGCTTCGCTTGCCCGGAATGACGACTTCTTCTTGCTTTCAAGAGTTTTGCAAGAGGCTCAGATGGCTCCCCATTTCCTCAAAATACGGCGGCAGGAAAAAAGGAACGATACCAAAACCTGGCGCCCAGGCAGAGGTATATAGGCGAGAATTAGGCGGTATATATGAGGTGAAAGAGAAAACTGAAAATGAGTATTTGATTTTACGATATTTGTAAGATCAAATATCACCTTTTGCCAGTTATTGAACTGCTGTTTGAAAACAATCATATTTGAGGGGACATCGGATCTTGTTATTCGGATTTGTCGATATGTCTACGCGGGGAAGCCAATGGCTGAGCAATGGACAGCTTAGGATCTCTGTGTGAAGATTCAAAAGGCAACAATCAGGAAAGTCAGGGCAGATACCGGAATGTAAACATTTGAGTAAACAATAGATGTAGGGTTCAAAGAAGATGGTCATGGCAATCCTATCTTCGGTCATCTAATCATGGCGTCGGGCTCGAAATCAAGGAGCCGAAGGGGTGGCGAGATGGAAAAGGATGCTGAGACGATGTCTTTAGCTCAGGCAGTAGCTCCGGATATCCCCTGCCAGAAATATGTCGATGGGAAGTGGCAACAGATATCATCATCGGTCCCTAAGGAAATGGCATTTACTATTTATATCAACAATCAGGAACTGGTGACAATTCTGTGTACCCCTTTTAAATTGAATTGTCTAGTTTTGGGATATATGCTGGCTGAAGGTATCATCGCGGATATGAAAGACATAGCCTCGATGCGAGTCTGCGAAGATGATGCTCTGGCGGATGTGAAATTAAACCGGTCCGACTTTGTTTTGCCCCAAAAACGGATTCTGACCTCCGGGTGTGGTGGAGGTGTCAGTTTCAATACGAATACGGGGGCTTCGAAAATAAATGCCGACATCAGCATGTCCTCGAAGCAGATATTGCAGTTGATGAAAAGTATGCTGGATGGCGCGAAGTTATATAATCTTACCGGAGGTATTCATACCTCAGCTCTGTGCGATGATAAAGGCGTGATGGTAGTGGGGGAGGATATCGGCCGGCACAATACCCTGGATAAAATTATGGGCGAGTGCTTTCTGCGTAAAATATCCACGAAGGACAAAATCCTGTTAACCAGCGGCCGAGTCTCATCGGAAATGATACGCAAGGCTTCCAAAATGGAG
>Ga0209254_10004030_pt1 | contig 13435 bp, 14 predicted proteins | sample FrelakmetDIP11DI_FD_187148 | JGI IMG/M metagenome (GOLD analysis project Ga0209254, IMG submission 187148) | Freshwater lake sediment microbial communities from the University of Notre Dame, USA, for methane emissions studies - DIP11 DI (SPAdes)... | ecosystem: Environmental > Aquatic >...
ATATATTTGCCCGATAAATCAAATATCAATGCAGCTTTGTGGTCAATATCAAGCAAAATCAACTCTTCACCTTTAATGCCTGTGTAAGCTGCGAATAAGTCGCTGATGTCATCATGTGACACACCTGCCTTTGCCAAGTCTAGTGTGATTTCACCTAATTTTTCATGCTGTTTTGGATCGACAATAAACACTTTGTCGCTGCGTCCTTGCTTGGCGAAGTAGCGTTTGTTTTCGGCATCATATGTCGGCATGGTGCCTGCGCTGCCGAAAGCAGGGTTAAATTGCATAATTTCATCGGAACTATCTTTTACTTCGCCTGTTTCACCTAAATTGATTGAATACAATCCAGTGTTGGGGCCAAAGCCAACTTCACTGGAAATATTATAGGTAATAGTTTCTAATTTATCTGTGTTCGGGTTGTAGTAAATAGAGCGGTTGTCGTAACCTGGCTTGGCTGAATTGACGTATTTCCCCGTGTCGTCGTAAGCATGAATTTGCGATTTTGAAACAGGCGCTTCAAACTCCGATCCCATTGGAGCTAAACCGCCGTCCGCAATATAATAGTGTCTAAGTCCTGGCACATAAGCCACCGTCATGGGGCGTGTAGTAGGTTTTTTGGCAAGGGGAATTTTAACGCCAAGGGTGGCCTCCGTCAGTACTTGTGCCTGCAATGATGCGCTGGCTAGGAGGGCAGATGAAATGAAGGCGCTTGTTAGTATTTGCTGAAATAATTTCATATGCTTAAATGTTCCCCCGGTAAGTTTATTTAATTAACAAATGCTTAGTCTTTCAGTTTGCCTAGTCAGTTCAATCTGTCCTGTCTATTAGCATTGCATCGCCATAACTGAAAAATCTGTATTGCTGTTTAACGGCGTGCGCATAAGCATTTTTAATATTATCAACGCCAGCAAAGGCTGACACTAACATGAGCAAGGTGCTTTTGGGTAAATGGAAATTGGTAAATAATCTGTCGACTATTTTAAATCTAAAACCAGGCGTTATGAAGATATTAGTTTCGCCTTGACCATGTTTCAACGTCCCAGTTTGCGCAGCGCTTTCTAAAGCCCGCAAGCTGGTAGTGCCAACAGCTATAATGCTGCCTCCTTTACTTTTGGCCGCTTCAATCATAGCAACGGTTTCTGGCGAAATATTGTAAATCTCGCTGTGCATTTTATGATCGCTTATATTTTCTGTACGCACAGGCTGGAATGTTCCTGCTCCAACATGCAAAGTAATGTAAGCGACATTAACGCCCTTTGCTTTAATTTTGTTCAACATAATCTCATCAAAATGCAGACCTGCGGTAGGTGCAGCTACCGCACCAGCATGTTTGGCATAAATTGTTTGGTAGCGCTCTTCATCGTTGGCTTCAGCCTCATGCGTAATATAAGGCGGGAGAGGTAGGGTGCCGTATTGTTCTAGTAATTCCAGTACGGATTTTTCGCTTATAAATTTTACTTGAAATAAATCGTCGTCACGGCCGATGACTTCTGCCTCAAATGCTTCGGCTAATTTAAGTTTAGCCCCGGCTTTTGGCGCGCGCGAAGCGCGAATATGCGCGAGTACTTCATGTGTGTCTAACACCCTCTCAACCAGCACTTCTGCTGCACCACCTGTGACTTTATGGCCAAATAAGCGCGCCTTAATCACGCGTGTGTCGTTAAACACAAGTAAGTCTCCTGCAGATAAGAAATCTGGCAAATCCACAAATAGCTTGTCATTTATTTGGCCTGTTTTGCCATTCAAATATAACAACCTGCTGGCGCTACGTGTGCTAGTGGGATGTTGTGCGATAAGGGAGTCTGGTAAATAAAAATCGAAATCTTGTGTTCGCATAATGCCTTTTGCTTGTTATAATGTGCGTCTTCGTTGTAATTATACCTCAGCCGGGATGGCGGAATTGGTAGACGCACGGGACTCAAAATCCCGCGTTGGCGACAACGTGGGGGTTCGATTCCCCCTCCCGGCACCATAAATTTTATTTCAATCATTCTAAGAATATGCCTAATTTTCGCTACTTAAGAGTAGACGAAATGTTTGCCTCAATATTTGTTACAAAATGTAAATTTTTGCTTGTTCGTAAAAGTTTTTTGTGCTATTTTTTGACCTGCGTCAAAATGACGCATGTCAAAAAGCTGTAAGTGAAGTTGCATGTCAAAGCAGTTGCAAGCAATTTTAATTTTAAGTTTGCATGACCAAGGGTAATGTATGGCAGTGTTCGATTTGGGTTACAAAATCATTGCAAGGCCGAATAATTCGTTATCGCTGAAAGATGGTATTAAATTGCTTGCGGCCATGGCCATTGTAACTTTGGTCATCGGGTTAGGATTTACACATATTGGCGCTTGGATGGTGTTGCCTTTTGCTGGCTTGGAATTGTTGGCTTTTGCTTGTGCATTTTATTATGTTTATTTGCATGCAGGTGACTATGAAAGCATTGCGATAGAAGAAGATAAAGTAATAGTGGAAAAAAGAAGTTATAGGAAGTCCAGTATTACGGTATTTCAGAGATATTGGACTCAGGTCAATGTGCGTGATGTGGTAAGTTGTCAAGGGGTAAATGGTAAAAGCGCGTTGTTTATCGGCTCGCACGGCAAGGAAGTAGAATTCGGCAAGCATTTGATTGATGACGAGCAGCGAGTTGCGTTGGCAAGAGAACTTAAACAAAAAATTTAGAAACATGCAAAATAATTTTAAATAAATTTGATTTTGGAGTGAGCGTTATGCAAGTGTTGAAAAGAATTGGGTTGGGTCTCGTAGTATTTCTAGCTTCGCTCAGCGCCTATGCAGATTATAGTTGGAACTTCCCAGAGCCAGTGACGCCAATGGCTTTAGATACATTGCATGTCCACAATAAATTTATGCTTATTTCGATGGCTATATTTCTAGTAGTTTTAGCTATCATGATTTATTCGATTTTTGCGCATCGTAAAAGCAAGGGCTACAAGCCTGTGACCGATAAAGCTCCTTCTACAGCTCTGGAAATATTCTGGACGCTCATACCTTTCGCAATTCTTCTGCTAATCGACTTTGTGATTATGGGGATCCCTGCCTATCACAGTGTGGTGATGATGGAAGATACGCGTAACAAGGCTAATATGGTCATTAAAATCACAGGTTCGCAATGGCGTTGGCAGTATGAGTATCTGGATGGTGATGCGCAGGGTATTAAATTCGTCAGTAACTTAACAACCAACGATAAGCAGTTACATAATCAAGAAGAAAAAGGTGAGAATTACTTACTTGAGGTAGACAATCCTTTAGTGCTGCCAGTGGGTGAAAAGGTACGTATTTTGATGACAGCGAGCGATGTGTTGCATAACTGGTGGGTGCCTCAGTTTGGTTCGTCCCGGCTTGCGGTTCCAGGGTTTATACGTGAAACTTGGGTACAAGTTGAAAAACCTGGCACTTATCGCGGTCAATGTAAAGAATTATGTGGCAAGGGTCATGGATATATGCCTGTAGTCGTAAATGCGGTATCAATGGAAGAGTACAAGACATGGGTGGCAGCTAAGAAAGAAGAACAGGCAAAAGCTGCGGCTGGTGCGGATAAAGAATGGACAAAGGACGACTTGATGGCTGAAGGGAAAGTGGTTTACGAAAAGAACTGTGCTGTATGCCATCAGGTGTCAGGTGCAGGCTTGCCGCCAGCCTTCCCAGCGCTGACAGGCAGCAAAGTTAGTACAAGTCCAATTTTCGGCGCTGATGGCAAGTATTTACCTGATAGCCATTTGGATCGAGTGTTGAATGGTAAAAATGTGATGCCAGCGTGGAAAGCGACATTAAACGATACGGAAATAGCCGCAGTAATTACTTACGAGCGTAACGCGCTTGGGAACAGTGTGGGTGATGTGGTGCAGCCTGCGCAAGTTAAAGCGGCGCGTCAATAATTATAGTTTTATTTAAAGTATTGAAAGTAATTAGGAGAGTGTTATGAGTACAAGTACAGTAGCAGGACACCATGAAGAACATCACGATCACCCAACCGGACTTATGAGATGGTTTACGACAACCAACCATAAAGATATCGGAACTATGTACCTGACTTTTGCGCTGGTGATGTTTTTTGTGGGTGGCGCTATGATTCTGGGCATCCGTGCTGAGTTATTTAAGCCCGGTCTGCAATTAATAAACCCTGATTTTTTTAATCAGCTAATCGGAGTGCATGCGCTCATTATGATTTTCGCAGCATTGATGCCTGCGGCAACAGGTTTTGCAAATTGGATGATCCCTTTGCAAATTGGTGCGCCAGATATGGCGTTGCCACGTTTGAATAACTGGGGTTTTTGGATACTTCCACCAGCTGCAATTCTACTAACCTTGCCTTTTACTTTAGCGTTATTCGGTATCGGTGATGGTGCATTGGCTACCGGCTGGACATTTTATCCACCGCTCTCAGTGCAGGGTGGAATCGGTGTTGATTTTGCAATTTTTGCGGTTCACCTTTTGGGTATCTCATCGGTGCTAGGCTCAATCAATATTATCGTGACGCTATTCAATATGCGGGCACCTGGTATGACATTAATGAAAATGCCAATGTTTGCTTGGGGCTGGCTAATTACTGCTTTCTTGTTAATTGCAACTATTCCTGTGTTAGCTGGGGCAGTGACGATGCTATTGACAGATCGTCATTTTGGCACGCATTTCTTTGATGCTGCCGGAGGTGGCGATCCTGTGATGTTCCAACATTTGTTCTGGTTTTTTGGTCACCCAGAAGTGTATATACTGTTATTACCAATTTGGGGCTTTATTCCACAAATTCTGCAAACTTTCTCACGCAAACCCATGTATGGTTATAAAGCCCAAGTTTACTCATTATGGGCAATTGGTGCGCTTTCTGTTGTTGTTTGGGCACATCACTTCTTCACAGCAGGTATGCCTGTGCCAGCTTTGCTCTATTTTATGTATAGCACAATGGCGATATCGTTGCCGTTAGCGGTGCTGTTTTTCTGCTGGATTAAGACCATGTGGAGAGGCTCAATGAGTTTTGAAACGCCTATGCTATTTGCAGTAGGATGGATCATTCTGTTTGGTATCGGTGGCTTAACAGGTTTAGTGCTTGCAGATGTTGCAGCTGATGCTCAATATCACAATAGTTATTTTGTGGTTGCTCATTTCCACTATACATTATTTGCAGGTGGCATCATGGGTATCATGGCAGGGGTGTATTACTGGTTGCCAAAAATGACTGGCCATATGTATAACGAAACATTAGGTAAATGGCATTTCTGGTTAACGGCAATTTCATTTAACTTGACCTTTATTCCTCAGTTCTTCTTAGGCCTGGCAGGGATGCCACGCCGTATTCCTGATTATGCATTGCAATTTGCTGAGTTCAATATGATTTCAACAGTTGCAGCATTTGCATTGGGCTTGTCACAGTTGCTGTTTGTTTACAATATCATAAGTTGCATTAAAGGCGGTAAAAAGGCTACTGACAAAGTGTGGGAGGGTGCAGAGGGTCTTGAGTGGACGTTGCCTTCACCGCCACCATATCACAGCTTCACTGACCAACCGGTAGTTAAATAAGTTGAGAGGATAGAAGCCTGGAGATTTCTAGGCTTCATTTGAGTATGGATAGTGAAAAAGCAAATAAGCAATCTAAAAACAAAAAGATTGCTTATATCGTCGGGACGTTGGCACTTATTCTTTACGTGGCTTCGATGTTTGCAATGTGGAAGCAATAGTATGCTTTTAGATCTTTAGCCTTTGAAATTGAGTGTAAGTGTCAGATAAAAATTTAAATGAACAAAAGCAGATAGCAAATAAAAAACTCGCTATCAAAATGATTTGGGTAGTGGTGGGATCGTTGTTGTTTGCTTTTGCATTGGTGCCGTTGTATGACGTCATGTGTACTCTTACTGGCTTAAATGGTAAAACTGACAACTCGGCAAGCACTTTGGCAAAAGCTAAAGTTGATAACACCAGAGTGGTGACTGTGCAATTTGTATCATCAGTAATGCCTGGCTTGGGTTGGAATTTTTATCCAAAACAAAGTAGCATAACTTTACATCCAGGCCAGATACAGACAGCGTTGTTTGAAGCTAAAAATATTACGAGTGAAGTAGTGGTTGGGCAGGCAGTTCCAAGTGTGACACCAGGTAAGGCCTCTATCCACTTGAAAAAGATAGAGTGTTTTTGTTTTGTAAATCAAAGCCTGAAACCAGGAGAAGTAAAAGTGATGCCACTCAGGTTTTTTGTAAGCCCAGAGTTGCCTCAAGATGTAAAAGAGATGACGCTGTCATACTCATTTTTTAAATCAGTTAAAAATTAGTTCGTTTAGATTTGGTGAAAAAAGTTAAGTAGCGTAATTCTTAAAATAATTATTTTAAATGCTAGGGAGTAAAAGCATGGCAACACATTCAGATCATCATTATTTTGTGCCACACGGAGCGTCATATACTGCCTTGTTATCAGTGGGTTTGTTGAGTGCGGCTTCTGGGTTTATATTTTCTGTTGCAACAGATAAAAATAAAGATTTGGCTTATTTGCAAACTCCTGGCAAATGGATGATGTATATAGGATTGGCAATTATTCTGTTTATGACATTCAAATGGCTTTCTCAAGTGGTCACAGAGAGTGTTAGCGGTACTTATAAAAACTGGGAAGATAAATCTTTCCGCTGGGGCATGATTGTGTTTATTTGCTCTGAAGTGGCTTTTTTCGCGGCATTTTTTGGCGCTTTGTTTTACATGCGTGTATTAGCTGTGCCTGAGTTGGCTGGCTATGACCCGGACATCACGCCGTACAAAGATTTTCTTGGAACTTGGCCGTCTACGGGCCCAGGTGGCAATGTGCTAGGTTCAGAATACGCTCCGCCAGCCAATTTTAAGCCAATGCACTGGCTGGGCTTGCCATTGGTAAATACTATTCTATTACTTTCCTCGGGCGCAACTATCACATGGGCACATTGGGGGTTGATTAAGAATAACCGTAAGCAATTAATCATTGGCATGGCGTTAACCGTGGCACTTGGTGTGGCTTTCTTGATTTGTCAGGCATTCGAATATCACGAAGCTTATACTGAAATGGGTTTGACATTAGGTAGCGGTGCTTATGGAGCAACATTTTTCATGCTGACCGGGTTCCATGGCTTTCATGTAACGCTGGGTACTATCATGTTAATCGTAATTTTATTACGTTGCATGAAGGGTCACTTTACACCGGAACACCACTTTGGGTTTGAGGGTGTTGCTTGGTATTGGCACTTTGTAGACGTGGTTTGGCTGGGTTTGTTTATATTCGTATATTGGCTGTGACGCGAAGATGTAAAAAAGGGCGGTGCTTTAGCATCGCCCTTTTTGTTTAGATATCCACTCTACAGCGAATGACCGATTAGGCCAAAATAACCACCGATAACTAACAGAATAAATAGTGTAATGGATAAGCCAATGCGAAACGTAAGTGCTTTAACAGTGCGGTCACTAGAACCTTTGTCCTTTACTAAAAAAAACAATGCAGAAAACAAACTGCCAAGAATAATAATTAAAAACACCACAATAGCAATTTTTATTAACATGGCTCTGTCCAATCAATTCAATAGTTTATTATGCGACTGGAATAGTTGAAATGCAATTCAAGTTTTTGAATTATGAGCTTAAGGTAACCTTGCTGGGCATATTGTTGGTAGTAATTGCTGTTTCGATATTTGTGAAATTGGGTTTTTGGCAATATAAAAAAGCCATACTTAAGCAGGAAATCCAAAAAGAGTATCAGCAAAGTATAGAAAATGGAGTTATAGAGTTTGCCCCCTACTTACAATCGTCGGAAAAACTGCAATATAAAAAAATTAAAACAAGCGGTGAATATGTAACAAAATACCAGATATTGATTGATAATCAGGTTGAAAATAGTGTGGCCGGATATCATGTGGTTACCCCGCTGAGAATTGAAGGAACTGACCAATATGTTTTAGTGAATCGTGGTTGGATTGCAGGCAAATCTGCTCATGTCTATATCCCCACTTTCGATACGCCTGATGGCATACAGCAAGTGGAAGGTATGGTGTGGATTCCTAACAAAAAGATATTTACCCTGGAGGACAAAAATGTATCCAATCAGGAAATTAAGAATTGGCAACTTGTTTGGCAGCATTTGAATATGGTGCAGTATCAGAAAGTCGTTCCGCTGAAGCTGTTGCCGGTGATTATCAAGCTGGATGCACAGAGTCAGGCAGGTGGGTTTGTAAGAAACTGGCAGATGCCAACAGAGCGCATTGCAACACATCTGGGCTATGCTTACCAATGGTTTGGGTTTGCTATTGCTGCAATGGCCATATATTTATATATGAGTATTAAACGAATTGAATAGTCAGAATTAATCATAAAAGAGCACGATATGCAAAAAGAATTAGGCGATCAGATAGCTTCAGATAACCAACGACGTAAAGGGCGCATTATATTTGTGCTGATGGCAATATTTTTTGTGGTGCCTGTTTTTGTTGTTGTCATGATGTATAAGTTTGACTGGAAACCAACTAGCCAAAGTTATGGCGAATTAATTCTGCCACCACGGCTAATTGAGCAAATCGAAACGTTGAAGGATAGTGAAGACAAGGCAGTTCCAAAGTTTTGGTCTGACAAGTGGAATATGGTGTATGTTACTGACAGCTGTGAGCAGGCATGCAAGGAAAAACTTCACACCATGCGTCAATTGCATGCGTCTTTGTATAAAGATATCTCGCGTACTCAACGTGTGCTGATTACAAACGTTCAGGATGTCAGCAAAATTAAAGCTGATTATCCAGATTTGGTTGTTATTAACCGGCCAGTCGATGACATTGAGAAACTTAGCAATCATTTCAATTTAGGAAATGAATCAGCCAAATACTCAAATCGTCTATATTTGGTTGATCCATTAGGACATATCATGATGAGCTATCAAGTAACTGTTCCCGCCGCAGATATTCGCAAAGACTTGGTTCGCTTATTGAAATACTCATGGGCTGGTTAATATGAATCTAATGTTTAAGCGGCTCGCCTTGTTGGGAGCGATTATGGCGCTCTGTGTGGTGGTGCTGGGTGCGTATGTAAGACTCTCTGATGCTGGCTTGGGCTGTCCTGACTGGCCTGGCTGCTATGGCACGCTAACTGTACCACAGAGTCAGGCCGCTATTGCGCATGCGCAGACTATTTTTCCTGATAGTACTATAGAAACCGGTAAGGCCTGGAAGGAGATGATACATCGCTACCTTGCGGGTGTGTTAGGCTTAGTCGTGCTAGCACTATTTGTATTAGCATGGAAAAATAAGCAACAAATTAAAGTTTCACCTTGGCTCACGACTGCTTTACTCGGAGTTATTACATTCCAGGCTATGCTTGGGATGTGGACAGTGACCATGTTGCTTAAACCGGTAATAGTAAGTGCACATTTGATTGGCGGCATGACGACATTAGCTTTGCTGGTCTGGATAGCGCATCGGCATTGGGGGCAATACTCTGCTAGCATAATGAAAAAAAATTATACTCGCTGGTTGATTCGGTTTGGGTTAGTGATATTGTTAATGCAAATATTTCTAGGCGGCTGGACAAGCACTAATTACGCAGCATTGGCGTGTACCGACTTTCCTACTTGTCATGGCGCATGGGTTCCAGCCATGGATTTTAAAGATGCTTTTCATTTGGTGAGAAATTTAGGACAAAGTGCTGATGGGGGTAATTTATCTCTTGCCTCACTTACTGCGATACAGTGGTCACATCGTGTCGGTGCTATTGTAATATTGATCTATTTAGGTTTTCTTGCCTCGGCTGGTATAAAGTACACACAGTTAAGAATGCTAAGTATTACATTGATAGTTGTGCTTTGTGCACAGATTAGCCTAGGTATAGCAAATTTAGTGTTACATTTACCACTGGTATTGGCTGTGGCACATAATTTGGGCGCAGCATTACTGGTGATCATCATAGTACTGATGAATTCAAAAATTACAGGCACTAAAATTGCATATAGCAGTTTGGTTAAATAGTACTAATTAAAAAAAGTGAGTATCAATTGAGTGCAAGTTTACCTATTCAATTACAAGCATTAGGGGCGAGTTTCAAAAGCTTTTATGTCTTATGCAAGCCGCGCGTAACGGCATTAATCGTATTCACGGCAATTATCGGTATGTTTCTCGCAACGCCCGGCATGTTGCCTTGGCAGCTGTTGATTGCGACGACCGTTGGCATTGCCTTTTCTTCTGGCGCAGCTGCGGCTTTTAACTGTTTAATAGAACATAAAATTGATGCGGTGATGGCGCGAACGCGTGCCCGACCGCTACCAACTGGTCAAGTTTCCAATGCGGAAACAACTATATTCGCGACCATTTTAGGCGGTATCGGCCTAGCAATACTTTATATTTTCGTCAATCCGCTCACAATGTGGCTGACATTTGCAACTTTTGTAGGCTATGCAGTGATTTACACTGTATTTTTAAAACCCGCTACGCCGATGAATATCGTGATTGGTGGCGCTTCAGGCGCAATGCCGCCCATATTGGGCTGGGCGGCTGTAAATAATGCCGTGGGGCCAGAATCACTCATTATGTTTCTAATCATATTCGCCTGGACGCCACCGCACTTCTGGGCGCTGGCACTTTATCGTCGAGAAGAGTATGCCAAAGTCGGTATGCCGATGTTGCCGGTGACGCACGGTGAGGCATTTACACTTTTGCATATTCTGCTCTATACCGTAATTTTGGTCGCTGTTTCGCTTATGCCTTATGGTCTTGGTATGAGTGGTTTAATTTACTTGATATCAGTAGTGTTACTGGATGCAATATTTCTTGCCTATGTGATAGGTTTATACAGGAAATATTCTGATGATTTAGCCAAACGTACGTTCAGGTATTCTATTATCTACCTAACCTTGCTGTTTGCGGCTTTGTTGGTAGATCATTACTGGATACTATAAATTACTGGCGCGCCCGGCGGGAGTCGAACCCACGACCTTTGGCTTCGGAAACCAACACTCTATCCAGCTGAGCTACGGGCGCAATCGATGGCGCATTATAACAAAGCAGCCTAGTTTTAATAGTATTGTTTCTAGATTATTCAGTAGTTTTCGTTTTGTATACTAGTAGGGTAATTTGTTTAGCAGGTATAATTTAATATTTCTAACATCAGGGGATAAATAGCAATGAGCAATAAAGATGAAGGGTATTCAGGTTCCAGTTTCAGGCAGTTACTTATTGCAATCCCTGGCACTATTTTAGCGTTTACGATATTGATTTCGCTGTTTGCATATTTTTCAAATACTACAGAAACGCCACCAGAGGCTGCGCCTCAGCCTGCCGTAACAGAAACAAACGAAAATATTAAGCCGATAGCATCAGTAGAAGTCGCTAAGGCGGAGGCAGGACCGCATGCTGATAAAAGCGGGGAAGAAGTTTACACAGCCGTGTGTGCTATGTGCCATGCAGCAGGGTTAATGAACGCGCCTAAGTTTGGCGATAAAGGACAGTGGGATACGCGTATTGCTCAAGGCTATGAAACGCTTATTAAAAACGCCACGAATGGCATTCGCTCTATGCCGGCGCGTGGCGGCAACCCAGCGTTAAGTGATGGTGAGATTGCAAATGCAGTGGCGCACATGGCAAATGCAGCTGGGGCGAGCTTCACTCCGCCCGCACCCGCCAAACCTGTCGAAACTGCACCTGCAGCAGAAGCGGCGCCTGCTAGTTAGTTAAAACGATCCTTTTAAAGCCGCTTATGTATAATTTAAGCGGCTTTTTTGTTTGCAGGGCTTAATAAATAAAATCTTAATATGGCGACATACGCAATTGGTGATATCCAGGGCTGCTACCATGCTTTTATGGCGTTATTGTCGCGTCTGCAATTTAATCCCGAGCAAGATAATTTATGGCTGGTAGGCGATCTAATCAATCGCGGGAGTGGCTCACTCGAGATGTTGCGCTGGTGCTATCAGCATCAGCAATCTATCAAAATGGTATTAGGAAATCACGATTTGCATGCGCTAGCTGTAGTGCATAATTTAAAATCGGCACATAAATACGATACGCTGCAAGCCAGTATTGATGCGCCTGACAGTCATGCTCTATATACTTGGTTGCGTTATCAGCCTTTAATCATCGCTGAAAAAGGCTATGTGATGGTGCATGCAGGCTTGCTGCCACAGTGGACTGTGGATGAAGCACTTAGTTATGCGCAGGAGGTAGAAGCGGTGTTGCAGGCCGATAATTACCTCGACTTTTTAGCCAACATGTATGGTAATGAGCCAAATCATTGGCATGCTGATTTAGTAGGTATCGATAGGTATAAAATCATTACCAATGCCATGACGCGTATGCGCATCTGCACAGCTCAAGGCAAAATGGAATTCCAATTTAAGGGTGAATTGCGAGATATTCCAAAAGGCTATATGCCTTGGTTTGATGTCCCTACAAGGCAATCTCAGGCATCTCATATTATATGTGGGCACTGGTCTGCACTAGGTTTGTATGAGCGGGATAATATTCATGCACTTGATACCGGATGCTTATGGGGCGGGCAGTTAACTGCGATGAATTTGGATACTCGTGCAATCACGCAAGTCAACCATGATGTAAGAGATGCTGTTATCAAGCCAATCTAGTGACAATCGCATCGTATGCGAGTTGAGTTAAATCACGTCTATTTTTCCCTTGTGCATGAATGGGCTGCAGAAAATGTAATTCTACTAATGGTTTTTTTTGCTTCAGTACGCTATTCATGGATTCCATTAATGTAGTTTCACCCGCATAGGCCATGTCTTTATTAATACTGCCATCATCATTGATGTAGCGAATTGCCACCGGCCATACATGCGTATTGGCGTTGATAGCAGCCTGTAATATACTGCTCTTGAAAGGCAATACCAGTCCGCCTTCCGAGGTGGTGCCTTCTGGAAAGAAGCATAGATTATCACCTGCAATCAGACTTTCAGCGGTAATTTCTGCAATACGGCCAGCGTCTTGCCGCCTGCTTCTGTCAATAAATAAAGTATCGGCTTTTTGTACCAAATAACCAAAGATCGGCCAGTTTTTAATATCGGACTTAGCAATAAAGCGTAATGGAATTAAGCTATTCAAGGCATGTATATCCACCCAGGAAATATGATTGGCCACAAACATGATTCCTTCAGAGTTAGCTAATGGTAACTCTCCGGCAGTAATCACCCGAATGTTGAACGCGTGTAACAATCCATCGCACCACCATTTAATAAGCAAAAGTTTAGGTTTCTTATTTATAAAAGGGAGTACAAATATGGCAATTACTAATCCAACGTTAGTGTGAATTAAAATACGCGATATTCTATAAAGTCTTGTGAGAGGGTTTGTTGAATGCAAATTATTTTAAGAAATGCGATGCATATCTGCTATTTATTTTAGATAACGGCAACATTACCAGCATATCGGCTGTGTTGAAAGAGGCATCCCATGCGGGCTCACCACAAATATAAGCACCAAGCCGTAAATACC
>Ga0209254_10004031_pt1 | contig 13435 bp, 9 predicted proteins | sample FrelakmetDIP11DI_FD_187148 | JGI IMG/M metagenome (GOLD analysis project Ga0209254, IMG submission 187148) | Freshwater lake sediment microbial communities from the University of Notre Dame, USA, for methane emissions studies - DIP11 DI (SPAdes)... | ecosystem: Environmental > Aquatic >...
CTCGATCGTGATTACCTCGGCTCCGGCCATCTGCACCGCCAGTACGTTGCAGCTCTTGACCGCGCGACCATTGACGTGAACCGTGCACGCGCCGCACTGCGCGGTGTCGCATCCGACATGCGTGCCGGTCAGTCCGAGCTGCTCGCGCAGCAGGTTGACCAGGGAAAGGGAGGGATCAACGTGGGCCGAGACGGCCTTGCCGTTGACCCGCAGCGAAAGCGGGACAGGCATCCAGGTCTCCTTAGATGAGTGTGCGGACCGCCTCTTCTTGCACGGGCGGTGGAGCCTTGGACATTAGCAGCAGCGAAAAGCCCGGCGCAACCGTGCGCGCGTGACATCGCGTTTTCACGGCGGTTGGCGCGCCGCAGCACTTCGCCGGCATCGCACTAGAATCGACTTGGTTCCCTCGCGCAGGCGTGCCGCGGTGCCGCCGGACTCATGGACAGCGTTGATCTGCAGGTTCTCAAGAAGGCGGACGAGTGGCTGAAGGACGGCCATCGGGTCGTCATGGGTACCGTTGTGCGCACCTGGGGCTCGGCACCCCGCCCGGTCGGCTCGCTGGTCATCATTCGCGACGACGGACTGGTCGTCGGTTCCGTGTCCGGCGGCTGCATCGAGGATGATCTGGTCGATCGCGTGCGGGGCCAGGCCGCCGCGGCGTCGCGGCCGGAACGCGTCAAGTACGGCGTGACGGCCGAGGAAGCGTTCAAATTCGGGCTGCCGTGCGGCGGCACGATCGAACTCGTGCTGGAGCCGCTCGGAACGAACGCACACATCGGCGAACTGCTGGCCCGCGTGGCGGCGGGCCAGCACACGGTGCGCACGCTCGACCTGCGCAGCGGCTCCGTCTCGCTGGCCGAAGGCGATGGCACCGATGTTCTCGACTGCAACGATGCGCGGCTCGTCACTGCGTACGGCCCGCGTTGGCGGCTTCTGGTCATCGGCGCCGGCCAGCTAACGCACTACGTGGCGCAGATGGCGCTGGCGCTGGATTACACCGTGACCATCTGCGACCCGCGCGAAGAGTATGCCGACGGCTGGCTCGTTCCCGGAACCCAGCTGGTGCGCACGATGCCGGACGACACCGTCGTCGAGTTCAAGCCCGACAAGCACACGGCGATCGTCGCGCTGACGCACGACCCCAAGCTCGATGACCTGGCGCTGATGGAGGCGCTGAAAGGCGACGCGTTCTACGTCGGCGCCATCGGCTCGCTGAAGAACCAGGCGAAACGCAAGGAGCGGTTGCTGGAGTTCGGCGTCAGCGCGGAACAGCTCGAGCGGCTGCATGGACCGGTTGGCCTGAAGAACGGCGCGCGCACACCGCCCGAGATCGCCGTCTCGATCCTCGCGGAAATGACCGGGGTAAAGTACGGCTACCGCATCCCCTCGCCCATTCCGCTGACGGCAAAGACCGGCGCGCCGGCCGGGTGCGCTTCCTGACGCGCGGCCCGCTGCGCTTCGTCAGCGCGGTCGGGCCGAGTACCGTCGCGCGACAGGAACCGTCAGCAGCAGCGCGACGAACCCCCACGGCAGCGAACCTGCGCCACCTTTCTCGACGTTCAGCGCCACCGTCGCCGGACTGCTGCTGCCATAGGCATCCGTGGCCATCACTGACATCGAGAAGTCCCCGTCAGAGCTGGGCTTCCACGACCATGCCCCGGTCGCCGCATCGAGCGTCAAGCCCTGGGGAGCGCTGACGAGCACGTAAGTAATCGCGTCTCCCTCGGGATCGGTCGCGCGAATCGCACCGGAAGCGGACTCTCCCTTCTTGAGCTTGCCAGGCGCAATCGGCGCCAGCGTCGGCGGCGTGTTCACGGTCACCGTGACCGACGTCGTCGCCATATAGCCTCCGGAATCGACGGCAGTGAACTCGAACGCAAGCGGTCCGGCACTGGGGGCAGTCAGCGCGACCGATGCGCCCGCCGATGATGGAATCTGGACCGGCGGTCCCGAGATCTGGCGCCAGGTCATCCCGCTGGCCGGCGCCGAGCGTCCGCCCTGGGTCTTCACGTTCCCGACAAGGGTGAACGTGCCGAGCGGCCGGACGCCGGCGGCGCCCTGCAGCGCCGCACTCACCATCGGACGGTTGTTCAGCACGTGCAGCATGGCCGCATCGGCATCGAGCAGGCCAGTCCCGCAAGTGCCCTTGAGCGCTTCGCAGTAGGTCCCGACCGGGTGCGGACGCGCCGACGACTGCAGCACCGACCTCAGCTCGTCAGCCGTCAGGCGCGGTGCCATCGCCAGCAGCAGCGCGATCGTTCCGCTGACGTGCGGCGCCGCCATGCTGGTGCCCGCGTAACTTCCATAGCCTTCTTCCGCAGGCATTGTCATGCCGGCGTTGACCGTCGAGACAACCCGGTCGGTCGGTCCGGAGCAGGTCTGCTGAGCGATCAATCCCGCAAGATCATTGCGCTGTACCGGCAGCAGGCCCGGAGCCAGCGCTTCCATGCCGGTCTCGGTGCCGTCGAGGTCGACACCCTGCAGTGCCGCCTGCAATGCAGCACGAGCCTTGACGAACGTCAGGCCGGTAGGCGCGCGCGCGGCAATCTGGGCGCGCTGGGCATCGATCGAATGGCATCCGGCGCAGGACATGTTCCAGCGGTCGAGCGCGCCGTCGAAGTCGATCAGCGAATTCGAGCCGCAGCCGCCGCCCGGCGCGCTGACCGCAACCTGGGTTCCGACATTGGCATAGCTGGCGTTATCGCCATCGCGGCTGTGGGCCGTCACAGCGATGACGCCGGTGCAGTTGGCCGGTTGCGACACCGACAGGATGCCCTCATTGCCGGACGAGGCGACGATGACGGCTCCGGCCGCGCGCACGCGGCTGAAGACATCCTGGAACGCAGGGCTGCATTCACCGGGTCCGCCCAGGCTGAGGTTGATGACCCGCGCTGGCGTCGTGTTCGTCGGAACGCCGGGGACGCTGAGGCCGGCGGCCCAGGCGATGCCGTCGACGATGTCCGACGTGGTGCCGCCATCGCGCCCCAGCACACGCACCGGAAGGATGCGCGCATTCCAGTCAACACCGGCGATACCGGCGCCGTTGTTGCTGGCGGCGCCGATGATTCCGGCGACGTGAGTGCCATGCCACGAACTCGGTCGGGGTGCCAGGCCGTGGTCTGGTGGCAGCATCGCCAGCAACGCATCGTCCACGTAATCACCCGGATCGGTCGGGTTCGCATCGCGGCCGTCGCCGTCGGCGGCGTTCCAGTTGGGCGGATAGCCGAGGGCGGCGAAGGCATCGCTGCTGATGAAGTCGTAGCCCGGTAGCAGGCGGCCCGCGAAGTCCGGGTGTTCGGACCGGATCCCGCTGTCGACCACCGCGACGACGATGTTGTTCGACCCCGTCGTACGCTGCCAGGCGGGCGGCAGGTTCGTGCCACCGGCCGCCGACGCCGGCGCCTGCAGGTTCCACTGCTTCATCCCGTAGTCCGGGTCATTCGGCGTCACCTGGTGCGCGCGCATCACCTGGTCCGGCACCGCGTACTCGACATTCGGATCCAGCGCCATGCGCGCCGCCGCTGCGCGGGCCTCCGCGGCGGCCATCGGCTTCGCGAAGCGATACACGGCGAGGTCCATCGCGCCCGGTCGGGACGCAGCGATCTTCACCCGGGCACGGTCTTCGACGTTGCGCATTGTCGAGGCGCTCATCGCGGTGGCCCGTGCCGAGGAAGCCGCCTTGTACTTGACGATGATGCCGGCGTAGACCGGCTGCGCTGCCTGACCGGCCTTCTTGCCCTGCGCGTGTGCGCCCGGGGTAAGAACGATCAGCAGCAGCGCGGTCGACGCAACGCCCAGTCGATGGCAGCACGTAAGCACGGAGTTCATGGCGGGTACCTCAGGAAGCCTTCATGGCAGCGTCCGGCTGGGCGTACTCAACGCCCGGCAGCGCCTTGAGTTGAGTCAGACACTTCTGAACTTCAGGCGCGCGCTGCGTCGGCCACAGCCGGATGAGGAACGCGCCGGAAGCAAGCACCCGGACGAATTCGGCGTCGCACTGCGTGGCCTTTTCGATCGCTCGCGCGCCGCTGGCGTCGGCGGCGATGGCACTCGGCCGAGCCTTGACGATGACGTCCATGCCACGAGCGTCGGGCAGACGCCCGGAGGCGCAGCCTGCTGCGATGCAGAGCGCGAAGGCCGCAAGAGGAGTCAAGCCGCGCATGGTCGTTTGATGTTCTTTCCAAGCCAGCGACCCGCCCTGCACGCGCGCCGCGAACCTGGCGTGCGGCTGCGCGCAGACACCGGAAAGGAGGGTCGACCCGGCAGCAAAAGTTAGTGTGTTGGCGCGGTCAAGCAAACCCGCCGAACGGCTGATATCGACGCCGGCGGGGCCGCTCGAGTGCGGTAGGCCGAACGTCGTCCGGAACCGTTCCGGGCTGTGCAGCCGGGATCGCGCGCCGCCTGGACGAGGCGCGGCGCCGGCGTTCGACGAGCCCTATGAGCGGCTGAAAGATCGCTGGGCTCGGGCGGCCAGGCCGCCTGGCGCCGGTTGGGCCAGAGGCCGCGGCCCCGAAAAGCGGATGGCTACTTCGTCGGCAGCTTGTAGTACGTCTGGTTGAGGTACGTGGCGATGTGCTCTTCTTCTTCCGGGAAGAGCCCGATGTTCAGCATCGAGTTGCAGCCCGCCACCTGGGCCTTGAGCTTCGCCCAGCTCGTGACCTTGCGGTCCTTCCGCAGGTAGATCGTGCCGACCGGGCCGTAGACCTTGTCCTGGTGGCAGGTCTCGCACTTGTGGGTCTGTACGAGCTTGCGCCCCTCACCTGCATCCGGCGCCGCCAGCGCGACGAACGGGACAATGAGAAAGAGCAGAGGTGTGGCATGAATCTTCATCGAAGGCCCCCGGGAAACGATCGATGCAGTCTATATCGTGCTCGCTCGACTTTGGCGAACTGCGGACCAACCGGGAATCATTGATGTCTGCTGAAACCCCTTAGCCACTGGCTCGGGGACCGGCCGGTAGACTGGAATGCACGCCGCGGGGCTCAAAGCCGCTATGTATCTATTGGAGGCGACACATCGTCAGCGCAATCACCGTGACTGCATCCGTTGGATGGCGACGCGATGACTGACGTCCGAGCGCTGCTCCTGACGGACGTGGTTGACAGCACCCGGCTTGCCGAACAAATCGGCGACGCCGCGATGGCCGATGCCTGGGCGGCTCATGACCGGGTCGCCCGCGATCTGCTGCACGCTCACGGCGGCCGCGAGATCGACAAGACGGACGGCATGCTGATGATGTTCGAGCGAGCCGCCGATGCCGTTGCGTTCGCGATGGCCTACCACCCCGCCCTCGCCGCGCTGGCAGTACCGCTGGTGGCACGCGCCGGCCTGCACGTGGGGCCGGTGATCCTCCGGCAGAACACGGCGGAAGACGTGGCGCTCGGCGCCAAACCGCTCGAGGTCGAAGGGTTGGCGAAGCCAACCGCCGCGCGCGTGATGGCGCTCGCCCGGGGCGGGCAGACGCTGCTGACGCCGGAAGCCCGCGAAGCGCTCGGCGCGACGGACCTCAAGGTGGAGTCGCATGGCCACTGGGTCGTAAAGGGCGTGGCCGAGCCGATCGAGATCTTCGAGGTCGCCCCGCAAGGCGCACGGCTCGTTGCACCGACCGACTCCGAGAAAGCGTTCCGCGTCGTCAAGACCGCAGAGTGGTGGCTGCCGGTCAAGGACATCCCGAACAATCTCCCTTTTCAGGCCACATCGTTCATCGGCCGCGACGTCGAGCTTGAGGAGGCCAAGTCGCTTCTCGACAAAGCGCGGTTGCTGACACTGCTCGGCATGGGCGGGCTGGGCAAAACGCGCCTCGGCCTGCAGGTCGCGGCCGAGTCGATGCATCGATTTCCCGATGGCGTCTGGTTCTTCGATCTCGCGCCGCTGCGGGACGAGGCCCTAGTCGTGGCCGAAGCCATCAAGGTCATCGGCGTGCAGCAGGAACCCGACAGACCGCCCGTGCAGTCGGTCTGTGCGCACCTGAAGCCGCGACGTGCGCTGCTGGTCCTGGACAACTGCGAGCACCTGGTTCGGGCGTCCGCCGAATTTGCCGACGACGTCATGCGCGCCGCGCCCTTCGTCCGGATCGTTGCAACGAGTCGCGAGGCCCTGCGCGTGCCAGGCGAGCAAAGCTACCCGCTGCACCCCTTGCCCGTCCCGGAGCACGATGCCGGCATTGAAGAACTGACCCGGTCGCCCGCCGTGCGCTTGTTCATCGAGCGCGCTCGCCAGAGCAAGCCGTCTTTCTCGCTGGACGCGGCCCAGGCACCCGCAGTCGCCGAGCTGGTGGCGCGGCTGGAGGGCATCCCGCTGGCACTGGAACTGGCGGCGGCGCGCATGCGGGCGCTTTCCGTCAGCGAGATCAACAGCCGGCTCACCGACCGGTACAAGTTCCTCACCGGCGGCGCGCGCGTGCTGCAGCAACGGCAGCAGACGCTGCGGGCGCTCGTCGACTGGTCCTATGACCTGCTGTCGGACCAGGAGCGGATCCTTCTCGATCGATTGGGCGTGTTCATCGGCGACTTTGACCTGACGGCGGCGGAACAGGTGTGTGGAACTGACCCGCTCAGACCCGATGACGTCCTGGATCTACTGGCGTCGCTGGTCGACAAGTCGCTGGTCATGTTCAATGAGCGCGGCGACAGCGGGCGTTACCGGATGCTCGAAACGATCCGCGATTACGCGCGCGAGAAGCTCGAGGTGGGAGGCGAGCTGACAACGATGGCAGCGCGGCACTGTGAGTACTACTTTGAACTGTCGAAGCGAGCCCGCGACGGCCTTGCCGGACCGGAGCAGGTGGAATGGATTCAACGGATTGAAACGGATCTCGACAACGTGCGGGGAGCCATGTCGTTTGCGCTCGCCGGCGATGTGGATCCCTTCATCTCGGTGAAGCTTGCCGTTGCGCTGGAACGGTTCTGGGAGTTTCGCGGATACACCAGCGAAGGCCGGACATACGTCCGCGCGGCACTGCAGCGGCCCCCGGTTCAGGCGTCGGACTTGGCGCATGCCTGGGCGCTCTATGTGAGCGCGCAGTTGGCAGAAAGCCAGAGCGACTACGCCGAAGCGCGCGTGTTGCTGGAAAAGTGCCTCGTCCTGCGCCGCCGACTGGGGAATCCGGTTGATATCGCGGCGACGTTGTCGCTCCTATCTTTGATTCGGCTGCATTCCGGGGAGGCACTGAACGCCAAGGAAGGTGAACTCGAAGCGTTGAAAGTGGTGAGAGAAATTGGGTACAGGCAGGGCGAGGCAATCTGCCTTCTGCACCTGGGACAGATCGCCGCCTATGTAGGAAGTGCGGGCGAGGCCACTGGGTATCTGACAGAGGCTCTGGCGATCGCGCGTGAGATCAAGTACCAGGAGGCTGAGGGAACATTTGAACTGGTATCAGGCGAGTTGTCCTTCGACACCGAGGATTTTGTTCGGGCGGAATCTTGCTTCAAGCGTGCATTGGCGGTCTTCCGAGGAGCTGCGGACAAGCGCGGTGAAGCCAACGCACTCCGGTGGCTTGGGAAGTGTGATGTCTATTCAGACGAGCTTGTGACGGCCCGGGCTCGACTAGAGGAGGCAACACTTTCCTTGCGCAAGTTCGGAATGTGGGACGAGCTTCTGGCGTGCCTCGAAGACGTGGCCGAACTCCTCCATCGCGAGGGAGCTTCTGAGCGCGCCATACGCATCTGCTCAACGGTGGCCAAGGCTCGCAAACAGCTGAACCTTGGAAGGTCGCCGCGCGCGGAGCAGCGCTACCAGGCACAAGTCGCGAATTACCGCCGCGTCACCGAGACAGCTGTGTTCGACGCACACTCAAAGCAGGGAGAGGCATGGGGCGTGGACGAGGCGATACTCAACGCGCTCGCGCCGTCCTCAGAGGTTACCGCGGCAACGCGGCCGGCCGTCGTCTCGCCAGCACCCCAATCATCAGCAGGGCCGCACTTACAAGTAGCACCGAGCCCGGTTCGGGGATAACGCTGAAAGCGATGACCGGACGGCCGTCAGAAGGGTTGGGGTCGCTGAAGCCAGTCACCACCCCATTGGGCGTATCGGACGTATAGGACATCCAGGCCAGATCACCCTCGAAAAATTGGACGAAACTCGTATACGGGGCACCGGCAAGCACCAAGGTGGAAGACCTGGAATACAGGAACGATCCGTCCACCCCCGTGAGCTGCCCGCCGTCGATCCTCATGCGATCGACTGCCGAGGACGGAACATTGAATAAGAGGGTTTCCTGGAACGCGGCATTCGTCGGGTCACTGACCTTGTAGAACTCCACTTCGGCCGAGAGAACCTTCATGCCGGAGTCGGAGCAACTGTCGGTGTTCAGTACCCACCCGGACTCGACAAGGCAGGGATTTGGCAGGAAGAAGATCGCTTCACCACGCCATCCGAGGCCAGGGAAGCCTGCTCCGAAGGACGGATCCCATTTGCCAATGAATGAAATCGCATGCGCAGGTGCCATGGACATCATGCCGACCATCGCAACACACGCCGCCAGGCCCCTGATCAATACTCTGCTGAGTTCCATAAGCTAATCTTTCCTCTCCGCAATGACGATCGGCGTTGTTGGGTCCGATTCGCTCGTGCAACTGCTGTAACCGCTGAGCACGTGCCGAGAATGGCCGGCACACGCGCGATTGCACGATACCCGAAGCCGTTCGTGGATTGAAGGATCAGCGACACTGCTTCGACTCGATCGACCGGGAGCCTTGTCGAGAATCTTTACAGCCCCCGGTTTGAGCAGCTGTCGGTAGAGCGACCTCTGTTCACTAGGCGGGCGAATAAGCTACGCTGCCCGGCGGCGTTCAGCCGGTCGGAACAGTGGGAGTGGGGTGCCCGTTTCCCAAACGATAACGACGGAGATCCCCGACATGCCGAGTCCAATAAGTGCCGCCATCACTGCCGCGACACTGGCCGTCGTCGCGAGCTTTGCGCAGGCGCAAACCAGTGACGTGCCGCCGACGGAGAGTGCGTCGCTTCTGAAGTGGCTGCAGGCCGGCAGCTACAAGGCCTGGCCCAAGGAATCGGCGCCGCACCGCTCCATGGGGCCACACCAGACGCTGGTTGTCACCTATCTCAATCCGCAGCTCGACAAATCGCTGACGGCGAAGGCGACTGCCCATCCCAAAGGTTCCGCCGCGGTCAAGGAGTTGCTGGACGCGGGAGGCAAGACCACCGGCTGGGCAGTGTCCGTCAAGACCTCGGTGAGCAGTGAGGGTGGCAAGGGGTGGTACTGGTACGAAATCCTCGGCGCGCCGTCGGGCAACGTGGTCGCGCAGGCCAATGGTGTCCCGCTGTGCTCCGGCTGCCATACGCGCGGGAAGGACTTCGTGTTGATCCCGCATCCGCTCGACTGAGCCGGCTCTGCGCCCGTCGATGAACTACAGCGACGGGTTGATGCGCAGCGCTTCCAGCCGCAACGCGATCACCTGCTCGAGGTCGATGAGTTTCTGGTGGAGAACCCGCTGCTCGTCAGGATCGGTGCACGCTTGAAGCCGGACGTTGAGTTCGGCGCGCTCGCGAAACATCTCGACTTCGCGCGGCACCACCCCGGCATCCTTGAGGATCTTGAATGGCATCCGCAGCGCCTCGGGCGTGTCGTGCCAGCCTTCCGTCTCGGCGAGAGGCTTGCCATAGCTCTCGGCCTTGCTCAGTTCGCCGGAGGCCGCGGCCTCGGCCAGGCGCTTCGCAATCTCTTCATCGATGTTGCGCATTGTTGCCCTCCCGGCGTTCGGTGCGAGGAGCGAGTCCGAACAACGCACGCTGCGCTTCCGGCAACCCGTCGAGCAGCTGCGCCGCGTAGTCGTAGCCCTGTCGCACGATCTCGTCGAAGCGCGACCACTGCAGCAGCCCGACCCTGTACAGCGGCGGGCAGAAGTACAGATCAGTCAGGCGCTGCGCCTCGCGCTGACGCGACGTGCTGTAAAGAATTGTGATGTTCAGCAAATACGCGGTCAACGACGGCAGGCGAAAGCGACGCTTTCCGCGTGGGCGCAGTCGGTCGAACAGCAGGGCCCAACTGCCCGGCACGTCGTCGATCTCGAGCCGGTGGGCGCTGCGCACGCCGAGGTCAACGCCGATGACCTTGCCGACGCCGCGCAGCTCCCGCATCGCGTCCACCGGGAAATTGTTGAAGGTGCCTCCGTCGCACAGCAGATCACCGTCGTGCACGACCGGCGGCAGCGCCCCGGGAATCGCGCAACTGGCGAGCAGGCCCTGCGCCAGATCACCGTTGGCAATGCGCTGCTCCCGCGCCTGCGAATAGTTGCTGGCGACGCAGAAGAAGCTCTTCCAGAGGTCCTCGATGTCGAGCCGGCCGCCCGCCAGCTCGTCAATCGAACTATGCACGGCTTTCCGAACCCGGCGACCCTTGATCAGCGAGACCAGCGGCAGCAGGTTGTAGTCACCGGTCGGGTTGCTGCCGAAGGCCCGGCGCGTGACATCGATCGCCTTGTCGAACGGCTGATCCACGGCAATCAGCGCGGCCATGATCGCGCCGATGCTGGTGCCGCCGAGGACATCGACTTCGATGCCACGTTCACGCAAGGCGCGCCAGATGCCGAGATGCGCGAAGCCGCGCGCGCCGCCTCCGGCCAGTACGAGCCCGACGGCGGTGCGACTTAGCAGGCGCGCCAGCCGCGCGATGTCGCGCTCCAGACCGAGGCGGAGGTTGACGTGACTGGTGACAGGCCGGCGCGTCAGCCAACTGCGCGCACCCTTGGGTGTGACGGCATCGGCCGGATGCAGCAGCACGAGAACCTCGGCCGCCTCGCTCCGCGCTGGCAGACCGTCGAGGCACACCGACTCGATCGGGTGCACCGCCGGCGCCTGGGTCGCATCCGCGACCAGCAGCATCTCGTCGCTGTTGCGGATGCAGCGCCGCGTCCACGCGTTTGGCGCGGCGTCGCCCACGAGCAACACGAAGTCGTGCTGTGCTTCCAGGGCGTCCAGCGCCAGCGAGATCCGGTGATCCGCTTCGGAGTCCTCGCGCGTGCTGATCCCCGCATCATTCAGGGCGGCGTCCATCTCAGACGCGCCGACCATCGTCACCCGACCGAACCGCGCCAACTGCGCCGCCAGAGCCTGCGCAAAGGTGCCGAGCGCAACGCCTGCGGACACCGGCAACACCCCGACCGTCACCGGCGCCGCCACCGAATGACGCTCGTGCTCCGTCTGCAGCCGCCGGATCATCTGCCGCGTGAACGTCAGCGAAACCTGCGGATAGCTGACGATGAGCGCCTCGAAATGCTCCTTCGCCAGCTGCACCAGCACCGAGTCGCGTACCGCAACGACCGTGGCCGAACGCGGTTCGCCCGTATACAGGCTCATCTCGCCGATCACCTCGCCGCGCGACAGTTCGCGCACCATGCGCGGCGCCGAGCCGTCGGCACTCACATAGACGCGCAGGCGTCCGCTGATCGTCAGGTAAGCCGAATCGCCGACCGCACCCTGCTCGATCAGTGTTTCACCGGCAGCAATCTCGACCCACTGCAGGTGCTGCTGCATGAACTCGAGCGCCGCAGGCGGCACATCAGGAAGCAGCGTTCGCAGCTGATGAGCCAGCAGCGCGTCGCGATGTGGGTACGAGGCAGCAACCATGCGCGGGAGTCTTCCGGGTTTCCGCTGGCGGGTCCAGCGTGCAGCGCGTCAAGCGGTCCGCCGTTCTTCGGCGGAGAACGTATCAGCGTACGGTCTGCTCGACCTGAAGTTCATCAGTCAACGCGCGGACGCGGGACGCCAGCAGCAGGCCCAGGCTCAGCAGAAGCTTGCCGTGGAGCACCGGGTGTTCGACCACCAGGCGCTCGTAGTTCTCGCGCGAGAGTTTGAGCACCACCGTCTCGTCCTCGGCGATCGCATCGGCCGAGCGTGACTGGTTCTGCAGCAATCCCATTTCACCGAAGACGACACCCGGGGCGTACGACACCATGCGGCGGTCTTTACCGCCGATTGCCGGATCGGCCCGCAGCCAGATACCGATCGAGCCCCGCAACGAAACGTACATCGCGTCGCCCGGGTCCCCCCGGTGGAACACCACCTCCCCCTTTCTGAACTCTCGCTGCTGAAGCATCGAGGCCAGGACGGCGATCTCTTCTGTGCTCAATCCCGCACCCATCAGTGTCTGCTCCAGCCGCAGGGTCTCATCGCCAGCCGACGTGGCATGGGTCCGCGATGCGAGCAGCTGGTCCTCCGCCGACTCCAGCGCGCGGTCGAGGTCCGGAAAGAACTGCGCATCGGCGAGGCGCGCGTGCACGTCCATGTCGCGGATGATGCGTGTGCGTGAATCGCGCTGCGACAGCCCCGCCAGGAGCAAATGCTTGCCGGCGCTCCGGACGGCCGATGCCGTGTGCAGGAGCACCCGGGCGCCGCTGGCGTCGACGTCGGTCACGCGCGTGAAGTCGATGACGATGTATTCAGCGCTGTGCGCGAGGTGTTCAATTTCCTCGTTTGCCTGCTCGGCCGTGCCGAAGAACAGCGCGCCATCGAGCTCGATGATGGCGATGCGTTTGCCTTCGGCGTGCAGCCGATCGCCCTGCGCGGCCGGGCGCACCTTGCGGGAGCGGCGTCGATCGCCGTGCGCCACCTGCCGGATCGGCTTCTTGCTGTTGCTGCGAATGAACAGGATCATCGCCACCAGCGTGCCGATCGCGATTGCGAGCGCGAGCGAAACAAAGATCGTGACGCCGGCCACCAGCAGCATCACGAGGTAACTTTCCATCAGCGCCGCCGGCGCGCGCCACTTCCATGATTGGAGCCACAGCACCTTGGTGGCACTGCGCGTCCAGTCGTCAATTAGCGAGTATGCGACCGCACAGAACACGCCCGCGATGGCCGCCATCGGCACCAGACTCATGTACTGCAGGCCGTAGGCCATTGCCAGCAGCAGCGCCAGGCCGAAGACCACGCGCGACATCGAGGTCCTGCCACCGGCGTCGAGATTGATCTTGCTGCGCATCGTCGATCCGGCGCTCGGGAGAGCACCGACAAAGCCCACGCTGATATTCGCCGCCCCCTGTGCCAGGAGCTCACGTTCACTGTCGCGGCGAACATGTGTCAGTTCGTCGGTCGTCGAACCGGCCAGCGCCGTCTGCAGCGTGGACATCATCGCCACGGCCGCCGCAAAGAGCAGCAACGGCCCGATCATGTCGCGCAGCAACCCGCTCTCGAGGTGATCGGCAATCGGCGCCATCACGTCGAGCCCGGGCCACTCGAACAGCGGTGCCCCAAACTGCGGACCGAGCGCAGAGGCCATCGGTGTCACCGACAGCAGATGATGCAGGGCCGTCGCAGCCAGCAACCCCGTCAGATAGGGCGGGATACGTCGTGTCCAAGCCGGCGCCTTCAGTGCCAGCCCCAGCGCCACCAGCGCGATCACCGGCGCCAGGAAACTGGTCTGGTGCCAGTCAGCCGCCGTCGAACCCAGGGGCAGGCCCAACAGGTGCGGCACCATCCC
>Ga0209254_10004032_pt1 | contig 13435 bp, 9 predicted proteins | sample FrelakmetDIP11DI_FD_187148 | JGI IMG/M metagenome (GOLD analysis project Ga0209254, IMG submission 187148) | Freshwater lake sediment microbial communities from the University of Notre Dame, USA, for methane emissions studies - DIP11 DI (SPAdes)... | ecosystem: Environmental > Aquatic >...
CTCGTCGACACCGTCACCGCGGCGCGTGCGGTCGATGCGGTTCGTTCGATCACCGTCGTCACGCCCGACGAGACCGCCGCCTCTGCCGTTCGGGAGTTGGGTGCCGTCGTGGTCCCGGACAACACCGTGCCGGACCACCCCGATCCGCTGAACGCCGCACTGCTCACCGCGTGGACCGCCGTCGCGCGGGATACCCCGAATACCGTTGTGCTGCAGGGTGATCTGCCTGCCCTGCAGACCGGCGAGCTCAGCGCGGCGCTGTCACAGGCACGCTCGCACCGGCGCAGCTTCGTCGCCGACCATCACGCCAGCGGCACCTCGGCCCTGTTCGCCTTCGGCGTTCCCCTCGATCCCCGCTTCGGCGCCGACTCGGCGCACCGCCACCGCGAGTCCGGCGCCGTCGAGCTGACCGGCGCCTGGCCGGGCCTTCGCTGCGACATCGACACCCCAGAAGACCTGCTGGCGGCGGCCGCCCTGGGGATGGGCGCCGCCACGACGAAGACGATCTCCGCCGCCGGGTAGCTGAACAGAACCTGAACGGCAGTCGACTTTCCGCGGCCCCCATCCACCAATGCGGCTGATGGGGGATGATCGCAACTGTGACCGATACGGATACCGAAGCCCGATCCACGGACGACGACTGGCAGCCCGGTGACCCGGCGCCGGTGGCCCCGCCTGCGGCCACTGCCGCCACAGTCGACAACGAACTGCCCGAGGACCGCTACCTCAACCGCGAGCTGAGCTGGCTGGACTTCAACTCACGGGTGTTGGCGTTGGCGGCTGACACGTCACTGCCTCTGCTCGAACGGGCCAAGTTCCTGGCCATCTTCGCCTCCAACCTCGACGAGTTCTACATGGTGCGGGTGGCCGGACTGAAGCGCCGCGACGAGATGGGCCTGTCGGTCCGCTCGGCCGACGGACTCACCCCCCGCGAGCAGCTGCGCCGGATCGGCGATCGCACCCGGCAGATCTCCCTGCGCCATGCCGAGGTGTTCCTCGAGTCCGTGCGGCCGGGGCTGGCCGAAGAGGGCATCCACATCGTCACTTGGGCCGAACTGTCCGACACCGACCGCACCGAGTTGTCGAACTACTTCCACGAGCAGGTCTTTCCCGTCCTCACCCCGCTGGCGGTCGATCCGGCACACCCGTTCCCGTTCGTCAGCGGTCTGAGCCTGAACCTGGCCGTGGCCGTCAAGTCGCCCGAGGACGGCGGCGAGCACTTCGCCCGGGTCAAGGTGCCCGACAACGTCGACCGGTTCGTGCAACTGAAGAGCGTCGGCGACGACGAGTCAGTCCGGTTCCTGCCCATGGAAGAACTCATCGCCGCCTTCCTTCCGGTGCTGTTCCCCGGTATGGAGATCGTCGAACAGCACGCGTTCCGGATCACCCGAAACGCCGACATGGACGTCGAGGATCGCGACGAAGACCTGCTGCAGGCACTCGAACGGGAACTGGCCCGCCGCCGGTTCGGGCCGCCGGTGCGACTCGAGGTCGCCGACGACATGACCGAGCACATGCTCGGCCTGCTGCTACGCGAGCTCGATGTGTATCCCGGCGATGTGGTGCAGGTGCCAGGCCTGCTGGACCTTTCGGCGCTGTGGCAGGTCTACGGCGTCGACCGGCCGCAGCTCAAGGACCGCCCTTTCGTGCCGGCCACCCACCCGGCGTTCGGCGAGCGTGAGACACCGAAGAGCATCTTCTCGACGCTGCGCGAAGGTGACGTCCTGGTTCATCATCCCTACGACTCGTTCTCGACGAGCGTGCAGCGATTCATCGAGCAGGCCGCGGCCGACCCGAATGTGTTGGCCATCAAGCAGACGCTGTACCGCACCTCGGGTGACTCCCCAATCGTCAATGCCCTGATCGAGGCCGCCCACGCGGGCAAGCAGGTCGTGGCGCTGGTGGAGTTGAAAGCTCGTTTCGACGAGCGGGCCAACATCAAGTGGGCCCGCACGCTGGAAGACGCTGGTGTGCATGTGGTCTACGGGCTGATCGGGCTCAAGACGCACTGCAAGACCTGTCTGGTGGTGCGCCGTGAGGGCTCGACCATCCGCAGGTACTGCCACATCGGCACCGGCAACTACAACCCGAAGACGGCACGGCTCTACGAGGACGTCGGTCTGCTGACCGCCGCACCGGAGATCGGCGCGGACCTCACCGACCTGTTCAACTCGCTGACCGGTTACTCGCGCAAGGTCAGCTACCGCAACCTGTTGGTGGCTCCGCACGGCGTGCGCAAGGGCATCATCGAGCGCATCGAGCGTGAGATCGCCGCGCATGGCGAGTCCGGTAACGCGCGGATTCGGCTGAAGGCCAACGCTCTTGTCGACGAGCAGGTGATCGACTCCCTGTATCGCGCCTCTCAGGCGGGTGTGCGCGTCGAGGTCGTTGTCCGCGGCATCTGTGCGCTCAGGCCCGGCGCGCCTGGTTTCAGCGAGAACATCGTCGTGCGCTCCATCCTGGGCCAGTTCCTCGAACATTCGCGGATCTTCCACTTCCGTGCGATCAACGAGTTCTTCATCGGCAGCGCCGACATGATGCACCGCAACCTCGACCGACGCGTCGAAGTGCTGGCACAGGTCAAGGATCCCCGGTTGACCTCCTACCTCGACGAGATCTTCGAGTCGGCCATGGATCCCTCGACGCGCTGCTGGGAGCTCGGACCTGACGGCCACTGGACGGCCGCACCGCAGGACGGCCGGCAGGTCCGCGACCACCAGGAGTGGTTCATGGATCTTCATCGGCAGCACTGAGCGCACCGACAAGTGCAGACGGTCAGGTCCCGCCCCGCGGGACCCGAATTGAACTACGGTAGTTGAGATGGCCAAGCGGGCGTCGCGCGACGACTCGAAGACCAAATCGACGAAGAAGGCAACAACAAAGAAGGGCAAGCCATCCCGGCGGATCATCGCTGCGGGGGCCGTACTGTGGCGGCCGGACACCGAGTCCGGCGAACCGCTGATTGCCGTCATCCACCGGCCCCGCTACGACGACTGGTCGCTGCCGAAAGGAAAACTCGATCCCGGTGAGAACGAGCCGGTGGCCGCGGTCCGTGAAATTTGGGAGGAGACCGGCGAGCGGTCGCACCTCGGCCGGCGGCTGGGCGAGATCAGGTACTCGATACCGGAAGGCACCAAGGTCGTGCACTACTGGGCGGCCCGTGCTCTAGGCGGGGAGTTCACCGCCAATCGGGAAGTCGACGTGCTGCAGTGGCTGCCGATCACCGAGGCCTCGGCACGACTCACCTATCCCGGTGACCGGAAGATGCTCGACAAGTTCGCCGAACACCCCGGCGACACCCAGACGGTGTTGATCGTCCGGCACGGGTCCGCCGGCGTGAAGTCCCGCTATCGGGGCGACGACCGGAGCCGGCCGTTGGACAAGAACGGTCGGGCCCAGGCGGAATCGTTGGTCGGTCAACTGTTGGCATTCGGCCCCACCGACATCTACGCCGCGGACCGAGCCCGGTGCGCGCAGACGGTCGAACCGCTGGCTCAGGAACTCGGCGTGCCGGTCAATCTCGAACCCGATCTCACCGAGGAGGCCTACGCGGCCGACCCGAAACCGGCCCGCGATCGGGTGCTGGACATCGTCGCTCGCGGTGGCACACCGGTCATCTGCACGCAGCGCGAGGTGATCCCGTTTCTGCTGGCGTGGTGGCGCGACGGTGAGAACGGCAAGCCGGACAAGAGCCGCAACCGCAAGGGCAGCACCTGGGTGGTGTCACTAGTGGACAACCAAATCGTGGCCGCGGACTACATCGCCACCCCGCTTGCCACCAAGTCGTAGCGAATTCAAGGTCCGGGCACACGAATACGCCGCGGGCACTGCGCCCGCGGCGTATCCGGAGGTGAAACTTAGCGGCGGCCCTTCTTGGCCGGAGCCTTCTTGGCGACAGCCTTCTTGACGACGGCCTTCTTGACGACGGCCTTCTTGACCGGAGCCTTCTTGGCCGGAGCCTTCTTGGCCGCAGCGGCCTTCTTGACCGGAGCCTTCTTGACGGCGGCCTTCTTCACGGCCTTCTTGACGACGGCCTTCTTGACCACGGCCTTCTTAACCGGAGCCTTCTTCGCCGGAGCCGCCTTCTTGGCCGGAGCGGCCTTCTTGGCGACAGCCTTCTTGACGACGGCCTTGCGAACGACCTTCTTCACGGCCGCCTTACGGACGACCTTCTTGACGGCGGCCTTCTTGGCCGCACCACCGACGGCGCCGCGCTTGACGGCAGGTCCCTCAGCCGGGAGCTTCTGTGCACCAGCAACAACTGCCTTGAACTGAGCGCCCGGGCGGAAAGCAGGAACGGAGGTCGGCTTCACTTTGACGGTCTCGCCGGTACGCGGGTTGCGCGCAACGCGGGCGGCACGACGCCGCTGCTCGAAAACACCGAAACCGGTGATGGTCACACTGTCGCCCTTGTGCACCGCACGCACAATGGTGTCGACGATGTTCTCGACCGCGTCAGTAGCATGCCGACGATCCACATTCAGCTTTGCGGTGAGAGCGTCGATCAGCTCTGCTTTGTTCATTCAAATCCTCCGAAAACAGTGGTCCGCTCTGGACCGACTGCTGACACGGTAAACCCTTTACGTGCAGATTTCCAAGTGCCACGCCGAATTTCGACGCAGCTCAGGAGGATTTCAGCAATCCGCTTGCCGCCCTAGGGCGGTGAATCCGGAGAACCCGAACCCCGTTTTCGGGGCGGGAATTCGGCCTCCCGAACCTGATTAGGAGGGTGCCGTAATACGCGGCTTCCAACTCGGGCGCACCGCCTCGAAAGCTTCGATCTCGGGGAGTTTCCGCAGCGTAAGGCCTATATCGTCGAGCCCTTCGAGTAGCCGCCAGGCCGTGTAATCGTCAATCGTGAACGGCACCACCGCCGTTCCGGCGGTGATATTCCGATCTTGAAGGTCCACAGTGATTTCCATGCCCGGATTCTGCTCGATGAGCTTCCAGAGCAGTTCGACATCGTCCTGGGCGACTTCGGCCGCGAGCAGTCCGGCCTTGCCCGCATTGCCGCGGAAGATGTCGGCGAATCGAGACGAGATCACCACCTGGAAGCCGTAGTCCATCAGCGCCCAGACCGCATGCTCGCGTGACGATCCAGTGCCGAAATCGGGGCCGGCGACCAATACCGAACCACGATCGAATGGACTCAGGTTGAGGATGAATGACGGATCGTTGCGCCACGCGGCGAACAATCCGTCCTCGAAACCCGTTCGAGTGACCCGCTTCAGGTACACCGCCGGGATGATCTGATCGGTGTCCACATTGGACCGGCGCAGCGGAACGCCGATTCCGGTGTGAGTGCGGAAAGCTTCCATCGTGTTCTCCTTAGCAGGGCTAGTTTTCGAGATCGGCGGGTGAGGACATCGTGCCGCGCACCGCGGTGGCGGCCGCGACGGCCGGAGACACCAGGTGTGTGCGGCCCCCCTTGCCCTGCCGGCCTTCGAAATTCCGGTTGGATGTCGAGGCGCAGCGCTCGCCCGGAGCGAGCTGATCGGGGTTCATTCCCAGGCACATCGAGCAACCCGCCTGCCGCCATTCGGCGCCGGCGGCGGTGAAGATCTCGCCCAGCCCTTCGGATTCGGCCTGGGCCCGCACCCGCATCGAGCCGGGCACGATGAGCATCCGCACACCGTCGGCAACCTTGCGACCGCGCAGTGTGTCGGCAACAACGCGCAGGTCTTCGATCCGTCCGTTGGTGCACGAACCGACGAACACCGCGTCGACCGCGACCTCACGCATCGGGGTGCCCGGCCGCAGATCCATGTACGCCAAGGCCTTCTCGGCGGACTGACGCTCGGAGTCACTGGTCATCAACTCAGGGTCGGGAACCGCTGCCGACAGCGGGACACCCTGCCCGGGATTGGTGCCCCACGTGACGAACGGGCTGAGAGTTGTTGCGTCGATGTAGACCTCGGTGTCGAATTCCGCGCCGTGGTCGGTCTTCAGTCGATCCCAGGCGTCGAGCGCCGCATCCCAGTCCGCACCCGTCGGCCCGTAGGGGCGACCGCGCAGATATTCATAGGTGGTCTCGTCGGGGGCCACCATGCCGGCGCGGGCGCCGGCTTCGATGCTCATGTTGCAGATCGTCATCCGGCCCTCCATGGACAGCGATTCGATGGTGCTGCCCCGGTATTCGATGACGTAGCCCTGCCCACCGCCGGTACCGATCTTGGCGATCACGGCCAAGATGACGTCCTTGGCCGTCACTCCACGCGGCAGCGGACCGTCGACGTTGACCGCCATGGTCTTGAACGGGCGAAGCGGAAGAGTCTGCGTCGCCAGGACATGCTCGACCTCCGACGTGCCGATGCCCATCGCCAGCGCACCGAACGCGCCATGGGTCGAGGTGTGGCTGTCACCGCAGACGATCGTCATGCCGGGCTGGGTCAAGCCGAGTTGCGGCCCCATCACGTGCACGATGCCCTGCTCGACGTCACCCATCGGATGCAGCCGGATGCCGAACTCCTCGCAGTTGCGTCGCAGCGTCTCGACCTGAGTGCGCGAGATCGGGTCGGCGATCGGCTTGTCGATGTCGACCGTGGGCACATTGTGGTCCTCGGTGGCGATCGTCAGATCCGGCCGGCGCACCGGCCGGCCGGCGAGGCGCAGGCCGTCGAAGGCCTGCGGGCTGGTCACCTCGTGGATCAGATGCAGATCGATGTAGATCAAGTCGGGCTCACGCGAAGGGCCGCTGCCGGCGCCGGCGACCACCACATGGTCGGCCCACACCTTCTCGGGCAGCGTTCTGGGCTTGTCGGACTGGGCCATCACTTCTCGATTCGTCTTTCGGTCTCTCGGCGACGGAGACTAGGCATCTCATATTTCGGGACGTTAGTATCTGGATATGAGACAGGATAGCGGCATCGGCGTGCTCGACAAAGCGGTGGGCGTTCTGCATTCGATCGCCGACTCGCCGTGCGGGCTGGCCGAACTGTGCGAGCGCACCGGACTGCCGCGGGCCACCGCGCACCGGCTCGCCGCCGGCCTGGAGGTCCACCGTCTTCTTGCCCGCGACAGCGCCGGGCGATGGCGGCTGGGCCCGGCGTTGAGCGAGCTGGCCGCGCAGGTCAACGACCCCCTGCTGGCCGCCGGCGCCGCGGTTCTGCCTCGGCTGCGCGAGATCACCGGCGAGAGCATCCAGCTCTACCGTCGCGAGGGCACGACCCGCGTCTGCGTCGCCGCGCTCGAACCACCCGCGGGACTGCGGGATACCGTTCCGGTCGGTGCTCGCCTGCCGATGACGGCGGGATCGGGCGCCAAGATCCTGCTGGCCTACAGTGATCCGGCCACCCAGCAGGCGGTGCTGCCGACGGCGAAGTTCACCGAACGCACCCTGGCCGAGGTCCGGCGTCGCGGGTGGGCACAGAGCGCCGCCGAACGCGAGCCGGGAGTGGCCAGCGTCTCGGCGCCGGTACGCGATCGCAGTGGCGCGGTGATCGCCGCGGTGTCGGTGTCCGGCCCGATCGATCGCATGGGCCGGCGGCCGGGCGCACGATGGGCCGCCGACCTGTTGGCCGCGGCCGAGGCGCTGACGCGCCGATTGTGATGCCCCTGACGCATGCCAGACTGACGCCATGGGAACCAACCAGCGCAACCAGATCGTCATGTCGGATGCGGAGATCGCCGACTTCGTCGCCCGGAGCCGGACCGGGACCATGGCCACCATCGGGCCCGACGGCCAACCGCACCTCGTGGCCATGTGGTACGGAGTGATCGACGGCGAGATCTGGCTCGAGACCAAGGCCAAGTCGCAGAAGGCGGTCAATCTGAGCCGCGACCCGCGGGTGAGCTTCATGATCGAAGACGGCATGACCTACGACACGCTGCGCGGCGTCGCGTTCGAGGGTGTCGCGGAGATCGTCGACGACCCGGACACCTGCTTCAAGGTCGGCGTCAGCGTCTGGGAGCGTTACAACGGCCCGTATTCCGACGATCTGAAGCCGGCCGTCGAGATGATGATGAACAAGCGGGTGGCGGTGCGCATCGTGACCAAGCGCACCCGCTCGTGGGATCACCGCAAGCTCGGGATGCCACCGATGCCGCTGGCCGGCTCCACCGCGCCTGAGCAGTGAGGGCTAAGGCCGGCGTCCGTGGCGGTCGCCGGCCCACCGGAAGCTGTTGACGTACTTGCCCATGTCCATGGCGAGTTCGAGGTTGGCCCCCGACGGGTGGCCCGTCCCGTAGTCCGGACTGAATTCGTGGTAGGGCCCGACGGCGGCCGCGACGAGCGCGTAGTCGTGCTTGACCGCGGCCATCACGATCACCCGCAGCCTGGTGCGTGAGGCCGCCGCGTCTCGCGAGTACACGTCGGCGACCACTCCGTACCCCGGTTGGTAACCGACTGCGGCGTTGGGGATCTCGTAGCTGACGGTGGCCTGTGGGTACTTGCCGGCAAGGATCTGCTGGACGATCTGTTTGGGGGTGCGGTCGCGCGCCGGCTCGCCGAAGAGCCTCAGAATGCCGGTGTCGCCGCCGGTGTACTTGAGCTCGACGCCGGTCATTCCGGGCGGGTCGAAGATGACTTCGTACGCGGACCCCTCGCCGGGATAGGCGACGGAGAAAGCACCGTTGTCGCCGCTGAAGCGCGGGTTGGTTTCCACCGGCGTTCCCAGCGGCGGCCTGCCGCAGTCCGGCGGGCACACATACGCTTTGGTGGCCGGCGTGATGAGCATGGCCACAGCCACTGCCGCGGCGACCGCCACGCCAAGGCCGGCGGCCAACGGCCCGAGCACCCGGGGGAAGGTCGCGGCCCGCGCCTTGCCGGACTTCGCGTCGATGGCAACCCCGCAGTCGGTGCAGAACGGCGTGTGCGCAACGTCGTGATCGCACTCCGGGCAGCGCAATTGGCCGTCGGCGCCGTCGCCGTCATGTGCCTGGTGAAGCAGTGCACCGGCTATGCCGATCCGCAACGCGAGTACCGCCGATACGGCGATCAGCAGTTGCAGTACGATGTACACCCGCAGGGAAAGCGGGGCAATGTCCACCAACCCCATGGCCGTCACCACGACCAGAACCACCCCGGCCGCGGCCATGACGCTACGGCGGTGACGCCGGGATGCGTTGCCGGACAACGGCGCCCACAGGGCAATGCCGACTATGCCGCCGGTCGCGAGCGACGCCAGGGGCCACGCGAAACCCTCGACGATCGCCTCGGCGAGCAGGCTGACCGCCGACTGGTCGTGGGTGGTCACTCCCATCGCCAATTGCGGCGCCAGAAGGGCGACGGCGGCACCCGCGTTGAACACCGTCGCACCGAGGGCGCCAACGGCGAACCCGTCGAGTGGGCTGCGGCTCGAACGATCCATCACCCGCACCACCACGGCCGGGACAACCATCAGAAGTGCTTCGCTGATCGGGATGGCCACACCGGAGATCAGGACGTGGCCGACATCGGTCTGTGCTCCCAGCGCGGCGCTGTAGGCCTCGGCGACGATCGGACCGACGACCACACCGAACGCCACCCCTAACCCCAGGCCGACGACGGTGGCCACCACGATGTCGCGCAACCGAAGGCGGATCAGCCGCACATAGAGCAGGAACAGGAGGGACAAACCTAATGCGGCGGTCGCGACCATCGCGGCCTGCCAGCGCAGCACGGCGAAGCCCGCCAGTGCTGCCGCCAGGACGAGCAACCCGACACCGAAACGGCTACGTGCGCGCGGGGGCAGTTGCGGGAAAAGGGATGTCGTCAACCGCGGGGTGAGCACACGTTGCGCCGGAGCGGCGGCGTACGCGCCGAGGCGGAGCCTTCCGGTGCGGCCGACGGACTGCTGCGCGCCACACGCCCCGCAGAACGTTTCGACGGTGGTGTCATTCCCGCACGCCGGGCAGAGTGCAGTCGGCAACGCTTACCCGCCGTCAGGAAGGTAGTCCCTGGCGATGTCCTGGGCCCTCTGTGCGTCGAGGAGATTGCGGGCGAGGTTGTAGACGTTGGGGCTTCCCAGCCCGGTCACCAGGTCGTAACCCGCGTAGGGGACGTCAACGGCGTTGCCGCCCAACGTGATATCGCGGAATCCCGGCAGCCGCGACCCTTCCGCGACGCGATACAGAAGCGTGTTGATGTCACCGAGTGGCCTGCCGCCGTTGTCGATCACGTACTGATTCATCAAGACTGTCATTGCGGCCCAGATCGGCGCGGACTGCGAGGTACCGCCGCCGATTTTCGGACTCTGCTCAAAAATGATCTGCACGCCGGTGAAGGGGTCGGCGACGGCCGAGACGTCGGGAACAAGACGGTGTGTGGCATCGCGTTCGGTGGACAGCCCGTGCTGATAGGCGGGGCGGTCGAACAATCGGGACACTCCCCCGCTGGACCCTTGCGACAACGGCACGTCGACCCAGGCCGTTTCCTCCAGCCACCGCCCCTCCATATCGGTCGACAGCGTGGTCCCCCCGACCGAGGTGATTTCCGGCAGCGAGGCGATCGTGTCCACACCGACGTCGTCTGGGCCGGGGGCTGACGACCAGTCCTCGCCACCCTTGCACTCCAGTCCCCCGGTGTCGCCGCTGGCGTCGAACACCGCGATGCCGCGGCGGTGGGCGTTGGTCAGCGCGGCGCGCACCGGCGCCACGTCGGCCGCGGTGACCAGGGCCTCACAGCCCCAGCCGATCGACAGGCTCCACACCGAGCCGGGGTACTGCCGAGTCGCGTCGTCGAACATCCGGCCGATCTTCTCGAACGCTCCGCCGCCCTCGACAGTCGGCCGGGCGTTGACTACCACCAGCCGGGCGTCGGGGGCGATGGCGTGCGCGACTTCCACATCCATCACGGTCTCGCCGTGGGCGGGCCCGGGTGAACCCCCGACCACCTCGGGAGTGAATCGCGGCAGTCCGTAGGTGTCGGCGAACATGTCCAGGTCACGTTGGTCGAAGCCGTCGAACGCGAAGAACACCACGGTCGCGCCTTTGCCCGTGTAGCCGGCGTCGACCAGCGGGGTCACGTTGTACGTCGTCAGCAGGTGCTGCGGCGTCAGACCCGGCCTGGGCACGTCCAGCGGCAGGATCGGGCGGGCCATCCGGTGTGGCAGGTAGCTCAGGATCCGCCCCACGGCGCTGACCTCACCGCGCAGTCGGCTCGGCAGAACCGGTTGTTGCGGGGATGCGTAGAAGACCTGGCCCCGGCGGCCCAGATAATCGTGAACCGGGACGTCGAACGCGGCCGAGAGACGGTCGGCGGGCCCCGTGACAATCGCCCAGTCGTCGCCGTCTCGCCAACGGACCGCCAGACCGCGGGACTCGGCCCAGTCCATCAGCGTCGCGGGGCGCGCGAGCGTGTCCAGCGTGACGGTGAGCTGGGCATCGGCAGCACGCGACGGGCCCAGGTTCGACGACGCCGCCAGCAGCGAGGCGTACGGACCGGTGATCACCGCCGGCTGCGGCGCCCACCGCGACTTCCACGGTCCCGCTGCCGCGACCGCGATCAGCAGCACCGCGGCGATGACGACCGCGGACCGGCTACGGGTGCGCCGGCTCCGGCCGTCGGCAACGCCGATCAAGGTGCGTCCCGGATTGTGCGGATCCATCGCCGGCGTCCTCTCTGAACGGGCTTAGCCGAGATTATGCGCCCTTACCGGACTTTGCTGACGCGTTCGACCACGTGCCCTCAAAGGAGAAATCGCCCGGTCGAGGACCGGGCGATTCGTTTGGTAGCCCCGATGGGATTCGAACCCACGCTACCGCCGTGAGAGGGCGGCGTCCTAGGCCGCTAGACGACGGGGCCAGAACCAAATCAGCGGCACACCTTGCGGCGCACCGGCTTGCCAGCATAGCTCAGACAGCGACGGCGGCGAAATTGCTGGGGTACCAGGACTCGAACCTAGAATGGCTGAACCAGAATCAGCTGTGTTGCCAATTACACCATACCCCATTGGCTGCCTATAACCGCTGTTCAGAAGGCCATCACCCAGTGTAGCGGGCGATTGCGGCCTGTCCGGCATCGGTTGCGGGCCGACGAGACACTATCAAAGATTTCGGTCGGATTATTCCGGCACCCCGGCCCCCGCGCGGGCCTCACGCAGTCGGCTCAGGCTGCGGTCGCGGCCCAGCAGTTCCAGCGACTCGAACAGCGGAGGGCTCACTGTGGCCCCGGTCACCGCGACCCGAATCGGTCCGAAGGCCTTACGCGGCTTGAGCTCCAGGCCCTCGAGCAGCGCGCCCTTGAGTGCCTCTTCGATGCCGCCGGCGGTCCAGTCCCCCACGCCGTCGAGTGCGGTGATCGCGGCGTCCAGCACCCCGACCGCGTCGCGGCCGAGTTCCTTGGCGGCGGCCTTGGGGTCGAGTTCGTAGGCGTCGTCGTTGAAGAACCTCAGCAGCCCCCAGGCGTCGGAGAGCACCACGATGCGTGTCTGCACCAACTCTGCGGCCACCGCGAAGTCGGCGTCGCCGAGTCCGGTGTCGTGACCGTGCTCACCGAAGTAGTCCGCCAGCCGCCGGGCGAACTCGGCGGGTTCCAGACGGCGGATGTGCTCGGCGTTGACGGCGTCGGCCTTCTTCTGGTCGAAGCGCGCCGGGTTGGAGTTCACGTCGACGACGTCGAAGGCCTCGACCATCTCGTCGATGCTGAAGATGTCGCGGTCCTCGGCGATTCCCCAGCCCAGCAGCGCGAGGTAGTTCAGCAGGCCTTCGGGGATGAACCCGCGTTCGCGGTGCAGGAACAGGTTGGACTCCGGGTCGCGCTTGGACAGCTTCTTGGTGCCCTCCCCCAAAACCGGTGGCAGATGGGCAAACTCCGGTACGCGATCGGCCACGCCGATGCGAATCAGCGCCTGATACAGGGCGATCTGGCGCGGCGTCGACGGCAGCAGGTCCTCACCGCGCAGCACGTGGGTGATCTTCATCAGCGCGTCGTCGACCGGATTGACCAAGGTGTACAACGGTTCTCCGGTGGCACGCGTCAACGCGAAGTCGGGCACCGTGCCGGCGGCGAAGGTCGTCTTGCCGCGGACCAGGTCGTGCCAGCTGATGTCCTCGTCGGGCATCCGCAGCCGTAGCACCGCCGTGCGGCCCTCGGCGGCGTAGGCGGCCCGCTGCTCGTCGGTCAGGGTGCGGTCGTAGTTGTCGTAGCCCAGCTTGGGATTTCGGCCCGCGGCCAGATGGCGTGCCTCCACCTCCTCGGGCGTGGAGTAGGCCGGATAAGCCTCACCCGACTCGAGCAGCCGCGTCAGCACGAAGCCGTAGATCTCCTTGCGCTGGGACTGTCGGTAAGGATCGTGCGGTCCGCCGACCTCCGGCCCCTCGTCCCAGTCCAAGCCCAGCCAGCGCAATGCGTCGAGCAGGGCGACGTAGCTCTCCTCGGAGTCGCGCTGGGCATCGGTGTCCTCGATGCGGAACACGAACACCCCGCCGGTGTGGCGGGCATAGGCCCAGTTGAACAATGCGGTGCGCACCATGCCGACGTGCGGGATGCCGGTCGGCGACGGGCAGAACCGCACGC
>Ga0209254_10004033_pt1 | contig 13434 bp, 13 predicted proteins | sample FrelakmetDIP11DI_FD_187148 | JGI IMG/M metagenome (GOLD analysis project Ga0209254, IMG submission 187148) | Freshwater lake sediment microbial communities from the University of Notre Dame, USA, for methane emissions studies - DIP11 DI (SPAdes)... | ecosystem: Environmental > Aquatic >...
AGCGATGTACATATTTTAGCAAATAGGAATGTACAATTTTTAGCAAATAAGAATGTACTTTTTCTGTCTGAAGAAGAATTTCTTTTGAAAAGAATATTTCCATTTTTTCATTTAAATCAGATTTGGGAAAACAAAACAACTCAGTGTTAATAATGTTGTTTTGAACCGATTGGGATTATCCAGTTATTGGTAAGCTGATAATTAATAACCAATTCCAGGAGGATCACCAATGAGTAAAAAATTAATGCATAAACTGATTATGTACCATGAAATTCATAAAGGACGCAGAGATGGTTTTAAACCTTCTCAAATAAGCAGGCATCTTGGCCTCAACAGAAGAACAGTCATAAAATATCTGGCTATGAGTGAAGAAGAATATCTGGAATTCACTAACAGTCAAAAGTATCGGGAGAAATTGCTGCTATTGATTCATTATGGGATTCAGAACCAACAAATTTATATCATAACCTCATAAGTAGTAAGACTGAAGGCTCCAATTTTTCTCCGCCATCTAAAAAACAAATCAAACAAATACTTGAACAGTATCTTGTTATTCGTCATTAAAAGTACTAAAGTATTCTCCATTTTGTTTAACTTGTAAAGTAATCAAACATTCTAATCACATTAGAGTTCACGAGAAAATCTCAATCTTATCAATCTCTCTCATCATCCTGTCAGTTTCAGTCAGGGCAACAATTATTTTCTGGTAATGCTGATTATTCTCAAAGGACAAGACTGACCCTTTCCGGTCCTTCAACGATTCTTGTGCTGGTTGATATCCACCAATCTAAAATTCCCAAGCAATCTTTTTTAAAACCATTTCAATTTTTCGTTGAACTTTAGAATGAAATATATAAAATTAGTGTTAGTCTTAAGCATTGTATATTAGGTATTTAGTGTACTATTGGGAATAAGTTTCTGTGATTTACACCTCAGTTCTATAAGTAGTGCTTAATGCCATGAGTTGCTTTGCGGTCTTGCAGGTCCTTCACCATCCAAAACACAAACACGGGGCTGATGGGTTTCTGGAACGTGTGGTCAGGTAGGATTCGCGTGGTCCTTCCACCGGATGTCATGAAATTGTGGTGGTTCATTGTATATGCCTCCAGGCCTTAGCCATCATCAATGGGAACTCTTGTTTCATCTCAATGATGAACTACTGATTCAACGCACAATCAAAGTCCTCAGTTACGTTACCACAGTTCCACACCCTTGACATCCTCACCGTCATTGATCGCACGGCCACGTTCCGCGTTATCACCTGCATCTGAAACATTAGGGTTATAGGGGAATGCCGCCAGAAAGGCTGACGCAAGTTTGCCCACAAAGAATACGTTAGGTCCAAAGTTATACGACGGATTTGACTGCGCATCCATCTTCTCATAGTAACCACGTGGATTCTCCGTCGTCCGAACCAGCAGTCCAAGTGCAAATGCTTTGTCGATCAGCGCTTTACCTCTCCATTCATACTGTCCGGCAGCCTGCCAATATTCTTTGTTCCGAACTTCTTGGTTTATGCGACGCACGAATGAGAACACCCAGTTCAGGGTGATCCCACTGCATCCACCAGAGATGCGCATCCGCCAGAGGTCTGCTGCGAGCAACAGCGATAGTTCGTCAGCGCTACGAAGCCATGTCAGAACATCTTGTTTCTGTCGGCGACTTAGTATTCGGGGCATCAGTCCGTCATCGCATTGTGCGAGAATCTTATTGATTAGCTTCGGACCGCATCCGCTCTTTTCCAGGGCGTGAAAGATATTTCGTCTGCCATTAGACCATATTGTTCGATCTGTGTTATCCCGCTGAGGGTTTTCACGCTCCATGAGTGACCAGGTAAGGTCAACATCTTCTGCCGTCGAAGATTCCACAACATCGTATGACTGAAAGAAATCCACCGCCCTCGATAGAAAGCTCTTTCTGGGGGAAACTTCTCCAAGACACATTTCCTCTAGTTCTCTGACACCTGAATCGAAATTATTTCCATGCAGAAGAACCGCGCGAACACTCGCCAGGGCAGTTGGCAAGGCGATCGGCTCCAAAAGTGCCGGAATAACCAACGGCCGGCCATGTTCAAGATACAGTGCAAGTGCGGTCTCAATCTCCTTCTGTACCCATCGCGACGAGATGGCTCGTTCGCTTAACAAAACAATAACACAATCTGCCTTTTCGAGTTCCGTGAATAGAGTTGCCAGGCGGTCTCCCGCCTGAAGTCCGTGGGGTGCAATCCAGGCTTCTATCCCGGCACCGACAATTGTGTCGCGAACAATTAATGCCTTATGCTCGTCATTGTCAGTGTAGCTAATGAACACTCTTTGCATGGTCGTAATTTGTCTAGGATCTTCCGATGATATGTCTGCAATGCTATAATATCCAAGTGCGGAACTACTAAATAGGAGGACAATCTGCACTCTATCACTCGTTAGACTTTTGTTTAAAAATTGATTTCCAAATTATTATATAAAATACGTTTTGCAAATACTGCCAGACATATTTTTCTGAAAATTTATGCTTCAAGATAAGTAAAAAAGAAGAACAATAGTACAAAAACCAAGAAATAGAACTGGTTCATGAACATACAATTACATAATAGAATTGGTTGAATGCGTTTAATTTTAAGTTGACCCAGACGGGCTTCCCGATACGCATTCGCTTTGCTTATGCTATCGGGATTTCCTCCCTCCGGTCGTCAACTTCTCGCCCGGACCGACCGTTAATAAATTGCCCTGTGGGCAATTTTAGGGAGGGGCCAGCTTGCAGGGGCGGTTCAGATTAATCTTGCTTTCATTCAACAAAAACGCCACTTATCGTGGCGTTTTTGTTGACCCACCTGGGCTCGAACCAGGACTCTGCGGAACCAAAATCCGACGTGTTGCCAATTACACCATGGGTCAATATTACATTTACCGGTCGTGCAAAATTAGAATTTTTTTTAATTACCTGCTGTTGATGTGATTATTTGTCTGAATGCAGATAGTTCAAATCTAAAAGGATTCCAGAATCAAAGGATCTTCAGGCTGACGCTCCATACCTGTTGTCTCAATAATAAAAAAAGGACATTCAACAAGTGACTTAAGAATTAACCCGAGTTCACACATATCCTCATCACCCTGATCATAATACCATATAATCTTCGCGTTCTTTACCAGATTCTTCGTCACCGCTATTTGCTTGATGATATTATATATCCACTTCGTTGAACTGGTGTTGATGTATTCAAATCCGAGCTCAATGGTTGTTTTATGTCCGTTTATATTTGAATAGCCGGTTATCCAGTCATAAACAGGACGATAAAACTCTCCCGGATTCTCAGGAATTGAGCGCCCGACTATGAATATCCTCCCCGGTTCAAGAATGATCCTGGGGGTTCTTCTTGTAGGATCAGCTGTGTATCTACCTGAAATTTTCATGCAGAGTATAAACGTATTAAACCCCGATTTATTCTGCCACCACAAACTAAAGATCCGGAATACTCCTGTCACTGACACTGCAATTCCACAGGTTACAATGAATTAACCAGAGTGCTTTTCTAGGTGCGTCTCTTTATATTCTGACTGAATAGTGTGGATTCTGATTCTTCCCAGAGCGTAGGATGTTCGTCATCAAACCTCTTAAGAATAGCTCTCATTATTGTTTCTCTCAGAAATTCTGATTTATTCCGTACCCTGTATCGGCTGCAGTAGATTCCAAGCGCCCTGGCTTCCCTGCTGTTTAGCATCAGCGAAAGCCTGTTGCTCCTTTTTAAATTATCAACTTTATTTGAGCTGCGCTTCAAAACCAACCTTAATGATTCTGACAGCTAAATTAAAAAAACCATCCAAAGCATTTTTTCATATCCTGATTAGTTTTTAACATCAAAAAGAAAACCAGCCGGTATTCGACTGGTTATATGATTGTTATAATATTAACAACTTTCTTTTTATTTTCTGTATATAGTATAGCTAATCTGTTAGTTGTGTCATTGCGATCCCGCAAAGCGGGAGAAGCAATCTGCCTCACTATAACCTTTAAGCCGTCGAGCCTTTGCGCCTTTATGCCGTTGAGCCTTAGCGCCTTTAGGCCTTGTTTGCACTGCCAAGAACACTGATAACCTTATGCTTATAAAGCTCTTTCAGTTTATCACGGGCCGGGCCGAGATAGTTTCGCGGGTCAAACTCACCGGGCTTCTCCACAAACACTTTACGGATAGCAGCAGTCATGGCAAGACGCCCATCGCTGTCGATATTTATTTTGCAGACTGCCGAAGATGCGGCTCTCCGCAGCTGGTCCTCAGAAACACCCGCGGTATTCTCCATCTTACCTCCGTATTTGTTGATCTCATCCACAATATCCTGAGGTACCGATGAAGCTCCGTGAAGAACAATGGGGAATCCTGGAATCCGCCTTTCACATTCCTCCAGAATATCAAAACGAAGAGGGGGAGGCAGCTCGCCGGGCCTGACCTTGAATTTGAATGCACCGTGTGAAGTTCCGATAGAAATAGCCAGTGAGTCAACTCCTGTTTTCTTCACAAAATCCTCAACTTCTTCGGGTCGGGTATATGATGTATGATCTGATGATACCTCATCCTCAATACCGGCTAACACGCCAAGTTCGCCTTCGACTGTAACATCGAACTGATGTGCAAACTCAACAACCTGCCTGGTAAGCCTGACATTTTCTTCATAAGGGAAATGTGACCCGTCGATCATCACTGAGGAGAATCCTGTTTCAATACACGATTTGCATGTTTCAAATGAATCGCCATGATCGAGATGCAATACAATAGGAATTGAATAGCCCAGCTCTTTTGCATATTCGACCGCTCCCTTGGCAAGATATTGCAGCAAGGTCTGGTTTGCATATTTACGGGCACCTTTTGATACCTGAAGAATCACCGGAGATTTTGTTTCCACACAGGCACTTATTATTGCCTGCAGCTGCTCAAGATTGTTGAAGTTGAAAGCAGGAACGGCATATCCGCCTTTAACTGCTCCCTTAAACAACTCCCTTGAATTCACCAATCCTAATTCTTTATAATGAAGCATTTTTAATGGTATTTAAATAAGGCGCGAAAGATAATTATTTTAGCCCTGCCAGCCAAAAAAAATGTTAAAAAACAAGAATCCTGAATAATTAAGCATTCAGGATGTGTCATTTAAGCCTAATTGCTTATCTTCGTACACTTATTTAAAAGGCTGCTGAAATAAAAATATTTCTGACTGACGCAGCATAAATGAAAAAATGGAATCATTTTAATTTAACCTTAAAAGTGATTTTGTTAAACAATGAAAAGCAAGATGAAAAAATCTTTGGTTTCTATTATTATCTATCTGGTATTATTTCAGGGATTTACCTTTGCCCAGCAGCAGGTATGGTCGCTTGAAGATTGTATCAAGTACGCTATTGATCATAATATCCAGATCAAACAACAGACTGTTCAGACTGAGGTCAGGAAAAACTCTCTGGAACAGTCAAAGCTCAACCTTCTTCCGACACTAAACGGCCAGGCTACACATGATTATTCTTTCGGAAGGGCTCTTGACCAGAACACTTACAGGTATTTTAACCAGACTGTCCAGTCAGATTACCTGTACCTTGGAGGAAGCACAAATCTGTTCAGCGGTCTTCAGAACCTTAATACCATCCAGAAGAATAAATACGAGTTGCTGGCCGGCGAACAGGACATTCAGAGTATCCGCGACAATATATCCCTCGCTGTGGCACTCGGATATCTTCAGATACTGCTTAACAAAGAGCTGGTAACTGCCAATGAAAACCAGCTCGGCATAACACTGCAGCAGATAGAAAAAACAAAGAAGCTTGTCGATGCGGGCAGTGTTGCCAGGGGAAACCTGCTTCAGATCGAGGCTCAGGCTGCCCAGGAGGAACTCAGCCTTATAACAATGAAAAACCAGCTCGAGACATCATACCTTAATCTCACCCAGCTCCTTGAACTTGCATCTCCTGCCGGTTTCGAAATTGTTGTTCCTGAAATAAATGTTGAACAAACATCTGTCATCACAGGGAATATTGAAGAAATTTATAATCTTGCCTCGCAGTCGAGACCTGAGATAAAAAGCTCGGAACTGAAGCTTACCGCCAGTCAGTACGATCTCAAAATTGCAAAGGGGGGAAGAAGTCCCATTATTGCGTTAAATCACTCATTCGGCACCAGGTATTCGTATATTAATAATCTGTCAATAAATAATATACCTGTTGATCAGGCGAGTTTCAGTGAACAGCTTAAGAATAATAAAAATTACGGTCTTGGTGTCTCTATGAATATCCCTATCCTTAACGGATGGAAGGTGAACAAGAATATTTCAAACTCAAAGCTTGCCCTTGAAAACAGTCAATATGCCCTTGAAGGTACCAAAAAGCAGTTATACAAGGACATTCAGCAGGCATACACCGATGCGGTAGCTGCGTTGAAAAAGTATAATTCCAGCCTTAAAGCTGTCAGTTCCTCCGAAGAATCATTCAGATATACGGAACAGAAATTCAATGTGGGTATGATCACTCCTGTTGACTATAATGCTTCAAAGACACAGCTTCTTAATGCGCAGTCAGATATGTCGCAGGCAAAATATGAATATATATTTAAAACTAAAGTTCTGGATTTCTATAAAGGACTGCCTCTGACACTTGATGAATTAACTTCAGAATAAGGCATATAATCATGAAACCTCCACGTTTTAACATACACAAACACAATAGTATAATAATCAGCTACATATAGGTTCCCCCGACTTAGCGGGGCAGGCTATCATACCATTAAAATTAAAATTATATTATGATGAAAAACAATAAGTTATTAAAAATCTTAATCCCGGCTGTCATTCTTCTTCTGATATTTGCTGTTATCGGGAAAAAGGCAGGCTGGTTTGGCAAAGCCACCACTGTCAAGGTAGCAGTTGAAAATGCTGAAAAACGTACAATAATTGAAACAATAACTGCAAACGGCAAGATACAGCCCGAAAAAGAGGTAAAAATAAGTCCTGACGTATCAGGTGAAATAGTTGAACTTTTAGTCATGGAAGGAGACAATGTTGAAAAGGGGCAGCTTCTTCTCAGAATTAAGCCTGATGTTTATATTTCACAGAAAGACAGGTCGATGGCAGCAATCAGTTCCGCCCAGGCCAGGCTTGCCCAGGCTCAGGCTCAGTTCATCCAGACTGAACTTTCATTTAAAAGGACCAAACAGCTTTTCGAGGAACAGACAATTTCGAAGTCGGAATACGAACAGGCTGAAGCTTCTTATTCTGTTGCGAAAGCAGAAGTTGATGCTGCAAAATATTCGGTTATCAGCACCCAGGCTTCACTTAAAGAGGCAAATGAGAACCTTATAAAAACTTCAATTTATGCTCCTATGACAGGAACTGTATCGATGTTACTGGTGGAGCTGGGTGAAAGAGTTGCCGGAACAGGCCTGATGGCCGGTACAGAGATGCTTCGGGTAGCAGATCTTTCAAGGATGGAGGCTCAGGTCGAAGTTAATGAAAACGATATCCCGCGTGTAGATCTTGGGGATACTGCAACAATAGAGGTGGATGCGTATGTTGATTATAAATTCAGGGGTGTGGTTACAGAAATAGCAAACTCCGCAAAAACTACCGGGGTATCAGCCGACCAGGTAACAAATTTCGACGTCAAAATCCTTGTTTTACCTGAATCATATAAGGAACTTGTCGAAAAAGGTACTGTAAATCCTCTGCGGCCGGGTATGTCAGCTACCGTTGACATACAGACAGAAACCAGATCTGACATCATAACAGTCCCGATTCAGTCAGTAACTACCCGGACTGATACTACAAAAGTTGTCCAGGCTTCAACTGATAAGGATATCCGTACTCTTGTATTCATAACTGATGGTGAACGCGCCCTGGCAAAAGATGTCAAAACAGGAATACAGGATAATAGCTATATCGAAATATTGTCAGGAATTTCCGAAGGTGACAGGGTAATTTCTGCTCCGTTCAGCGCTATCAGCAAGAAACTTTCCGACAGTACTCTTGTTGAGATCGTCAAAAAGGATGATCTGTTCTCAACAAAATAGACTGGAGGATCATAGAAAGACATGATAATCTGTCTTGAGACTTCAACACCTCTCTGCTCAGTTGCTCTTTGCGGTAAGGATGGGGTAGTGGCCGTAAGAGAGAGCGATGAAAACAAGTCGCATGCATCGCTGCTTACCGTATTTATTGACGAACTGCTTTCAGGAGCAGGACTGAAAGCCAGTGAACTGGAAGCTGTGGCTATAAGCAAGGGACCCGGTTCATACACCGGATTAAGAATCGGAGTATCGACAGCCAAAGGAATATGCTACGCTGCCTCAGTTCCACTCATAGGTATTGAGACTACTCTTTCAATGTTCCACGGAATCACTGACACTATAAAAAGCCAATACGGAACCGGAGAGACCTCTTTGTTTATCCCCATGCTTGATGCCAGGCGTATGGAGGTTTACTATTCGATACTTGCCTCCGACGGGAAGATAGTCAGGGAGATCTCAGCTGAAATAATTGATGAGAACTCGTTCCGCAATATTCCGGAAAATGTCAGGATACTGATTTTCGGCGATGGCTCCGCGAAATGCAGACAGGTGGCTGAAAGGGGTAATATTAAATTCGCTGAGGAGTTCAGGATGTCCGCGGCACATATGTATGAGCCTGCTTATAAAGCATTTAGAGAACATCGTTTCGAAGATGTTGCATATTTTGAACCGTTTTATCTTAAAGATTTTATAACTTCCAGCCCTAAAAAAAACATCCTTGGCAGGTAATTTGTCGGATATAACAGGGGACAGAAAGTAATTTGTTATGCGGTTGTTAAATACTTTTTTATTATTTCTTCTGATACCGGTCCTTTCTGCCGGCCAGGAACCTGCCTATCTTCCGGGTGAAAGGGTGGAGTACAGCATTCATTATGGTGTGATTCAGGCCGGGATTGCCACACTCGAACTTAAGCCCGATACCTTCAATGGGAAAACAGTGTGGCATTCGGTTTTTACCGGAAAAACAATCGGCCTTGCCGAGACTATTTTCAGGCTGGTCGACATTTATGAAAGCTATATGGAACCTGAATCAGGGCTTCCGGTTTTTACAATCAGGAACATACATGAGGGGAGATACAGAAGATACAACGAAGTAACATTTGACCATTATTCAAGGCCGGATTCAGCAATCCTGTCAAGCGACCTTACAGGCATTCATATTACTGAAAAAGGTATACTCGATATTATTTCCTGTTTTTATTATTTCCGGAACCATTATCTTCCGGATTATGCCAGATTCAGGAAAGGTGACATAATAACAATGACAACATGGTTCTGTGATGAACTTTATCCCATAACGATGAAATATATGGGCACCGATGAGATCAGGACAAAGGTAGGCAGGATAAAATGTCTCAGGTTTAATCCGGTGACTGAAGTCGGAAGGTTATTTAAAACTGAAGAAGACGTGACATTCTGGTTTTCGGCGGATAAAAATTTTTTACCTGTTAAAGTACGATTTGATATCTTTGTCGGTGCTTTTGTAGCCGAAATTGTCGGTTATGATGGTCTGAGATACCCGCTTGAAACAAAAAAGAAGGAAACAAACTAAAAAGGATAATATATATATTTATGGCAAGTACTGCAGATTTCAGGAATGGATTGGTTATCGAGTTCAACGACGATCTTTATACAATTGTTCAGTTTCAACATGTTAAACCAGGCAAAGGACCCGCTTTTGTGAGAACAAAATTAAAGAGCCTCAAGAACGGAAGGGTAATTGACAACACATTCTCATCAGGTACGAAGGTGAATGTGGCAAGGGTTGAAAGACGCCCATACCAGTACCTTTATCAGGATGACATGGGTTACTATTTTATGCACCTTGAAACATTTGAACAGATACATGTCCAGGAAGAGCTGATCGAAAGTCACGAATTTCTGAAGGAGGGACAGAATGTCGAAGTTGTTGTTCATGCAGATACTGAGACCGTGCTGACAGTCGATCTTCCGCAATCGGTAATAATGGAAGTCACCTATACTGAACCCGGACTGAGGGGAGATACTGCCAACAATGCGCTGAAACAGGCAAAAATTGAAACGGGGGGCACAATAATGGTTCCCCTGTTCATAAACGTAGGCGACAGGATTAGGATTGATACAGCTAACAGGACCTATATTGAAAGGGCCAAGTCGTAAAAATAATGGACAAAAAGAAACCTTCAGCCAACAGACTGCGTATTCCCAAATTCAAACTGGGTGCTCTGCTCGAAATAACAGAGTCGATAAATGCCAACCTGTCCACTGAAGATCTGTTGTCAAAATACGAATCAATTCTCAGGAATAACCTGGGAATAGGGAAAATCCTGATTTTTAAATATTCGGTTAAATGGGAATGTATTCTCAACGCAGGATTCCCGGAAGAATATGAGAAAGGTATTGACGTTGAATTGCAGCTTCTGAAATTTAAAAATACTGCTTTCTGGTATGATAGTATTGGAATTGAGGGCGTTGAGATCCTTATTCCCGTTTATAAAAATAATGTCCCCCTTGCTTTCATCCTTATAGGAGATATCGAAGAAGAGGGTGAAGGAATGAGCCCGGTAATAAGGCACCTCCCATTTGTCCAGACTATTTCGAATATTATTCTTGTAGCGATTGAGAATATCAGGCTTTTCAAGGAAAGCCTGATGCAGGAGGCTATGAAGAAAGAGCTTGAGCTTGCAGCCAGGATACAGAAGAAACTGATTCCTGACAACACCATAATGCCGCGGAATGAATTTCTTGTAGTAAACGGATTTTACTACCCTCATCATGAGGTTGGAGGAGATTACTATGATTGTATAGAATTATCCGGCTCAAAAACAGTATTCTGTATTGCCGATGTTTCCGGAAAGGGTATTTCAGCCGCAATCCTTATGTCGAATTTCCAGGCCAGTCTCAGGGCTATCTTAACCCATGATATTGAACTTCCCGATATTATTCAGAAACTGAACACTCTTATAATAGCCAACTCTGCAGGAGACAATTTCATCACTTTCTTTATTGCCAGGTATGATGTCACAAGCGGAATTCTTGAATATATAAATGCCGGACATAATCCTCCGGTACTCTTCAACACTGTGACAGGAAAAGTCATTCACCTTAACTCGGTATGTGTGGCAATAGGGATGCTCGATGAGATCCCTCCTGTAAAAACGGAAGTTTTAAGTATAAATGATTACACCAAGATTGTTTGCTATACCGACGGCCTCTCAGACCTTAAAGGTGACGACGGGAAAGAGATTCTGACAAGTGAGATTGTAAACCACATTACTAATAATGATCCGGTGGAAACAAACATTAAGGTTATGCTAAAGAAACTCGGGATACCAAATAAGAATCCGGGTCTTTTTGATGATGTGTCTATAATTGCTGCCGATCTGCCAAGATAGGCTTATACTATCCTCAGGAGATAATAATTCTTTTTCCCTTTCTGTACGAGCAGGTATTTGTTATTCAGCAAAAAATCAGTACCGATAATCACACCGTCATTATCAATCTTGATCTTGTTGATGCTGAGCCCGCCCCCACCGATTAACCGTCTTAGTTCACCCTTTGATGCAAATACCTGTGAATGCACCGCACACAGATCAGTAACGTTTACTCCCGATTCCAGCACATCCCTCCCGATATCAAAAACAGGGACTCCCTCAAAAACTGAAAGAAAGGTGTTTTCATTCATCCTTTTAAGCGATTCTGTCGTCCCCGTTCCGAAAAGGATCTGGGAAGCCTCGACTGCTGAATCATATTCCCCGCGCGAATGAACCATCACCGTAAGCTCCTCGGCAAGACGTTTTTGCAGAATCCGGTCATGCGGGGCCAGCCTGTGATCGTCAATAAGTGTATCAATTACACTTTTATCCAGAAGAGTAAATATTTTTATATATCTGAAGGCATCATCATCTGAAACATTCAGCCAGAACTGGTAAAAATGGTAAGGAGATGTTTTTTCAGGGTCAAGCCATACATTTCCTGCTTCGGTTTTGCCGAATTTCGATCCGTCCGATTTGGTTATAAGAGGGCATGTCATAGCGTAGGCTTCTCCGCCTGTTTTACGTCTTATAAGCTCAGTGCCTGTAACTATATTTCCCCACTGATCCGAACCTCCCATCTGAAGTTTGCATCCGATATCAGTATACAGATGAAGGAAATCTGTTCCCTGTACCAGCTGGTATGAAAACTCTGTAAATGACATCCCTTCCTTTGCATCAGCGCCAACTCTCTTCTTCACGGAGTCTTTTGCCATCATATAGTTTACAGTGATATGTTTCCCGATCTCGCGTATAAACTGAAGGAACGAGTATTCTTTCATCCAGTCGTAGTTGTTTACCATTATCGCCCCGTTCCTGCTTCCGGGAGAGAAATCAAGGAACTTTGAAAGCTGCCTTTTAATTCCTTCCTCATTCTTCCTGAGTGTAACCTCATCAAGGAGATTTCTTTCTTCCGACCTGCCTGAAGGATCGCCAATCATTCCCGTAGCCCCTCCCACCAGGGCTACCGGTATATGACCGGACCTCTGGAAGTGTACCAGCAGCATAACCTGCACCATGTGGCCTATATGCAATGAATCGGCAGTCGGATCGAAGCCAATGTATCCTTTTGTAATCTCTTTTTCAAGTAATTCTTCAGTACCGGGCATTATATCGTGTATCATGCCCCTCCATCTCAGTTCCTCTACAAAATTCATAGATCCTTAGTTTAATCCGAACTGCAAATATAGCAAAGAGGGTTAAATGGCAGTTTCTTCCGGTTTCTTTTTGAACCTGTCGAAACTTTTATCAAAGTTCCCTTCCCCAATTATGGGAAAGATAGCAGGTGCAATATCCGCAATAGGATTATAGAACTTCGACTGTTTAATCGTTTCATCAGGAAGAAAATGATGCCGTGCATTGATAGCATTCAGAACCACAAAAATCACACTAAGTATGAGTGCGGATTTAATGACTCCAAAAACCAGTCCCAGCAAAGAGTTCAGGAATCCAAGGGAAATAGTCTCAGCAAATTTGTCGAGCAGTAATCCGAGGAAATGAATTATTACAACAATGATGACAAAGGTTACCATAAAAGCTATTATTCCGACATATGGACCTGACATATCAAAATAATCATAAAGCCTGCCAGCCGTGAATGTTGAAAATTTTATTGCACCCCAGATACCCAGTATAAGTGCAAGTAAGGATGCAAGCTCCTTAATGAATCCATTTATAAAACCTCGTGCCAGTCCGAATATCAGCAGGACAATAATGATGATATCAATCCAGTTCATGATCAGTTGATTTAGAGCATGAAATTAGGAAAGATCGCGGATAAAAGCAAATCGCGGTGTGCGGTTTGGGGTATGTGATCCACCGGCATAAAAAGACCTCAAGACTGCAAGACCGCAGGACTGCAAGACTGCAAGACCGCAGGACTGCAAGACT
>Ga0209254_10004034_pt1 | contig 13431 bp, 13 predicted proteins | sample FrelakmetDIP11DI_FD_187148 | JGI IMG/M metagenome (GOLD analysis project Ga0209254, IMG submission 187148) | Freshwater lake sediment microbial communities from the University of Notre Dame, USA, for methane emissions studies - DIP11 DI (SPAdes)... | ecosystem: Environmental > Aquatic >...
TACAAACGCCTCCGAAGTCTGAATGCCCGCAGTGCCATTCCCCCAAACTGCCCCACCGGGCATGCCCGAATTGCGGCACCTACAACGGCCGGGAAGTTCTGGAGACAGAGTAGGTCGGAGACACCGGCATCTGCGAGAGAAGAAAGGGACCTCTGGATCCAGGGGTCTTATCCATACGCTCCCATGAGAGTTTCAGCCCGAGAAGGGAATCCACGCAGCATACAGGGCTACGGTGCGGCTGAAAGTTAAAACGACCTGCGGAGAGTCCAATTATGGCTGTACGTGAGAGGATAACGGTGGCACTCGATGCCATGGGCGGAGATAATGCCCCGACAGCCAATGTCCTTGGCGCCCTCGATGCCTGCGATGAATTGGGGGTAGATGTACTGCTGGTCGGGGATGAAGCCGTCCTCGCAGGTGAGATGGATTCCGCCAGCCGCGGGCGCCTGGAGGTCCTGCATGCCCCCGACACGGTGGCCATGGGAGAGGAGGGCGCCTTCGCCATCAAGAACCGAGAGGGAGCGTCCATCGTCGTCGCCGCCGAGGCGGTACGCGAGGGCAGGGCGCAGGCCATGGTATCGGCGGGTAACACCGGGGCGGCAATGGCGGCCGCGTTCTTCTCCTGGGGCAGGATCAAGGGCATCAAGCGCCCCGCCGTAGCGGTCGTCTTGCCTCCCCTGCAGACACCGACCCTGTTGCTGGATGCCGGTGCCAATTCCGACTGCCGCCCCGAACACCTGCGCCAATTCGCGCTTCTGGGCAGCGCCTATGCTTCCCTGCGCTTTAACTTGGACAGGCCCAGGGTCGGGCTTATGAACATCGGCGCCGAGGAATCGAAGGGCAACGAACTGGCACGGGAGGCGTTCCCGCTCCTGTCCTCCGAGGCCAGGATAGAGTTCGTGGGCAACGTGGAGGGCAGGGACCTGGCCGGCGGCGCGGCGGACGTAGTGGTGACCGACGGCTTCACGGGCAATGTCATCCTTAAAGTCGTGGAGGGGGTCGCTTCACTGATAACAAGGCAACTCCTGGAAAACCTGGGCTCGTTGCGGGAGGAGGAACTGCAGCCGGTGCTGCCTGCCCTGCTGGCGCTGCGGCAGGAGCTAGACTACCGTGCCATCGGCGGTGCTCCACTACTGGGAGTGAAGGGCGTATGTATAATCGCCCACGGGAGCTCCGACGCGGTGGCGATCAAGAACTCCATCCGCGTCGCTGCAGAAGCCGTGGAGACGGGCGTGGTGGAGAAGACCACGGTCTTGCTCGGGTCGGGAAAGAGGAGTGGGTGATGATTTTCAAACGCAAGGGGAGTAAGAGGGAAGCGGTCGAGCTGGCGCTGGGCGTCGACTTCCGCAATAAGGAGCTGCTACAGCGTGCCCTTACCCATCGCTCCTACGCACACGAGGCATGCTTTCCGCCCGATGCGACCTACGAGAGGCTGGAGTTCCTGGGTGACGCCGTCCTCGATGTAGTGGTCTCCGACCACCTGTACCGCAAGCACCCCGAACTCAACGAGGGAGACCTGACGCGTATAAGGTCGAACCTGGTGAACATGACTTCCCTGGCTGAGACCGGCCGCGAAGCGGGAATCGGAGGCTACGTCCTGTTGAGCAAGGAGGAGAGGGCGGACGGCGGAGGAGAGAAGGCCTCGATAATCGCAGATGCGCTAGAGGCGCTTATCGGCGCGGTCTATCTCGACCGGGGCCTGGACGAGGCAGGAAGCCTGTGCTTGAGGCTCTTCGAGAGGAGGCTCGAGGATGCGGTCAGCGGCACCCTGGATTACGATTTCAAATCGCGGCTGCAGGAGATGGTGGTGAAGGAGAAAGGGACCCTCCCCCGTTATCGCCTGCGCGAGGAGGGTCCGGACCACCGCAAGACCTTCCACGCCGTCGTATATATCGCGGATGAGAAGATGGGGCAGGGCAGCGGCAGCTCGAAGAAAGAGGCCGAACAGGCGGCGGCCAGGGAAGCCCTGGACCGCATGTGCGAATAGAGGTTCTGGTAATGAAGGCGCAAACCTGAAGAGGGGGGATGGAAGTGGCTGGCATCGGCATCGTGACTGACTCTACGGCTTACCTGGACGACGCTTACGCCCGCAAGAACGGCATCAAGGTGGTGCCCTTGAAGGTCATCATGGAGGATGTGTCCTATCGGGAGGGGATAGATATCAGCAACGACGAGTTCTACAAGCGCATGAGCGAGCAGGACATCTTTCCCACGACATCGCAGCCTTCTGCGGGCGAATTCCTGGAAGCCTACAAGGAGATGTCCGGGCGCTATGACTCGCTGATCAGCATCCATATCTCGGCGGGCATCAGCGGCACCTGCGAATCGGCAATGTCCGCCGCATCGGAGATGGGAGATTATCCCATCGAGGTCATCGACTCACGCTTCACCGGCTTTATGCTCATGCTGTTCGTACAGGAGCTGGTCAAGGCACGGGACGCGGGCAAGAGTATGGACGAGCTCGTGGCCCTCGCCGCGAAGATGATCGCGGGAAGCGTGGAGTTGTTTTGCGTGGACACCCTGGAATACCTGCACCGCGGTGGCAGGATCGGCGGTGCCCAGGCCCTCATGGGCTCCATGCTGCGCGTCAAGCCGCTGCTGTACCTCGACGGCACCATCGATGCCCTGGACAAGGTGCGGGGGAGCAAAAAGGCCTTGGACCGCCTGGTCGAGCTGGCGGCTGAAAAGGCCGGGGGCCGCAGGGTGCTGGTGGCCCTGACCCACGTGCGCGACGTCCCCAGGATGAACGAACTGAGGGAGAAGGTGAAGAAGGTGCTCGACTGCGACACCGATGCCATTGTGTTCAACGAATGTGGCCCGGTGATCGGCTCCCACGTAGGCCCCGGTACCGTGGGAGTAGGTTTCTGCCCCGCCGAGTGAATATTGGTACCTGACGCCTTGGGGGCGCGAGCGCTGCGCCCCCTTGCGGTTTTCGGTCGCCAGCCGCTCCGCCCCATCCACGTCCCCTATGGCCATTTCAACATCCCCAGAGCTTGAAGGCGGGATATGGCCTTTGTCCTCCCGATGTAGTATCCATATATGGGACATACGGATAAAAGACTTTCGTCGCCTCGTGAAAGGGTAAAGGGAGGCGGAGGGAGAAAAATATCAGGAAAACCAATTGCTTACGGAGCAAGAGGAGAGCAAGGCAGGGATGTATCTCAAATCGCTGACCGCGAGAGGCTTTAAATCCTTCGCCGACAAGGTGACCCTGGATTTCGAGCCTGGTATATCGGTGATCGTTGGCCCCAATGGCAGTGGTAAGAGCAACGTAGCCGACGCGGTACTTTGGGTGCTGGGCGAACAGAGCCCGCGCAATCTGCGCGGGACCAAGATGGAGGACGTAATCTTCGCCGGCAGCGCCACCCGCCAGCCGCTGAGCATGGGCGAGGTTTCCCTTTCCTTCGACAACCGCGGAGGGGACCTTCCCATCGACTTCCCTGAGGTGGTGGTCACCAGGCGCATCTACCGCACCGGCGAGAGCGAATATCTTTTGAACAAGTCGGCTTGCCGTCTCGTGGACATCCAGGAGCTCCTTTCCGACCTGGGGGTGGGCCGAGAGCTCACGGCGGTGATCGGCCAGAACAAGCTGGATGCCATCCTGCGCAGCCAGCCCGAGGACCGCCGCGCTTTTCTCGAGGAAGCAGCGGGGCTGCGCAAACACCGCCGTCGTAAGGAAAAGGCCCTGCGCAAGATGGAGGGCATGGAGCGCAACCTGGAACGGGTAAAGGACATCATCTCAGAGGTGAATAAGCAACTGCGCCCCCTCGAGAGGCAGGCGCAGCAGGCTCGGGAATACGGTGAACTCGCGTCGGAGATAAGGGAACTCTCAATACGCATCCTTGTGGCGGAGCTGCAGGAATTAAAAGGCCAGTGGGAGAACCGGCGCGGGGAGGAGGAGAGGCTGGCCCGGGAACTGGAGGAGACCTCCACACAGGCCCGGGAGGGTAAGGAATCCCTGGTGGCATTGGAGGAGAGGCTGCGTGATCTCCGGCGGGTGCTGGACGGATGCCGCGGGCAGGAGATGCGGCTGCTCTCCCTCGGTGAGAGGTTGCGCGCATGCGAGAGCCTGGGCGAGGAGAGGCTCAAGCTGTACGCGGCCTTGAGCGGAGACATCGCCTACCGGGACGGCTGGAAGTCGCGGCGGGAGGAACTGGCACGCAAGCGCGGCGAGCTCGAGGAGGAAAGAGGCCGTGCCGAAGCTGCCCTGATGGACCGGGAAGTCGAGACGGACAGGCTGCGTGGGGAGAGAAAGGAACTTGGTCGGGAGCTCGGCCAGGTCCGGCGGGAACGCGATGCGCTGAGGCGCACCCTCACCGAGCTGCGGGAGGGGGAGCGCGGAATACAGGATGAATCGGAGCGGGCGGTCTCCAGGTCCGGCGGATGCCGTGAGGAGATAAACAGGCTCGGCTCCAGGCGAGAGGTCCTTGCGGAAGAGCTGGCGTTACTGCAGCGGTCTGAGGCCGCGGTGGAGAAAGAGATGGCGGAAGTCCGCGTGCGCCAGGCCCGCTTGCGGGATAAGATGGCGGCGGAACGGGATGAACTCGACCGCCTCCGGGAAGAACTGGCGGCCATCGAGAAGAAGCAGAAAAAGTCCTTCCAGGACGAGGCGCTGGTGGTAGCGAGGCTGCAAGCCCTGCGGGAGGTCTTCGACTCGCGCATCGACTATGCAGCTGCAGCTACGCGGGTGTTGAACGAGGGCGGGGATGACCCCGGCGTCTTGGGCATGCTCCTGGACAACATAAGCATAGACAGCGCATGGGAGAGGGCGCTGGAATCCTTCCTGGGCCCATGGCTTTTCTGCGTGGTCACCCGCGACCTGGAGAGCGCCCTGGATGCCATCAGGATGCTGAAGAGGAGCGAGGAAGGCTACGGTATTTTCCTCCCCCTCTCGGAGATAGTGCCCGTATCCATGGAGGAGATGAAGGAACAGGCGCGCAGCGCGGGTGGCACCCACGCCCTCGATGTGGTCGATTGCGGGCCGGAGATACGGCCTGCCCTGGAATTCCTCCTGGCGGATGTGGTCTTCTGCGGCTCTTTGGATGAGGCGGGGAGAAAGGCCGCACTCCACCCCAAGCTGACCTTCATAACCACGGAGGGAGATGTCATCGCTCCGAGCCGCGCCGTCAAAGGCGGCTCGCAACCGCGCAGCCCCTTCCGCTTCGTCGCACGCAAGCGGGAGATGGAACAGCTCCAATACAGGCTGGAACTCTACGTCGAGGAGGGATCATCTCTGGAAGGGCAGCGGAATGGCGTCCTCTCGACCATCGCCGGCCTGGAGAAGGGGCTGGAGGAGGCAGCTGGCGCAGAAAGCAAGCTGAAGGCGGAACTGGGAGAACTGGCTCTGGCCGCACGCGAGTCCCTCCTGCAAGCGGGAAGGGCGAAGGCGGACATCTCGGTAGTGGACGCGCGCCTCGCGGCCCTGGCGGAAGAGGAAGCCGGTCTGCTCGCCGAGGTCGGCGCCCTCGAGAAGAGGCTGGAGGAGTGCACGGTGGAGATAAAGGCGCTGGAGCCCGGGCTGGCCGAGGAGGAGGCGCGGGTGGAGGGATTGCGCCGCAGGGACAGGGAGTTGGAGGAGGCCCTGCAGGGGGTACTGACGCAGAGCGCATCCCTGACCGAGAGGCGGTATCACCTGGAGGAGAGAATCAAGGAGATCAACGACGAGGAGGCCGGACCGCCCCTGCCGGGACGCGAGGAGCTGGCAACCATGGTAAGGGCTCAGGAGAGGATGCTGGTCCTGGCGGAGACGCTGGCCGGGATCCACCGCAAGCTGGCGGACCGTGTGGGGCGCAGGGAGACCGAGAGTAGGGAAGAGCTGGAGAAGAAGGAACGGGAGCAGGAGGAGATGCGCCGGCGCATCGAGGAGCTCGAGGTGCGCGAAGGGGAATTGAGGGAGCTTGTGCACAACCGCGACCTGGCCGCGGCCCAGCTGAAGATGCGTGTGGATATGCTGGTGCAGCGCCTGCTGGACGAGTTCAAGCTGCCGCTGGAGACCGCCCTCGTCGACTATCTGCCCACCGCGCCCGTGGGCGATATGAGGGAGAGGCTGGAGAGGCAGGAACGCCGCCGCGATATGCTTGGCCAGGTTAACCTGCGGGCGGTGGAGGAATACCAGGCGATGAAGGAGCGCTACGATTTTCTCATGGAACAGGTCGAGGACCTGCGGGAGAGCAAGACCTCCCTGCTCAAGGTGGTGCGCGCCATCGACCGGGAGATCGTCCGCATCTTCCGGGAGACCTTCGATGAGGTGAACCAGCATTTCCAGGAGCTCTTCGAGATGCTCTTCCCGCAGGGCCGCGCAGAATTGACCCTCTCTGACCCCACCGACCTGCTCAACACGGGGGTGGAGGTGGAGGCGCAGCCCCGGGGTAAAAGGCTGAAGAAACTCTCGCTGCTATCGGGCGGAGAGACCTCCCTCACCTCGCTGGCCTTCCTCTTCGCTATCTTCAAGACCAGGCCCAGCCCTTTCTATTTCCTGGACGAGGTGGAGGCGGCCCTGGACGATGTCAACCTGCACCGCTTCCTGAGCATGCTCAAGGAGTTCAAGGGGGATTCCCAGCTCATCGTGATAACCCACCAGAAGCGCACCATGGAGATAGCCGACATCCTATACGGCGTGTCCATGCAGGCCTCCGGAATCTCTCGTGTGGTCAGCCAGAAGCTGGACGAGGCGGAGCGTCTCGCCCGCACCGGCACCTGATCCCTTTCTGCTAAGCGGCCAGCAACGTGTAGTGCTGAGGCCAGCATTTATACTGGCCTCAATCGCCACTACGTGAGGTTAATGCCCCGACCTGTAACCCGCCGGTCTGCCCGCTTTGCTGCGTCCTTTCCCCGTAGGGTGGGGTCAGCGTCTCGAGTTTCACACCATAGGCATCTTCCATTGCAGAGGTTAGGTAGAAACTCCGAGACCTGACGCCGATTCCCCTTACTTATCTCCCAGCGTCTCGTGCGCATGAAGGAAGTAGTATGCGTTATGATAGATCAATGTGAAAAAAAGAACAGTTAGTTTCTAGGCGGGTGGAAATGGACGAGGAGAAGAGGTCGGACAGAGAAGAGGAAAAGCGCGAAAAGAAAGAGCGCAAACAGCGGGAAAAAGAGGAAAAGGCCCGCTTGAAGGATGAGAAGAAAGAGCTAAAAGAGGCCCGGAAGAAAGAGAAGATTCAGGCCCTGGAAGAGCTCCAGGAGCTGCCCGACGTCGAGGAGGGCGAGGGCGAAGCCCTGTACTGCGGCCCCGAGGTAGAGCAATGCGTCGAGAGCCGGGATAAGGAAAGGCCCCTGGAGGACCTGGAGGAAGCGGCGCAAGAGCTCCCTGCGGAGGAGATGTCACGCGAGGTGCGAGAACTGCTGATGGAGGAGGAGTACCTCGCAGACACGGTGATCGAACCTGACCAGGGAAAATCGGCCGCCATCGTAGCGGAGCTGCAATCAGGCGGTGGGGGCGCGGTGGCCGGCGATGAGGAACTTGTCCTGGATGAGGAACTTCCCCTGGAGGAAGAGCTCCCGCCCGAGGAGGAGAGAGAACGCTGGCTCTCCCGCCTGCGCAAGGGTCTGTCCAGGAGCCGCGTGAACTTCGTGGCCCCCCTCTCGAAAGCCATGGCCTCCCGCCGCTTCGACGATGAGTTCTGGGAAGAGGTGGAGGACATCCTGGTGGGCGCGGACGTTGGAGTGGAGATGACCATGATCCTGGTGGAGCGGGTCAGGGAGCGCATGGCCAAGGAGAAGGTGAAGGAACCAGACGACCTGCTGGCGCTCTTCCGCGAGGTCCTGGCCGATGCCCTGGACATGGGGGAGAGGGAACTGAGCTACGCATCTTCCGGGCCCAGCGTTTTTCTGGTGGTGGGGGTTAACGGCACAGGCAAGACCACCACCATCGCCAAGCTGGCATATCTGCTGCGGCGCGGCGGAAAACGGGTGCTGCTGGCTGCCGGCGACACCTTCCGCGCCGCTGGGACGGAACAGTTGGAGACCTGGGGTGAGCGCGTGGGCGTGCATACGGTCAAGCACAAGCAGGGCGCGGATGCCGCCGCCGTGGTGCACGATGCCGTGGAATCGGCGCTGGCGCGCGACATGGATGTGGTCATAGCCGACACCGCCGGGCGACTCCACACCAAGACCAACCTCATGGAGGAGCTGAAGAAGATCAAGCGCGTGGCCGAGCGCAACGCCGAGGTCACCGAGACACTGCTGGTCATCGACGCCACCACCGGGCAGAACGGACTCATCCAGGCGAAGCAGTTCGGGGAAGCAGTGGAGGTCACCGGGGTGGTGCTCACCAAGCTCGACGGCACCGCCAAGGGCGGCATCGTGGTGGCCATAGTCCACGACCTGGGGATTCCCATCAAGTTCATCGGCGTGGGCGAGAAGGTGGGAGACCTGCACGCCTTCGATCCCCGTGAGTTTGCGGCCGCCCTGTTCTCGTGAGGTGAGCCGTATGGCCGCAGAAGGAAAGAGAGATACCGCGGGCGGATCCAACCGCCGCGTCGCCGCCGATCACCAGGCTTCTTTTTCCGACGCGCTCGTCTTATCTGCTGGTGACAAGCTCGCCGTGGAGGCCAGGGAGACGGCATGGGAAGGCTGGACCTGGTGCGTCGATGGCGGGAAGACGGGGGCATGGGTGCCGGACACCTTCATCGAGAGGCGTGGCGATTCCTGCGTCGCGCTGCGCGACTACGATTCCAGCGAGCTCAGCGTGAATACCGGGGACATCCTGGAGGTGATGGAGGAGGCGGCTGGCTGGCTGTGGTGCATGGACCGTACGGGTGCGCGTGGCTGGGTCCCGGCGGTATGCGTCGAGCCATACGATGCGACCTGAACCGGGAGATCCCCCGCGGAAGGGCCGTGAAACCGGCATACGGCGCCCTGTGCCGGTGGCGCCGACGAAGCTGTTAAGCTGCGGATATCTTTGACAACGCCCGCCCTTTCCGATAAGTTTAAATATTTAGTGATCGTGTATATGACCCCGGGAAGCCGGGGTTAAAAGGCCCCAGTTAGTGTGGGGTCGGAAGAGAACGGTGAGGACGAAAGCGCATGTTCGATAACCTGAGCGACCGGCTCCAGGATATATTCAAGCGACTCCGCGGGCATGGCAAGCTGTCCGAGAAGCAGGTGGACGAGGTGATGCGCGAGATCCGCCTGGCCTTGCTGGAGGCGGACGTCAACTTCAAAGTGGTCAAGGACTTCGTGGGCCGCGTGCGAGAGCGCGCGGTGGGAGAGGATGTCCTGCGCTCCCTCACCCCCGCCCAGCAGGTGATCAAGATCGTGGACGAGGAGCTGACCGCGCTGCTGGGCAGCTCCAACGAGAAGATAAACTTCGGCGGGCGCACGCCGGTTATGGTCATGCTCGTTGGCCTGCAGGGATCGGGCAAGACCACAGCCACGGCCAAGCTGGCGGTACACCTGAAGAACCAGGGAAGGCATCCCATGATGGTGGCAGCGGACATCTACCGGCCGGCGGCCATCGACCAGCTCGAGAAGCTCGGGGAGCAGGCGGGAATCGAGGTCTATGCGGACCGCTCAGCCCGGCCCGAGGCCATCGTGGGAGCGAGCTTGAAGAAGGCGGAGAAGGAAGGGCTGGACACGGTGCTCGTCGACACCGCCGGACGGCTGCATATAGACGAGGAGATGATGCAGGAGCTGGTGCGCATCAAGCGGGAGTTTCCGCCCTCAGAGACCCTCCTTATAGTGGACGCCATGACCGGGCAGGACGCGGTGAATGTGGCGCAGACCTTCGGCGAGGAGGTGGGCTTTGACGGCATCATCCTCACCAAGCTGGACGGCGATGCGCGCGGCGGGGCCGCGCTGTCAATAAAATCCGTCACCGGCAAGCCAGTGAAGTTCGCCAGCGTGGGCGAGAAGATAGGCGACCTGGAGCCCTTCTACCCCGACCGCATGGCTTCGCGCATCCTGGGCATGGGGGACATGCTCACCCTCATCGAAAAAGCCCAGTCCACCTACGACGAAGAGAAGGCGCAGGAACTCGAGAAGAAGCTGCGCACGCAGCAGTTCACCCTGGAGGACTTCCTGGACCAGATGGCGCAACTGAAAAAGATGGGCCCACTCGACCAGATCCTGGGCATGATACCGGGCATCTCGGCCTCCAAGCTAAAGGGACTGCAGGTGGACGAGGGTCAGATCAGGAAGGTAGAGGCGATCATCCAGTCCATGACCCCGGAGGAGCGGCGCAAGCCGCAGATCATCGGCTCCAGCCGCAAGCAGCGCATCGCCCGGGGCAGCGGCACCAGCACCCAGGATGTGAACCGCCTGCTGCAGCAGTTCGCGCAGATGCAGAAATTAGTTAAGCAATTCGGGAAGATGTCCCCTCGCAAGATGGGGCAGGCATTTCCCTTCCAGTTGTAGCGGATCCGCGAGATATGCGGGAAGACCATTATCGAAAGGAGTGCGGTCTAATTGGTTAAGTTAAGGCTCAGGAGGATGGGGGGCAAGAAGAAGCCCTATTACCGTGTGGTGGCCGCGGACTCGCGCAGCCCCAGGGACGGCCGGTTCCTCGAGACCCTCGGCAGCTACGACCCTCGCTCGGAGCCATCCCGGATCGAGATCAACGAGGAAAAAGCCCTGAAGTGGCTTCGCGAAGGCGCGCAGCCCACAAGCCAGGTGCGTAAGCTCATGCAGATCAAGGGGATATGGCAGAAGTTCCAGGAGGAGAAAAGTGGAAAGTGACCAGGCGACCGGCCAAGAGGCCGACATGAAGGACCTGCTCGAATACCTGGCGAGGGCACTGGTGGACAACCCGGACGGCGTCGAGGTCACGTCGGTGGAGGGGGAGAGATCGGTCATCCTCCAACTGCGCGTGGACCCAGATGACGTGGGCAAGGTCATCGGCAAGAAGGGGCGCATCGCCCAGGCAATGCGCACCCTGGTGAAGGCTTCGGCGACCAAAGAGGGACGCAACGCCATCGTCGAGATCATAGACTGAGCCCCCATGCCCCCGCGACCTGAGAAATCCTCGTTCGTGATTACCGGAAGGGTGATCAAGCCTTACGGTGTCCTCGGCTGGGTGAAAGTGGAGCCGCTCTCCGCCAACCCCCAGCGCTTCCAGCCCGGCAACGCTTTTATCCTGGAAGGTAAGGAGGCGGGAGAGAGGCTGCAATTGGAGGAGGTGCGCGAGGGCTCCGGCGTGCTGCTGATCAAGTTCCGGGGCTTTGAGGACCGGGAGGGGGCGGAGAAGCTCTCGGGGCGCCTGCTCATGGTGGAGCCCTCGGAGGTCGGAGAAGCGCCCCCCGGATCGTATTGGGAACACCAACTACTGGGTTTGGAGGTCCACACCAGTGGCGGCAGGCGCCTGGGGGAGGTTGCGGAGGTCATGGAGACGGGGGCCAACGACGTCCTGGTGGTGAAGGGCGAGGCGGAATGCCTCATTCCCATGACCGGCGAAGTGGTCAAAGAAATAGATCTGGAGGAGGGGACCATAACCATAGACCCCCTTCCGGGATTACTTGAGGAGTAGAGGGTGCGCATAGACGTCTTCACCATCTTCCCCGCCATCTTCGCTTCCCCGCTGCAGGAAGGCCTGCTGGGGAAGGCGGTGCGTGGCGGGATCGTGGAAATAAGAGTGCACGATATCAGGGATTATGCGGAGGGGAAACACCGCCAGGTGGACGACGCTCCCTTCGGGGGAGGGCCGGGCATGGTGGTGAAGCCGGAGCCGGTGTTTACGGCGGTGACCGCGACCCTCGGCTACAGCATGGATGAACTGGAAGCCCTGAAGGAGAAGGTGCGGGTGATCATGCTCACGCCGCGCGGCCGCAGGATGGACCAGCAGATGGCGGCGGAGCTCGCCGCGCAGCCCCATATCGCCCTGATCTGCGGACGTTACGAGGGGGTGGACGAGAGGGTCATGGAACACCTCTGCACGGATGCCCTCTCCGTGGGGGATTACGTGCTCTCCGGCGGTGAATTCGCGGCATTAGTGGTCATCGAGGCGGTCACCCGCCTGGTCCCGGGGGTAGTGGGCAACGAGGAATCGCTCGCGGACGAATCGTTCTCCCAGGGGCTGCTGGAATACCCACAGTACACGCGGCCGGCCGACTACCGCGGCTGGCGGGTGCCGGAGGTGCTGGTGTCGGGAGACCACGAGGCTGTAGACTCCTGGCGGCGGGAGCGAGCCAGGGAGTGGACGATGAAAATGCGTCCCGAGATGCCCGGCCTCACGGGCGGGGGCGATGAAGGCGACTGACCCGCCCTGTCGCCGCCTGCAACTATCGGCGCGGGGCGGTCTGCGGTCCGGGGGATACTTTTTTTCGCACTTGGAGTAGAATAGCGTATTGTGCCCACAACGGTCGGCCTTGCCGACCGGCATAGTGATGGGTTGTAATAAGGTGGAGAGGAGGAAACACAATGCAGAAAACGGACATCATAGAGAGTGAATACCTACGGGATGATATACCGGACTTCCGGCCCGGAGATACGGTAAAGGTACACGTCAGGGTAGTGGAGGGAAACCGGGAACGCATACAGGTCTTCCAGGGCGTGGTCATCGCCCGTAAAGGCGGCGGCGTGCGCGAGACCTTCACAGTGCGCAAGGTGTCCTTCGGGATAGGGGTGGAGCGTACCTTCCCCCTCCATTCGCCCATCATCTCCCGGATAGAGGTTGTGACGCAGGGAAGGGTGAGGCGCGCTAAGCTCTACTATCTGAGGGACCGTGTCGGAAAGGCGGCAAAGGTCAAGGAGAAGCGCAGGACCTGAATCGAGACCCCATGACCCAAGACCTCCAAGAGGAGCCCTACGCGGAACAGGGGCCGGACGAGAGTGTCTGGCCGCGTCCTCAGACCACAGGCAGCGGTGGCGGACCTCCCGGAGAGCCCAAAGAACACCGGACTCGCGAACATTGGATAGCGCTCATCCTCGAGTTCGCCGTGCTCTTCATCATCGCTCTGGTCATCGCCATCTACCTGCAGGCCTTTGCGATCAAGCCCTTCATGATCCCCTCGCCCTCCATGGAGCCTACCCTGCAGGAGGGCGACCGTGTGCTGGTAGACCGCACGACCTACCATTTCCGCGAACCCCGCCGTGGCGAGGTAGTCGTTTTCCGTTTCGACCCCAACAACACCGCTAACTGGACCCAGGGGAGCAACGGATTCACCCGCTCCCTCGACCTTCTGGCCGAGATACTCAACATCACTCACCAGGAATCCCTCCAGTTCATCAAGAGGGTGGTGGGGGTAGGAGGAGACACGGTCGAGTTGCGCGACGGAGCCCTTTACGTAAACGGCGAGCCCTATGAGGCCGAATACGAATACGTACAGGACGACGACAATGGTAAATGGGAGGTACCGGAGGGGACGGTGATGGTCATGGGCGACAACCGTCCCAACTCCAATGATAGCCGGCGCTGGGGGTTCGTTCCCCTGCAGGCGGTGATCGGCCGGGGCATGCTCATCTGGTGGCCTCCGGGCAGATGGGCCACACTGTAGG
>Ga0209254_10004035_pt1 | contig 13428 bp, 10 predicted proteins | sample FrelakmetDIP11DI_FD_187148 | JGI IMG/M metagenome (GOLD analysis project Ga0209254, IMG submission 187148) | Freshwater lake sediment microbial communities from the University of Notre Dame, USA, for methane emissions studies - DIP11 DI (SPAdes)... | ecosystem: Environmental > Aquatic >...
GGCCCGCTACTACCGGCGGCACGGGCGGCCGGTGTGGTTCTCCTCGGCAACGCATATCGGGTATTTCGTCTTCAGGGAGTTCGTCTGGAAGCGGAACATGCAGTTCTGGCCGGATTACCGGCGGGGTTTACTGGAAGGAATGCGCAGGCCGCTGGGATCGATACCCGGTTATTAGTGGTTGAAAATTGCGGGCAGGTAGATGGTGTGAGGAAAATTCATGAACACCATCACCGCACCGGCATGCGGAAATGTATTCTGTGGATCGCTGCCTCTCCCGGGTGCGCCAGCGAACAAGTAATTTCCGGAAGTCGTAATGGAGGTACCAAGCAAGTCATCAGTCTGTTCATCATCATGAGTGATTTTCTGGATGAGCTCTATCTCCCTGCGCCCGCCAAAATCAAAGCGGTACATATAAACAGCACCTGAGTTGCTGCTAATAACACCATTAAATTCATCTTTTCCTGGGGCACCTAATAAGATCAAGTTATTCTTAAAGTCGATCGCACATCCAAAACAATCATAGGATTGCGCGTCTGGCGCATGTAGTATCGCAGTCTCCCCCCAATTGTCCTCTCCATCTTCGTCTCGATGAAAGATGTATGCTGCACCAGATTCTGGCGGGTAATTATCCGCCCCACCATCCTCAAAGCTCGATACGACTACAATCACATCCCCCTCGATATCCACATATTGACCAAAACAATCATCTTCCTGAGCATCTGATGCGTGAATATTCTTAACTTCGCTCCATTCATCTATCCCTGCACCCGTCCGTTTAATCACATAGGCAGCTCCAGCTTCAGGAAAAGGATCACCTGCTCCACCATTCTCCAAAAATGCCCCAACCACTAAGGTTTCACCGCTGATGGCAAGTGACCATCCGAAATAATCGTAAATATCAGCATCCGAGGCGTGCAGGATGGCAACCTCACTCCACGGATCAACCGTCCCTTGGTTGCGGTGAAATACGTACACAGCCCCAGCATCCGGAAGCGGATCTCCCAATCCCCCATCCTCCCACGGGGCGCTGGCTACGATCCAATCCCCGTCGATCCCGATGGAATTTCCAAAACTATCTTTTGGAGCCCTATCGGACGATCTCAATATGCTAACCAATCCCCAGGCATCTAAACCACCCTGGTTCCGCTCAAATACGTAAACAGCGCCAACGTTGCTATTCTGGTCACCAGCAGCCCCATTTTCTGGCGCGCTGACGATGGCTGTGCCTCCCGAGATTCCAACAGACATCCCGAATTTGTCGCCTACCTGTGGATCAGGCGCCTGGAGGGATGCTATTTTTACACAAGTGTAGGTACCACTTTCCTCGCACCGGTAGATATACGCCGCTCCCGCATCGTAGATTGGACCACTATCGACAGTGTCATTTGATGGCGCGCCGACGATCACCAAATGTCCGCTCGAATCAATTGATTCTCCGAAATGCCCACCAGTTTCGGGAGCAGGGTTGAGGATCGTATTCTGCTCGATTGATAGACCAGGAAAATTGGACGGGAACCCATTGTCCTTGTTGATTTTGACGCTGGCATGGAAAAATGAGGGGAAAAAAAAGAAGGGCAGCAGCGAAACTGAGATAATTTTCTTCCACTGAAAAGGCTTCTGGTTCATGTTAATCCCTGCTTTCTACATAACATAGAACTGGGGAAATTTCAGGCTGCTCTGCCATGATTAGGAAATTTTAATTATTATATCACCTGCGAGGATTAGATTTTAGTGAGTACTTAATGGAAAAAATTTTATCAAACAAAAGTATCCTTATCCGGATTCTGAGTCACCTAGTTGAGAATAGAATAAAAGTAGGGCTTTCCCATTTTAGAGAATATAATATTGTATTTGGGGTTTTTCACCACTTTTGATTGGGAACTGCAACTTTTTGGCCCGATTGTGAGATAAAAAGGGAAATTTCTTCAGATTTATTATTACTCTTATTCGGTGAAAGAAAGCAGCTAAATGAGGATGCATGTTAAAATATTGATGGAAAGAAAACAGGTCGTAGAATCTCTGTAATTTCGGGTGTTATCAGGAAAGAAAATGACCAATCCTGCAAATCCAATCTTCAATGATTTCGTACTTTCGCCCGGGTTGATGTCGGGTCTGTCCAATGATGTTTCAGACCTGGTTTCAGGGGCTGGGAGTGCCATTCCGCTTTTTAAGGTACACATGCCCGAAAGTGTCCTGGAACCGCTGGCCAAAACGCTATTGAGTGGATACATAGGCCAGGGTCCGGTGGTAGATACATTTGAGAAAGCCCTGGCTCCATGGTTCGGTAACCAAAACGTACTGGCACTTAATTCAGGCACATCTGCATTGATGTTGGCTCTGCGCCTGGCAAATGTTGGCTTAGGCGACGAGGTGATTTCCAGTCCCATGACCTGCACTGCAACCAATGAACCGGTTTTAGCGATGGGTGCCCGCATAACTTGGGCAGATATTGATCCCTGGACAGCGAACATCGATCCGTTGGATGTTGAACGCAAGATCACCGAAAAGACCAGGGCAATAATTGCCGTGCACTGGGGCGGATATCCGTGCGAATTAGATGAGCTAAACCGCATCGCTCGAAAATATAATGTTAAACTGATTGAAGATGCAGCGCATGCCTTCGGAGCCACCTACCATGGACAACCAGTCGGCAGCCTTTCAGATTTCTCTTGTTTCTCCTTCCAGGCTATCAAACAACTGACCACAGTAGATGGGGGTGCGCTGGTATGCCGAGACACCGAAGCCCATAAACGCGGTAAATTGCTGCGCTGGTATGGCATCGACCGGGAAAGCGAGCGCAAAGATTTTCGTTGCGAGGAAGACGTTGCCGAATTCGGATATAAATTCCATATGAATGATGTGAATGCCACGATCGGCCTGGAGCAGCTTAAATTTGTTCCCGAGATCTTGCACCGACATCGGGCGAATGCAGCATATTTCCGTGAGCGGTTCGATGGTTTACATGGATTAAAGCTTCTGCATTACAAACCGGATCGCGAAGGCTCCTATTGGCTGTTTACAGTGCGCGTTCCAAAAAGGTTAACTTTCATGCAGGAGATGAAGAACGCCGGCATCGTCGTCTCTCAGGTGCATGCGCGTAATGATATGCATACGATGTTTAAAGAATTTCGTAGCAATCTGCCTTCTGTGAATGAGTTCTTTGCCGAGCAGGTTTCAATCCCGGTAGGCTGGTGGTTGACAGAAGAACAGCGCCAATATATTGCCGATTCTGTTATCCGCCTTTGCTCTTAGCTTGAAAATATTTTATTGTTAAGAGAGTCTATTGTGACCCCAGAGCTCTCTTACGAAATCGCGAAAAACCTGCCTCAGGTGCTCAGGATTCGTCTTCTTCGCAATTCCTGTTATCAGTACCTGACGAACTATCGGAAGCCAATTGGGCTGATTCAACAGGTTCACTGGTTTTTCAAGAGTTACCGATCATCCTGTCGAACAGGCGATTATCGTCTTTACATTTTCAGAAATCAAGGCAGAAGACCGGTTGGTTACGGCGCACTACAATTGCGTGGCGACAGACTTTACGTTACCGAGTGCCTGGATACAGACCAACGTAACCAGAATTATGGCAGGGAAATCCTGTCGGTTTTAGTCGAGATCGGTAAGCAAGAAAAACGTGTAATAGCTGCAGAGATCTGGGCTACAAATGAGCGATCGGTAGCCTTGCATACCAACGCTGGCTTTGAACTGGTATCCCAGCGAATTTGCAGAGGTGAAAATCTTCTGGTTTTTGAGCTCAAGCCGTAGAGACATCTTCAACAAGCTCATAGCTTTCCGAACTTTTTGGATGTTGATTGATTTACAATCAGCGCAATAAAAGCGGGATATCAAGTGTTGCTGGTGTAATTTTCGTGAAGCAACCAGCCAAAATACCCAACTATTAGCCGGCTGGATTCCGAAAGAACTGTTTGAAGCCAGATTTGAGTCTCTTTTTCCACCTGGGCAGGTACTGGACCCCACGCACGAGTGGAGAAAGTGGGAAGATATCACGCTGCAAGGCAGGGTACTTCTGGCGCAAACGGTAGGCGGAAAGGACGACCGGTGACCTGCGCCGGATGGCATCCAGACTGGACATCCCAATTATCTCACCGTTGTGGCATTCATCCACCTGGCCAACGATGCGCAGCTCCTGAACGTCTCCAGAACCAGGCAGAGGGAATTCATCCAGCAACCTGAGTGTCTTGCGGTCTACAATCCACAGCTTGCCGCTCTTCCAGTATCGCTCACGGCGCTCCTGATATTGTGAGCCGCCGATAAATATCAGTTCCTCAGAAACCGCCAGGCCGCGTGTGAAGGCCTGCGCATCGCTTGATTTCCACAAGGTATCACCAGTCTTCACCTCGTACAGCCCGCCGTTGCGAGAATCACAGATCACCAGGCCATTTTCGCCAAACCAGATGTTATGCGCCCAGGCAGCTTTGGTGGTAATTTTCCCGACCACCTCCAGGCCCGGCCAGTTGAGCTCCCAGACTTCAGAGGGCCGTTCGTAATTATGCGCTACCACGTACACTCTTTCCCCGAAACGGTGCACGCTGTTAAAGTGGTTGCCCTCCCTGCCACGGTCTTTGTCATCCTGCCGGATTTCATTCAGGTAGATTCGCTTCACCAGTCTAGCCTGGCTGTCAAACACTGCCAGGCTGTTGCTGCCGGTATCCGTTACCAGAACCAGGTCCCCCACCCATTCGATCTGGTGCGGTTGTTTCAGGCGATTGTGGGTGTGTTTGGTTTTCTCGCGGGTTTTGAAATACTGCAGGTATCCAGCGGTGTTCAGCACCATGGTTCCCTGGTGATGCGTGATGCCGAAATAATACCCGTCCCCCGTGCGGATCGCGGTAGAGGCATGGCTGTCGATATCAAGCAGCAGGATTTGTAAAGGAGTGCTGATGAGCAAATGCATTGATTTTCGTCAGGTAAAAGAACTCAAGTTATAAACAATCTGCTGCTTACGGAACGCCGACATATCCAACTTCCACCACCTGGTCGATATCTGATTCGCTCAACTTGATGATCGCCAGGTTCCCACCTTCAATATATTTAGCGGGAACCTGTGAACCTGTGGTGAGCAGCACGACAATCGCATACTGTCCCGGTTGAATGTTTGCAAACACAAATTCGCCGTTCCTGATATCCACCGTCGCCCGAGGTACTTCACCGATGGTAAAAGGAGGAATAGTAGAAATACTTTCACTATCTCCAGAAAGTGGTACCAGAAAGACAGGGTCCTCCGGATCTGGAGCCATTGCAAAAGGATTCCTGGCAACCAATATTCCATGAATAGTGATTAAGCCGCTCTCGGAAGAGGGAAATGGAAACGGTTCGGGTGTGGGATAGCTGCCAGCCTGCTCTGTCACAACCGGATGTTCTGTACCGGCTCCCAGGTCAATCAAAGGAGTCGGTTCTATCTCAGAAGTGGGATAGCTCCCAGCCTGCTCTGTCAAAACCGGCGGTTCTGTACCGGCAGCCAGTTCATTCAAAGTTGCCGGTACTGTCTCAGCTGTCCCTTTCTGGCAGGCGGTCAACACCAGGACAAGCAGCAGTGATTTCAGGAATAATTTTCTCATCTTGATCCCTTCCGGCAGATTTACGTTATATCAATGGCATCGTGGCAAACTACTGCGATCCAATCACTATTGATCGATCACTAACTCAATGATATCAGCAGATCGCCCGATGGATTATATATCATCCTTAGGCACTTTGAACCCCCTTAAATCACCGAAATTTTTTCGGTCTCGAGAAAACCAATCGCGACCCTCAAATCAGGATCGCGACTGGTTCTCAAGATAAAGGTCAGGTCAGAAAAGTCTTTGTGCTTACCGCATTACAGACCTGTTGATTTTTCTTTCTGAATTCGATGGCAGCAGGATGGTCCGGTTATTTCGGCAGGCTGATATACTGTTCGGTCCAGTCACCAGTGAGGGCGGCTGCCTGGGTGGGATTGCTGCTGCCAACCATGCAAGCGATCTGGGCACTGGCATTCTTGGCGGTGATGATTGCGCTGCCCAGATACCCGTCATTCAAATGCGTGTCTGATGTCGTTACAATCTGAACGGATGCGCCTTCTACCAAAGAGACACCTGCGTCATAAGGTGTTTTCCCTTCGTAGGCGATGTTGATATCCGTTGTGGTAGGACTCACATTCATGCAGTTGATAGCCTGGAACCAGCCCAGATAGTTGCGCATGATCAGAGGCAGTGCGACCGCATTGGTGCCGCTGCTCAAGCCGTTATACCCACCGGAGTAGCCTGGACCTGGTAGTGTGCGCGACGATCCGACCGAGACCAGCAGGGTCATGCCATTCGAGGAGGTGACTACCGCGCTGGTGCGGACACCCTGTGAGCGCACGGAATGGGCAATCATCTGGCAGGAAGGAGCTGCATCTGTAAGGCTGCAGGTATCGCTCGGTTCTGTGCCGTCACCCCAGTCCACTGTAACGGTGGTATTGCCAGCGCCCTGTTTCAGGATGTTGATGGCCGAAATCCACTGGGTGAACATCGAGTTGATCTGTGGCAGGAAGACCTTGCTTGAGCCGGTGATAACGCCTTCAAAGGTATTGGTTTTACCGAAAGAGGGCTGGTTATTATTGTTCACCACTGCCAGCGGCTGCCCATTGGAGGAGACCAACGTGCCGCCTCCCTGGCAGGAGGTGGCGCCGGTAAATCCGGTAGGTGTGGTGTTCTTCAATACAAAGGTGTGGGAAGCTTTGGCAGCCAGGTTGGTTTTGGTCAATGTTCCGGTGACGCCCACGAAGCCCGAGTTCGCGCATTTGATGGTGAAGGTGACTGTAGGTATGGCGACATCCCCCAGGTTCATCACGGTCACCATGCTGTACCAGGGAGTAGCTGTCCAGTTGAAGTTGACGGTCGACAGGTACATGGTGCTGGCGCCGGTAGCGAAACTTGTGTAGCCGCCCGTGAACTGGTTGGTTCCAGCGCTGGATACCGTGGCCACCGCCACTACCTGCCCGGTGGACGAGATAATTACCGAATATTTCCCGGCTGGCAGCTGTGCAAGTGGGACAGAGCCGACAGCGATTTCCCTGGAAGCAGCTATTGCCAGGGTAAATGGATTGGGAAATGTGCACGGGTTGCTGCCGTCCAGGCAGGTCGGCTGGGTGATAGCGCCGGTGGAATTTACGAATTGGATGGTGACCGTTACCTGCACGCCCGCGGTATTTTGAACCATGAACGCGGACGAATCATCATCGCCCAGGTCCTGGGCGGAGGCGGGTACGACTGCTACCACCAGCATTATCATTACGATGAACAGAGAAAGGAATTTAGCTTTTTTCATGATATGTCCTCCATATTGAATTTCGTGAGAATTGGAATTCATCAAGGCCAAGAATATCCTGCTGACCCATCGGGGTCAATAACCCCTCCGGGTAATATCAGGCTATATTGGAAGCCAGGCTTTGCGTTTTTGAAATTAATTTTTTCGTTCAATAACCCATTTGGGTTAATAATCCCCCCAAAACAGTATGAATTACGGCACGAATGGCAGCACGGTGATGTATAACACCTGGAAGGATTTCAAGGCGTCTGTCGCTTGCTGTCCAACCTGCCCGCCCAGCGCATATATTTCAGTATCCAACAAAACGAGCCTTATTTTAGAGATATTTTCATCTGCCACAGCGGGGATTTTCAACCACTCTTTTGTCTTCGTCAGGTAACCCCAGGTTTGGAGTGTGCTCTCTCCGTTGCCCAGCCCACCGACCAGGTAAATCACATCGATCACCGCCGCCGCACCCATCCCGGAACGCGGCTCTGGCAGGGAAGCCTCCTGCCTCCACGGATTCAACTCACTGTTTTCCTGGAAAGGGGCATACACCTGATACAGGTCGAGCGTGCCATCCTTGTTATAACCGCCCATCAAGTGGATTTCATCATCGATTACCACGGCGGCAGCATCAGCCCTTGGCAAGTTCATTTTGGACCATTCGCTCCACTCGTCTACCACGGGGTCATATTGAAAGACAGTGTCCAAGAACTGCTGGCCATCCCAGCCGCCAAACAAGTACAGCACATCATCAAAAACCGCCAGTGCATAGCCGTTGACCGGCACCGGCAGGTTTGCCCCACGCGTCCATTCACCAGACAGCGGATCAAAAATCGATAAGGTGCTGGAGACATCCCCTGAAGACAGGCGGCCTCCGGGGATGTAGATCTTGTTTCCAATCACCCCTGCCTGGATATCTGTGGCAGCCCAGGGCATAGGTGCATCGCTCTTCCACTTTCCAGTTTCTGGAGTGAAGACTTCAAACTTATCGAGGATCCCCTCATCATTTTCACCACCCAGGGCGAAAATCTCGTTTTTGAAAACCACGGAAGCCAACCCGCTCCTGGCCGTCGGCATTCTTTCCAATGAGACCCAGTTGGCTTTTGTCTGGCTTTCTGATATGACCGGTTCGTCACTCGGTAAGAGCTGAAAAATCAACGCAATAAGCAGTAACAGAACCAACCCGGAGAAAACAGCTGCAATCAATTGATGCTGCGTGATGATCCCTCTCAACCTTGCAAACAAGCTGGCTTTAGATTCTCGTTCCAGTGGGAGAATTTCATGCTCATATTCCAGAACCATTCCAGGTGAAAGATCCTTAGCTACCTGGTGACCGGGAATCAAGCCCGAATTCACCGCGTACATGGCAGCCTCAGTGCGTGAGGCGACTTCGATTTTTGTGAATATATTGCGTAAATGGACTTTTACGGTATTTGTGCTGATATAGAGTGTCTGGGCGATCTCCTTGTTGCTCGCCCCCGTTGCGACCAGTCGCAGGATCTCGCTTTCGCGCTCACTCAACCCACTGTCTGAATTCGGCATATTTGGAAGGTTATTACGTTGCTAATAAAATGACTTGCATGCTGAGGGAATTATACACGACACACCCCATGGTGATTACTGCTCTGAACAAAACTGGTGTGTTTCATTGTTAAGGATGCAATATAATTCAACCAGATTCCATGTTTCGCCGCTTTTCCGTTAATTATGCCTTATTCGCCATCGGCACAGATGCCTGCCTGCTGTGCGCAGCGCTTTTCTTGGCTACGGTAATCAGGCCTTCCCTGCAATTCCTGCCTTTCGCTGCTGAATACCCTGCTTACATCGCCACGCCGTTGGGGGTGTATTTGATCTTTGCCATCGAATGGACTGCGATTGGCCTGCTGCTCTCCCTTTATGACGGCAAAAAAAATCTGCGTGAAGTGGATGAATTCATCCACCTGACCCTGACCGCCCTGGTGGCGTTCATCTGCATGGCGGGCACTTTATACCTGACATTCCGGTTGGTCTCGCGCCTTCTGTTCTTCACCTTCGTCCTGCTGGCATTCCTGTCGATGTCCGGCTGGCGAATTGCCGCCCGGTGGGTAAAAGTACGGGACAAAGACAAAGCGCAGAACCAGCGGCGGGTTTTGATCGTTGGGCTGAATTCAACCGGTAGACAAATGCAAGAGCAGATCGAACAATTTCCCCAGCTGGGAGTCAAGGTGGTGGGGTATGCGGATGATTCCCCGGAACTACCGGCTGAGGATGGTGAGCTGGTGCTGCCTCTCGCCGAGATTCGGGGTGCAGTTCAGCGCCATGCTGTTGATGGGATCATCATCGCCCCGACGCAGCAGTCCTATCCCCACATACCGGACCTGGTCGGGATATTGCACACCCTGCCGGTTAAAGTGTGGATCATACCCGACCTGTTCCGCCTGGCAATGCATAAGGCTGCCATCGAAGAATTCGCCGGCATCCCGTTGCTCGACTTGCGAGCCCCGGCCCTGAGCGACACCCAGCGCCTGGTGAAACGCAGCTTTGACCTCCTTGTGACTGTTCTCCTGCTCCCATTTGCCTTACTCCTGATGGCGATCATCGCAGTCGCGATTCGCATCGATTCACCCGGCAAGGTCCTGCTGCGCCAGAAGCGCGCCGGGGAAAATGGGCGCATATTCTGGATGTACAAATTCCGGACAATGGTAGAAAACGCCGAAGAGCTGCGCCAGTCTGTCGAAAAATATGACCAGGATGGGAATATCCTGCATAAGTCGATCGATGACCCGCGCGTGACCAGAGTCGGGCGCATATTAAGGCGCGCCAGTGTGGACGAGCTGCCGCAGATCTACAATGTGCTGAGAGGCGAGATGAGCCTGGTTGGTCCGCGACCCGAGCTGCCGTTCCTGGTTGAGCGCTATAAGCTCTGGCAGCGTCAGCGCTTCGCGGTGCCCCAGGGTATCACCGGCTGGTGGCAGATCCACGGGCGCAGCGATCGCCCGATGCATTTGCACACCGAAGATGACCTTTATTATGTCCAGAATTATTCCATTGGGTTGGATATTTATATTTTGCTCAAGACGTTGGGGGCAGTCATCTGGAGAAAAGGCGCTTTTTAAAGTAGAGATGCTGGACAAATCGGTGGCTCTAAAGTAAAATAGCCAACCGTAACACTCGGATATGGCAGGAATGGAGGAAGGTTTTGGCTAATATCAAGTCTCAAATCAAGCGCAACCGGCAAAATGAGAAACGGCGCGTTCGGAATCGCGTCTTCCGCGGTCGCGCCCGTACGTATGTAAGAAAAGCTCAGCAGACCATCGTCGAAGGTGACGTTCAGACGGCAAATGATGCGACTCGTCTGGCTGCCAGCGAGCTGGACAAAGCCGCCGCGCGGGGCGTGATACATAAGAATAATGCTGCCCGGCGCAAGAGCAGGCTCATGAAGAGATTGAACGCGCTGGCAAAGAAAAGCGCCTGACTTTCGATTGTGACACCTTCAGCGGGAGCTGTAACATGCTCCCGCTTTTTTACGCAGTTTTTGAAATGTCTCCCCTGGTGAGAGCCTCCTGTGTTACAGCATGAAAAATCGGTCGTAGAATTTCAGATAATCGCCTACTGCCAGGAACACAACCTCCCTGACCCGGGGACGGTGCAATGGGTCCCGATTCCCTTCTCAGGGGAATGGGGGATATCCACCTCTTTCTTCCAGCTGGCAGCCCTGGAAGCACGCGTGGGACCCCATAAAGGTGCTGGGACATTACCGGTCCCGGCGCGCGCCGAACAGATCGCCGCGCAGATTGCTGCTACATTGCAGCTGCCTGAGGGCTTTTCTCACATCGAAGCCAATCGCGGTTACCTGAACTTATTTTTTTCATCCAGGATATTCGCTAAACGCGTGGTTGATACCGTCATTGGACTGGGGAGCGATTTTGGACGCGGGGAGCCGAAGTCTGAGCGCGTGATGGTCGAGTATGCCCAGCCGAATACGCTTCACTCGTTCCACATCGGGCACGCCAGGAATGCCATTCTGGGTGAAACACTCGCCCGGCTGCTGGAATTTGCTGGTTTTGAGACCATTCGCGCCTCCTATCCCGGAGACATCGGACTCGGAGTAATTACGATCCTGTGGGCTTACCAGAAGTTCTACCTGGGCAAGGAACCCACCGGTGTTCACGAAAGAGGCCAGTGGCTGCTGAGAATCTATGCAGAAGCGACGGACCTGCTGACACCCAAGGAAAATGAGACGCCGGAAGAACGCGCGCTCCGTGAACAATACGATGAAGAACGCAGGGAGATGTTGGGAAAATGGGATGCGGGTGATCCGCAGGTGGTCGAACTCTGGAAGACCACCCGTGAGTGGAGCCTGGAAGAGCTGCGGGCAGTTCTTGAATTGATGGATATCCACATCGATGTCTGGTTTTATGAAAGCGAAGTCGATCAACCCGCCAAAGAGATCGTGAATGAATTAATCGATCGCGGCATCGCGGATGACGAGCGGGCACAGGGTGGAGCTGTGATCGTCAAGATCGATGAAAAACTGGGATTAAAGAAGGAAAAATATCGCACCAATGTCATCCTGCGCCGGGATGGAACCACTCTTTACCTGACAAAAGACCTGGCCCTGGCCAAGATTAAATTTCAAAAGTACCAGGTTGACCGGTCGATCTATGTGATCGATGTCCGCCAGAGTCTGCATATGCAGCAGGTATTTGCGATCCTCAAGCTGTGGGGATTCCCACAGGCAGAAAAATGCTACCACCTGGCGTACGGCTTTGTAAGCTTACCGGAAGGTGCGATGTCTTCGCGTATCGGCCGCATCGTATTCTTCAAAGACGTACTGGATGAAGCCGAGCGGCGGGTCCAGGTAGTGATCGCTGAGAAGAACCCGGATCTATTGGAAGGACAGCGGAAGGAAGTTGCACACCAGGTAGGCCTGGGGGCGCTGGTTTATGCCATGCTTTCTGTCGACAATAACAAAGACATAGTTTTCGAATGGGATGCCGCATTGAATTTTGACGGGCATACCGCACCGTACATCCAGAACGCGCACGTACGCGCCAACAGCATCCTCAGGAAAGCGAATGGTATTCCCGAACAGGCCGATTTCAGCTTCGATTTAACCGATCACGAAATCTTACTGGTCGATTTAATATCGCGCTTCCCTGAAACCGTGCAGATTGCTTCGCAGGAATATAAGCCGCTGGTCATCGCCAGCTATGCCTACGACCTGGCCAAGGCTTTCCATAGTTTCTACCATGCCGTACAGGTGATACAGACCGAAGACCATGCTACCCGGGACGCTCGTTTGAGATTGGTAGCTGCCACTCGCCAGACACTTTCGAACGCCTTAAGAATACTGAATATCCAGGCTCCGGAAGTGATGTAAGATGTGCAGGTTTTCGAGAAGTATTTTTACTAATTAAACACAAGACAGTAATTAATAACAGGAGAATTTCCACACATGAAACCAATTCGAACGATTATCATGGGGGCTGCCGGGCGAGATTTCCACAATTTCAACGTTTATTTCCGGAACAACCCGGATTATGAAATTGTCGCTTTCACGGCCACCCAAATCCCGGAAATCGAAGGTCGCACCTACCCGGTGCAGCTGGCTGGATCACTTTATCCTTCCGGTATCCCGATCTACGGTGAAAACGAATTAGAAAGACTGATCAAGGAACAGGATGTGGAACAGGTAATTTTTGCTTACAGCGACGTTCCACATGAGTATGTCATGCACCGGGCTTCACAGGTCCTGACAACCGGCGCAGATTTCCGGTTGATGGGTAAGAAAGCCACCCAATTAAAATCGACCAAACCCGTTGTATCGATCTGTGCGGTACGCACTGGCTCCGGCAAAAGCCAGACCACGCGCTTCGTCTCAAAGGTCTTGAAAGAGATGGGATTTAAAGTAGCCGCCATACGCCACCCGATGCCGTATGGAGACCTGGTCAAACAGGCTGTCCAGCGTTATGCCGATTACAGCGACCTCGATAAATATGAATGTACGATCGAAGAGCGTGAGGAATATGAACCCCACCTGGATAACGGGGTGATCGTATATGCCGGCGTAGATTACGAAAGAATCCTGCGCCAGGCGGAAGCGGAAGTGGATATCGTCCTATGGGATGGAGGCAATAATGATTTTCCATTTTA
>Ga0209254_10004036_pt1 | contig 13425 bp, 11 predicted proteins | sample FrelakmetDIP11DI_FD_187148 | JGI IMG/M metagenome (GOLD analysis project Ga0209254, IMG submission 187148) | Freshwater lake sediment microbial communities from the University of Notre Dame, USA, for methane emissions studies - DIP11 DI (SPAdes)... | ecosystem: Environmental > Aquatic >...
CAAAAGTAGACCCATGCTGTCCTGGTTGGATCGTATCCATGATTGCGGAATCTGCTAATACAGCTGATACTGGATAAAATCCGCCTGCCAATGCTTTTCCAATGATGATCATATCCGGGCGGACATTTTCATGATCACAGGCAAAGAGTTTCCCGGTGCGTCCTAACCCTGTTTGAATCTCGTCTGCAATAAAAAGGACATTATTTTGACGGCAAATTTCACTCACCTGCCTTAAATAACCTTCTGGAGGAATGATGACCCCTCCCTCACCTTGAATTGGTTCAATCATTACCGCTGCTGTATTTTCACCAATACTTTTTTCTAAAGCGGATGCATCCCCGTAGTGAACAGTCTTGAATCCTGGAGTGAATGGTCCAAAATCATCTTTATACAAAGGTTCAGTTGAATGGGAAATTATCGTTACAGTACGTCCATGAAAATTGCCTTGTGCTGTAATAATTTCCGCGTGATTTTTAGGGATACCCTTTACCAGGTATCCCCATTTACGTGCAATTTTAATAGCCGTCTCAACCGCCTCACTACCGGAATTCATTGGGAGTACTTTTTCGTATCCTGTGAGATTGCAAATCTCTTTGTAGAAAAGCGGCAGCTGATCATTTCGAAAGGCTCTTGAAGTCAGAGTCAATTTTCCAGCTTGTTTTATGAACACATCCAGTATCCTTGGATGAACATGGCCTTGATTGAGGGCTGAGTAGGCACTCAGACAATCCAGGTAGCGATTCCCATCGATATCAAAGACCCAGACCCCTTTTCCTTCTGTTAATATCACATCAAGCGGATGGTAATTATTTGCTCCAAATTGATTCTCAAGCTCAATATAATCATGTGAAGAAAGCATCAAATTCACCTCGTGAAATTATTGGATGAAAAAAGCAATAGCATTTGCTGCTTGTTATGCGACTGTGAGAAGAGTTCAAAATTGAGGCTTAACATGAATCAAATAGAAGAAAAAAATAGGGTATCCCCTTTAAGGAGGTCCATTACCAAATCATAAAATGCCTTTGTACCTGAACTGATTTAATTGAAAATCATCCCAAACACCTGCGCCATCCGTAGGGATATAGTATCACTAGAACTACATTCCTTAAACCAGGCGTCTTGAAAAATCCAAAAATCAGAGCTTTTCCAGGAGGGAATAATTTTAAACAGATATTAAAAACCTCTTTTTTGGTTCTCCCTTCATTGCACTCTTACCGATGATCCCAAGTATATCATAATGGGTTGGGCCGTATATTATCAGAGAAACATTGTATGATTGTATTTGATGGATGATATGAAGTGATATAATTAAAGTATTATAGATAAAAATAATATACATTACCTGGAAAAATCATTATCAGGAGGAAATACCCGCAATGAAAAGAGGGATTGATCTTTTTATGAAAAGCCTTGTCGACCGAAACGTTAATTATATTTTCGGAAACCCCGGTTCAACAGAATCACCCATGATGGACAGCCTTAAAGACTATCCTATTGAATATATTCTCAGTCTCCATGAGGGAGTTGCTGTAGGGATGGCAACCACCTACGCGTTGGGTAGCAATAATGTGAGCGTAGTGAATTTACATGTAGCTGCTGGACTTGGAAATGGTCTTGGGATGCTTTACAATGCCTTCGCTAGAAACGCCCCTGTTTTAATTACTGCTGGTCAAATTGATAACCGCATTCGTTTACGAAAACCGCTTCTCGGGCATAACCTGGTTGCGATGGCAGAACCGCTCGTAAAATGGAGTGTGGAAGCTCAAAGAGCAGATGAACTCCCATTAATTATGCACAGAGCTTTCAAAATTGCACTCTCACCTCCCCGTGGACCAGTATTTCTTTCGCTTCCAATGAATGTTTTAGCAGAAGAAACCGAGGCGAATGTCCTTTCACCCACCTCGTTTTACTGGGAGACTCGACCAGATTCCGTTGCGATTAAACAGGCTGCAGAAATCATATTAAAAGCCAAAAAACCTGTCATTATCTGCGGTGAAGAGGTTGGATTGAAAAAAGCTAACCTTGAATTAGTCAGGACTGCCGAATTGATCGGTGCGGCAGTCTGGGATACGATGATCCCATCGGCAGTAAGTTTTCCGAGAAATCACCCTCAATTTAGAGGTGATCTCCCTGATAACCACGAAGACGCCCGCAAAGTAATTGGGGATACTGACCTGGTGCTGTTGGTAGGAGGAGATTTCTTACAAGAAATCTTCTTTACTGGAATACATCCATGGCCGGAGGATGCCAGGGTTATTGAAATTCAATCCTCGGAAGAATTTTTAGCCAGGAATTTTGCGGTTGAATTAGGGATTTTATCCGCAATAAAACCTGCCCTGCATGAATTGAATCTGGTCTTGTCCGAATTGATATCCCAGAAGTTCCAATTGGAGCGGGATAGACGTAATGAAGAACTTGCACTGCTAAAAACAATAGACCTGGAAGAACAGGCTAAGAGGGCACAGGTTTGTATTGAATGCCAGGAAATGACCCCGGCACGTTTATTTATTGAATTAAAAGAAGTACTACCTATTGATGCCATTCTTGTGGAAGAAACCAACACTGCTCGCGGCGATTTCTTGCGCACTTTTCTGGCAGAAACCCCCGGTGATTATTTCGGATCCCTGGGGGGAGGAATTGGGCAGGGATTGCCTGGCGCTGTCGGTTATAAACTAGCATATCCTGACCGCCCAGTTATTGCTGTATCCGGAGATGGATCAGCCATGTTCAGCGTTCAAACCTTATGGTCTGCAGTTCATCATCATATTCCGGTTGTATTTATCATATTAGCCAACCGGGCATATAAAATCTTAAAGGTCAACATGGACCGGTATAGAAAGTACTTTGAAATAGAGGAACAAGCCCATTATCCGCATATGGATCTCACTAATCCTGATATTGATTACGTAATGGTTGCAAAAGGATTAGGGATGGATGCTGAGAAAGTGTATGAGCCCGAGGAAGTAGCTCCCGCCCTTCAACGGGCTTTAGCCAGTGGAAAACCCTATCTGCTCGAGGTTTTTGTGGAAGGAACATATCCGGGAGTTTAACTTACCCTCATAAACTGGGTAATAGATGGTCTTCATTATGATTAATTGCTGAGATAAATCGGAGAAAATTGAGGATTGGGATTTAATTTCCAATCCTCTTACATTTCTCCATAACGACATGGTATTGCTAAATTAAGTTCATTCCCCTTATATATTCCAACAATTCCCCGTAGAGATTTCAGTTTTTTGATAGACTTTTTTTCTGTTCCACTTTTTTCATAGAACGGGCTAACATTAAATCCATCACCGGATAAACAAGACTCCCCAAAATTGAAACCAAATAATATATAGCTGTTCCTTCCATGCCAGGGGTAATGATATATCTGTTCTTCTGGATTCCTTTAAAAATAATTTTTGCAACCGTATCAGCGGACAATCGACCAGTATTTCCTACCAATTCTTTTGCCAATTCAGGTTTATATTGTTCTTCATATTCAAGTTGGGGGGTTTCGGTATCAGTGGGTATAACATGTGAGATATTAATTCCAAAGGGCTTCATTTCCGCGCGCAGGACATCACTGAATCCACGGACAGCGTATTTGGATGGGGAATATGCGGCATAACCGACTATCCCAAGAAATCCGGCCATAGAAGAAATATTAACGATATGTCCAAAACCCCTCTCTTTCATCCCGGGAATAACCGCTTTGCAGACATTTACGGTACCGAAATAGTTTACGTTCATCATCCAGTGGAAAATATTTATTCCTAATTCATCAAAATCTCCGGGATGGCAGACCCCTGCAGAATTAATGACAATATCTGGGAATTGATCTTTACGCTGAATGAATTCAACGGCTTTATGCATACTGTTCAAATTGGTCACATCTGCGACAATTCTTCGGATAACCTGATCAGGGGAGATGGTAATTTGATTTAGTTCGGTGATAACCCTTTTATTTTGATCAGCTCTGCGTGCCAGTATCCAGACGTTAGCGTTATTCTGGGTAAACAGCCTGGCGAGCGCTAATCCTATTCCGCTTGAACCACCGGTTATTAATACAGTCCTGCCATTAAATTTATTCATCTTGACCTCATTTACCGATAGTAAAAAGCCAGGACAAACAGACAATCCTGACTTTATCAACTGTTAATAGATTTTTCGCAATCAATGACGACATGAACTGCATGATCTGCCACTGCAACTGCCACACCCGTTGTTACCAGCAGAAATTGACCGTCCTTCACTCTGTGAATAGCAAACTGAGATCATGCGACGAGTTTGATAACCGTGGCAGGTATCGCATTCAGCCGGTGCATCGGCTTTGCTCATGGTCCTCAGCATATCAAATTTCTCACCGCAATCATCACAAATATATTCGTAGATTGGCATTACTAATAACTCCTTTTTTACCACGATCAGCTATTCAATATAGGGGTGCTGAAACCATGGCGACTTTCCACAATTTTGTACGTTTGCTGCAGCTTATCCCATTTCTATATTTTAACACCCCTGTATGCATTAGGATATGGTGTGTGGCATAGTGGATTAAATCGGGAAAGGGGTATCCGAAAACAACTCAATAAAAATTAGGAGCCGCATGGTCCGGGAGATGAAAATGCTAAGTAAAAACTGTGAGTTAAATAAATCGAAAATAGTGGAGAGAATTCCTGAGAATTGGCGGTATTACCAGCCCGGATAGATATATGTTTGGTGCGATGCGCATAGATGAAAATATGGCTTTATCAAGAAAACCCATTATTAATGGATTTTTCTGCACGAATAATGGTTATTATTCCGAAAACCTTTTTGAAAAATGTAATATTGGTAAAATTTGCCTGCAAAAATAAACTGGCGAGTTTATCCGCCTGAAAAAAACCTATCGTACTTTTCGAGAGGTATTGATAGGCATGAAAATCCCCTGCGAAGAGGTATCCCAGGATCGGCAGTATTACAACCAAATAAATGTAAAAAACCGGGAAAAACAATGACTTCTGGGGAGGAGTTGTTTCCATTGCTACAATTCGGCCATTTTTTCGTATGATACGAAATTGTTCCGTTAAACAAGCCTTAATATCCGGAACATTCCTTAATAAATATGCAGATATGGCTTTTTCAAAACTCTCATTCTCGAACGGAAGGGCTAATGCGTCTGCAATAATCCAGTTGACTTTTTTTTGCACATCTTTATTCCTGGCAATCCGGATCATCTCCGGGGTGATATCTACACCGATCACTAAATTATCCTGAAAATTTTCTTTTATCCATAATGCCAGGTCCCCGCTTCCCGTGGCGGTATCTAAAATTCTTTCGTATGGGTGGATATTCAGTTCCTGGATGGCATCCAAACGCCAGGACATTGCTCCACCAAATGAGATGATCCGATTCATCCTGTCATATTTAGCAGCAATCCCGGAAAATAATTCCTGGATGGTTCGATTGTTATTATCGGGGTTATTCATTCCCATTACTTTATGTTATCAACAATCTTGGGATTCGAAACATTGACAAGGGGCAGCGGGATAATTCGCCGGCTAAATTTGTGTTCCCACTGGATTAGGTACATTTTAGTACGCCAGAAAGCCACTGCCGCGAATCCGTGAGCGCAGACAGCGAACAAAGGCGGAGTTGCCATCGTGTAGTACATCCAGCACAAGCGCGTGGTCCCCCATTTTTCCAGGAAATATCCGAGGCTGACACCTGCGACGAATGTTAGGCTTGCAGTACGGGTGTTGGTTGGAGTCAATACAAGAAAAACTGTGAGAAATACTGCAATCCAGGATAAGGGCTTATCAAAGGTTGGATAAACATAATAAATCATCAAGAAAACAAATGAAATAAAAATTATCCAATAAAAGAATCTAAAAAACCTTGGGTTTTCACCGATTTTTATTAGATTTAGGATGGATACTAACCGGTCAATGGATAGACTGGCAATTGGCCAAGCAGGGATGATCCACAGGGGTGGTCTTTCATGGGTGTAATAAGTCCAAATATTGGTTTGTGTTCCCCATGCTTCAATCATTAATCCTCCCCCTAAACCAACCAATATGATCCAAATATCTTTCTTGAAATCAGCACCTGTCATGATCAGTAGTGACATTACCATAAAAATACCGATAAGCAACCAGTCCAGTTGATAGATGATGGGATAGTTTGGATCAAAATAGGACAGGTATTCTTCAGCCAGAGGCCACCAGACAATTAGAATCAGCAAAATGACCATGATAAAGACACTCATCAAATAATAGCTGGATTTTGTCCAGCCAAAGTTGTGCTTTGTCCCGGAAGATTTAATAAATATCAATAAATCTTTCATGAGTTCCAGAATTGACAGTTGCTGCTTATTTAAAATGGCATTTAATTAAATGAGAAAAAACACATAATATAAATTTTACAACGATTATCATTTTAATCTTCACCGGTTCGGGACTTGCACGGATTTTTTGCTGAATTAAGGATATGAGATAATGTAGCAAGATAGATTATAAGGTGTGGGTCTGAGTCCACCAACAAGAGTCCTGTTCAGCGATGACGTATTATTAAGCATGGATGTTGAAATTTATAGAGGAAGGTATATGGATTACAAAATCTCCCCCAGCAGGGCAAGTCATAAGCATTTGGCCGCAAAAAAAGGTCCAGTAAGGATTGCTGTTGTTACTGTTAGCGACAGCAGAACTCCCGAAACAGATACAAATGGCCAGTATTTATCCCGGCAAATACAAAACTCGGGGAATATTTTGGCTAAATATGTCATTATTAAGGATGACCCTGGCCAAATAGATGAAGTAATGGATAAATTGGGTGATGAGGAAATCCAAATAATCCTTTTTAATGGCGGAACAGGTATTGCCAGGCGTGATACTACTTTTGATGTAATTACCCACCGCTACGAGAAAACACTTCCAGGGTTTGGTGAATTATTTCGTTGGTTGAGCTATGAACAGGTTGGGTCGTCAGCGATGTTAACCAGGGCATCAGCAGGGGTTTTCCGGGGGATGGTGATCTTTTCAACACCAGGCTCGCATGCTGCTGTACAGCTTGCCTGGGAAAAACTGATTGCACCGGAAATTCAGCATCTTGCCTGGGAACTTCAAAGATAATCTGAATTTGGAAGAATAGAACAAAAAGGTATTTTTATGGAACTTTCCTGGTGATTGCTGGAAAGCTATTTTTGGTATTGATATTGCAACCATACCATCAAGATGATCAGGATCAAAAAGAAGGATGGTTGAAATGAAAAAGCAGATGATTTTCCCGTTGTTGCTGGTAGTGTCATTAATTATACTGGCCGGCTGCAAAGTAAAAGAAGAAGTACTCGCAGAACCCATCGATGTTGTGGAAGAAATAATCGATTATGGTGAGTGGGAATACATGTCCGTGGTCAGTGAATGTGAAGTTGACAACGAGTCATCGCAGTTGATTTGCCTGGACGAGGGCAACAGTGACTATCAGCAAATCGATTCTTTCCTGGATTCCTATGGTTCAGAGGGATGGGAGCTGGTCGATCTCATTTCCGGAGAGGGCTCGAGAGTAATAATGGTGATGAAAAGAACCAATTAGGCAGGCATCTGCAAACGCTAATAAAAAAATGACATGACCAGTTGGAATCCTCCAAAGGTCATTAATCTCATGTGCTGCGTAAAGTTCAAGAACAATGCAGCACATGAGAATTGTTAATTAATTACAACTTGGATTATCTATCAATCACCGAGGTTGGTGCCTACCAGTCTGGCACTTTCAATCCAGACGTGATCCAGGGGGACAATCTTTCTTCTGCCAACAACTTTTTCCAGTTGTACAGGTTCAACACCTTCTCCCCGCGAAGCAATCATTACGCCGGAGATACCCTTATTGATATACGAAGCACAGGCAGTCCCTAATTTTGTTGCGAGAAGCCTGTCTGCAGCAGAAGGTGTGCCTCCCCTTTGTAAATGTCCCAAAATGGTAAGCCGGGATTCTAATCCAGTGAGGGATTCCAATTGGTTAGCTAACCTTAAGGTATTGCCGAGGTGCTGAGCATTAAATTCCTCAATCTTCTGTTTTGCCTCAATCTTCACGTCGCCGGATTCTGCTTTTTCCACCTTTTCTTCTGCCTTTTTAAGGATTTCCGCATCATTAATTGACAATGCACCCTCAGCAACAGCAACGATACTGAAATGCTTCCCATCCCTGCTGCGTTTCAGGATAGCATCGGCAATTTTTTGCTCGTCATAAGGTATTTCCGGTATCAGGATTACATCAGCCCCTCCTGCAATCCCTGCCCCTAAGGCAAGCCAACCGGCATTGTGGCCCATAATTTCGACGACAATAATGCGGTGGTGACTGTGTGCAGTACTGTGTAACCTGTCGATTGCCTCTGTTGCAATTCCTAATGCTGTATCAAAGCCGAAGGTTACATCAGTCATATAGATATCATTGTCAATCGTTTTTGGAAGCGTGATGATGTTCATCCCCAACTGGCTAAGTTTGTAAGCGCTTTTAATAGTTCCTCCGCCCCCGATACACACCAGGACATCCAGATGGTGTTTTTTATACGTATCAAAAATCGCTTCGGTCATATCGAGAACCTGACCCCCAACCGGCATTTTGTTGGGTCTATCACGGCTTGTCCCCAGGATTGTTCCCCCTACGGTTAAGATCCCGGATAATGCAGATCCATCCAATTGGACTGTGCGATCCTGCATTACACCCCTGAAACCATCCCTGAAACCAATTACCTGGAATTTATATACATCCAGGGCTGCTTTTCCGATCCCTCGTATTGCTGCATTTAATCCGGGACTGTCTCCACCTGCAGTAAGTACACCAAGTAGTTTATTCAATTTTTTCTCCTTCAATAATTATCGTTGCTTAATAATACATTTACGGTCAGAAAGATTCCCTTCAGGAGAGCACCATTCTGGCATCCAGTGCATAAGCGCCCTTCCCGTCATCCAATAACATCAGTGGATTTATTTCAATCTCCTGGATAATTGGAAAATCAAGTACCATCTGTCCCAGAGAAATCATAATTTCTGCTAATTTTTGGACATCAGCAGGTTGGCTTCCCCGGAAACCATACAGGATTGATCCGGTATTAAGTTCGGATATCATTTCGAAGACGGCATCCATTCTAAGCGGGGCAATCCGAAAGGATACATCCCTGGTGAGTTCTACCATCGTGCCACCCATGCCTAACATCATAAGCGGACCAAAAGTTGGATCGCGTTTCATCCCGATGATTACTTCATGGCCGCGGGATGCCATTTTTTCAATTAAAACGACCAAAGGGGAATGGTCTAGATTATTGTTCTGGTATCTCTTTTTAAGGTCATTAAAGGCTGTAATTACATCGGTCCCATTCTCCAGGTTGAGGATGACACCACCAATCTCCGATTTATGAAATATTCCTTCTGCTGCAATTTTCATAACCACCGGGAATCCAATTTCTTCTGCAATAATTAAGGATTGTTGAGCAGATGCTGCAGTTCCTCCTGAAATCACAGGAATATGATACGCCTCTAATAATGGACGTGTCCCGACTTCACCGATGATTCTTTTCGAGCGAAGAGGCTGGATGATACTATCTGCACCAGCCTGGTCCCTTTGAACTACTTTATCTTGATGGATTTGTTTTTTTTCCAGCCGGGACCCGTGTTCAAGCATTGCTCCTAATACCCTTCCAGGTTGATCAGGGAAAATATACATTGGGATGTTATTTTTATGCAAAAAACGCCTTGCATCCGGAATGCTGGTCCCGCCAACAAAACAGGAGATGATGGTTTTTTCACGGTTTTTAGTAGAAAGGAGTATCGCCTTGGCAATCTCCAATGGGTTCACCAGGGCCTGGGGGGTAAGAATTATGATGGCATTATGGATATCTTTTTCTGCCATGATCCCCTGGATGGCGGCGGAATATTCCTGTTGATCTGCACCTCCGAGCATATCAATCGGGTTCATCACCTGTGAATTTGGCGGAAGTACCTTCGCTAAATTCTGCTGAACTTGAGGTTGTAAAACAGGCAGCGCAAGGTCATTTACCTCCAGAGTGTCAGCTGCTAAAGCAGCCGGACCTCCTGAATTGGTAATAATGACAGTATTTTTGCCGCCAGGAAGGGGCTGAAGGGAAAATCCCAGACAGACGTCGATTAATTCCTGGAGAGTGTTTACGACAGTAACCCCACTCTGTTTGAAGGCTGCCAGATAGGCATCATAAGATCCAGCAATCGACCCTGTATGCGAGGAAACCGCCTGGGCACCGGCGCCAGAACGCCCTGCCTTGAGCAATACAATCGGTTTATCCCTGGTTACTTTACTGGCGATTTCTAAAAACTGGACTCCGTCATGGATTGATTCGATATAAGCGCAGATTACTCTGGTGTTTTCCTCCTTCCAGAGATATTCGATGATATCCGTTTCATTAACATCCATTTCATTTCCCAGGCTTGCCATGGATGAAAAACCAATTCCCAGATCTTGCACAATATCAACTACCGCACCACATACCGCCCCGGATTGGGAGACAAAACCAATATGCCCTTTTTCTGGGACACCTTTTATGAAGGTTGTGTTTAATCCAGAATATAAATCAAGCGTACCAACACAATTGGGACCTATCAATCGCATGGAATATTGTTTTCCAATTGCGGCACATTGCTGTTCCAGTATCGCTCCCGATGGGCCAATTTCCTTAAATCCACCGGAAATAATAATTGCAGCCCTGACCCCTTTTTCACCACAGGATATCAATGCTTCCGGGATCAAATTAGCCGGCAGTACAATTACTGCCAGGTCAACATCCTTTGGTACATTTTCAATGGTTTTATAGGACGTCATTCCAAGAATTTCACTACTGCCTGGATTGATCGGAAAAATATCTCCAGAGTAGGAACCTTGGACAAGATTTCGAATTATTCCGTGACTCAATTTACCCGGGTTGGACGAAGCGCCGATAATTGCTACCGATTTTGGCTTATAGAAGGAGTTTAATGTTTGGGTCATTGGGCACCTAATTTATTATTACTCCGTAGATAATTGAGTTTGTGTGAAATTTTTTATAATAATCAATGCGGAGAAAAGAGCCATCAGTCCAAAAATATCAAAATAGAGAAAGCGGCTGACCATATTTTTTGTTTGTTCAACATGTTGAGGCAGGGAATTCATGATCCAGCCTTCCCCCAGGATTCCGATGGATTGCATGATAATGGCTTCGTACAGCGATATTATAAATCGTATTGGATTGATGAAGGCGAACAGATAAGGCACGTTCCACATGATAAACAATATCCCATAACCACGAATGACTGCTGTTCCATTTTCTTTCAATATCTCAAAAATACCGAGATACGTTAGTGGAAATAATAAAAACTGAATCGCACAGGTGAGATTAAAAAAAAGGACCATGCCAATTAAGGTTCGGATTATTAAATGCGTCAGATGGGGTCTTCTACTCATCTCGTAATCAATCCTCTTAAAAATCTAACCACAGGTTGATTATATAATAATTAGAATAACACCACCCCGAAATGTATTTTTCAGGACGACACGTCCTGAAATTCATTCCAAATTGGACAAGAAATTCTTAATGGATAATCATGATCATTCGGTTAGAGCTGGGAAACCAAATATGAAAAAATCCTTTGGATCTCGCACGGATCTATTTTATGAATCGGTTATCCGTGAAATGACAAGGCTTGGCGAGAAAACCGGTGCAATCAATCTCTCCCAGGGACTGCCAGAGATAGGCACACCTCCTTCGGTTATTCAAGCCGCTTCAGCGGCGATCCTGGATGGTGAAAATCAATATACCTTCCCTTTTGGCTCTCCAGAATTCCGTAATGCAATTGCACAAAACTATCTCCTTCGTTGGAACTCAATGGTGAATCCGGAAACAGAGATCACGGTGACTTGTGGAGTTAGCGAGGCAGTCATGTCTGCCATCCTTGCACTGACTGAACCCGGGGATGAAGTGATCATTTTTGAACCATGTTATGAAAATTACGTACCGGATTGCTGGATGGCTGGGGTGAAGCCTGTTTTTGTCCAACTCGAGGGAGGTACATACACCCTGGACCCACAAAAAATCATCTCAGCCTTTAATTCAAAAACAAGATTGCTTATCCTTAATTCACCTCATAATCCAACCGGAAAAGTTTTTACCGAGCAAGAATTATTCATTATTGGAGAATTGTGTAATCAATTCGGTGTCATCGCACTTGCGGATGAAATTTATGAACATATCCTTTTTGATGGCATTCGACACATCAGCATTGCCACAATCCCAGGGATGGAGGATAAAACCGTGACAATCAGCGGACTGGGAAAAACGTATGCAGTGACTGGCTGGCGGGTGGGTTGGGCTGTGGCAGATAAAGAAATTTCCAGGCGGATTCGCAAAGTTCACGATTTCCTTACCGTTTGCGCCCCGGCGCCGTTCCAAAAAGCGGGAATTGTTGCCCTCAATTTACCCACGGTTTATTATGATAACATGAGGTTTGAATATACACAAAGAAAAAATATCCTGCTAAATGCTCTGGATGCCTGTGGCATGAGCTATTTTTCTCCGCAGGGGGCCTATTATGTTTTAGCTGATTTTTCCCGAATTGAATGGGATGACCAAAAATATTGGAAACGGGATTGGACGATGGATCGCAGCTTTGCTGAGTATATCGCCCGGGATATTGGTGTGGCAGTTGTACCTGGATCCAGCTTTTATTTTGATGGAAAAAAGATGGGGGAAAATAAAATCCGGTTTAATTTTGCCAAAACAATACCCACCATGAATGCAGCCGCTGAAAGGTTGTTGAAATTATCGGCTAAATCCTAGAAGGTTAAAAATTGCGCATAGATTATTTATTGTGCCTGGAGAATTTAATAATCCAGCTTATCTTCATGGCTGAACTGGCCCAACCTCATTAATGAGCAAGCGGTTTGTCAGGGCATCTGAGATGATTCCGTAGATATATTCATCTTCCGCAACACCGCCGTCTTTTAGAAAATATTTCAACCTGATGCGGATCTCCAGGGGATTCTGGTCGGGTTGAATGACCTGTCCGGAGACAATCTCAACTCTTTGGACTTTTTCCCACCAGGCTTTATAGATTTCAAATGGCTGGATTAATCCCTCATTACAACAATTTTGGTGAAAATATTCAGTCAACAGGGACCAGGCTTGATCATAATCCCGGTTATTAATGAAGCCATAGTAGGAAAACAATAGATTTTCTGCAGATGGAAAGCGGTCCCTCGGCCATGGTGTGAATGTGACCATTGGGGGTGGGGTGGTTTCTTGCGAAGGATTTGTTGGAAGTAGCTGTTCAGTTGACTCGAACAGTTTGGTAAGATTGAGATATATTGTATTGGTTGGGTAGGGGGATTCTGTCAGACCGGCGTGGATTGTCTCAGCTCCAATGGTTAATAACCTGGGTCGGTTGAGAGTATTGTCCCTGGATG
>Ga0209254_10004037_pt1 | contig 13425 bp, 14 predicted proteins | sample FrelakmetDIP11DI_FD_187148 | JGI IMG/M metagenome (GOLD analysis project Ga0209254, IMG submission 187148) | Freshwater lake sediment microbial communities from the University of Notre Dame, USA, for methane emissions studies - DIP11 DI (SPAdes)... | ecosystem: Environmental > Aquatic >...
AGCCATCCTCGACGACGCAGACAGCCAGCCTCAGACGACCGGTTTCAGACAAAGGGGCATTACGGTGGGACACGAAGACCTCCGGTGATCAGTGCTTTCCTAGACAGCTCGCACTTCACTCGGAGGTCTTCGTCATGTCACCACGCCACGCCGTACCTAACGTCCGTGGTCAGTACAGCTAGCTGAGTGGGTTACGGCCGCTTCGGCGGCTGCTGGTTCTGGATGAACGACTGGCACAGGCCGAGGTGACCGGCGGTGCAGGTGACACCGTTGATCACCGGCGCGCTGCCCTGCAGGTAGCACTGACCGCTGTAAGGGTTGTTGATGTGCCCCGGCGGACACGAGTCGGCGCCCGCCACAGGCGAAGTGAGGACCGCGCCGCCCACCAGGGCGGCAGCGCAGATGAGGGCGGCCAGGCGCCGCATCCAGCTTGTCATTGCCACCACCTCTGATCGTCGCCAAAATTATACGCCGCAATACTTTGCTGGGTTATGCCGATAGGATCGCCCGCATGCCTGATCCGACGACCGACGACGACGAGTCGCGTGCCTCTCACCGCACGCCCTCCGCACCAGGAGCGATGCCCCGCTGGATCGCGCCCCTGGCGTTGGTCATCTCGCTGATCGCCGCGGCGGGCGCAGGGTGGGCCTTGTGGCGCCCGGCCCCGGACAGCAGTACGCCCGCCGCCGGACCGAGCGATGCCGCACCCGCCGGTGACGCCAAGGCCGACGCCTGCGATGCGTTCAAGACGGTGAGTTCGGCGGTGACTCTGCAAACTCACGGTGACGCGGGCCCCGATCCCGCCGGGATCCAGGCCGTGGCCGCCAACGCCCGGCTCGCGATGGCGGGCGGCGCAACCTATTTGGTGGCCCGAACCGGCCCGAACACACCCAAGGACATCTCGGATGCGATTCACAGCTTTGCCGACGGCCTCCAAGACATCGCGATGAACGCTCTGGCGGGAGTCACCAACGACAACCCGGCGCAGGCCGCCCGGCTACGCGACGCCGAGGCGGCCAACAACCGGCTCGCCGAACTCTGCAAGTAGCCGCCGCGGCGAGTGCTCGATAGTTCGAGCTCGGCGATCCTCTGCTGGGCACCGCGCCCCCGCCCGGTACCAACATTCCGGCAGGCCCGGAACAGTTCCTCCCCGATCCGGCAGTCCTCCTGCCACCGCCGGCGCCCGAGCCGGCGCCAGGGGGCTAGCCGGATCCGACGTCCCTGCCACCAGGCTCGCCCTCAGGCCTTACGGTGTGACGAGGGTCGAGCCGAAGGAGTCCGCACGGGATGGGGAATCGAGAACGCAACCCGGTCCGGGTGGCGCTCACAATCGCGGGGCTAGTCGTCGCGCTGACCTACGCTGCGCCCGCCGTCGCCGATCCACCTCAGGACCCGGCGCCGGTCGATCCGGCGGCGCCCCCGCCTGCGTACGTCCCGCCCCGATCGGGGATCGGCACCGCTCTCGCACAAAGCGGTTCGGTGCCGACCGGACCGTTGGGGTTGCCCGACCTGTCCGCGATCGGCCCGGCCCTGCTGCTGGGCCAGAATGTGGTTCCCGCGGCACCGGGCGCCCCCACCGCCGTGACGGCACCGGACCTACGGGCGTTCAACGGCGACTACCTTCTGCCGCAGAACATCGCCCCGGCCGCACCCGGCCAAGGTGTCGCCGCCGACGGCGTCGGCCCGACGCCGCAAGACCCCGGCACCGGACGGCTGGCCTTCCTGCGACGGCTGCACGGGATGTACCAGGACGGCGGGTTGGCCGGGGCGTTCCTCGGTCAGGTCCCCGACGAACAACTCGGCGAACCGCTTCCGGGCACGGCACCCGCGCCAGGCATTTACCTGCCGCCCGGCCTCGGCCAGAACCTGCCGGATTCCGCGGCACCGCGGCAACCGCAGGGCTGACAACGGCCCTCCGGCCGCGCCGCCAAACCTCCACTCAGCAGCAAAGTCCTGGTGCTAGCAACCGAAGCCCATGTCTGCCGATGCGCCCCGCCTGATCGTCGAGCCCGACGACGATATCGAGCCGGTTCGCGAATTCTTCATGACGGCGCAAACCTCCTTGCTGATAAAGCAATTCACGTTCACCAAGCCGAGCCTGATCGACGCGGCCATTGACAGGAAGAAGGCGGGCGCGGACGTGCGGGTCATGCTCAACCCGCAACGATCCCGCGGCGACCGAGCCAATGACGAAAACTACGAGCAGTGCAGGGACGCCGGAATCGACGTCCAGTGGTCGAACCCGAAATTCTATGTGACGCACGAGAAATCGATCGTCGTCGACGGGACGGCGGCGATGGTCGCCGCCTTCAACCTGATGATCAAGTACTTCACCCTGACCCGCGACTACGGGATCGTCACCCACGATCCGCAACACGTTCAGCAGATCATCGACGTCTTCAACGCCGACTGGGAACACCGGGACTTCACCCCCGGCACCCTATGAGGGGTTGCTGTGGAGCAACTCGAATTCGCGCTACCACATTGCTCGTTTCATCGACACCGCCGAGCGTGACCTCTACATCCAGCACCCGAAAGATGTCAACGCCGTGATCCTCGACCACATCGCCGCGGCGGCTGGCCGCGGCTGAAGGTGAAAGTCCTGTGCGGCGGCAAACACGGCATCAGCGAGTGGGACGTCCTCGACACGTTCGCCTCACTGCGCACACTGCGCGGATTCGGAGTCAAGGTTCCTGGCCGCCTTCATTCTCAACGGAATGCTGCGCTGGCCACTGCTAGAGACCCTGGGCATCCTGGCGCCGCTCCGCCTGATCTGGGCGTGGCCGAGGAAGCGCGCCGAGGCATGAAGACCTACCTGGCCCTGATGGGGATGTTCGGGTCGCTCTCGCTGCTGTCCATCGGCGGTGGCAACACCGTCCTGCCCGAGATGCACCTCCGCGCGGTCAGCGGCCATCACTGGATGACCAACTCCGAGTTCGCCGACATCTTCTCGATCTCGCAGGCAGCCCCCGTCGGCTATGCGGCCGGCCTCGGCGTCGCCGGGGTCGCGGGCGGGATCGCCGGCGGCCTGCTCGCGAGGTGGCGATGGTCATCCCGGCGGCGACGCTGATGTACCTGATCACGCTGTCCTGGCAGAAGGTCCAGAAGTCCAAGCTGCGCTACGCGGTGGAGAAAGGCTTCGCCCCGCTTACGGTCGGCTTGATCCTGGCCACCTCCCTGGTGATGAGCAAGGCGGCTGACCACGACTGGCGGGCCTACCTGATCACCGGCGTGGCCACGCTGATCTTCGTCCGCACCAACACCAATCCGCTCATCGTGGTCGGAGCCGCCGCGCTGCTGGGCTACATCGGCTTCGTCTGACCCTCCGCACGTGCCAACTCGGGATAGGTTGGGGCCGCAACCGCACGGGCGGGGCACGAGCACTCGAGGAATTGACCAGCGATGCGAGTTGACGGGCGGGACATCACCGTTGCGGGCAGCCTGCTGCAACCGCTGACCCGGCGGACCAACGACATCGTGCGGCTCGCGCTGGCGGCTGTCTTCCTGGCGATCGTGATCACCAGCTCGCTGATCACCCGCAATGACTGGGTGGGCCTGGAGAAGTCGGTGTCGCGGATCGTGGGCGTACTGACCCCCACCCAGTCCAATCTGGTGTACCTGGCCTATGGCGTCGCCATACTGGCGCTGCCGTTCATGATCCTGGTCGGCCTGATCGCGGCCCGGCAGTGGAAGCTGCTCGGGGCGTACGCGGCCGCCGCAGTCATCGCGGTGTTGTCCCTGTCGATCACCGGCAACGGGATTGCGGCACCGCGCTGGCATTTCGACCTCTCCGAGCGGTTGTCGACCACCTTGTCGCAGTTCCTCGACGATCCCCGGTGGATCGCGATGCTGGCCGCCGTCTTGACGGTGTCGGGCCCGTGGTTGCCGGCGCGCTGGCGACGATGGTGGTGGACGCTGCTGTTGGCGTTCGTGCCGATCCACCTCGTCGTCAGCGCGGTGATCCCGGCCCGTTCGCTGCTCGGCCTCGCGGTGGGCTGGTTCGTCGGCGCACTCGTCGTGCTGGTGGTCGGCACCCCCGCGCTGGAGGTCCCGCTCGACGGCGCGGTGCGGGCCCTGTCGCGGCGTGGCTTCTTGGTCAACGCGCTGACCGTGGTGCGGCCGGCCGGGCACGGACCGCTCGAGTTGTCGGCCACCAACGACGCCGGGGCGCAGGCGGTTTTGGAGATGTACGGCCCCAACCAGCGCGGCGCCGGGGCTCTCCGGCAGTTCTGGCGGTGGCTGATCCTGCGCGACCAGGAGACCGCGCCGCTGCAGGCCTCGATGCGGCGCGCCGTCGAACACCGCGCCCTGATGACGATCGCAGTCGGGGACCTCGGCGTGGCCAACACCACGACCATGGCTGTCGGCGCACTGGACCGCGGCTGGACGCTGTACGCCCACACTCCGCCGAAGGGCACGCCGGTCGCCGAGGTCGCCGACCCGGGTGTGGTGACCAGCGTCTGGGGATCGCTGGGTGTGCTTCAGCGGCACCAGATTTCACACGGCGACCTGCGATTCAAAGAGATCACTGTCGATGCGGGCAAGGCGCTCTTCGGCGGGTTCGGCAACTCCGAGTACGGAGCGTCCGACGAGCAACTACAGTCCGACATCGCCCAGCTGCTGGTGACGACAACCAACCGGTTCGGCGCCGAGGCCGCCGTGCGGGCCGCTGTCGACGTCCTGGGCAAGGACACCGTCCTCAACGCCTCGCGCCGGCTCACCAAAGCGGCGGTGCCGGCCAGGCTGCGCAAGACGGTCGACGATCCCAAGGCCGTGATGGCGGCCGCGCGCGAGGAGGTCAAGCAGCAGACCGGCGCCAACGAGATCAAGACCGAGACCATCACCCGGTTCACCCGCAAGCAGGTCATCCAGCTGGTGCTGCTGGTCGCCTTGGTCTACGTCGCCTATCCGTTCATCAGCACGGTGCCCACCTTCTTCAACGAGTTGAGCACCGCGAACTGGTGGTGGGCCCTGCTGGGGCTGGCAGTGTCGGCCTCGACGTATGTGGGCGCGGCGGCGGCGTTGTGGGCGTGCGCGTCCGGTGTGGTGAGCTTCCGCAACCTGGTGATCATGCAGTTCGCGAACACCTTCGCCGCCACCACCACGCCGGCCGGCGTGGGCGGTCTGGCATTGAGCACCCGGTTCCTGCAGAAGGCCGGCCTTGGCACGATGCGGGCCACCGCCGCGGTTGCGTTGCAGCAGGCCGTGCAGGTGATCACGCACGTCACGCTGCTGATCTTCTTCAGCGTTGCGGCGGGCGCGACAGCCGACCTGTCGCACTTCGTGCCCAGCACCACGCTGCTGTACCTGATCGGCGGCGTCGCCCTCGGCGTGCTCGGCACATTCCTGTTCGTGCCGAAGGCGCGACGGTGGCTCGACACCGCGATCCGGCCGCAGCTGCAGGAAGTCAGCGGCGAGCTACTCGACCTGATCCGCGAGCCCAAGCGCCTGGCTGTGATCGTCTTAGGCTGTGCGACAACCACTCTGGGTATGGCACTGGTGCTGTGGTCCAGCATCGAGGCGTTCGGCGGCGATACCAACTTCGTCACTGTCACCATCGTCACGATGGTCGGCGGCACGCTGGCGTCGGCCGCCCCCACCCCCGGCGGCGTCGGCGCGGTGGAGGCCGCGCTGATCGGCGGGCTTGCCGCCTTCGGTGTGCCCGCCGCCGTCGGCGTGCCGTCGGTTCTGCTCTACCGGGTGCTGACCTGCTGGCTGCCGGTGTTCGCCGGGTGGCCGATCATGCGGTGGCTGACCGCGAAGGACATGATCTAGGTCGACTCGGAAAGGACCAGGTGTGAGCGCATGGCATGACCTCACCGGCCACGTCGCGCTGGTGACCGGCGGCAACGGCGGAATCGGACTCGGGATGGCCCGCGGGCTGCGCGACGCCGGCGCGACCGTCGTCATATGGGGAACCAATGCCGCCAAGAACGAGGCCGCCGTCGCCGAACTGACCTCCGGGGGCGCGCCCGCCCCGGTCGGATCCTTCACCGTCGATGTCAGCGACGAGGATGCCGTCACAGCCGGGCTGAAGGCGACCCTCGACCAGTTCGGGCGCATCGACTCCTGCTTCGCCAACGCCGGCGTCGGACCGCGCCCGACGAGCATCGACACGCTCTCGACCAGGGAGTGGCGACGAGTGATGGCGGTGAACCTCGACGGGGTGTTCTTCACCGTGCGCGCCGTGGCCGCCCAGATGAAGAGCCGGGGCGCGGGCGGGTCGATCGTCTTCACCAGCAGCGTGTCGGTGAGCGACGGCATGGCGTTCTCCACGCACTACGCCGCGGCCAAGAGCGCCCTGGTGGCCATGGCCCGGGCGCTGGCGGTGGAACTGGCCCGCGACGACATCCGGGTCAACGCGCTGGTGCCGGGCTGGACCAAGGCCGCGATGACCGACGCGCTACTGGAGTCAGCTGCCGCGCAGGCCAAGATTCTTCCGCGAATCCCGTTGCGGCGCTGGGGAAAACCGCAGGACTTCGAGGCAGTCGCGGTGTGGCTCGCCGGCCCCGGCTCGGCCTACTTCACCGGCCAGACCCTGGTGATCGACGGCGGCTACACAGTCTTCTGACCGCGCTCAGACCGCCGTCATCTGATAGTCGATCACGTCGGCCTTCTTGAACAGCACGCGGTTGCCGAGCCGGTAGTGGGTAGGTCCGGAGCCGTTCTTGATCCGGCGCTGCAGGGCGTTCGTCGTGATGCCCAGATGCTGGGCGGCCTGCTTGACGGTCAGCATCTGACCCAGGATCGAACCGGGGCTGCGCTGCTGCGTGCATTCCAGAAAGTTGTATCCGCCCCGGTCGCTCGTCACTGCCGTCGTCATGTTGCGCTCGCACCTCTTCGTCACTCGCGGTCGACGTGGCTTTCGGCCACGACAGCAAACTGAGGCCGACGCACCCGCACCGCCTCGTGCGGGAGCGCCAACGTTCGAGGGTTCGTTGTGGCCGCAACACAACCGGTTTAGTGTGATCGGTCATGGAGGCCGAGTGGGGCCCGGTTCGGGACGACGCCGCAGCTCAGCAGGTATGGCTGACGGTGCTGCGCCCGATCGCCGAAGAGATGGCCGCCAGCTCCGCCGAGTTGGCCGACCGGATCATCGACCGGATTCGCGCCGAGCAACCGCACTTGCTGCCCGACACCCAGTTCGCCGAGGGGCAGCCGGCCGGCATCGAGTCGAGCATCCGTCAGCTCGCCCGCACCATCGAGGAGGGCACCGACCCACGCGGGCTGGATCTTCCCGCGGAGACGGTCGCTCTGGGCCGGGCGCGCGTGCAGCAGCGGATTCCGCTGGCGTACCTCATCCGGTCGTATCGGCTGGCGCAGGACACGGTCTGGGAGTGGCTGTTCGGCCGCATCACCGTGTCGGCGTCGAATGCCACCGAGCAGGCCGCGGCACTCCGGCTGGCCACCAGTTGGCTGTTCGCCTACATCGACAGTGCGCTGGCCCGTACCGAAGAGATCTACGAGAGCGAGCGGGAGGCATGGTTACGCAGCGCCGCCGCGGCACGAACCTCGGCCATCGACGACGTCGTGAGCGAGCGCGAGCGCGACGCCCAGCGGGCGGCCAAGAAGCTGCGCTACGACCTGAACCGCCACCACATCGGCGTCGCCGTCTGGCTGGAGCCGGGTCCGGAAGACGGCGATGCACAACAGATTTTGGCCGACGTGTGCGGGCGTCTGGCGGGCGCGGTGTCGGCGGAGACCACCCTCACCCAGCCGGTGGGTCCGCTGTCGATATCGGGATGGCTCAGTAAGCGCGATCCGTTCGACCCGGCGAGCCTGGAGGCGACCGCGGTCCTGCGATCGGCCGGCCTTCCCGCGGGAGTGCGACTGGCCCTCGGTGAGCCGGCCTGGGGCCTGAAGGGCTTCCGCGGTAGCTACCTCGAGGCCGGCCAGGCCCGCCGGGTGGCCGCGCTGAGTCGTTCGCGCGGTGACACGCTGACCCGCTACCGCGACGTCGCCGTGGCGGCGCTGGCCAGCCTGGACCACGATCAGGCGGCGTCGTTCGTCACCCGGGTGCTGGGGCCGTTGGCAGACGACGACGAGGCGACCTACCGGGTGGCCATGACGCTGGCGGTGTATCTGCAGGAGAACCGCAGCCCGGCGAGGGCCGCCCAGCGGCTGACCATTCATCCCAACACCGTCAGCTACCGGGTGAACCAGGCCGAGTCGATCCTGGGCCGCAGCGTGGACAGCGACGCCTTCGAGGTGTCGGTGGCGCTGGCGCTGTTGCCGCTGCTGCCCGGGCTGTCCGCCGACTTGTGACGTCAGCACGATCGTGGGCTGCGGCGATCAGCACATCTGCATGTCCGCTCTGATCCGCGTTCAGCGGCAGCGGCAAAGGTCCGTGCTCATCTGACCGGTTCCCAGGCCACGATCGGGAACATGTCGGGAGCATGCAGGACACACACCGCGAGGCTGCCGACATCGCCCTTGTTGACGGCGCGCACGACGCGAACGCGAGCCGGGTGCCCGCATTCGTGTTCGTCGGCGACGTACTCGCAACTGGTCATCCTGGTCATCCCTTCTTCTGGGACGACCGTAAGGACCTGGGCAGCGGTTGGCCTCGTGCCGATGGGCCAACGTTTCGACTGCCCTTGTGGAGCCAGCACAACGGATCAATACTAGTGCGGGCGGAGGGATTCGAACCCTCAAGCGGCCACCTGGCCGGCAGGCTAACGACGTCCCTGGCTGCAAACACAGCACAGCAGTACACATGAGTTAACGGTGACTGTGGCCACGGTGTGGCCACGGCCCCTCGGCTGCTTAACGCAGATGCCCGCTGGCCTCGTCGGTCCAGAGCATTATCGTAGTGGTGACTCCTGATCACGAAGAGGGACTGCGGGTATCGCGTCCTGCTAACTGACGATCCTATGCGTGCGCTGAACATTTTGCGTTAAGCCGCTGGGCTACAACCACTTTCTGATGATGAGCACGATGACCAGGGCGGCTGAACCCGTGGAGGCCGCCTTCCAGCGCAGGGAACCATGTTGGTCACCTACGCCGATATCCTGCGCACCCTGAAGCCCCCTCAACGAGGGCCGTGACCAGAGGGCCCGGATCGCCTACGACAGCCTCTGGATTCACGCCAAGAGGGATTACGACGTTGCGGGGGTGGTGGCCTAGACGCGTTCTTATAGGGCAGCGGCCCCGGGGTGGCTTGATGTCGTGCGACCGGAATTGAGTCGAAACGTTCAGCTGAACAGCCCAACCGCGGTTAACTTAGCTGCAGATGCCGTCGTCCGGGTCAGGTAGGGATGGGGTGCGCGGTGAAGCGACTCAGCGGCTGGGATGCGATGTTGTTGTACAGCGAAACGCCCAACGTGCACCAGCACACGTTGAAGGTGGCCGTGGTCGACACCGCAGACTTCGAGGGCGAGCCCAGCTTCGATGCGTTCCGCCAAGTACTGCGCCGCCGCCTGCATGTGCTGGAACCGCTCCGCTATCAACTGATCGGCATCCCGCTACATCTGCATCCCCCGATGTGGCTGGAAGAGGCGGAGATCGACCTGGACTATCACGTGCGGCGGCTAGAAGTGCCTGCCCCTGGTGGTCGGCGTGAACTCGATCAGGTGATCGGCGAGATCGCCAGCACGCCCCTGGACCGCAGCCGTCCGCTGTGGGAGATGTACTTCGCCGAAGGCCTGGCCAACCATCGGATCGCGGTGATCAGCAAGATCCACCACGCGCTGGCTGACGGTGTCGCATCGGCCAACCTCATGGCGCGTGGAATGGAGTGGCCGGACTGGGTCCAAGAGGAGGGTGAGCCGAATGGTGCCCGCACGCTGCCGTCGACGGCGGAGCTGCTCCGCGCGGCCGGGCGAAGCCATCTGAACCACCTCGCAAAACTGCCGGGGGTGGTTCGGGACGGCGCGACCGGCATCTATCGGCTGCGGCGGCGGGCGCGGGAGCGCCGTAAGCACTCGGAGTTGGCACGCCACTCCGGCCCGCCTCCGACTTTCATCAACCACCGGCTGTCTCCGGGGCGCACCTTCGCCAGCGCGACCCTGTCGCTGGCCGAGGTCAAGGAGACCAGCAAGCATCTCGGCGTCACGATCAACGATCTGGTGTTGGCGATGGCCGCAGGCGGCCTGCGCGAACTGCTGTTGCGATACGACGGCCGCGCTGACCAACCGCTGGTCGCCGAGGTGCCGGCCGCCACCGACACCTCGGCGGATCGGATCAGCGGCAATGAGCTGAGCTCCATGCTGGTGTCGCTGCCCGTGCACGTTGGTGATCCGTTGGAACGCGTCCGGCTGGCCGGCGCGGCAACCCGGATCGCGAAGGAAAACCAGAAGCTGTTGGGCCCGAGCACCATTGAGCACTGGCTGGAGTATGTGCCTCCGATCGCCGAGCAGGCCACGTTCTGGTGGATGTCGAAGCGGCGGGCGCCCAATCAGCTGATCAATGTGATCGTCTCCAACGTGGCAGGCCCGCGGCATCGGGGCTGCATCGCCGGTGCGGTGGTGACCGAGATCTACTCGGTGGGTCCGGTGGCCGCTGGCGTCGCGCTGAACATGACGGTGTGGAGCTACGTCGACCAACTAAACATCTCGGTGCTCGCCGACGATCAGACACTCAAAGATACCCATGAGGCAACCGACGCGATGATCCGCGCGTTCGCCGACATCCGGTCGGCAGCCGGCTTTCCCCCGACGCTTACTGACGTTGCTATCGCGATGCCGCAAGCCACCCCAACCGGTTAGGGAATTTTCGATGCTGGACCGACTCAGCGAGACTCGCGGTCTGGTCGCCACGATGCGCCGGGCAGGGCTGATCGCCCCGCTGCGGTTGGACAAGTACTTGCGTATCGCCGCGGCGGCGCGGCGCGAGGGCGCGACCGAAACCTTGGGTTTCGCGATCGCGGCGCGGCGCTGCCCGGAGCGTCCAGGCTTGATCGATGAGCTTGGCATGCTGACCTGGCGCCAGCTAGACCAGCGGTCCGACGCGCTCGCCGCCGCGTTGCAGGCGCTGCCCGGGGGAGCCCCGGACACGGTTGGCATCATGTGCCGCAACCACCGCGGTTTCGTCGAGGCGCTGGTTGCGGTCCACCGCATCGGCGCTGATGTCGTGCTGTTGAACACTTCCTTCGCGGGGCCGGCGCTGGCCGAGGTGGTCGAGCGTGAAGGTACCGATGTGGTCGTCTATGACGAGGAGTTCGCCCCCGCAATCGATTGTGCGCTCGCCGACTATCCCGGTGTCAGGAGGGTCGTCGCGTGGACGGATGACCCGGCTGACCATCAGGTCACCGTCGAGAAGCTGATCACCGCATACGACGGTCAGCGGCCGAAACGCCCCGGCCGCAGGGGCAAGCTGATCCTGCTGACCGCAGGCACGACGGGTACGCCGAAGGGTGCCAAGCGCTCCGGCGGTGGCCCCAAGGAGCTGAAGGCGGTACTCGACCGGACCCCGTGGCGCGCCGAGGAGACCACAGTCGTGGTGGCGCCGATGTTCCACGCGTGGGGCTTTTCCCAGCTGATTCTGTCGGCGATGATGGCGTGCACGGTCGTGACCCGCCGGAAGTTCGATCCTGAAGCGACGCTGCAGCTCGTCGACCGCTACCGTGCCACTGGACTTTCCGTAGTGCCAGTGATGTTCGACCGAATCATGGACCTGCCCGACGACGTGCGGAAGAAATACAGCTGCCGCTCGCTGCGGTTCGCCGCCGCATCGGGGTCACGGATGCGTCCCGACGTCGTCACCCGGTTCATGGATGAGTTCGGTCCCGTGATCTACAACAATTACAACGCGACCGAGGCAGGCATGATCGCGACCGCCACACCGGTAGACCTGCGCGTCGCCCCCGACACCGCCGGCACGCCCGCCGAGGGCACCGCGATCCGGATCCTCGATAGCGAGTTAAGGGAGTTGCCCGCGGGTGAGATCGGCTGCATCTATGTGCGCAGCTCCACACAGTTCGACGGCTACACCTCGGGCAAGAACTCAAAGCTGCACGACGGGTTCATGTCGTCTGGCGACGTCGGCTACCTCGACGACGCCGGCCGGCTGTTCGTGGTGGGCCGCGACGACGAGATGATCGTGTCCGGCGGCGAGAACGTGTATCCGATCGAGGTGGAGAAGACGCTGGCGGCACATCCCGAGGTGGCCGAGGCGGCGGTAATCGGCGTGGACGACGAGCAGTACGGCCAGCGGCTGGTCGCGTTCGTGGTGCTCGAGGCGGGCGCGTCGGCGACGCTGGACACACTGAAGCAGCATGTGCGGGAGCACCTCGCAAACTACAAGGTGCCGCGCGACATAAGGATTCTCGACGAGTTGCCCCGTAGCAGCACCGGCAAGATCGTCCGTCGCGACCTGCGGGCACGCATCGGCACCCCGACGGGCAATGGGGCTTAGCCCGGCTTAGCCCACGTGTGGTGCAGTCGCTACGGAGCGTCGACCAACAGCGCGAAGCCCCCGGATGAAGTCGGCGTTGGCCACCAGCACCCGCGCGAGGGTTTCCGGCCAAAGGTCCCAGGCGCCTTGTCCAGCCGAGTGCAGGCCCCACGAGCCGTTCTAGTAGATCGGGCGGCTGCGTGGCGTTACCTCGGCTGCGGCGTCGTCAAAGTTCTTGTGAACCGTGTTGGTTTCACCCGATTACGGGGAACCGTCGCTCCCGAGCGAGCTCGTCTAGGGCGGCCTGCATCCGCGCGCGCACGGCGCGGTCCACCTCATCGATGTCGGGATCCGGCCCGAACTCCTCCGCGAGACGGATGGGCTCGAGCACCCGGGTGACGATCTTGGCCGGCAGCGGCACGTTCGGGAGGTAGCCGGAGGAGACCCCGAACGGAATGCCGACGATGATCGGGGCGACCTTCAGGCGCAGCAGCTTGTCGAGCCGGAGCAGACCGGCCAGCCACTCGCCGCGGCTGAGAAAGAGGTACTGCTCCTGACCACCGATGCTGACCACGGGGACGATCGGCACGCCGGCATCCCGCGCGGTGCGGACGTAGCCCTTGCGACCGCCGAAGTCGATCTTGTTGGCGTCCTTGGTCGGCCGGAACACCTCGTATTCCCCGCCGGGGAAGACGATCGTCGTCGCGCCCGCGCGCAGCGCGGCGATGGCGTTCTCCCGGCTGGCCGGCAGGAAACCGGCTCGCCCGAGGACGTACTTCCCGCCGGCCATCAGCAACCCGTCGTGGGCGAGGATGTAGAAGGGTCGCTCGCCGCCGAAGTGGTCGTTGAAGGCGACGGCGACCACCGGGACGTCCATCGGGACCAGTCCGCCGGAGTGGTTGGACACCAAGAGCACGCCGCCCTCCGGGAGCCTCTCCAACCCTTGGACGTCGGAGCGGAAGTAGAGCTTCACCGCCAGCCGGAGCAGCGGCATTAGCCTGCCGACGTAGGCGGCGTCCCGCAGTGCCAGCCAAAAAGCGCTATTCGACTCGTCGGTGTTCTGTTCGTGGGCCATCTCCATCCCCTTGCTCC
>Ga0209254_10004038_pt1 | contig 13423 bp, 12 predicted proteins | sample FrelakmetDIP11DI_FD_187148 | JGI IMG/M metagenome (GOLD analysis project Ga0209254, IMG submission 187148) | Freshwater lake sediment microbial communities from the University of Notre Dame, USA, for methane emissions studies - DIP11 DI (SPAdes)... | ecosystem: Environmental > Aquatic >...
CCACTTATTCGTTTAATATTTCTACTGAACGCCATCTCCTCTTGTAGCGTATCCCGAATCCTGGCTAGTGTCCTAAAAATCCATTTTTTGAGATCAAAAATGTAAAAAAATGAGGCAAATGATAAACTCAGGTATGAACCAAACAATATTATTCTGATCCCGGTTGCTGCCGCAGGAATGTTGAATCCGGTCCTGGCCGCTGCGGCGATGGCATTCAGTAGCGTCTTTGAGATTTCCAATAGTTTGAGATTAAGAAAAATGAAATTCTGATTATTACGAGATGGAAATTGACCACCGAAAGGTGGTCCTCTTATTAAAAAATGGGGCATGATAAAATAAATAAATCAATGCAAGCAATGAGGAAAGATATGGATAATTTACAGGAACGAGCAATTAATACAATCCGTTTCTTGTCTGCGGATGGTGTCCAACAGGCAAATTCTGGTCATCCAGGTTTGCCGATGGGAGCCGCCGCGATGGCATACACGGTTTGGTCCCGCCACCTTAAAATCAATCCTGCAAATCCAACCTGGTTTAACCGCGATCGGTTTATTCTATCCGGGGGCCATGGATCCATGCTACTTTACAGCCTTCTCCACCTCTGTGGTTATGATCTCCCACTTGATGAATTGAAACGCTTCAGGCAACTAGGAAGTATGACACCCGGACACCCCGAATATGGAATAACACCAGGGATTGAAACGACAACCGGTCCGCTTGGTCAGGGTTTCGCTAACGGGGTGGGGATGGCAGTCGCGGAAGCGCAAATGGCTGAACGTTTTAACCGGCAGGGGTTTGCGGTGGTCGATCATTTTGTTTATGGAATCGTCACCGATGGAGATTTGATGGAAGGAGTCGCATCTGAAGCAGCCTCATTCGCAGGTCATCAAAAACTGGGAAAATTGATCTATTTATATGATGATAATCATATTTCCATAGACGGTCCTACCGAATTGGCATTTACTGAGGACAGGAAAGCCAGGTTTGATTCTTACGGATGGCATACACAAGTGATCGCGGACGGGAATGATGTTAACACAATCGACCAGGCCATCATTGTGGCAATATCCGACCCCCGGCCATCTCTGATATTATGCAGGACTCATATCGGTTTTGGGTTGCCTAACAGGCAGGATACCTCCAAAGCTCATGGTGAACCACCGGGGGAGGAAGAATTGAATGGCGCAAAACTCAAACTTGGATGGCCGGTTGAACCAATGTTTTTAATCCCGGATGATGTGAGAGATTATTTCCAACAAATTAAACCTAAGGGTGTTCAACTTGAGGAAGAATGGAACACTCTTTTAAGAAATTACTTAAAACAATTTCCAGTTGAAGCTGAAGAGTTAAGGAGGAGGATCAAAGGGGTTCTTCCGGAGAATTGGGATAAGGATTTACCTGAGTTCCCAGGGGATGAGAAAGGGATGGCTACAAGAGCCGCTTCCGGCAAGGCAATTAATGCATTGGCGTTGAAGTTGACCGAATTGACCGGCGGATCTGCTGACCTTGCTCCTTCAAACAATACCTGGATCCAGAACAGCCCGGCTTTTCAATTTGGTGAAAGAAATGGGCGTAATTTCCATTTTGGAGTTCGTGAGCACGGGATGGCTGCGATTATTAATGGAATGGCAGTTCACGGTGGGATTATCCCATATGGAGGAACTTTTCTTGTTTTTTCAGACTATATGAGGGCATCGATCCGTGTTTCTGCATTTTCCCATTTTCCTAGCATATGGGTATTCACCCATGACAGCATTGGATTGGGAGAAGATGGTCCCACCCACCAACCGGTCGAGCAATTAGCCACATTAAGGGCGATTCCAAATCTATCCGTTATTCGACCCTCTGATGCCAACGAGGTTATTGAAGCATGGAAAATTGCCATTCAAAACCGGCATAACCCTACTGCTCTAATACTTTCGAGACAGTCTATTCCTGTAATTGATCGTTCTTTATATTCAAAAGCAGACGGATTAAGAAAAGGTGCATATATTCTTAAAGATTTCGGGGAGGGTAATCCAGAAATCATATTGATGGCATCCGGTACCGAGGTTAATCTGATCTTACTGTCGGGTGCACTGCTCCATCGTGAAGGAGTTCCTGTAAGAGTTGTATCTTTTCCAAGTTGGGATCTATTTGAGAAGCAGTCAGTAGATTACAGGGAATATATACTTCCAAAAGAAATCAAGATGCGGCTTGCTGTCGAAGCCGGTATCGAACAAGGTTGGCATAAGTGGGTGGGAGATGCGGGAAGAACAATCTGTATGCAGGGGTATGGAGCTTCAGCACCATATCAGGCACTTTTCGATAAATTTGGATTCACAGTCGAAAACGTAACTTCGGTCGCAAAAAAAATGCTAGGACGATAAAGGAAAAGTAATGCGCATAGCTATATCGAGTGATCATGCTGGTTTTTCGCTAAAGAGAAAAGTTATCGAAAAATTGCTGGCGCTTAATCAGGTTGTTATCGACCTTGGCACCGATAGCGAGCTACCCGTTGATTTTCCGGATTACGCTGAGAAAGCTGGGCGAACAATCCAAAAAAAAGATGCAGATAGAGCCATTATTATTTGCGGATCGGGTGTAGGTGCGTGTATTGCTGCGAATAAACTCAAAGGTGTTTACGCGGGTGTTTGCCATGATACTTATTCCGCGCACCAGGGGGTTGAGCATGACAATATGAATACCCTCTGCTTGGGATCCAGGATTATCGGCGAAGAGCCCGCGATGGAAATTGTAGAAGCTTTTATTAATGCAAAATTCTTTAATGACGAACGATTCATACGCCGAACCAATAAAATAAAACAACTAGATGAAATAGGGTAATTGAATGAATCCCCTCCAAAAATTAAATTCAATCGGGCAATCTGTATGGTATGACAACATTCAGCGTAAGTTGATCAGAACAGGTGAACTAGCCCTCATGGTGAAGCGGGGTGAAATCCGGGGAGTAACTTCTAATCCTTCGATATTCAACTCAGCAATCACTAAAACCAAAGAATATGATGCCACCCTACAAACCCTTGCATGGGCTGGCTGGAGCGCGGATGCAATATTTTGGCAATTAGCCATTGAAGATATTCAAGCCACCGCAACGATTTTTTCGGATGTCTACCGGAAAACTGATAAATTGGATGGTTATGTCAGTCTGGAGGTAAACCCTCTTTTTGCCCATGATACGGAAAAAACTGTTTTTGAGGCTAAAGCTCTTTGGAAAAGAATATCTCTCCCTAATTTAATGATAAAAATCCCGGCGACAAGGGAAGGGGTGGAAGCGATCCGCAAAGTTACTGCCGAAGGTATCAATGTAAACGCAACCCTCATTTTCTCGCTAGATAGGTATGCAGAGGTAATGAACGCATACATGGGAGGGTTGGAAGATCGTCTTGCAGCCGATGAAAAAATTAATGATATTTCATCTGTCGCATCATTTTTTGTTTCACGGGTGGACTCTAAAGTCGATGGTTTTCTTCAGCGGATGATTAATGCAAGCGAAATTGATGAGACTGAGGGTATCCGGCTTCAGGGAAAAGCTGCCATCGCAAACGCCAAATTGGCGTACCAATTATTCTCAGATGCTGTGCAATCAGCGCGATTTAAAGCGATCAAGGTAAAGGGAGGGAGACCGCAGCGACCTTTATGGGCTTCGACCAGTACGAAGAATCCAGCTTATCTAGATGTAATTTACGTAGAAGAATTGATCGGCAAGGAAACCGTGAACACCATGCCCCCAGCAACTATGGATGCATTCCGCGACCATGGCGAAGTAGATATCCGTATAAACATGGACGTTTCCGCAGCAGAGGATGCAATCCGGGAATTGTCAGACATTGGCATCGAGATGGACTTAGTAACAAGCCAATTGGAAACTGAAGGCGTCCAGGCTTTTGCAGATGCTTATAAAGAATTAATTGCCAATATACATGCTCGCTCCCAGGAGTACCAATTAGGAATCCGTTCTCTCGAGAAACTCTACCAGGCTTCGATGGGTCGAATGATCTCCAGGAATATCCTTGACAGCCTTTTTGAAGGTGATCCATCTCCCTGGACGAAGGATCCAGCTGGCCAGGAAGAATTTAAAAAACGGTTGGGGTGGTTGAGCTCTCCCCAAAAAAGCCGATCGAAGATTAAGGAGTATGACCAATTCCGTGAAGAAGTTTTGAAAGCAGGTTTTAATAAAGCCCTGGTACTAGGGATGGGAGGATCCTCCCTCGCGCCGGAGGTTTATAGTTTTATTTTTGATTCTTCCACGAATAAATCTGACAAATACCTAAAGATGGGCATCCTCGATTCCACAGATCCGTTATCAATCAGGAAAGCATCAAAAATGTACCCTGTGGAGGAAACACTTTATATTGTTTCCAGTAAGTCAGGAACGACAGCTGAGATCAATGCGAATTTCAAGTATTTCTGGAATCTGGTGGAAAACAAATTCGGAGAAAATGCCGGCTCGAGATTTATCGCAATCACCGACCCTGGTACTCCACTGGATAAACTTTCTGGTGATAAAAATTTCTTACATGTCTTTAATGCGGACGATCAAGTTGGTGGACGCTTCTCGGCATTAACCGCCTTTGGATTGATCCCGGCTGCATTGAATGGACTCAATACATCAAAACTCCTTGATCGGGCAGAAGAGATGAGGGGTATGTGTTTGCCTTCTAATCCTCAGGAAAAGAATCCTGGCCTTGCACTCGGAACGATGATTGGAACGGCAGCAAGTGCAGGTAGAGATAAACTTACCGTTTTAATCGACCCCGAGATTGCGAGTTTTGGCTCCTGGCTTGAACAATTGATTGCTGAAAGCACTGGAAAATTGGGAAAAGGTATTTTACCGGTTGTCATGGAGCCGGAAATGAATTCCGGAAAATATGGAAATGACAGATTATTTGTTTATCTTCGAATTAATGGGAGTCAAGATAATAGATTCAAAGAATTAATTGCGAATGGCCAGGTTGGGTTTGTGCTCAACTTGGAAGATAACTATGATCTCGGCGCTGAGATTTACCGCTGGGAAATAGCGACCACGATTGCATGTTCAATTCTCGAAATCAACCCATTTGACCAACCGGATGTCCAGGCTAGCAAATCGATCACCAAAAAAATGATCCAGGATTATAAGCGTTCAGGCGTGCTTGAACAGGACTCACCGAACTGGCAATCTTACGGGATTGATGTATACGGAGAGGGTTCTGCAATCCATGGAAAAAACCTCAGGGATATTCTCATTGATTTTCTATCGCAAGCAAAAAAAGGAAATTACATTTCGATAAATGCATATTTTCCCCGCACTGAAGCGATGATTACGAATCTTCAAACGCTCCGAAAAAAAATACTTGAGAGAACAGGTCTTACTACTACGCTGGGTTTCGGTCCAAGGTTTTTACACTCAACAGGACAACTCCATAAAGGCGGACCCAACACAGGAATTTTTATCATTCTGACCCATACGGTTAAGGAAGATCTCATAGTACCGGAGGAGTCAATATCATTTGGTGTTCTGGAAAAAGCACAGGCACTTGGTGATTACCGAGCGCTGAAAGATCGTGGAAGAAAAGTCTTGCATATCAATATATCCGAGGATCAGATTCAGGATCTTTTATAAAGGGATTCGATGGAAAATCGATTGGATGACTTTACCCAAAACAGAACGAGGATGAATTCCAGGATCAGTGAATTGCACCACCTAGGTATCAACCGTTTTTATAACCTTGATCAGTCAGCTTATGAAGATAATGCCCTCAACAGGAAAACCAAGGAACTTCTAGGCCTGGTAGCTTCCATGGTACTAAGGTGTAACGATTGCATCGATTACCATATCATCCAGTGTGTAGATACAGGTTGGACAGATCAAGAACTTATAGATGCGTTCAATGTAGCTTTAGTTGTTGGGGGGAGTATCGTAATTCCTCATCTACGCCATGCAGTAGAATCCCTTGATTTATATAGAGGTTCGGTCTCATAGATGGATCAAAAAAGCTTCAAATTAATCAGGGGGTGATATCGCTAAAGCAAGAGATCCAAACAAACCTGCCCGGGACCCCAAACCAGGGGGAACGATATACTCATCCATACGTGAAATGATCATTTCGGATCTAACGTAACCATTTATTGATTTTTGGACCAGATCTCTGATCAATGGGAAGAGAAATGACTGCTGCATCACTCCACCACCAAGGATTATCTTTTGGGGGCTAATTATCGTAATGATGGTATGGAGGGCTTGACTGATGTAGTATGCTTCGAGAGACCAAGCTGGATGATCGGAAGGAAGTTTTTCCGGACTTGTCATCCAACGGGCATCGATGGAAGGGCCTGTCGCCAATCCTTCAAAGCAATCCCCATGAAAAGGGCATATTCCTGGAAAAGGATCGGTTAAGAGGTTGTGTTTAAGAATCATGTGACCCATCTCCGGATGTATAAGTCCATGAATCGGTCTTCCGTTTATTAAGGCACCACCCCCAATCCCCGTTCCAATTGTGAAATAAACAAGGGAGCGAAGGTTTTTACCGGTTCCCCATAAATATTCCCCGTAAGCGGCCGCATTTACATCCGTATCTATTATGGATTCGATTTGCAGTTTTTCAAATAGAAATCCGGGGATATCAGTCTCCGACCAACCCGGTTTTGGTGTGGAGGTGATATAGCCGAATTTTGGAGAATTGAGATCAAGATCAAGTGGTCCGAAGCTCCCGATTCCGATCCTCTCAATTTTTATTCCAGCGCCAGTCGCTTCTTCTCTAAAAAAATTAACAACTTCCGGTAGAGTCTTTAAAGGTGATATGGTAGATATGCGTTTCTCGGAGATAAGATGTCCGTTCTCATCACCGATTCCACAAACGAACTTTGTACCACCTGCTTCGATTGCACCATAGTATTTCATTTAGGATATTTTACTTTGGAATAACAAGAATTGCAGAATAAAAAATTATTCAAGGAATCTTTTGTGTTAATTCAAAGTAAAAATGAATCTTCGAGGTTAGAGAATAATTGTTTTTCACGAGGGTTATTGAAAAGGGAAGACCAAGGTTATGGTATCTTTGAATATAGGGAATGTTCTAACCGTACATACCCCATTCAGGAGCTGTTCCGTCTTCCATCATTGAAAAATCCCATGGATCGAACCCCAGATCCATGTGCGTGGTCCGTTGTAAAATTTCTTCCGCCTTCAGGCGGGTTTGCTCCAGCATTTCCGGTCCATAAGGGCAGAAGGGTGTTGTCAGGATCATTTTCAGGACAGCACTTTCATCGGAAATTGTTACATTACGGATCAAACCCAGTTGAATAATGTCGTAACCCAATTCAGGATCACGCACTTCACGCAAACCATCACGTAATAGTCCGCTTAGATCCGGATGTGTTGCTTCTGAATCCCAGGCTAAACGATTGGAAGCTTCAGTATCGCTCATAATTCAGGTTCCTTTTCAAGGAGGGTTTGGATAACATAGGTGCAGCGGTTATCACCTGACAGGATACATTTTACTTTCTCGATGGGAATATCCAGAATACTTGAGATCAGTGTTTGATCGACAGAGCATACTTCAGGGTGAAAACGACCGATCTGATAATAAGGGCAGGTGACCTCATGAATGTGGATCTGCTGGCCGCGTTTTTCCCAATCCATTGTAAATCCCTCTTCCGTCAGTATAGATTGAACTAAGTGGAGCCGTTCCTCAGTATTCATGCCGCTCGCAATTGGGGCTACCTCATCCGCCATGTCTGCAGCCATGCGGGTGAAGAGTTGATTTACCTGACCTTCAGGGAATGTATCCTTTATTTGGTCAAGTAAACGATTTGTGAGACGCAGATATCGGCTCGGAAACCGTTCAAGACCTTTTTCAGTCAGGTAATAAACCAGACGAGGGCGGCCAACTCCATGACGAACTTCCTCCATGGTAAGTAAACCTTCTCCCTGCAAATTAGCGATATGATGCCTGACTGAAATTGTGTTAATTCCCACAGCTTCCGCCAATTCAATTATGGTTGAACGGGGATGGTTTCTAAGCGTCAGAAGAATCCGATCTTTTGTGCTTGGCATTATCTTTTGGTTTTACCTTTCTGTTTAAAGTATACCATTTTAATCCCTAATAAGTCAATAAATAAGATAAATATAATAATAATTGACATTGAGAAGAGACCATGATATAATCCCATCTTCAGTAATTAAGTCGAAAAATCAGTTTTCCACATAAATTCGGAGTTATATCAGAATGAATCAACTGGAAATTTCCAACCTGCATGTATCAATTGAAGAAAAGGAGATCTTGAAAGGTTTGGATCTCACGCTCCCCCAGGGAGAGGTTCATGCAATCATGGGTCCTAACGGTACTGGAAAATCAACCCTTGCGTACACATTGATGGGGCATCCGTCATACAAAGTCACAGACGGACAAATTAGATTCAAGGGAATGGATCTATTGGAGATGACACCTGATGAACGATCTCGATTCGGCCTTTTTCTTGCTTTTCAATATCCACTATCAATCCCGGGTGTTACCGTCGCTAATTTTTTACGAACCGCAGTAAACGCGAGGAGACGTGCTGAAAACTCGCAGGACAAAGGCGTTCCCATTCCGGAGTTCCGCAAACTCCTTAAAGAAAAAATGGATTTCCTGAAAATGGATCCTGTATTTGCCGGTCGTTATTTGAATGAAGGGTTTTCAGGAGGTGAAAAGAAACGGGCAGAAATCTTACAAATGGCAATCCTAAAACCGGAGATAGCCATCCTGGATGAGACTGATTCCGGGCTTGATATTGATGCTCTACGGATTGTGTCTGAGGGAGTAAATTCATTGCGTAACCCGGATCTTGGCGTATTGGTAATAACCCATTACCAACGGATTCTGAATTATATCCACCCGGACGTCGTGCATGTAATGATGGATGGGCGGATAGTGGAAACCGGTGGACCAGATCTGGCATTGCACCTTGAAGAGCATGGCTATGAATGGGTCCGTGAAAAAATGGAAAACGGGAAATAATCAAAATTTTCAAAAATAAAAATGACTGAAGCTGCGAATTCAGAATTTCTCGATCAACTTGGGGATTATAAATACGGTTTCAAAGACCCGGAGAATTATGTTTTTAAATCCCGTAAGGGATTGAATCAGGACACCGTAAAACAGATCTCAACGATGAAAGGTGAGCCTGAATGGATGCTTAATTACAGGCTGAAAGCACATGATCATTTTGAAAAACGGCCAATGCCCACATGGGGGGCAGATCTTTCTGGACTTAACCTGGATGAGATTTATTTTTACGTCAAACCAACAAACGATCAAAGTCAATCCTGGGATGATGTCCCTGAAACCATAAAAAAAACATTCGATAAATTAGGAATTCCAGAAGCAGAGCAGAAATTCCTGGCCGGTGTTGGGGCACAATACGAATCCGAAATGGTCTATCATAACCTTCTTGAACACCTTGAGAAGCAAGGTGTAATATTTCTCAGCATTGAAGAAGGCCTACGACAACACCCAGATTTATTTAGGGAATATTTTGGCACGGTCATACCGATTGAAGATAATAAATTCGCTGCATTAAACAGTGCAGTTTGGTCCGGCGGTTCATTTGTCTATATTCCCAAAAATGTAAAAGTAGATCTTCCACTGCAGGCGTACTTCAGATTGAATGTCGCGAACATTGGTCAATTTGAGAGGTCACTGATCATCGCAGACGAAGGATCCCAGGTGCATTATGTAGAAGGATGCACGGCTCCAAAATATACGACAAATTCATTCCACTCTGGGGTTATTGAGATCGTGGTGAAACGCGAAGCCAGGGTTCGCTATACGACGATTCAAAACTGGTCAACCAATGTGTACAACCTGGTAACGCAGCGCGCAAAGGTTTACCGGGATGGATCGATGGAATGGGTGGATTCAAATTTAGGATCCAAAGTCACGATGAAATATCCATCATGCTACCTGTTGGAACCAGGAGCTCATGGTGAAATACTATCAATGGCTTTTGCAGGTGCTGGACAGGTGCAGGACGCCGGCGGAAAGGTGATCCATTTCGCACCCAACACAAGCAGCAAGATCACCTCAAAATCCATCAGCAGGAATGGAGGCAGAGCATCATATCGCGGTTTATTGAAAGTGTATCCCGGGGCAGCTGGATCGAAATCAAACGTCGTATGCGATGCACTTCTCCTCGATGCAGCTTCTCGGTCTGACACTTATCCCACCATCGAGGTGGATGAAAATGATGTAACCATCGGTCATGAAGCGACCGTTTCAAGAGTGGGGGAAGAACAACTTTTTTACCTTATGAGCCGAGGTCTGAACCAGGAGGAAGCTATAACCATGGTGGTTTCAGGTTTTATTGAACCCTTGGTTAAGGAACTCCCGATGGAATACGCTGTTGAAATGAACCGGCTCATCCAATTACAAATGGCTGGATCAGTCGGATAAGTGGAATAATATTTCAGGATGAATAATCAACCTCGTATTGTGGTTCGCTCAAGAACAGGAAAAGACTCTGATGGAAAGGAATTTCGTTTCAGCAATGATTTAGTCCGTTCAAGCGAAAAATCCAAATTAATTAGTGATTACCGGTCACTTTCTTGGAATTCTTTCAAAGAATCACAGATACCGGATGGAAGTAATGAATCCTGGCGGCGGAGCAGCCTAAAAGAGTTTAATCCTGGCAAATACTCTTTTGTTCATTCGCCGGAAATGAAAGACCCTGGTCTCTACGCAGGAGATCAATTGCCTGATGGCGTAGCCGGAAAAATTATTTATGGTCAAGCATTTGCTCAAGTAACTCACTTAAAAAAGATAATTGACCAAGGGATAATTTTCAGCGATTTAATGAATGCAGAAAACCTATATCCTGAAATCGTTGAAAAAGCCCTGGGCAAAGTAATTGATCCTCGTGTGGATAAGTTTGCATCTGCCGCTGGCGCACTCGCGCAATTTGGATCCATTTTATATGTTCCACGGAAAATAAAAATGGAGCTACCTTTCATTGTGAAGCTGGAAGGATCGGGAAATGGCAATGCTTATTTTTCCCATAACCTCATTTATTTAGAACCATACAGTTCTGCCACCCTGGTATTTGAACACTCCTCTCTAAATGGTAATGCGGATGAATTATTTCATTCAGGTTTAATAGAGATCATATTGAATGAAGGTGCGAATCTTACCCTGGTTGAACTTCAATCCTGGGGAGCGGGTAGCTGGAATTTTGAACATGCGAAAGCCCAACTGTATAAAGACGCATCGATCGATTGGACCATAGGCTCGACAGGGAGTAAATTCTCTAAAGTGTTTTCCGATCTACAGCTTTCCGGACAGGGAAGCAGCGGCAAAATTAATGGTTTTTATTTTTCCGACCAAAAGCAGCATCTTGATCATGAGACTTCTCAGAACCACTTTGCGCCTAATACCACAAGCGACCTTTTATTTAAAGGCGTTTTGACCGGAAACAGCCGTACCGTGTGGAGGGGGATGATTTATGTGTCTCCTGAAGCTGTAAAAACCGATGGATACCAGGCGAATAGAAATTTGATCTTAAGCGAAGGCGCAAGGGCGGATTCTATCCCCGGGTTGGAGATCCTAACAGATGATGTGCGCTGCACACATGGGGCAACTGTGGGAATGATAGATAAAGACCAGATCTTTTATCTGGAAAGCAGGGGGATTCCAAAAGAACTAGCCGAAAAACTAATTGTGGAAGGTTACTTCGAACCGGTTATGGAACGAATTCCCTTAGTTTCAATTCGAGAGAGATTCAGCGAAGCGATTAACAAAAAAATGTCGGGTCTTGATACCAAACCCATTCATTGATTTGGAGATCGATCGAGACCATGCTAAAATAATTTGTTTTTAAGGAGTTTTAATTGGAGAAAACCATGTCTGATATCTCGTTTATGAACCCCCCAGGTCCGGAAACATCTTTTGAAGTCGGAGACTCAGTGGAAGTATTTTGCGACCATGAGAAAGGGAGTTTGAGGATACGTGGCTGGTTGAAGGGCATTGTTGTCCAGGTGGATTACAAGATGGTTGCTGTTCAATTCCGAACAAATGTTTATCTTACAGACGGATGGATGGTTCCCGATCATATTTTATGGTTTCCCCTCAATTCACATCACATTCGTTTTCCCCTCGCAAAGAATCATCATGGACCTCTACCAAAAGGGGTTTGATCGTTTTCAAATTCATCAGAGTATTATTGAATGATAAAAATTGATCCGCAGGGTATTCGCAAGGATTTCCCAATTTTACATAAATTAATCAGACCGGGTATTCCATTGGTTTACCTGGATTCAACAGCTACCACCCAAAAACCGGAATCTGTGCTTAAAAGCATGGATGATTATTACCGAAATACAAATGCAAATATTCACCGGGGAATTTATTCAATCGCTGAAGAGGCAACTGCCCAATATGAGGGAGCTAGAAATTCTGTTGCCAAATTCATCGGGGCGAAAAAAAGCAGGGAGATTATATTTACCAGAAATGCGACCGAATCGATCAATTTGGTAGCTTTTACCTGGGGAAAAACTAATCTGCAAAAAGGGGATTTAATTATTCTGACAGAGATGGAGCATCACGCAAACCTCGTACCATGGCAGATGCTGGCTGCCGAAAAAGATTTGCGATTGGAATTTATCCCAGTGAGTGATAAAGGTTTTCTCGATTTAAACGAATATCGCCGGCTTCTTGGTTTAGGGCCTAAATTGGTCGGATTTTCTCATATGTCAAATGTGCTTGGTACGATCACGCCTGCCGACGAAATAACAGAGGCTGCTCACTCCGCTGGCGCTTTAGTATTAATCGATGGTGCCCAATCAGTACCTCATTTTCCGGTCAATGTTACTGAGATTGATGCCGACTTCATGGCTTTTTCTGCTCACAAGATGTGCGGCCCGACTGGAATTGGTGTTCTTTATGGCAAGGAGAATCTTTTGGATGAAATGCCGCCATTTCAGGGGGGGGGCGACATGATCAAAAAAGTGCACCTGCGTTCATTTATAGCAAATGATTTACCATACAAGTTTGAAGCTGGTACACCAGCGATCGCAGAGGCCATCGGATTAGGTGCTGCAGTTGATTATCTGATTGGATTAGGGATGGATTCCATCCGAAACCATGAAACGGAAATCATCACTTATGCACTATCAAGACTTGGTGAAGTAAAAGGCTTGAAGGTATACGGGCCGGGTCCTGAAAATAAAGGAGCAGTGGCAGCCTTCAGCATGGAAGGAGTGCATCCACATGATATTGCCCAGATCCTTGATACCATCGGAGTCGCAGTCCGGGCTGGTCATCATTGCGCCATGCCGCTCCATGAAAGGTTCAATTTGGATGCAACCACACGGGCAAGCTTCTATTTCTATAATACGCTCTCAGAAGTAGATAAGTTGATCGAAGGTTTGAATAAAGTAAAACAAGTCTTTCGAGTATAAAATATTATG
>Ga0209254_10004039_pt1 | contig 13422 bp, 12 predicted proteins | sample FrelakmetDIP11DI_FD_187148 | JGI IMG/M metagenome (GOLD analysis project Ga0209254, IMG submission 187148) | Freshwater lake sediment microbial communities from the University of Notre Dame, USA, for methane emissions studies - DIP11 DI (SPAdes)... | ecosystem: Environmental > Aquatic >...
CCGATTCCCGAGCTTTGCGGCTCGACGAGGCCGAGCGCCGCCTGAACGGCAACGGCCGCGTCCACGGCGCTGCCGCCCGCGCGCAGGATCTCGAGTCCCGCCTCGACGGCGTAGGGGTTGGCGGCGGCAACGCCTGCCGCATGCGCGATGGCAGGCGCGGGTACCGGGGCCCGGGCCGGCGGCTCGGGCGCCGTCGCTGGATTGCGGCAGGCGCTCGCCGCCAGCAGCAGGATGAGCAGGGCGGTGGCCCTTACGGTCGTCATCATCGTTGGCACCCGCAGCAACGTCAGCGGCCGGCAAGCTTAGCGCATTCGCCGAGGTGGCCGGCGCGGCTGATATAAAGCCCGGCATGCTGCCTTACTCCGAAGCCTGCGAGCGCAACAGGGGACCGATCCTCGAGGTGCTGCGCGAGGTGTTTGCCGATCGCAAACGCGTGATCGAGATCGGCGCCGGCACGGGTCAGCATGCGGTGCATTTCGCGAGGAACCTGCCGCACCTGACCTGGCAGCCGACCGACCGTGCCGGGTACCTCGCCGCGCTCGCGGCGCGTATCGCCGCGGAAGGCCCATCCAATCTCGCGACGCCGCTCGAGGTCGACGTGCTGCTCGACCCCTGGCCGGCGGTGACGGCCGACGCGGTGTTCAGCGCCAACACGCTGCATATCATGTCGTGGCCGGCGGTCGAGGCGTTGTTCGTGGGCCTGCCGCGCATCCTCGAACCCGGTGGCATCGTGGCGATCTACGGGCCGTTCAAATACGGCGGCCAGTGCACGACCGCGAGCAATGCGGCGTTCGACGCGATGCTGCGCGAGCGGGATCCCGAGAGCGGGCTGCGCGACGTCGAGGCTGTGAATGCGCTTGCCGCCGCAGCCGGGCTCGAGCTGCAGGCCGACCGCGCCCTGCCTGCCAACAACCAGCTGCTGGTCTGGCGCGGCTAGAGCGGCGCGTCCTCGCTCCAGATTCGCCGCCAGAGCCTGGGGAGTGCCGTCGCGGGCGGGCGCTCGCTCGGCACCTGCCGCGCCGGAGCGCTCGCGACCCGCCCGTTCTCGCGCTCGGCCACCACGAACGAGAACACGAACCACGGCGTCTGGCCCATGCGCAGGTCGGTCATCACCACGGGTACGCCGCCCGGGACGGGCAGCGCCGCGGCCGCTTCGGCGGTATCCACCAGTCCGAGCAGCTGGTCCATTGTGCTGGCCGAGCCCGCCGCGACGCGCGTGCCGGCAGGCGCCTCACTCACCCGGTAGAAGCCCTTCGAGAACCACGCGAGACGCTGCACGCTCCAGTCGCTCCGCAGGGACTCGAGCAACGCCGTGTTGCTCACGTGACGCCTGAGGCGCACGTGGGGACGACCGTCGACCAGCGAGTAGTAGCCTTCGTGGTAGCCCCCGTCGTCCATCACCACGACGCGCCACAACAGGCTGTTGAACGGAGTAGGCGTCACGAGCGCCCGTGCGTGCGCGAGCGGCGTGGTGGCGAGCGTGCGGTGCACGACGCCCTCGACGTGGGACTGGGCCGCCACCGTCCAGCCGAGGTAGAGCGTGCTCACCGCGAGGCCGGCCGCGTTCCAGCGCAGCGCGCGGTCCGGGTCGCGGGACCGCAGCCACAGTGCCGCGACTACGCCGACGATCAACGGGACGGTGTACAGAGGGTCGATGATGAACACGCTGCCGACGCCCACCGGGTAGTCCGAGAACGGCAGCAGCAGCTGAGTGCCGTAGACCGTGAACGCGTCGAGCAGCGGGTGGGTGACGAGCGCGAGCCAGGTAAGCAGCCACCAGTCGCGGAAGCCGGCCCCGGCCCGCCGGTTCAGCGTGGCGAGGATCCACGCCAGCAGCGGGGAGGCCGCCGTCAGCCAGAACAGCGCGTGGCTTTCGGCGCGGTGGAAAGTGAAGTCCTTGACCGGATCGCCGTAGGGGAACAGGACGTCGAGGTCGGGCAGGGTGGCGACGGCCGCCCCCCAAAAGGCAGCCCGGGCGCCGACCTTGCGGCCGAGCACCGCGGTGCCGACGGCGGCGCCAAGGGCGATCTGGGTCAGGGAGTCCATCGAATGCGTCCGTTCGGGGCGGGACAGGGATCAGAGTCAACCACGATCGCCGCTTTTCCGCCGTTCTGTAAAGATGCAAGTGCAATGTTGCAGGAAAATGCGAACTCTTCTGACCGCCCGGTCGCCCGTTTGTTCGACGGATCGCTGGATTTGATCGGCGACGTCCACGGCGAGGCCGAGGCGCTCCGAGCCCTCCTCGGACACCTCGGCTACGCCGCCGGGGGCCGCCACCCCGAGGGACGCCGCGCGGTGTTCGTGGGCGATCTGTGCGACCGCGGCCCGGACAGCCCGGCGGTGCTCGACCTCGTGCTGGGCTGGGTGCAGGGCGGCCAGGCGCAGTGCGTGCTTGGCAACCACGAGCTGAACATGCTGCTCGGCGAGCCCAAGCACGGCAACGGCTGGTTCTTCGACCGCAACCACGAGCTCGCGAACGGCGAGTTCCTGCACTCGAGGGCGGCGACGGCCGGGCGTCGCGACGCGTGGACCGCGTTCCTCGGCGGATTGCCGCTGGCGCTGGTGCGCGACGACCTGCGCGTCGTGCACGCCTGCTGGGACCCGCCCGCGCTCGCGACGCTGCAGGGGCTGCTCGCGGGCGGAGCCGCCTATTGCGAGGTACACGCCGACCTCGATGCGCGCGCCCACGTCCTGCTGCGCGGCAGTGGCATCGCCGCGCGCGCGGCCCGGGAAGTGCAGGCCTACCGCCATGCGTTCAAGTGCCGCGACGTCGACCTGCCCATGCTGCCGGCCTGTGCAGAGGAGGCGACCATCCTGCAGAACGCCAACCCGCTCAAGGTCGTCACCTCGGGTCTCGAAGGGCCGTCGGAGCGCCCGATCTGGGCGGGTGGCCGCTGGCGCATGACCAGCCGCGCGCGCTGGTGGAACGGCTATCGCGACGCACCGGCCGTGGTGATGGGCCACTACTGGCGGCGCGACGAGCGCGCCGTGCCGGCCGAGGTCACGGGCGACTGGGACTATCCGCTGGGCGACTACGGTGCCTATGACTGGATGGGCCCGCGGCGCAACGTGTTCTGCGTGGACTATTCCGTGGGCGGCCGTTACGCCGAGCGGGCCCGTGGCGGCGGCCCACCGTACCAGACCCGCCTCGCCGCGCTGCGCTGGCCCGATCGGGAACTGGTGTTCGACGATGGCGAGCGCGTCGTCGTACGGGCAATCGGCCGCGACGACCCGAGACACGCGATCCCGCGCGCCTTGGCCGAGGACGGAATCGGACCCCGGGGGTGAGGTGTCCGGGGAACGGCTTGCGCGGGGCCTCAGTCCCCGAGATTCAAGGCGCGCTGTACTTCGCTCCAGGGCACCAGCTTGAAGTTCTGCGGTGCCCGCGGCGCCGTGTTGGTGCCGTCCTGCACAACGAGCAGGCCCTGCTCGTAGGGCGGAGGCAGGGCCTCGCTCGTCACCTCGAGTCCGTCCGTGCTCGAGGCGCCATCGACAGGTCCGTCGCCGATCCTGAAGCGGCCGACAAAATCGTTCGGGGGCGCCCGCTGGTAGAGCGCATACGCATCGTCGCCCTGGCTCGAGACGACCAGATAGCCGTGACCCTCGGGCCGCCGGTAAAGCGCAATGCCCTCGACGTCTGCGACCAGTCGCCCGGTCCCGACCCGATCCACGAGGACGAGGTCCGCCGGCGCATCGGCAGCCGCCGACAGCCGGTAAAACCCCACCGCTTCCTCGCCCACGTAGAGCCAGCCCAGCGGATCGTCGGCAGCGCAACCTTCGGGCTGCCCGGCAACGCGGAATTCGCGCACCATGCGCGTTGATACCCGCTCGCTGGAGGGGTTGGCCCGCAGTTCGTGCTGCTGGTAGCGACCGTCCTTGTCGTTCACGAAGACGTAGAACTGCCCGCTGATCCGGCTGCGATACATGCACAGGCCGTAGATCTGGTTCAGGCCGGTCGCGATCACTCCGTCGGCTACGTCGGCGAGATCCGGCTGCTCGGGCGTGAATGCGAAGAGTGCGATCGCGTTTCGGTCCCGATCGCTCGCCGCCACGATCACGACCTCCCGTCCGCCGAGCTCGAAACCATCGCGAAGGTCGACATTGTTCATGCGACCGATCGGCAGGAACTGGCGCAGGGTACCGTCGAGGCGATAGACGTTCAGGCCACGCTTCTTGTCGGTGCCGAGGATCAGCGACGCGGCGGGATCGTCCCGGTTGAACCAGATCGCCGGGTCGTCCGCAGCGTCACCGCGGCCGGGTACCGGCTCCGTTTCCGCGCTGGCGGGCACGATAGAGGCCGACCCGCGCACCGATCGCGCTGTGCATGCCGATAACGTCAGGCCCGTGGCCAGCAGCAGCAGCCCAAGCACTGTGGGGGAGTGGCGGAGGGCGGTCGCGCGGAGCTTCATGAGGCGTGTCAGACCCAGCGTAAACCAGCAGGAAGCAGTAAAAAGTCTTTACGATTGTATGGCAGACGAGCACGGTTGCTGTCGCACGGCTCACGGCGCCGGGGTCGCGATCTGCATCTAGACCTGCGAGCGATGCGACTTGTCACGTTAGGAATAGCGCATTATCAGGCCACGACATGCCGGCTCCTTCGAAACGCAAGCAGAGTTCCGTTCCCACGACCCGGATGGGTCGGGCGCTGCGTTTCGGGCTCCTGAGCGGCGAGCTCGCCCTTTCCACCGCGATCGGTACGGCGCGGCAGTGGTCGAGTGGCAAGCCGCTGGACCTGGCCGCTGCTGTCCTGACCTCCAGCAACGCCGAGTTGCTGGCACGCCGGCTTGCCTCGCTGCGCGGCCCGGCGATGAAAGTGGGGCAGCTGCTGTCACTGTCGGGCGACGAGATGGTGCCGGAGGAATTCCGCGGCGCACTCGCCATGCTGCGCTCGCAGGGCTATTCCATGCCGGATACCCAGCTGCGCCGGGTGCTCGGCCGAGAGTACGGCAAGGGCTGGCAGCAGAAGTTCGCGCATTTCGAGTTCGAGCCGGTGGCGGCGGCCTCGATCGGCCAGCTCCACCGTGCGCGCAAGCACGGCGGCCGCGAGCTGGCGCTCAAGATCCAGTACCCCGGCGTCGCGCGCAGCGTGGACAGCGACGTCGACAACCTCGCCAGCCTGCTGCGGCGCCTCGACTTCATCCCGATCCAGCTCGACGTCGGGGCGCTCACCGCCGAGGCGAAGCGCCAGCTCAAGCTCGAGACCGACTACGAGGGCGAGGCGCGCAACCTCGAGCGCTACCGGCGGCTCGTGGCCGACATGCCCGACGTGGTCGTGCCGCGCGTGGACCGCACCCTCACCACGCGCCACGTGCTCGCGATGGACTGGATCGACGGCGAGCCACTCGAGGCGCTCGCCAGCGAGGCCGTCCCGCAGGCGCGCCGCAACGCGGCCGGGCGCACGTTGTACGAGCTGATGTTCCGCGAGCTGTTCGAGTTCCGCTTCATGCAGACCGACCCGAACATCGCGAACTATCTTTACCTGCCGGCTACGCACCAGGTCGCGCTGCTCGACCTCGGTTCGGTCGGCGAGTACCCCAGGGCGCTCGTCGAGGGCTACCGCAAGGCCTGCCGCGCAGTCCTCGCGGACGACGACGCGGCTTTGCGCGAGGCGGTGTTCGAGATCGGCTACGCGCATCCGGACGACCCCGAGGCGATGACGCGCAACTCCCTCGACATCGTGCGCCTGGCCTGCGAACCGCTCGCGCACCGCGGGCCCTACGATTTCGCCGGTTCCGGGCTCATGGTGCGGGCCCGCGACCTCGGCCTCGCCGTGGCCTTCGGCAAGGGCCTGCGCTCGCCGCCGCCCGAGACGATCTTCCTGCACCGCAAGCTCATCGGCACGTTCCTCATCGGCGCGAAGCTGCACGCACGGGTGAACGTGCACGCGGCAATCGAGAAGTACCTCTAGGCCGGCGCCTGCAGCCCACGCCCGCGCAGCCGGGCGAGGATCTCGAGCAGCACCAGGGCCGTAACCGCGCCGGCCGTCGCGAGCGCCATGTCCTTCTGCGCGTCCCATTCGTCGCCCTGGGTGCCGAGGTAGGCGACGCCGAGGTCACCGCCGAACAGGACGGCCGCGATCCACTCGATCATTTCGTAGATGACCGAGTGCGACATCACGAAGAACAGCGGCATCAGCCAGCGCCAGAGGCCCCGTGGCGACATCCGGGCTTCGACCAGCTCCCGGACCGCCGGCATCAGCAGCAGCCCGTAGGCAAAATGAACGAACCGGTCGTAGTGGTTGCGACCGGCGGCAGCCGCCTCGGCGCCCGTGATGGCGGCGAGCCAGTCCCGCCACGGCACCTCGCTGTAGGTGTAGTGCGCGCCGACCTCGTGCAGCACGAAGAACACGAACAGGCAGGTGTAGGCGAAGTTCGAGAAGCGCAGCCGGCGATACGTCAGCACGAGGCCTGGCAGGGCGATGAGCACGAGCAGGTTCTCGAGCAGCCAGTCCTGCCGGTACCGGGGTGCGACGCCCAACGCCGCGAAGATCGCGATGAACGCGACGAGCAGGACGAGCGGGTAACGATCGGGCGGCCGCATGACCGCAGGCTACACGACCGCCCCTTTCGCCCGGAAGGCGAGTGCGGCCGCATGCCGCCGCCACGGTGGTACGGGTTAAGCTGTCGCCCATGCCCCGAACCCTCGACCGTCGCAGCTTCGTCAAGCTCTCTGCCGCCGCCGCGGCCGGCCTCGCCGCCGGACCCGGCAGCGCCGCGGAGACCGCAGCGCCCGCCGTGCGCACCGGGCGTACGAATCCCGTCGTCGTGTCCTCGGCGAACGGCCACAAGTTCACCAATGGCGGGGCGAACACCTGCGTCGAGACCGCGTTCGCCGCGATGACCGCGGGCACGGACGTCCTGGAGGCACTGATCGCGGGCGTCAACATCGTGGAGCTCGATCCGCTCGACGACAGCGTCGGCTACGGCGGGCTGCCGAACGCCGACGGCGTCGTGCAGCTCGACGCCTGCTGCATGCACGGGCCCCTGAAGCGCGCGGGCGGCGTGGCCTGTATCGAGGGCGTGCGCACGCCCTCGAAGGTGGCGTTCGAGGTCATGCAACGCACGGACCACCACCTGCTGGTCGGCCGGGACGCGCAGACCTTCGCGCGACAGATGGGCTTCGCCATCGAGGCGGACCTCAACACCGACAACTCGCGCGCCAAGTGGCTGGAGTGGAAGCGGCGGGTGGATCCCGAGCACTTCCTCGATCCGGCGAAGCGGGCGCAGGCGAGCCTCGAGGCCGGGCTCTCGATGGTGCGCGATGGGCTCGTGGATGCCGAGCACCTTTACGGCACCATCAACTGCAACGGCGTGAATGCGAAGGGCGAGGTGTGCGGCGTCACGACCACCAGCGGGCTCGCGTGGAAGATCCCGGGGCGGGTGGGTGATTCCCCGATCCTGGGTGCGGGACTGTACGTGGATGGCGCGGCCGGTGCGGCCGGTTCCACGGGCCGCGGCGAAGCCAACCTCTACAATCTCTCGTCGTTCCTGATCGTCGAGCGCATGGCCGCGGGCCGAAGTCCGCTCGATGCCGGCATGGAAGCGCTGCGGCGTATCCGCGACAACACGGTCGAGCCGCGGCTGCTCGACGAGAAAGGCCGCCCGAAGTTCAACGTCAGCTTCTACATCGTGAGCGCGCGCGGTGAGTACGCCGGCGTGTCGCTTAAGCCGAACAGGTTCGCCGTGTGCACCGAGAACGGCGCCGCCGTGCTCGACACCACGCCGCTGTTCAGCTGACGGCCGTCACAGCGGCTCGAACCGCGCCTGGAAGAACCGCAGGTATTTCGGCTCGTACACCATCCGCAGGCCGCGTGCCGCGGACCGGGCGTCGTACACGGCCTTGACCGACTCGGCCACCACGTCCATGTGGGCCTGCGTGTACACGCGACGCGGGATGGTGAGCCGCGTCAGCTCGAGTTTCGGGTAGTGATGCTCGCCGGTCCGCGCATCGCGCCCGGCGCTCACGACGCCGCGCTCCATCGAGCGGATGCCGGAGTCGAGGTACAGCTCGGCGGCAAGGGTCTGCGCCGGGAATTGATCCTGGCTGAGCTGCGGATAGAACGCCCGCGCGTCGAGGAAGATGGCGTGGCCGCCCACGGGCAGCACCATCGGGATCTGCCAGTCGGTCAGCAGCTCGGCGAGGTAGCGCACCTGCCCGATGCGCGATCGCACGTGGTCGTCCTGCATGGACTCGACGATGCCGATCGCCATCGCTTCCATGTCGCGGCCGGCGAGCCCGCCGTAGGTGTGCAGGCCCTCGTACACCACGACGAGGTTGCGCAACTCCTCGAACAGCGCACCGTCGTTGACCGCAAGCCAGCCACCGATGTTGACGAGGCTGTCCTTCTTCGCGCTCGACCAGGCGCCGTCGGTGTAGCTGCAGAACTCCAATGCAATCTCGGCGATCGACTTGCCCGCGAAGCCGGGCTCGCGTTCCTGGATGAAGAATGCGTTCTCCACGAGCCGCGTCGCGTCGAGGAACAGCCGGATGCCGTGCCGGTCGCAGATCTCCCGCAGCGCCTTCACGTTCGCCATGCTGACCGGCTGGCCGCCGGCCATGTTCACCGTGGTGGCGAGGCTGACGTAGGCGATGTTGGCGGCACCCTGCTCGTCGATCAGCCGCTCGAGCTTGCCCAGGTGCACGTCGCCCTTGAAGGGATGCAGGCTCGACGGGTCGTGCGCCTCGTCAACGATCACGTCCACGAAGATGCCGCCCGCCAGTTCCTGGTGCAGGCGCGTGGTCGTGAAGTACATGTTGCCCGGCACGTACTGGCCCTTGCGGATGGCCGCCTGGCTGATCAGGTGCTCGGCGCCGCGGCCCTGGTGCGTGGGCACGATGTACTGGTAGCCGTAGTATTTCTGGAGCGCCTCCTCGAGTCGGTAGAAGTTGCGGCTGCCGGCGTACGCCTCGTCGCCCAACATCATGCCGGCCCACTGGCGGTCGCTCATCGCGCTGGTGCCGCTGTCCGTGAGCAGGTCGATGTAGACGTCGTCGGAGCGCAGCAGGAAGGTGTTGAAGCCGGCCTCCACGAGCCCCCGCTCGCGGTCCTCGCGTCGCGTCATGCGCAGCGGCTCGACCATCTTGATCTTCCACGGCTCGGCCCAGGAACGACGCCCGGACTGCTGGCCCATGGTCTGGTGGATCTTCTCGCTCATGCTGCGGGCTCCTTCTCGCGCTCGCGTCTGAGGGCGAGGGCGGGGGTGAGGGTGCCGGCAGCCTAGGCAGCGGTGCAGGGCCGTGACATTCGTATTTTCTGCAGGAAGCGGCGCGGATCGAGCTGCTTTACAGCAGAGGTCAGTCCCCGCTCTTGGCACGCGCCAGGGTCACGACATTGCCGTTGGTCGCGTGCTCGGCCGCCGGTTCTCCGAGTCGCTCGAGCCGGCCGTCCACCGTCGCGCCGCACTCCATCCGCAGCTGACGGTAGCTGATGTTGCCGGTGACGCGCGAGCCGGGTTGCAGCTCCAGGAAATGCTCGACCTCGACGTCGCCCGTGATCGTGCCGTTGATCACGGCGTCGTAGACCTTTACCGACCCCTGGATGCTGCCTTTCTCGCTCAGCACGAGCAGGCCGCGGGCATCCGGCCGGCTGCGGACCTCGCCCTGAACGTGGCCGTCGATGCGCAGGCCGTCCGTGATGAACACGTTGCCGACGATCTCCACGCCACTGTCGATCAGGCTCGAGAGCTTGGTGATCTCGATCGACTGGTCCGATTTCCTTCGAAATTTCATGTTCATGTCTCCCTCGTCAATTCGACCTTGCGGCCTTCCGTGGACGACCGCTCTGCGTGTGAAAGAACTCGACCTGGCTGTCGAGGTCGGCGACCTGCTGGTTCAGTTCCCCGACCTGCCGGCCGAGCGCCTCCCGGGTGGCGCGCTCGAGGTCGAGTTCGGCCTGCAGGCGGGCGACCTCCGTGCGGAGTGCCGAGTTCTCCTGTTGCAGTTGCGCCCGCTGCGCGGAGGTCGTCGCGCCGTCCGACAGCAGGCGCACGCCCGCGGTGATGGCCAGCGCGACCAGCACGGCCACCAGCACCGACCGCAACAGGGTGCGCGCCCGCAGGTCGGACGCGAGTTCGACGCGTGCCGAGGCGAGCCGCCGCGTGGAGACCGGCCCGATCACCTCGGGTGCGATTCCGTCGCGCGCGCGAGCACGTGCCCGAGGTACTGCCGGGGCTCGACGCGGCTGCCGTCGCGAATCACCTCGAAATGCAGGTGCGGGCCGGTGGAGCGGCCGGTGGAGCCGACCAGCGCGATCTTCTGTTGCGGCATGACGACCTCGCCCGGGCGTACCAGCAACTTCGAGGCGTGGCCGTACAGCGTCGCGAGGCCGTCGCCGTGGTCGATGACTACGGTCTGGCCGTAGGCGCCCTTGTAACCGGCCGAGAGCACCCGTCCGCCGCCGCTCGCGAGGATCGGCGTGCCGTGGCGGGCCGGGATGTCGAGCCCCGTGTGGCGAGCGAGGCGCCCGGTGAACGGGTCGCGGCGCGTGCCGTAGTGCGAGCTCACGGGGACGCGGCCGCCGGTGACCGGCATGCGGTTGGGGTACGCCATGATCTCGAGTTCCTGCTCGGCTGCGACCGCGGACAGGTCGGCAATGGTGCTCTCGAGCCGCGTGACATCGAACTCGAGCCGGGAGAGGTCCTCGACCGGCATCAGGGGTCCACCGCGCGATTCGAGCCTGTCCGCGCCGGACAGGCGTGCGGCGACGGGCGCGGCGCCCAGACGCCGGGCAAGCGCGGCGGCCTCGCCCTCGAGCTGGACGAGCCGTCCGGCGAGCGACCCGACGCGATTGACCAGTGCGCGGACGTCCGGCCGGTCGAGGTCGGCGGGGGCTGCGACCGGAGGCGTTGCGTTCCGGGCCAGTTGGTAGCCGAGGCCAATGCAGCCCGCCATCAGCAGCACGATCCCGAGTCCCGCGGCGGTCAGCAGCGGCAGCACGCGCAGCGTGCGCAGGCGGGAGCCTGTCAGGTGTCCGGCCGAGACGATGACGAATGCCACGGGCCCCCCCTTCCTCTGGATTTCGGTCCAGTAAGGAAACTACGGGATGGCGCTGCGCCGAGACAGCCCCTTGCGGCACGGAGGCTGCGAACTGTGATCGACGCCACACTGGCGCCGACGGCCGGGGCTCAGGGGATCCGGGTGGCAACCTCGCGCCACAGCGACTCGTACACGCGGCCGGCCGCGCTGCGCGGCGCGTAGGCGGGCAGGGGCGCGCGGCGGACCGACATGCGCTCGATTTCGCTCCAGTAAGGCACCTCGGTCGCGAGCAGAACTGGAAAGCGTGCGCGTGCCTCTGCGACGATCTCGGCGTGGAGCGACTTGCGGCGGTCCACCATCGAGAAGAACGGCAGCACTCGCAGGTCCGTCCAGCCCTCCTGTGCGACGAAGGCGAGCAGCTGCTCGAGCATGCGCAGCGACAACGGGGCGGGCAGCATGGGCACGACCACCACGTCCGCTGCCCGCAGTACGTTCTCCGAAAGCAGCGAGATGCCCGGCGGGCAGTCCATCACCAGAATCTCGCAGGTCCTCTGGAGCGGGCGGATCATCTTGAGCAATCGCTGGGTGCGATGCCGGCGCTCGCCGAGGTGCAGGTCGAAATTGCGGTAGGAGAGGTCCGCCGGCACGAGGTAAAGGTCGGGGTAAGCCGTCGGTGCCAGGAAGTCCGTGAGCTCCGACTTGCCACTCACGAGGCGCTTGGCCCGGATCTCCTCGGGCGGCTCCCCCTGCAGGCAGTAGGTGGCCGCGCCCTGCGGATCGAGGTCCCAGACGACCGTGGGGCGTCCCGACGCTGCTGCGAGGTAGGCGAGGTTGACCGCCGTCGTGGTTTTGCCGACGCCGCCCTTGATGTTGCTTACCGCGACAATTTCCACTGTGGGATCATAGCCGACGCGCCCCTGTAATCTGCCGTGGACATCATGTCGGTCAGGGGGGGCAGTGACCCGGCAGGAGGGCGGGGCGATGAAACAGGACAATCGGTCGCGACGGAAGGCGCTCCTGCGCGAGGCCTGGGTCGATCGCGACCTGAGCTGGCTCGAGTTCAACCGCCGCGTGCTGAGCCAGGCGCTCGACGATCGCACGCCGCTGCTCGAGCGGCTCAAGTTCCTCGCGATCTTCACCTCGAACCTCGACGAGTTCTACATGAAGCGCGTCGGGGCGATGCGCACGCGCGCCTACGCGAGCCGCAACCCGGTCAGCATCGACCAGTTCCACGCGCACATGGAGCGCTTGCGGGCGGCACTGTTCCCGATGCTGGTGCAGCAGGCGGCCTGCTTCGAGGGCCTGCGGCCGTTGCTGGCGGAGCAGGGCGTGCGCCTCGCGGTCTGGGCCGAGCTCGGCGAGGCGCAGCGTCGCGAGGCCGCCGAGTACTTCGACCAGCACGTCTCACCCGCGCTCACGCCGCTCAGCCTCGACCCGTCGCACCCGTTCCCGTTCATGTCGAACCTGTCCACGTCGTGGGGCTTCGTGCTGCGCGATCCGGGGACGCTCGAGACCGTGAACGTCCGCGTCAAGGTGCCCACGACGCTGCCGCAATGGATCCCGCTGCGCACCGGCGTGACGAACGGCGAGCGCTGCTATGTCGGCCTGCAGGACCTGCTGCGCCAGAACGCGCACAAGCTCTTCCCGGGCGTGGCGATCGAGCACGCGACGCTCTTCCGCGTGTCGCGCAACGCCGACATCGCGATCGAGGAGGACACCGACAACAGCATCCGCGAGATGGTCGAGGAGCAGGTGCGCCAGCGGCGCTTCCAGCCGGTGGTGCGCCTGGAGTTCGGCGATTCGCCGCGCTCCGAGATCCGCGACGGGCTGATGGGCCGCTTCGAGCTTCGAGACAGCGACGTGTACGAGCTCGCCGGGCTCCTCGACTACACGGCGCTGTTCGAGCTCGCCTCGCTTCCGGTTCCGGAGCTGCGCGATTCGCCGTGGGCGCCGATGGTGCCGCTCGGCCTCGACGAGGAAGCCGACCTGTTCGCGGTGATCCGCGCCGGCGACGTGCTCGTCCACCATCCGTACGAGAGCTTCGACGCGACCGTGGAGCGCTTCATCCGCGACGCCGCGAACGACCCGAGCACGACCACCATCAAGATGACCGTGTACCGCCTGGGCGACGACACGCCGTTCGTCCGCTCGCTGATCACGGCGGCCGAGAACGCCAAGCAGGTGGCCTGCCTCGTAGAGCTCAAGGCGCGCTTCGACGAGGAGCGCAACCTGCACTGGGCCAACGAACTGCAGAAGGCCGGCGACCACGTCATCTACGGCATGCGCGGACTCAAGACGCACACCAAGCTCGCGCTGGTGGTGCGCCGCGAGGGCGACGGCCTGCGCACCTACGCGCATATCGGCACCGGCAACTACCACGTCAAGACCGCGCGCATGTACACGGACTACGGCCTGTTCACCTGCGACCCGGTCATCACGCGCGACGTC
>Ga0209254_10004040_pt1 | contig 13421 bp, 10 predicted proteins | sample FrelakmetDIP11DI_FD_187148 | JGI IMG/M metagenome (GOLD analysis project Ga0209254, IMG submission 187148) | Freshwater lake sediment microbial communities from the University of Notre Dame, USA, for methane emissions studies - DIP11 DI (SPAdes)... | ecosystem: Environmental > Aquatic >...
CTACAACGTGGTCGTCCTGTCGGGCGAGTTGAACACCACCCTGTTCGGCCTGCCATGGCAGGTCTGGGGCGACTGGGCACGCAACCTCGCCTCGGACGTCCGGTACGACACGGCCTGGTCGATCGGGACCTTCCTCGGCAAGGCGTCGGGGCCCGGCACCTGGGAAGCCGGGCTGATGTACCAGGTCATGGGCAAGGACGCGATGTTCGCCCAGCTGATCGACTCGGACTTCGCCGCTGGCAACACCGACGGCGACGGCTGGGCGTTGCGTGCCGGCTACGCACCGACGAGGAACATCGGGCTGTACGCCACCTACATGCTCAACGGCCTCTATCAGGACGTGGCACCGGTCAGCGGCCCGGGCTACGAGATCGGCAGGAATCTCGACTACGATCGGCTGCAGCTCGACGTCGTCTACCGGTTCCAGTAGCCGGTCACGAGGCGAGAAGCTTCTCCATCACTCGCTCGTAGACGCGGCTGAGCTGCTCGATGTCCTCGACGCGGGCGCATTCGTTCACCTTGTGAATGGTCGCGTTGCCGACCCCGATCTCGACCACCTGCGCGCCCGTGGGCGCGATGAAGCGGCCGTCGGAGGTGCCGCCGGTGGTCGAGAACTTCGGCGAGCGCCCGGTGACCTCGCGCACCGCGGTGCAGACTGTTTCGGTCAGCACGCCCGGTGGGGTCAGGAACGGCAGGCCCGACACGAACCACTCGATGGAGAAGTTCACCCGGTGCCGGTCGAGGATCTCGAGCACCGTGCGCTGCAGGGACCCTATGGTCTGCTCGGTCGAGAAGCGAAGATTGAATCGAACCTTGAGTTCGCCCGGGATCACGTTTGGCGCGCCGGTGCCGGCGGCGATGTTCGAGACCTGGAAGCTGGTCGGCTGGAAGTAGGCGTTGCCCTCGTCCCAGCGCCGCGCGGCGAGTTCGGCGAGGGCCGGCGCGAACGCATGTACCGGATTGTCGGCGAGCTGCGGATACGCGATGTGACCCTGGACTCCGTGCACGGTCAATCGTCCCGACAGCGAGCCGCGGCGGCCGATCTTGATCGTGTCGCCCAGTGCCTCGTGACTGGTTGGTTCGCCCACCACGCACCAGTCGATCTGCTCGCCGCGACCCTCGAGCACCTGCATCACCCTGCGCGTGCCGTCGACGGCCGGTCCTTCCTCGTCGCTCGTGACCAGGAAGGCGAGCGAGCCGCGATGATCGGGATGACGTGCCACGAATCGCTCTGTGGCCGTGACCATGGCCGCCAACCCGCTCTTCATGTCGGCCGCGCCGCGGCCGTACAGAATGCCGTCGCGGATCAGCGGCTCGAAGGGGTCGCTGCGCCAGTTCTCACGTGGCCCCGTCGGCACGACGTCCGTGTGGCCGGCGAAGCAGAGCAGGGGACGACCGGCCCCGCGTACGGCCCAGAGGTTGTCCACGGGCGGGTACTGCAGTCGCTCGGTTCGAAATCCGGTCGCAGAGAGCCGCTCCCCGATGACGTCGAGGCAGCCATGGTCCTCGGGGCTCACGGAGGGTCGTCGGAGCAACTCGGCCGTCAGGGCCAGGGTCGGTGACATCAAGCGGTAACGTTCTTCGAGTAGGCGAGGGCGACCCTCGCTTGGGATCTGACCGGTCGGTGTATAACGAACCAAGTGCATGCGCACAAGGGATGCGCACTGGCGTGGCGTAAGCGGGGCTCCGGCCGCCGGACTGGCGCGAGCTTCCGGAGGCGACGCCCGCGGCGGGACTGTCACAGGACTGTCATGGGTGGCCGTCACAATCTCAGGCCTTCCGGTTCGATCCTTCACACCACAATCAGTCTCCGAGGTCCAAGTCCATGAAGTTCTGGCAGAAAGTCCTGGTCCCGGCGCTGTTCATCGGCGTCGTGTCGGTTGCGGCGCCGGGGCGCGCCGAGGCGCAGGCCGCGATCAAGATCGACGGCTCGAGCACCGTGTTCCCGATCTCCGAGGCCTTTGCCGAGGAGTTCCAGATCTCCAAGCGCGGAAAGGTACGCGTGACCGTAGGCATGTCCGGCACCGGCGGCGGCTTCAAGAAGTTCTGCCGCGGCGAGACCGACATGTCGAATGCCTCCCGGCCGATCCTGGCCGAGGAGATGGAGATCTGCCGCAAGAACGGCATCAAGTACATGGAACTGCCGGTGGCGTTCGACGCGCTGACGGTCGTGATCAACCCGAAGAACAACTGGGTCAAGGGCAATGCCATGACGATTGCCGACCTCAGGAAGATGTGGGAGCCGGCCGCGCAGGGACGCATCACCCAGTGGAAGCAGGTGCGCAGCGAGTGGCCGGCCGAGAAGCTGATGCTGTTCGGGCCGGGTGCGGATTCGGGCACCTTCGACTACTTCACCGAGGCGGTGATGGGCAGGGCGAAGTCGAGTCGCGGCGACTTCACCGCCAGCGAGGACGACAACACGCTGGTGTCGGGCGTCGAGAACAACAAGTCGGCGCTCGGTTACTTCGGATTCGCTTACTACGCTGCTCACAGGGACAAGCTGACCGCCGTGGCGATTGACGGCGGCAAGGGCCCGGTGCTGCCGAGCAACGAGAACGTCATCAATGGCACCTACCAGCCCCTTTCGCGGCCGCTGTTCGTCTACGTCAAGGAATCTTCGGCGGGCCGCCCCGAAGTGCGGGAGTTCGTGGAATTCATGTTGACCAAGGGTTCGGCCCTGGTGGGCGAGGTCGGCTACGTGCCGCTGCCCGACAGCGCGTACAAGATGGCCTTGCAGCACTTCAACAACAAGAAGCTCGGGTCGGTGTTCGGCGGCGTTCCGCAGGTCGGTGTGACGATCGAAAAGCTCCTGGCGATGGAAGCGAAGCTCTGATCGCCTGAAGAGCGTACTCACGAGCGCAGCGGGGAGGCGGGCGTCAGGTCCGCCTCTCCGGCCGTCCCCGGGGGTGCGGGGTCGAAATCGAACGCGCCGGGGGGTAGAGTGCCCGCCCGGCGTCTCATTAGGGGAAGGTGAATCGCGCCATGAGCCAGTCGAAGTCATTGCCGGCCGCGGGGGCGTTCGCAACGCTCCGTTACCGCAAGTCGCGTGATCGCATCGTCGAGCTGATACTGCTGACCGCGGGGCTCGTCGCGGTCTTCACGACCGTTGCGATCGTGTTCGTGCTGATCTACGAGTCGAGCTTCTTCTTCGAGCACGTCTCGATCAAGGACTTCCTCACCGATACGATGTGGACGCCGCTGTTCGCGGATGCGCGCTACGGCATCATGCCGCTCGTGGCGGGGACCCTGACGGTGACCGGCGTCGCGGTGCTCGTGGCGGTCCCCGTCGGTACTATCATTGCGATCTACCTGTCCGAATTTGCGCCGCACCATCTGCGCGAGACTGTCAAGCCGGTTCTCGAGCTGCTGGGCGCCGTACCCACGGTCGTCTACGGCTACTTCGCGCTGCTCGCGGTCACGCCGCTGCTGCAGAAGGTCTGGCCCGATCTTCCCGGCTTCAACATGCTGAGCGCCGGCCTCGTCATTGGGCTCATGATCGTGCCGTACGTGGCCTCGGTGTCCGAGGACGCCATGCGGTCGGTGCCGAATTACATGCGGGAAGGCTCCTATGCGATGGGTGCCACGAAGATGCAGACCGCGCTGCGGGTGGTCGTGCCGGGTGCATTCTCCGGCCTGGCGGCTGCGTACATCCTCGGTATCTCGCGGGCAGTCGGCGAGACCATGGTCGTGGCGATCGCCGCTGGCATGATGGCGAACCTCACCTTCAACCCGATGGAGCCCGCCGCGACCATCACCGCGTACATCGTGCAGGTGAGTCTCGGCGACCTGCCGCACGACAGCATCGGCTACCAGAGCATCTTCGCAGCCGGCCTGGTGCTGATGCTGATGACCCTGGTGCTCAACGTGATCGGCTTCTTCCTCACCCGCAAGTTCCGGGAGGCCTACTGATGGCCGCCACCGCACACATGACGCTGGAGGAGCTCCGCCAGGGGCTCGCCTGGCGCAAACAGCTCGACAAGGTGTTCATCGTCATAGGGCTCGCGCTGTTGTTCGGGTGCCTGGCGATCCTGGCGATCCTGTTCTTCGACCTGGTGCGCGACGGCTCTGCGCGCTTCGGCTGGGATTTCTTCACGTCCTTCCCGTCGCGCAAGGCCGAGAATGCCGGCATTCTCTCCGCTGCCGTCGGCACCATGCTGATCATGGTCGTCACGTCGCTGGTGGCGCTGCCGGTCGGCGTTGCTGCGGCGATCTACCTCGAGGAGTATGCGCCGAAGAACTGGTTCACCGGCATCATCGAGATCAACGTCACCAACCTGGCGGGCGTGCCCTCGATCGTCTACGGCCTGCTCGCACTCGGACTGTTCGTCTACCAGTTCCACCTGGGGCAGAGCATCCTCACGGCAGGACTCACCCTCGCGCTGCTGATCCTGCCGATCATCATCGTGGCGACCCGTGAGTCGCTGCGCGCGGTGCCCAAGGCGATCCGCGAGGCGGCCTACGGGCTGGGCGCCACGCGCTGGGAGGTCACCAAGGACCACGTGCTGCCGTACTCGACCGGCGGCATCCTGACGGGCCTGATCCTCGGCCTGTCGCGCGCGATCGGCGAGACTGCGCCGATCATCACCATCGGCGCGCTGTCGTTCATCGCATTCCTGCCGCCGTCGCCCGTGACTGGCCAGTTCCCGTTCCTGAATTTCGAGTGGCTGATGAGCGGGTTCACGGCCATGCCCATCCAGATGTTCAACTGGGTGTCGCGGCCCGACCAGGCGTTTCAGGCCAACGCGGCCGCGGCCGGAGCCATCCTCCTCGGGATGACGCTCGCCATGAACGCGGTGGCGATCTGGATCCGATACCGCTTCCGCAAGAAGATCAACTGGTGAGCACGAGGGACACGATCGTGGACACTACCGCAGAAACCAAAAGCCGAAAGGTTCAGCCGATGCAAGGTGAGACCAGCGTACCGAAGAGCGATTCTCCGTCGCTGTCGATCGTGATGGAGGACCGCAAGGCCACGAGGGCGAACCCAGCGAAGGCGAGCGCCGAGAAGCTCAATTTCTGGTACGGCTCGAACCATGCGCTGAAGAACATCAACCTCACGATCCCCGAGCACCAGGTCTCGGCGCTGATCGGGCCGTCGGGCTGCGGCAAGAGCACTTTCCTGCGCTGCTTCAACCGGATGCACGACCTGCAGCCCGACACGAAGTACGAGGGCGCGATCACGCTGCGCCCGGACAACGTCAATCTGGTGGGTCCGGAGACCGACCCGATCGAGGTCCGGATGCGAATCGGCATGGTGTTCCAGAAGCCGAACCCGTTCCCGAAGTCGGTCTTCGAGAACGTGGCCTACGGGCTGCGTCTGCGCGGCATCAACGGCCGCACCGAACTCGCCGAGCGCGTCGAGAGCGCGCTGCGCGGCGCCGCAATCTGGGACGAGGTGAAGGACCGCCTCAACGACTCGGCGCTGGCCCTGTCGGGAGGCCAGATGCAGCGAGTGTGCATTGCGCGCGCGCTCGCAACCGAGCCGGAGATCCTGCTGTTCGACGAGCCCACGTCCGCGCTCGACCCGATCGCGACGGCGAAGATCGAGGAGCTGATCACGGAACTCCGCCAGACGGTCACCGTGCTGATCGTCACGCACAACATGCAGCAGGCCGCGCGCGTCTCGGACTTCACCGCCTTCATGTACCTCGGTGAGCTGGTGGAGGTGGATGCCACCTCCAAGATCTTCACCAATCCGGCCAAGAAGGCGACAGAGGACTACATCACGGGCCGCTACGGCTGACGGAGGCCCTATGGAGATCGACGAGCGCGTGACTCCCGCGGCCGGCGGCAAAGCGGTGCCGTCCGGCACGCGTCCCGGGCCCGCGACCGAGCTGCACCACGGCGGCGATCCGGTGGAAGGTCACACGATCCGCAGTGTCGACCAGTCGCTGTCGAGTCTGCGCAACCACGTCGTAGAGATGGGCGGGCTCGTGATCGACCAGGTCAGCAGCGCCGTCGGCTCGCTGCTCGACCGCGACGGACAGTTGGCCGAACTGGTGGTGTCGCGCGAACCGATGGTGAACGACTACGAGGCGCGGCTCGACCGCGACAGCCTCACTTTCATCGCACTCCAGCAACCGGTGGCGAACGACCTGCGTGCGGCGCGCGCCATCGCCCGTGCGGGGCTCGAACTCGAGCGCGTCGGTGACGAGGCGAAGAAGATCGCGCGCTCGACCATGCGCCTCGGCGGCGCCTCGGCTCACGATCCCGTGCTGGCCGTCGCACGCTACCTGCGGCACATGGCCGGCCTCAGTACGGCGATGCTTCGCAGTGCCGTACGTGCGCTCGACGAGGCGGACCCGGAACTGGCCAAAGAGGTGCTGGCGCGCGACAAGGAACTCGACCTCGAGTTCGCCACGGCGCTCCGGCAACTGATGTCGTTCGTCATCGAGGACCAGAAGTTCCTCAAGCCCACGATCGACACGATCTTCGCCCTGAAGGGACTCGAGCGTGTCGGCGACCATGCGAAGAACGTGGCCGAGCAGGTGCTCTACATGATCGAGGGCGAGCGCCCGCACAAGCCGACCGCCTGACCGCGTCGCCGCCCCGCCGGCGGGCGACCGAATCCCGGCCAGCGGTCATTCCGCGCCGCGCAGCAGTTCGTTGATGCCGACCTTGGCGCGAGTCTGCGCGTCGACGCGCTTGACGATCACGGCACAGTAGAGGCTGTAGCGACCGTTTCCGGCGGGCAGGGACCCCGGCACTACCACGGCGCCGGCGGGAATCCGCCCATACGACACCGTGTCGCGCTCGCGGTCATAGATTCGCGTGCTCTGGCCGATGTAGACGCCCATCGACAGTACGGCACCTTGCTCCACGATCACGCCCTCGACGACCTCCGAACGGGCGCCGATGAAGCAATCGTCCTCGATGATCGTGGGGTTTGCCTGCAGAGGCTCGAGTACTCCGCCGATGCCGACGCCGCCCGAAAGGTGCACGTTGCGTCCGATCTGGGCGCAGGAGCCCACCGTCGCCCAGGTATCGACCATCGTGCCCTCGCCGACGTAGGCACCGACGTTCACGTAGCTCGGCATCAGCACTGCGTTGCGCGCGACGTAGGCACCTCGGCGCACGACGGCGGGTGGGACGATGCGCACGCCATCAGCGCGGAACTGCGCGTCGTCGTACTGCGCGTACTTGAGCGGCACCTTGTCATAGAAGCGGGTATAGCCCGCCTCGACGCTGCGGTTGTCGAACAGGCGGAACGAGAGCAGCACGGCCTTCTTGAGCCACTGGTGGACCTGCCAGTCGCCGTCCATCTTCTCGGCGACCCGCGCGGCGCCCGAGTCGAGCATCGCGAGGGCTTCCTCTACCGCGGCGGTGACTTCGGCCGGTGCGCGTCCCGGTGCGAACTGCGTGCGCTCCTCGAAGGCCGTGTCTATCAGGCTGGCCAGACGTGCGTGGCTGGTGTTCATGGGCTCGGATCCCGGGCTGTGGATGCCGGCGCAGAGGATAACGGAATGGCGCCGCATCTCCCGGGCTGCGGCTGTCCTGCGTTCGACATCGGGTTCACGAGCCGGGACCCGGGCGCAGCGCCGCGAACCTGGCAATGCGGCGCGCCGCCTCGATGCAGTCGCCCGGGCTGGCGACGAGCGAGATGCGGACCCTTCCGCGGCCAGGGTTTCCCGACGCCGTGTCGCGCGCGAGGTACGATCCCGGCAGCACCGTGACGTGCTCCCGCTCGAACAGTCCACGAGCGAAGCCTTCATCGTCCGCGACCCGCGGCCAGAGATAGAAAGCGCCGTCCGGGCGCCCGACCGACAGCGCTTCGCCCAACAGCGGCAGCACCGCGTCGAACTTCTCCTTGTACAGGCGCCGGTTCTCGATCACGTGCGCTTCGTCGTTCCACGCCGCGACGCTCGCAATCTGCGTGTGCACCGGCACCGCGCAGCCGTGGTAGGTGCGATAGAGCCGGAATGCGGCGAGGATGCGCGGGTCGCCGGCGACGAAGCCCGAGCGCAGGCCTGGCAGGCTGGAGCGCTTGGAGAGGCTGTGAAACACGACGCAGCGCTCGAAGCTCGCGTTACCCATGGAGTACGCGGCCTCCAGCAGACCGGGCGGTGGCCGAGACTCATCCGCGTAGATTTCCGAGTAGCACTCGTCCGCGGCGATGACGAACCCGTGGCGAGCCGAGAGCTCGACCGCACGACGAAGATAGTCGAGCGGCATCACCGCACCCGTCGGATTACCCGGGCTGCACAGATACAGCAGCTGGCAGCGCGACCAGGTCGCGACAGGGACGGCGTCGAGGTCGGGCAGGTAGCCCTGGGCGGCGGCGCACTCGAGATACACCGGCTCCGCCCCTGCGAGCAGGGCCGCACCCTCGTAGATCTGATAGAACGGGTTCGGCATCAGGACCGCGGGCGACGACCGCGCGCCGTCGACCACCGCCTGCGCGAAGGCGAACAGGCCCTCGCGGGTCCCGTTCACCGGCAGCACCATGGTCTCGTGGTCCACGGCGCCCGCGCGCAGCGCGAAGCGTCGCTCCAGCCAGCGCGCGATCGCCTGGCGCAGTTCCGGGATGCCAAGGGCGAGCGGATAGCTGCCGAGCGAGTCCAGTGCGTGTGCGAGTGCCTCGATCACGAGCCGCGGCGGCGCGTGCCGCGGCTCGCCGATCGACAGCGGGATGTGCTTCAGGTCGGGGGGAGCCGCGACATCCGCAAGCAGCGTGCGCAGGCGCTCGAACGGGTAGGGCCTGAGCCGGTCGAGGCGGGGGTTCATCCGGCGCCGGCAGTGCTGGGCGACGCCATGTTCACGCGCTTGCGTGCGCCTCGCGCCGGTCGAGCGCGGCGGTCAGCCGGTCCTGAAGCCTCAGCCTGGCTTCGTCGCCGAGCGGCAGGCCGCGGTCGTCGGTCACGTGGAACACGTCCTCGGCCCGCTCGCCGATGGTCATGATGCGTGCGGTCACGACGTCCACCCGCTCGGCCAGCAGCACCTTGCCCACCTCGGAGAGCAGGCCGGGCCGGTCGCCCGCGATCAGCTCCAGGATCGTGTGCCGGTTGACAGGGTCCTCGCTGAAGGCGATCTGCGTCGGCGTCGCGAACATGCGTGCCTGTCGCGGCGCCCGGCGCGTGACGGCGGGCGGCGTGGCGTCCTCGGGGAGCTGCAGCACGCGCTGCAGCTGCTGTTCGATCTCGTGCGCGCGGTGGCGGTCGGCAATCGGCGCGCCGACGTCCTCCAGCACGAGGTAGGTGTCGAGGCTCAGGCCGCCCTCGAGCGCCGTGATGCGCGCGTCGAGGATGTTGAGACCCAACTGGTCGAGCAACGCCGTGGTGCGCGCGAAATTGTGCTGGCGGTGGGGCAGGTAAGTGATCACCGGGTTGCCGCCGCGCTCAGCCGCTTCGCTGACCGCCACCAGGGGCGAGGCGTCGTCCGGCTCGCGCTCCGCCAGCAGCCGCGTGTGCCAGGCGATCTCCGTCGGCGTGTGCCTGAGGAAATAGCTGTCGTTCATGCGCGCCCATACGACCGCGGCCTGCGCAGCGGGAATCCCGCCGCGCGCGAGCAGCTCGGTCGCGGCCGCGCGTGTCTCGGCGACGAGTTCCTCCTGATCGACCGGGGCCTCGGGTCCACGACGCAGCGCGCGCTTGGTGCGCTCGTAGAAGTCGTGGAACAGCGAGGATTTCCAGGAGTTCCAGAGCTTCGGGTTGGTGCCGCGGACGTCCGCGACCGTGAGCAGGTACAGGCAGTCGAGGTGCGTCTGGTCGCCCACGATGCGTGCAAACTCCTGGATAACCTTGGGATCCGAGATGTCCTTTTTCTGCGCAGTCACCGAGAACAGCAGGTGGTTTTGGACCAGCCAGGCGACCGTGCGTGCGTCGTAGCGCGACAGGCCCTGTTCCAGGCAGAACGCCTCCGCGTCCACCGCGCCGAGCTCGGAGTGGTCGCCGCCGCGGCCCTTGGCGATGTCGTGGAACAGCGCCGCGAGCAGCACCACCTCCGGCCGCGGAAGCGTGCGCATCAGCCGCGACAACCCGGGAAACTCGTGCTCGAAACGCGGCAGCAGCAGTCGGCGCAGATTGCGGACCACGAAAAGGGTGTGCGCGTCCACGGTGTAGGCGTGGAACAGGTCGTACTGCATGCGACCGACGATGCGTCCGAAGGCCGGGATGTAGCGGCCGAGCACGCCGTAGAGGTTCATGCGCCGCAGCTCGTGCGTGACCCCCACCGGCGCGCGCACGAAATCGAGGAACAGGCGGTGGTTGCGCGGGTTCTGCCGGAACTCCTCGTCGATCAGCCACAGGTGGCGGCCCAGCGCCCGGATCGTCGTTGCGCGCACCCCGCGCAGTCCCGAGTGGTCCTGCATGAGACGAAAGAGCTCGAGGATCGCCGAGGGATGCCTGGCGAACACCTCGTCCGAGGTGACCTCGAGATAGTCGCCGCGCACCTGGAAGCGGGAATTGATCGGCACGATCTCCGCCTCGCCCTCGCCGAGGATCGCCTCGCGGAACAGCTGCAGCAGCATCTCGTTCAGCAGGCTCACGTCCATGACCGTGCGGTAGTAGCGCTGCATGAACTGCTCGACCGCGAGCGTGTAGGCCGCGTCCTCGTAGCCGAACATCTTCGCGAGGCGGATCTGGTGATCGAACAGCAGCCGGTCCTCGCGCCGCCCGTTGATCGCGTGCAGGCCGAAGCGGACTTTCCACAGAAAGGCCTGGGCGGTGCGCAGCTTGCGCAGCTCCGCGGCAGTGAGGAACCCGTGCTCGACCAGCTCGTCGAAGGTCTCGGCGCCGAAGTGGCGCTTCGCAACCCAGCCCACGGTCTGGATGTCGCGCAGGCCGCCGGGACTTGTCTTCACGTTCGGCTCGAGGTTGTAGCCGGTGTCGTGGTGGCGGCGGTGCCGCGCCTGCTGCTCGGCGACCTTGGCTTCGAAGAACGCCTGCGAGGACCAGATGCGGTCCTGGCCAAGCGCGCGCCGCATGGCCTGGAACAGGAAGTCGGGACCGGCGAGCAGGCGTGCCTCGATCAGTGTCGTCGTCACACTGACGTCGGCGGCGCTCTCGCGCTGGCAGTCGTCGATCGTACGCACGCTGTGGCCGATCTCGAGGCCAATGTCCCACAGGAAGGTGAGGAAGCGGGAGATGCCTTCGTCGTCCTCGGCCGCGCCGCTCTTCGGCAGCAGGATCAGGACGTCGATGTCGGAGCAGGGGTGCAGTTCGCCGCGGCCGTACCCGCCCACGGCTACCAGTGCGACGTCCTTCTCCGCCGCGCCGGTGTGCAGCGCCCAAGCACGGGCCAGCAGGACATCCACCAGGCGCGCGCGGTCGCGCACCAGCGCCTCGATGGGCTCGTCATCCTCGAAGCGCTGGCGCAGGATCCGGTCGCCTGCGCCGAGGGCCTCGCGGAACGCGGCGACGCGGTCGGCGCCGGCCTCCAGCGCAGCGGGCAGCGTTTCCAGGAACGACCAGGGCGGCAGGGTCACCCGCCCGGCGGACGACTCGATGGCGTCGGCAGGGGTCGCGTTCATTGGCTCGCGGCGGATCAGGCCGGCGGGCGCTCGCCGGCGCCGAGCGTCAGCACCTCGTGGCCCGTCTCGGTCACGAGGATGGTGTGTTCCCACTGGGCGGAGAGTGAGTGATCGCGAGTCACGACGGTCCAGCCGTCGGGCAGCAGGCGCACCTCACGACGACCCGCGTTCACCATCGGCTCGATGGTGAAGGTCATTCCCGCTCGAAGCTCGAGTCCCGTTCCCGCGGTGCCGTAGTGCAGGACCTGCGGGTCCTCGTGGAAGCCACGGCCGATGCCATGACCACAGTACTCGCGCACCACCGAGTAGTGGTTGCCTTCAACGAAGCGCTGGATAGTCGCGCCCAAGTCGCCCAGGCGCGTCCCCGGGCGTACGGCGCGGATGCCGAGCCACATGGCCTCGTAGGTCACGCCCACCAGCCGCTGCACGTGCGGGGCGATCCGGCCCACTGCGAACATGCGACTCGAGTCGCCATGAAAGCCGTCCTTTATCACCGTGACGTCCACGTTGACGACGTCACCCTGCTTGAGCCGCCGGTCGCCAGGAATGCCGTGGCAGACGACGTGGTTGACAGAGGTGCAGATCGACTTCGGGTAGCCGCGGTAGCCGAGCGGGGCCGGCACGGCCTTCTGCACGTCGACGATGTAGTCGTGGCACAGGCGGTCTAGCTCTTCCGTGGACACGCCGGGCAGGACGTGCGCCCCGATCATGTCGAGCACCTCGGCCGCCAGCCGGCCGACCCGGCGCATGGCCTCCTGTTCGGCAACGGACTTCACGATCACGCTGCCCGCGCTGTCGGAGTGCCAGGGGATCGAGGCCGGCTGAGGTTGCTGCATGGTAGTGGCGTCGGTCCCGGCCACCGCGGGGACGCGGTGGCGCAAGTGTTTGAAGGATCAAAAAGTTATGGTATAAAGCGCGGCCTTTTTTCTCAACCAAAACCGCACACGCGCCGTCACATGCGGTCGGGTGCCTGGCACGACCCTCGGGTCCGCCGGGTTTCCGCATGGGGCGCGTGGAGGCTCAACCCCACAAGGAGTTTGCAAATCATGGCCAGCGTGTCCATGCGACAGATGCTGGAAGCGGGTGTCCATTTCGGACACCAGACCCGCTTCTGGAACCCGAAGATGGCCCCTTTCATCTTCGGTGAGCGTAACCGGATCCACATCATCAATCTCGAGAAGACGCTGCCCCTCTACGTGGAGGCGGCGGACGTCGTCAAGCACGTCGTCTCCGATGGCGGGCGCGTGCTGTTCGTCGGCACCAAGCGCTCCGCCCGCGAGGCGATCGCGCGCGAGGCGGCCCGCTGCGGGATGCCCTACGTCACGCATCGCTGGCTCGGCGGCATGCTCACCAACTTCAAGACCATCCGCCAGTCGATCCGCCGGCTGGTCGAGATCGACGAGATGGCTGCCAACGGGCTCCTCGACCAGCGCAGCAAGCGCGAGGCGCAGATGGTGCGCCGCGAGCGCGACAAGCTCGAGCGCAGCCTCGGCGGCATCCGCGATATGGAGGGCCTCCCCGACGTGCTGTTCGTCGTGGACGTGGGCCACGAGCGCATCGCGATCCACGAGGCGCAGAAGCTCGGTATTCCCGTCATTGCGATCGTTGATACGAACTGCTCGCCCGAGGGCATCAGCTACATGATCCCGGGCAACGACGACTCCATGCGCGCGATCGAACTCTACGCGGCAGGCATCGCCGACGCGGTGCTCGAAGGCCGCACGACCCTGCCGGAGGTGCCGGTGGGCGAGGACGAGTTCGTTGAGCTCGACGAAGCCGGAAAGCCGCGTCCGAAGAGCGGCCCGAAACGCCGCGCCGCCGCTCCGGTGCGCAAGAAGACGCCGACCCGCCGCAAGCCCCAGCCGGAAATCGAGCCCGCGACCGACACCGCGGCCGAGCTCGCCGAGGCCGACCCGGAGGAGAGCCCGGAGGCCTTCATGGCGCGCCGCGAGGC
>Ga0209254_10004041_pt1 | contig 13419 bp, 9 predicted proteins | sample FrelakmetDIP11DI_FD_187148 | JGI IMG/M metagenome (GOLD analysis project Ga0209254, IMG submission 187148) | Freshwater lake sediment microbial communities from the University of Notre Dame, USA, for methane emissions studies - DIP11 DI (SPAdes)... | ecosystem: Environmental > Aquatic >...
TTTCATTTGCTTACAACTGCTGAAATAATAAAGAAAGTTCGGGAGCTTGAAATCAAAAGTAAAAAGCTCACAGCACACCTGTTTACGGGTGAGTACCATAGTGCGTTTAAGGGTAGGGGAATGTTGTTCAAGGAAGTACGGGAGTACCAGGCCGGTGATGATATACGTTTTATCGACTGGAACGTATCTGCCAGGTTTGGTCATCCATACAGTAAGATGTTTGAGGAGGAAAGGGAGTTGACAATGATGCTCCTGGTGGATATCAGCGCTAGCTCATTGTTTGGCACTGTACACCAACGGAAAAAGGATCTCATTACAGAGATCTGCGCCGTATTGGCTTTTGCAGCAACCAACAACAAGGATAAAGTAGGTGTAATCTTTTTCAGCGATAAAATTGAATTTTATATCCCGCCCAAAAAAGGCAGGGACCATGTATTATATATAGTGAGGGAACTGCTCACCATGGAACCTAAAGGAAAAGGAACCAACCTCAATGAAGCAGTGCGCTTTTTCAATAATTCCACTAAACAGAAAAGTATCGCTTTTATCCTGAGCGATTTCCTTGTTGATAAATACGACGATGCCCTGCGGGTGGCCGGAAGCAAACATGATGTTATTGGTGTAAAAGTGTACGACAAAATGGATATGCATCTGCCTAAGATTGGACTGGTGCAGGTTGCAGATGCAGAAACAGGAACTATGTCCTGGATCGACACTAACGACAAAACGGTTCAGTATAATTATGCAACGCAGTTTAACGCTACTGAAGAAGCATGCCGTACAAGCTTCCGCCGCGCCGGCGCCGACCTTATATATATCCGCACTGATGAAGATTTTGTGCGGCTGTTACAGCAGTTTTTTAAGAAAAGAAAATGAAACCAGACCGCCAGTTATGTTTTTGAAGCCCAGTTTATGTTTGACCGGCCTCCTGTGCTTTGCGATTATTATCTGCACAGGCAATTTGTCTGTGGCACAGGAAAATCAGGGGCTAAGCTTTGGCGCTTCGGTTGACCGTAACCGAATTGTGCTGGGAGAACCTTTTATCCTGACCCTGCAACTGCAATACCCGGCCAATACTAAACCTGCCTCATTTCCTGATTTCCCTGACAGCATTGCGCACTTTGAACTTATTGAAAAAGCGGATTCTGATACTTCAATAAACAATGGAAACTATGTTGTACGGCAACGCTATCGGCTTACAAGTTTTGACTCGGGCCATTGGGTGATACCTGCGTTCATATTGACTGCCGGGAAGAAGGAAATAAAGTCGGATACGCTGGGAATGGATATCCAGTTGGTACCACTGGAAGGGAATGAATATAACGATATAAGGGATATTATTGAAGTGGAAGATATGCCCTTCGACTGGAAACGTTGGTCCGCCATTGGCTTGTCTATATTGATATTAGCAATTGGCTTATGGTTTTACCTAAAAAACCGGAAAAAGCCCAAACCGGTTGCTGATGAATTTGCCAGCAAACTCGGTCCTTTTGATCAGGCCATACAATCGCTCCAAAAACTCAGGGAAGACCATGCCATGCAACAGGTTGAGGTAAAGAAGTTATATTCCGGCATATATGATACCCTTCGGATATATATGCAAAGGCAGTTTAAACTGCAGATGATGTCTGATACAACCGGAGACGTGTTGCTGAAACTGAAGGGCGACTACCTGGATCCGGATTCATTGGCAAGGCTGGCTGAAGTTTTACGTATAGCTGATGCAGTGAAGTTTGCCAGGTATCCCTCATCTGTCCAGGAGTCTTCCGGTTCAATTGAACAGATGGAAAATGTGATCCGGACTTTAAACCAGATAAAACGCTGATTTTGTTAAACAGATACCTACAGGATATTGAATTCGCTTACCCGGAACTGTTATTCCTTCTGCTCCTGGTTCCCATACTGGGGGGCTGGTATATCAGCAGGGTCAATCGCCAGGCAGCTTCGCTTCTGGTGTCCTCATTGCAGCGTTTTCATAATACTTCATCCTGGAAAAGAACTTTCCGCCACTTAGGCCTTTTGTTCCGCCTGTTGTCCATCGCTTGCCTGATACTGGCCCTCGCTCGTCCTCAAACATTTAACGATGAAAAAAGGGCAGAGGGCGAAGGAGTTGATATTGTTTTATGCATTGACGTAAGTGGCAGTATGCTTGCACAGGATTTCACGCCAAACAGGCTGGAAGCAGCCAAAGAAGTGGCAGCAGAATTTGTAAGTAATCGGCCTACAGACAGAATCGGACTGGTGATTTTTGCAGGCGAGAGTTTTACCCAGTGCCCCGTAACATCAGATCATGAAGTTCTTCGGGCACAAATTTACGGCGTTCGGGGTGGTTTTATGGTTGATGGAACAGCCATCGGCTCCGGGCTGGCCACCAGCCTCGACCGTTTACGCAGCAGCCAGTCAAAAAGCAAGGTTGTTATCCTGCTGACCGATGGAGAGAATAATGGCGGGTTAATTGATCCTAAAACAGCCAAAGAAATGGCCAAGGCACTAGGCATAAAAGTGTACACTATCGGCATCGGGTCAGAAGGTACTGCACCTACTCCGGTACAAACTCCTGGCGGCGGTATCATCATGCAGCGGGAAAAAGTTAATATCGATGAAAAATTATTAAATGAGATTGCAAAGGAAACCGGCGCAAAATATTTCCGGGCTAAAGGAAACGAAAGTTTAAAAGAAATTTACAAGGAAATTGATCAACTCGAAAAAACAAAGATTGACATCACATCCAACAGAAGGTACACTGAAAAATTTTTCCCTTTTGCTTTTGGCGCCATGTTATTTCTTTTCCTTGAGCAATTGCTGAAGTATACAGTGTTCCGGAAATTCCCCTGAGAAACCTGGTTTGTGACTTATGCAAGGATCGGCAGTAAACTGCTGTTCTTAACTCCTTTAAAACCTTAATTTGCAGCATGACAGCCCGAGTATATAAATCAACCGGCAGCTGGTACCTGGTAAAAGCAGATAATGGAAAATTTTTCCAGGCCCGGATCAAAGGTAAATTCAAAATCGACGACATCACTTCAACCAATCCCCTTGCTGTAGGAGATATAGTAACTATTGAAACCGAGAATGAACTGGAGGATACGGTAACCATAACAGTTATCCATGACCGAAAAAACTATATTAACCGGAGGTCGCCTGCCAATAAGCGCCAGCATCATATCATCGCCTCAAATATCGATCAGTCATTATTGGTGGCTACTTTGCGTGAGCCCCGCACTTCACAGGGTTTTATAGACAGGTTCCTGGTTGCTGCTGAATCATTTCATGTTCCGGCCGTCATTGTTATTAATAAAGCTGATCTTTTCCGGGAAAAGGAGAAGAAGCAATTTGAGGCATGGAGAGAAATGTATGAAGATATTGGATATAAAGTGCTTCTAACGAGTATTCAAAACAGCGAAGGTATTGACACCATGCGGGCTTTACTTAAAGATAAAACCACACTGATGAGCGGGCACTCCGGTGTTGGCAAATCAACCCTCATCAATGCTTTAATGCCGAACCTGGACCTTAAAACCCGGGAAATAAGTGGCTGGAGCGGAAAAGGCTTACATACCACTACTTTTGCAGAAATGTTTGATCTGCCTTTTGGCGGCAGTATCATTGATACACCTGGTATGCGTGAGTTTGGACATGTTGATATCAGTCGCCAGGAACTATCCCATTATTTTCCCGAAATGCGAAGACTGCTGCAACATTGCCAGTTCAACAATTGCCTGCATACAAATGAACCCGGTTGCGCTGTCAAGGAAGCCGTGGAACAGGAACTTATATCCGTTGACCGGTATATCAGCTATTGTACCATCCTCGATAGTATTGAAACTGACGAATGGTGATCAGCGCACCTGTGTCAGTGCTTTTGCCAGTTCCATTACAGCATCATTATCCTTTTTTTCTGCAGCCCGGCAATTACAGGGGAAAATGGAAACACCGTCATAAATGTTGTAATGAAGTGTCAGCTTCTGACCTTTAAAATTGAAGTCCCAATATGACGTGTCAGAGTCGTCAATTTTATTGGTGAAACGGACTCTCAGTTGATCAACCAGTAAATCGGCGATCTTGTAAAATTTGTCGAATCCGCAGTTTTCAGCTAATACGGCTTCGGTACAGCCGTAATCGTTACGTAGGGTAAGGGTCATATACTTGATTTTTGGTGTTGCTCAGGCTTTAAACTTCTTCGCCTTAGGTACCTTCTCTCCGCTAAGGTGTCTTTCCGCCCCGAAATTCTGTCCGCTGCTCGGACACCCGTATTTCGGGGAACAGGCTAAAAAGAAAGACACAATAACCGATGCAAAGGCTGCCTTCATCAAATAATTTTTATTCATAATATTTGACATCTCAATCTGGATATTGTTTAATATTAAAAAAAGAAAGGTTTTTCAGGGATTTTCTTTGAACCAGCTGCTATAAGTCAGATAATTGTTGGCAATCCGGTTGATTTCACCGTCAATTAGTTCGGGGGATATGGATTTCACTTTCTTTGCTGGCACCCCGGCGTATATGCTCCCGGGCTCTACTATGGTATTTTCCAGAACAACGGCTCCTGCAGCTATAATGGAGTGATTACCAATGATCGCATTGTCCATCACTATGGCTCCCATGCCCACCAGCACGTGGTCTTCAATCGTGCATCCGTGAATTATGGCCAGGTGACCAATGCTTACACTATTACCAACGACCGCACGGGTCTTTTCGTATGTACAGTGGATAACTACCCCGTCCTGGATATTTACCTTATTGCCTATCCTTATAGCATTCACATCACCCCTTACTACGGCATTAAACCATATACTGCAGTCATTACCAATGGTTACATCGCCCACAATCGTGGCATTGGGGGCGATAAAACAATTTTCACCGAAACTGGGAGAGATACCTTTTACAGGTAAAATAACGGGCATGGAATTATTATTTTGGTGTAAACTAAACAAAATTGATTCACGTTCTAAAGGTATTGATTTTGAATCTTTTCCATTTTAACTATGATAAACAGGAACGGATCCTGCCTCTTTTTGAAAATTATATTTCTCTTTGCCCCATTTCTTTCCGTGGCACAGCAGCCGGATAATACCCTCCTATGGAGCATCAGAGGCAAAAACCTGACAAAGACTTCTTACCTTTTTGGTACCATTCATCTGCAGGATAAGCGTGTTTTCAGATTTACCGATTCTGTATATAACGCAATTCAACTGGCTGAAGGCTTTGCCATGGAAATCCACCCGGATTCAATGATGATGGGCGTTTTCGAACAGGCAGGTAAAAATAAAGAGAAGGCGCAATCGCTCAAATCTTCAATAAGCAAAAAAGAATATTCCAAACTTAAAACTAAACTAAAGAATGAGTTTCAGGTGGATCCGGATGTATTGACCCTCAGGGACGCTTTCAATTTCAAACAAAAAATTATCAAGCCGGCTGTTAAGGAAGACGATATGCCAACCATCGTAGACCTTTATCTTTATAGCATTGCAAGAGACCAGGGAAAGAAGATTGAAGGACTTGAAAAACTCAGTGATCAGCGTGATATAGTTAATGATTTTGGAAAAAATTTCAAGCCCGGAGATTTGCTCAATGACCATTCCCCGGAAAAAAACTTCGTTGAAAGCATGATTCATGTTTACAGCAACCAGGATCTTGAAAAAATTCGGGTAATGATGAGTTTAATGGGCGATGAATCCGAAGATAAATTATTGAATTTCAGAAACCAGGGTATGGCCAGGAAACTGGACAGCCTGATGCAGGAGAATAGTTATTTTGCCGCTGTAGGTGCTGCTCATCTGCCGGGGGAAAAAGGAGTAATTGCCCTGCTGCGGGAATTGGGCTACACCGTTGAGCCCGTGATGTCAAAGAACACCTTACCAGTCGGACATTACCAGTATAAGAATGACATTCCCTGGCAACTCTTCACAGACCCTGGAGGAAATTTCAGGATATCCATGCCAGGTAAAACAACAACACTGAACCTGCAGGGTGGCGCTTTATCTATGTATAGCCATATGGATATGACACAGATGAAAATGTATTTTGTTACAACCCTTCCTCTACTTTCAGCAGATGCTCAAAATAATTCGGATAGCATATTGAATATATTCGCCGAAAATTATTTTAAATCAAGAGATGCTAAAAATATTGAGAAGAAAAGATTTTTATATAAAGACAGCCTGAAAGGTTTAGAAATTATTGCTCAGGAACCTGGTTCAGATTTTTGGATAAGAATGCAATTGATCCTTGATAAGCAAGCTCTTTATATGCTTGGTGTGGGTTCACAAAAAAAATCTACCAATAATGATCTTTCCTCCGCTGTATTTTTTAAAAGCCTTGAGCCATTAGTTAATGATGTCAGAACATCCTATAACATTTATAAGGAGGACAATTTTGAATTGGTGTTCCCGGGAGAGCCGGTTAAAAAGGTTATTGAAAATGGTGATTCCTCATTGAGGTCCATACAATACATCAGTATGGACAAGCAAAAAGGAAAATATTATTTTCTGATTAAGTCAGAAGCAACACCTACTTATGTCATCAATGATGACGCTGCTTATTTCAAGTCCGTTTTGGACGGGTTTGCTGAACGGACGGGAATGGAAGTATTAAAAATGACTGATACTATTGTTGCAAAAAATAAATCAAAGTATATTTTGGCTCTTCAGACAAAAGAACAATTCCTCATGCATGTGCTCATGATAAAACGCGGCAGCCAGGTTTTCTCTCTGATGGCAACATCATCACCCGGCGAAGATGACGAAAAGGACGTCAAATCTTTTTTCAATTCTTTCAGCTTCCTGCCCTATAAACACAAAGGCTGGCAAAAGCAAACCGCGGGCCGGGGTGCCTTCAGTACAATTGCCCCAAGCCCATTTATTTTTGTGCCAGTGAAAGAGCCGAATCGCCCAAATAAAAAAACAGATTTTTATGCATTTGACTCCACGAACAGCATAACATACCAGGTTACCTGTGACACCCTCAATGCTTATACCTGGTCAGATGCAGATACGACGCTGCTAAGTCAGTGGCGGCAGGAATATCTATTTGAAAAACACCCATTGCTTTCTTCAAGATATTTCCACAAAGGTAAAATGCAGGGAGTTGAATTCATAACAAGCTGTGAGGATGAAACCATGTGCAAAAAAGTACGTATAATGCTGAATGGCAATAAAAAAATTACAGCATATGCATTCTTTCCTGAAGCGTTCAGGGATGAAGTAAACCAGATTAGTTTTTTTGAAGAGCTTAATATGCCGGAAGATGAAAATCCTGATATGGTATTCAGGAATAGTGCCGTTAAATTATTGGATGCATTGCAAAGTCCCGATTCAGTTACTTTGAATGAAGCAGAAGAGGCGATGGGTGAGGTACATTTTGATAAGAGAGATTTTCCACTTTTGCTGGAAAGGGCAATGCGCACTTATCCCCTGGGTCACAATAACTATCGGGCTATTTCCAGAATGATTTTTGATGAGGCAGAAAAACTGGTGGATACTACTCACATTAATTTGATCCGGAAACATTATATGCAGTTGGATTCAACTACATATAAATATAGTTATGACCTGCTTCAACTAGTTGCCGTTTTACCAGATCTGCAGGCTTACAAAACCATCGAACAATTAATGGGAACCAGGATGCCTTTAAGTGGTGACCCAACTTCATTTATATACAAACTTAGAGATTCCCTCTTATTGACAAAGGCGATCTACCCTTTTCTGTTATCAAAGTCGGACGATAGCCTGCTGGCATTCCCGCTATATATCCTGCACAAGGATATGCTCGACAGTGGTATTACAGCATTTGCAGACTATTTGCCATACCAGGGTAAAATGGAAAAGGGCCTTGCACTGGTTAACAGTGAATTGATCAGGGATGCAGAATCAGAATATTCCTGGTTTGCTTACAAAGTGATTAGAGTACTGGGAAAATTAGATGCACCGGTTTGGGACAATTGGCTGAACCTTTTTTTGCAGGTCAATCAAAATGAAATCAAGGAAAGTGCAGCCCTGGAATTATTGCGCCGAAAAAAACCGGTTGCGGGGGACATTTGGAAAACTGTTGCAGCTGATGGAAAACTCAGGCTGGATTTATATCGCGAACTAAAAAAATTGAAAAAAACGAATCTGTTTCCCGCTGATTACCGCAGCCAGAAATCTTTTGCTGAATCCATGCTCTGGGAGAGCTTTGAGGACGAAATGCCTACCAGTTTAACTTATGTGGGCGAGCAGATGGCTCCCTATAAAGGCAGCCAAAAAAAGTTTTATCTTTTCAAAGTCATTTTTGACTACGATGGTGAGCGATCTGAATACCTGGGTGTGTCCGGCCCTTTTCCTGAGGACTCAAAAACCTTTTTTGTGGAAGGTCACATTACCGGAACATATTTTGATGCTGAATATACAAAGGGCTTAGAGAAGAAATTAGTAAAGGAATACCTGGCTTATTTTGAGGAAGAGGAAATACTTCAAGAGAAAGAATAAGTAAAACAGGTTCAGGTGATTTTTTTTCCCGCTTACGAAACCCGAACTTTGCAACGGGTATGAATCAACGTGAATTATTTTTGCAACATATAGCCCAGACTTCCCCGGCGCCACTGGCACTGGAAATGGTAAAGGCCGAAGCCTGCACTATTTGGGATCTAAGGGGCAAGCCTTACCTGGACCTGATCAGTGGAATCAGTGTGTGTAATATGGGCCACCGTCACCCCAAAGTAGTGGAGGCTATAAAGAACCAGGCCGATAAGTATCTGCACCTGTTGGTTTATGGCGAAATGGTGGAGACTCCACAGGTTATGTATGCTAAATATCTGACTGACCATTTGCCAGTTTCTCTCAATTGTGTGTATTTCACCAATTCCGGCGCAGAGGCAACAGAAGGTGCTATGAAACTTGCTAAAAGGGTTACCGGAAGAACAGAGATTGTGGCGTTTAAACATTCCTACCATGGGTCTACGCAGGGTGCCCTCAGTATTATGGGCGATGAATATTGGCGAAACGCATTCAGGCCTTTATTACCGGGCATTCGTCATCTCACTTACAACGATATCCCGCAACTGGATCAGATAACAGCAGCAACTGCCTGTGTGATTGTTGAAACTGTACAGGCAGAAAAAGGTGTGATCGCTCCTTTATTGGAATGGATACAAGCCCTCCGACATCGATGTTATGAAACGGGAACATTGCTTGTGCTTGATGAAATACAGGCGGGCTTTGGCAGAACGGGTACCCTGTGGGCTTTTGAAAAGTTCGGAATTATTCCTGATATTCTATTGCTGGGGAAAGCGCTCGGTGGCGGTATGCCCTTAGGCGCTTTTATTGCTTCACATAAGCTCATGTCTTCACTAACACATGATCCTGTATTGGGGCATATTACAACTTTTGGCGGACATCCCGTTTGTTGTGCTGCCGGACTTGCGGGCATGCAGGCGCTTTTAGAAGAGAAAAGAATAGATGAAGTGGCCGGCAAGGCTGGTCTATTTAAAGAATTATTGAAAACCCGGTTAATCAAGGACGTTAGAACAGCAGGCTTGTTGATCGCTGTCGAGTTTGAAAACTTTGAGGTGAATAAAAGAATTATCGACCGATGCATAGAAAACGGTTTAATTACTGATTGGTTCCTCTTTGCGCCGGAGTGTATGCGCATTGCACCTCCATTGGTAATTTCAGAAGAGCAGATTAGGAATGCTTGCGAAATTATTAACAGGGCATGTGAGGATTAGTGTTTGGTATTTGTCTGAACCATGATCCGCCTCCGTTTCACTTTGTCGGACAGGTTTGGGGGGGATTAAAAAGATTAAGATGATAAACAGCCAATACATTTAACGCGGAGGCGGGGAGACGCAGAGAAGGGCTGCTAATCATCTTAATCCCAGAAATCCCCCCAAATCATGGTTCAGACAATATCGTTCTTATGATTAAGATTATCTGATGCTAAAAGCCTTTGATGGATTTTCTATTAAAAGCATTTGAATGTCCTTTTCGGTAAACCCGGCTTTTTTCATTGCCGGAATAAAACTTTCAAATATCGAATTGTAATTTCTGAATACGCCGCCTCCTGCCTCGCCCACATGATACCAGCCGGCATCCTGTGAAATAAGCACGCGATTTAATAATTTTGCAGCTTTCATTTTTCTAAGAAAGTCAATATATTCTTCTGTATTGTTATTGTCAATGCCATCGAATTCCACCCATCCACCCTTACCTGCTGCTTCTATATGGTATGAAATATCTTTTTCATTCTGTGCATGTACCCATATCCATGAATCAGGATCTACGCCTGATTCAGTGAGTAGGCGAAGTTCTTCAAGTGCTGGTTTGCCGCCGTTACTGGTATGTATTGCTATCGGTAATCCTGTGGCTTTATGGGTGATGGCCGCTGCTTTCAGAATTTTAATAATTGATGTTGAAAAAGGTAGATCATCAACACCAAGTTTCATAAAACCTGGCCTTATTCCTGTTCCTTCTATTCCTTCCTTAGCTTCAAGTATCCATGATTTTGCGAGGTCTTCCGCAGATTGGTTGTTAAGGGAACTCGGCAGGAATTTTTCACCGGCAGCACCATAGTATCCAGTATTCGTCAGGATTTGAATGCCGCTTGAATCTGATAATCTTTTCAATAAGGATATATCCCGGCCAAGGTATTGGGGGGTACACTCAATCAAAGTCCTGCAGCCTTTTTGATATAACGATTTGAGGTGAGGTAAAATAACTGAAAATGCTTCTTCCTGATTATACCTATTCTTTGATATATTGTCAGCACCAATAAAGTCAACAAGTAAATGTTCATGAACTAAAGTAACATCCATTTTATTTGATGACATTTTGCCATTAACCGTTACCACGGATTGAGTATTGTTCTTACATGAATTAAGTTGCGATATCACTAAAAGAATAAAAACTATTTTAGACATTTTCTTTACGTTATTTTAAACTTTGCGGTTAGAAAGAGAGCCTAAAACTACCAAATACACCAAAGTTTTTATACCTCTCCTCAGGTTTTGGTGTCGGCAAGATACGCCAAACCAGGTCCAGCCGAAAAAAGCGAAGGATATTATCTACCCCCGTTCCCATTTCCATATACGTTCTGCCCCTAAGGTCAACAAATGGAAAGTCAGGTCTGATATTCAGTGCCCTGTTGGCCGGTGTCAAATCTCCCCAGATCATTTTCATGTTCCAGAACTGCCTGAATTTGAGAAAGCGGTTGAATGGAATCAGTCTGAAAATTCCATTGCCAATATTGTGTTCAATCTGCATGCCTGCATACCGATCCATAATATATTCATAGCGGTTCATTAAGTTAAAGGCATATTTGTTGTAGTAATAGATCTCATTGCCAGGAGCGATGTTCAGCAACATATAAGGTAATGTAGCGAATACTTTACCGGCGTATAAATTATAATGGATACTTCCCAATGGTGAAATTTTTTTGTCATCTGAAATGGTCAGGTTAAGTTTTGTGTACTTGTAGGCGCTCTTTAATACACCGGGAATTCCTCTCGATATCCTTAGTTCAGTTATGGGGTAATCGCTGCCCAGGCTGGTTCTGAAAAAATTATTCTCCAGGTATTTTTCCAGGTAAGCAAATCGTATCCTAAAGGAAACTTCGAAATTATTGAATGCGGTGCCAGTTTCCGGAGTCGGGAACGATGTTGCATCCGGCAGGTTAAGCAAGGGGTTAAATATTTTTCGGTTAGCCGTAACTGCAAATGAAAAGCCAGTCTTCCACTCCCTGAAATATTCAAGCATCTGGTTATTTATCCTTATCAGTTTAATGGGAATCTGGTTTTTGCGGATTGCCAGTGTGAAGATATTATCAAAACTTACATCATCATAGTAGGTTTGTCCGAAATCAATATCATCCTTCCACATTGCATGTATCCGGTGCCTGGGGTTTCTGTTGAACTGGTAGATCGTTTCAAATTTACCCTTTACCGCTTGATCGCTGAAGCCGTAAGCGAGGTATCCGGAGAAGTAGATTTTCTTACTGAATTTATAATTGGTACCCAGGTCGAACCTTACACGGAAGCCTTCAAGCACGTTATAGCTCATCCAGTTGAACCAGGGTCCGATTTGGTAGTTGCCAACATTTTTGTAGCCGGTTGCTATGAAATTGATCCATTCGGAGTAGGTGTTAAAGGCGGGTGATTTAAGCAAGGTGTCTACCATTTGGTAGATGGCTTTTTCATTTTTATTGAGTTCTTCATGCCGGTTACTGACCCAGAAACTGTCATTCTTAGCCATAGCTCCGCCACGCAAATCAACGGTTTCTTTTAGTTTTTCATTTTCCAGTTTAGAGATTACAGTTGAATCGTTAATGACGATATTTCGATACGTGGTGGTTTTCCTTCCCACGAAATTCAACGAATTTTTTCCCAGCATGGCAAAGTCTGCGATGAATTTATCCTTCGACAGGAACCATGTGGAATCATTCACCAGTTGATACTCCTGCACCAGGCTGAGTTTTTCAATAAAGTTTACATTGGCTCCCGGCGACAATCGAAGGTTCATTTTTTGCACGGCATAACTGGAATCGGCAATCCATGCATCTCCCTGGAAAGTATTGCTTCCTTTATTCCTGGGATAAAAAACAAGGTGGTAATATCGCTTGCCTGCAATGAACTGTGTATCGGGGACCTTGTATGTATAGTATGCGTCACCGTTATCACTAAGGGGGCTTACGAATTCAAGGTCAAATACAGGAAGAAAATTATTATAGACATTAACGTTCTGATACATGCCGCCAAGCAACTTTGAGAAACTCTCATTTTTAATACCAACGGTTTTATTGGCGCGAATGACTTCTTTTGTTTTTCGTGGCGATGATTTAAAGTAGTAATCAGAAATAGTCTCCGTAAGGTAAAGTGGCAGAATTGGGTGTTCTTCTGAGGTTGTGTCAATATTTTCCAGTAAGAACTTAAAAGGTTTTGGCGGCAGGATTCCTTTTTGCATCTTCTCCTTATTCACTTTATTCAGGTCAATTTCCAATTTATTATACAATTCGTAACTGAAATTAGTGAAGCGGGTTCTGTCGTTGCGAGGTTTGTTTTTTACGATTCTTTTCCAGATCAGCAGTCCCCTGTTGATCTTTCCTTTTACAATAACCTCATTTGTTTTCCGGCCTCTTTCCATCGAAATCTCAAGGTCGATGTTCTGGAGCGATGTGTCAATGACGATAATTTTATCTTCAAACCCTGCATAAGTGACTACCAGGGTATCTGTTGGCCATTTTGCAAAGTTATAAATGAAATTACCTGCTGAATCGCTGAGTTTTGAGAACCTGGTTTTTTTGAATTGAACGGTTGCAAAAGGAATTCGCTCATCGCTATGGATGTCTTTGATAATACCTTTTAATTGTACATGCTGAGCAAGTACAGATCCGGAAAGACATAACAAAATCATTAAAAAAAGTGATATTACTAACCCCCGCCCATTCATC
>Ga0209254_10004042_pt1 | contig 13419 bp, 10 predicted proteins | sample FrelakmetDIP11DI_FD_187148 | JGI IMG/M metagenome (GOLD analysis project Ga0209254, IMG submission 187148) | Freshwater lake sediment microbial communities from the University of Notre Dame, USA, for methane emissions studies - DIP11 DI (SPAdes)... | ecosystem: Environmental > Aquatic >...
TGATGGCCGACGAACCGAGATCGGCGAGGGACGTCTCCGGCAGGTTCAGGCGGCCGCCGTAGTTGCGGTTGTACGAGAACCACAGCTGGTTGATCTTGTCGGTGCCGATCGCCCAGGTGTCGCTCACGTTCAGGTTGTGCTGCGTCCAGTTGAAGGAGTAGAGCGCCCACGGCAGGTTGCCGGTGCCGGCCTGGGTCACGCTCTCACCCTTGGTGAAGAAGTAGCTGCCAGACAGCCGGTGCGCGTCGTTCAGCTGGTGGTCGAGCTTGACGAGGAACTCGTCGGTGTTGAACGGGCTCTCGACGTAGCCCTGCCAGATGCCGCCCGAGACGTTGGCCAGCGGGAGGTAGTCCTTGACGATCTTCATCGATACCGGGTCGAGGCGGCCCGGGCAGATGACGCCAGTCACGCCGTTGCAGCTGAAGAGCTGTCCGGTCGCCGGGTCGGTCGGGATCGTCCGCGACTGGCTGAAGTCGCCGGTGCGCTCGAGCGCGGTCGGCGGGATCGCGTTGTTCAGGAACGTCTGCGTCGTCTGGCGCAGCCCCGAGAAGCTGGCGAAGAAGAACGTCCGGTCCTTCGCAATCGGGCCGCCGAGGGTGCCGCCGTACTGGTTCCGCGTGAGCGGCGGGCGCGCCTGCGTCGAGCCCCACTCCTTGGCATTGAGGTCGCCGTCGCGCGTGAACGCGAACGCCGAGCCGCGGTAGCGGTTGGTGCCCGACCTCGTGATGACGTTGATGATGCCGCTCGCGAACCGGCCGTACTCGACGTTGTAGCTGTTGGTCTGGACCTTGAACTCCTGGATGGCGTCCGGGTTGGGCAGGATGTTGCCCGTGTTCCGCAGCGCCGTCATGTTGATCCCGCCGTCCAGGTAGTAGTTCACCGACCCGGTGCCGCCGTCGGCGCCGCCGTTGATGAGCGTGCGCTGCTCGGGAAAGCCCAGGGTGAGGTTGCTGGTGCCCGCCGAGGCCGACGCCACGCCGTTGTTGTTCGACTGCACGCCGGGCGTGATGTCGAGCAGCGAGTAGACGTTGCGGTCGACAATGGGCAGGCTCTCGATCTGCTTCGCCTCGACGGTCTTGGAGATGTCCGCCGTGGCGGTGTTGACGACGGGCGTCTCGCCTTCGACGGTGATCGTCTCGGAGAGGCCGCCGACCTCGAGCGAGACGTCGAGCTTCACGGTGTCGTTGACGTTCAGCACGATGCCGCTCCTGCTGACGGTCTTGAAGCCGGAGAGCACCACCTCGACGCTGTACTTGCCGATCGGCAGGAAATCGAGCCGGTACGCGCCCACCTCGTCGGTGGGCACGGTCCGGTTGAAGCCGGTGTCGACGTTCCTGGCCGTGACGGTCACACCAGGCAGGGCGCCGCCGCTCGAGTCCGTGATGGTGCCGACAATCGCGGCGGAGGTCACCTGGGCGCCGGCGGAGGGCGCCAGGGCGAGGGCCATCAGGACGGCGACGCACGAGATGAGGAACATCGACTTCTTGGTCACAGCACACCCCTCGAATGAAGATCCGGGCGGGACGGGATGCCGGTCAGGCATATTTGTCTCGCGGCGAGACAATATACCCGCCGTCAAGGCGTGTCAAGTTCTGCCGGAGAGGAGCGCATCGCGCTGGTCGCAGGCGAAATCGTCTTGACTGGAGCGCCGGAGGGAGGCATATTGTCCGCCGAGCGGACAAACGTATGCCAGTAGATAGGGTTCGGATGTCAGAGAGACAAGCAGGCCGATGGTGAAGCGCTTCCACCACGACGCGGTCCGCGTGGCCGGGCGCGGCACGCCGCGGGCCATCAACCGCCAGATCCTGCTCAATCTCGTCCGCGCCTGGCAGCCCGTCTCCCGCGCCGACCTCGCGCGCCTCATGGAATCCCGGCGCGGCGCGATCAGCCTCCTTGTCAACGGCCTGATCGCCGAGGGCATCCTCTTCGAGGGCGCCACGGGCGAAACGCCCCGGGGGCGGAAACCGAAGTTCCTCTACATCGACTCCCGCAAACGCTGCGTGATCGCCGTCGACGTGAGGCCCACTCGCACCTCGTACATGGTCACCGACCTGCTCAGCGAGCCGGTCATCGGCGTCTCCAGCTTTCCCACGCAGGGCGACCCGGGCCGCTTCATCAAGACGCTGGCCGCGCGGCTGCGGCGCATCCTCGAGGATCACAAGGACCTCGGCCAGTGCGAGGGCATCGGCCTGGTCGTGCCGGGCATGGTGGACCTCGAAGGCGCCAGCATCTCGTTCGCCCCGAGGCTGGGCTGGCGCGACTTCCCGCTGCGCGACCTGCTCGCGAACGAGACGGGCCTCCCCGTGCACATCGAGAACTCCGGGCGCGCGTGCGCCATCGCCCAGGCGTGGGGCGTCAGGCGCGAGGCCGGCCGCAGCACCGACTTCGTCTTCCTCTCCGTCTCGGATGGCCTGGGCGTGGGACTCGTCGTCAACGGCGAGGTGCTTCGCGGCCGGCACAACGTGGCGGGCGAGTTCGGCCACGTGCCGCTCGCCGGCGAGGGGCCGCTCTGCGCGTGCGGCGCCACGGGGTGCTGGGAGGCGTACGTCTCCAACCTCGCCACGCTGTCGAGGTACTTCGGGCGCGAGCTCTCGCCGCGCAAGCCGATCCCGCCCGAGATCGCGTCCTTCTCGGTCGACGACCTCGTGTCCCGCGCGCGCGGCGGAGACACCAAGGCCGTCGCGGCGCTGCAGTCGACGGCCCATTACCTGGGTCTCGGGCTGGCATCCGTGGTCAACGCGGTCGACCCGGCGCGCATCTTCATCAGCGGCGAGATTATCGCGGCCTGGGACCTGATCGAGTCCACGTTGCGGCAGGCCCTCGGGACACGCGTGCTCGCGCCCGCCGCGTCGGGCATCGAGATCACCACGGTCCCGCTGCCGGAATACCCGCGGCTGCGCGGCGCCGCCGCGCTGGTCACCGCGCCGCTGTTCGCGGTGCCGAAAGTTGGATAGGAGAGAAGAGCGATGAGTCAGCTGAACGGACAGGTGGCCCTGGTGACCGGCGCCGAGGTGGGCATCGGGCGCGCCACGGCCCTCGAGATGGCGCGCGCCGGCGCCGACGTGGCCGTCCACTACTACGCGGATCTGGCCGCGGCCGGCGAAGTCGTGCGCGAGATCGCGTCCCTCGGACGCAGGGCCGAGGCTTTCGGCGCGGACCTCACCAGGAGCGCCGAGGTGACCCGCGCCGTCGGGGGCGCGCTGGCGCGGTTCGGCCGCATCGACATCCTCGTCAACAACGCCGGCGGGCTGCTCGGCCGCCACAGCCTCCCGGAGATGCCCGAGGCGTTCTTTCACGACGTCATGAACGTCAACGCGCTGACGACGTTTCTGTGCTGCCAGGCGGTGGCGCCGGGCATGATCGCGCAGGGCTCCGGCGCCATCGTCAATCTCACGTCGCTTGCCGCGCACAACGGCGGGGGCCCGGGCGCCTCCGCGTACGCCGCCGCGAAGGCCGCCGTCCTCGCGCTCACCAAGGCGTACGCCAAAGAGCTCGCGCCGCACGGCATCCGCGTGAACGGCGTGTCGCCCGGGCTCATCGGCGGCACACCGTTCCACAAGACCTTCACGGCGCCCGAGGCCTTCGCCGCGACGGTCAAGAGCATTCCGCTCGGCCGGGCGGGCACGCCCGAAGACGTGGCCCGCGTGATCACGTTTCTCGCGGGCGGGGACGCGGCCTACCTGTCGGGCGAGACGATCGAAGTCAACGGCGGCATGTTCATGAGATAGGCGAGAGACCGTCGTTCCGGTGCGTCGGTTGCGGGTGGCCGGGGCGCTTTCCATCTGCGCGCAGGGAGGACGGGCGAAGGTCACCCGAGCACAGATGGAAACGGCCCGGACAGGACCCGCGGGCGACGCGGGCAGGACACCATGAAACTTCCCCACTTGCGCTGGCTGATGGTCGGCCTGATCTTCCTGGCGACCGTCATCAACTACATCGACCGGCAGACCGTGTCGGTGCTGAAGACGGCCATCAGCACCGACCTCGGGCTCTCGAACGCCGACTACGCCGCGATCCAGAACAGCTTCCTGCTGATGTACGGCATCAGCCAGATGGTGTCGGGGCGGCTCTACGATCGGATCGGCACGCGCCTCGGGTTCGTCTTCTCCGTCGTCGTCTGGTCCGCCGCCGCCATGGCGCACGCGTTCGCGAGAACACCGGAGATGTTCAAGCTGTTCCGCGGCGTGCTGGGGTTCGGGGAGGCGGGCAACTGGCCGGGCGCGGCGAAGGTGGTGGGCGAGTGGTTCCCCGTCAAGGAGCGCGCCCTCGGGATGGGCATCTTCAACACGGGCGCGGCGGTCGGCAGCGCCGTCTCGCCGCCCATCATCGCGTGGCTGGCGATCGCCTACGGCTGGCGCTTCACGTTCATCGTCACCGGGCTGCTGGGGTTCGGGTGGCTCGCGCTCTGGCTCCTGATGTTCAGAGTGCCCGAGAAGCACCCGTGGATCACCGAGGCCGAACGCACGCACATCCTGTCCGATCGCGGCGGCGGCGGCGCGGGGGACATCGACTGGCGGCCGGGCTGGGGCCGGCTGCTGACCTACCGCCAGACCTGGGCGGTTGTCGTCGCCCGGTTCATCACGGACCCGATCTGGTGGCTCTACATCTTCTGGCTGCCGAGCTATTTCCAGGAGGCCCGGGGATTCAGCCTGCAGCAGATCGGGTGGTCGGCGTGGCTGCCGTTCCTGTGCGCCGGCCTCGGGGCGCTCGGCGGCGGGTGGGCGTCGGGGTATCTCATCCAGCGCGGCTGGAGCGTCGATCGCGCGCGCAAGACGGTGATGGCCTTCGGGGCTCTCCTCACGCCGGCCGGCATCCTGGCGATGCGCGCCGAGAACCCGTACACCGCACTCCTGCTGATGGGCGTCGTGCTGTTCGGGTTCCAGGTCTGGATCAACAACGTCCAGACGCTGCCGAGCGACTTCTTTCCGAAGTCGGCGGTGGCCTCGGTGTTCGGCCTGGGCGGGACCTCGGCGGCGATTGCCAGCGTGATGTACAACTGGGGCACCGGCCGCGTCGTCGACGCGATGGGCTACTCGCCGATGTTCGTGGTGGCCGGCATCCTCGGCCCGCTCGGCCTCGTGGCCACGCTGCTGCTCGCGGGCCGCATCGCGCCGATCGACCGGTCGGCGCTCCGAATGTAGCCCCGGGGGCGGCGACGATCGCCGCGATTCCCTGGCCCCCAGCCCCTGGCCCCGAGTAGAATCCCCTCGGCACTACCCAATCAGCCGTGCCGGCGGAGGTGCGCCGGCTGTGCGCCAGGTGGCAGGAGGAGAGCATGTCGATTGACCCCCGGAGGCATGTTCGTGCGGCAGCGGTGCTCGTGTCCGCGGCCGTCATGGCGGCGGCGTTCGGATGCGGAGGCGCGCAGCCGCTGCAGGAGGGCCATGGCGCGGTGCAACCCGCCGGCAAGGTGCTCACGGCGGCGGAGCGGGCCGCGTGGTACCAGGCATGCTGGGCGCACTTCAACAGCAAGGACTGGGACCGCTTCAAGGCATGCTACGCCGCCGACGCCGAGTCGGACCACGTCGACAGCGGCCAGCCCCTGGCGAAAGGGCCGGACGCTATCGAAGCCAACGCGCGGTCGTTCGCCGCGGCATTTCCGGACATCCGGGGCACGGGCGAACTCATCCTCATCAAGGGCGAATCCATCGTCGGCGTGTACGTGCTGAACGGCACCCATTCCGGTGCGCTTTCTGGCTCGGATGGCCACGCCATTCCACCCACGGGCAAGTCCATCGGCCTGCACCTGGCGCACGTCGCGCAGGCCGATTCGACGGGCTTGCGCGTCGTGCGAGAGGAGCGCTACTCGGATTCGGGCACGATGATGGCGCAGATCGGGTTGAGCCCCGCGCCGGCACGCCCGGTCGCGACCAGCGCGGCTGCCGCGCCCACCGTGGTCATCGCGGCCGGCACACCGTCCGAACTGAGCAACGTCGAGGCGGCGCGCGCGCAGATCGCGGCCTACAACAGCCGCGACGCGAAGGGGGTGGCTGAGATCAACGCCCCCGACATGGTGCGCCGGAACATGGCGGCGCCGGCGGACCAGACGGCGGAAGAGAGCCTCGCGGGCATGCTCACGTTGTTCCAGGCTTTTCCCGAGGCGAAACTCGTGCCCACCTCGGTGTGGGGCGCCGGCAGCTTCGTCGTCGTGACCGGCCGTTTCGAGGGAACCAACAGCGGCCCGCTTCCGGCGATGGGCCTGAAGACGGCCAGCAACCGGCCCGTGTCGGTGCGCTACCTCGACATCACGCGATGGGAGAACGGCACGATCAAAGAGGAGTGGCTCTTCTACGACGGCATGGCGTTCGCGAAGCAGTTGGGACTGGGGAAGTAGCCAGAAGCCAGAAGCAAGAAGCAAGAAGCAAGAAGAATGACCACCGGGGCAGCGTGTCGTCTTCTGAATTCTGACAATCGTCAGCGAGCCCTTCTGACTTCTGGCTTCTGACGACGATTAAAGTCCCACGCCGATGGGACACGCGACGCCCGTCCCGCCGAGCCCGCAGTAGCCGTTCGGGTTCTTGGCGAGGTACTGCTGGTGGTAGTCCTCCGCGTAGAAGAACTCGCCGGCTGGGGCGATCTCCGTCGTGATCGGTCCGTGGCCGGCCGCCGTCAGCCGGGCCTGGTAGGCGTCGCGGCTCGCACGCGCAGTGGCCAACTGCGCCTCGGAACGGCCGTAGATCGCCGAGCGGTACTGCGTGCCGGTGTCGCCGCCCTGCCTCATGCCCTGCGTCGGATCATGGTTTTCCCAGAAGACCTTCAGCAGCCCATCGAACGACACGACGGCTGGATCGAAGACGACCAGCACGACTTCGGTATGGCCCGTGAGGCCGGAGCAGACCTCTTCGTACGTCGGGTTCGGGGTGAATCCGCCCGCATAACCCACGGCCGTCGAGTAGACGCCCTGCGCCTGCCAGAACTTCCGCTCGGCCCCCCAGAAACACCCGAGGCCGAATACGGCGGCCTCGAGCCCCGCGGGAAACGGCGGCACCATTGGCGTGCCCAGCACGAGGTGTGTCGAGGCGACGGGCAACCCCGCCGCGCGCCCTTTCAGCGCGTCCTCCGCTTTCACCATCGCCGTTTTGCGCCACAACGACATGCCATCCTCCCTGGAATACACCGCTCCTCAGGTTTGACGCTCCGCACACGGAAACCGTCCCCCGTGTCAGCAGTCTTCCTCTCTAGCCCCTAGCCCCCAGTCCCTGGGCCCGAGATCCCCACTTCCACCAGCGTCGGGCTCAGCACGCGGACGAGATCATCCGGGGTGATGCCCACCAGAAACCCGCGCGCACCGCCATTGACGTAGATGCGCGGCAGTTCGAGAATCGTGCGCTCGACGTACACGGGCATGGCCTTCCGCGTGCCGAACGGTGAGGTGCCGCCCACCAGATACCCCGAGTGCCGGTTCGCCACATCCGGCTTGCACGGCTCCACGAGCTTCCGCCCCATCGCCCGCGCGAGCTGCTTCGTGGACACTTCGAGGTCGCCGTGCATGAGGACGAGCAGCGGCGACCGGGCGTCGTCTTCCATCACGAGCGTCTTGACGACGTCATGCTCCGGGACGCCGAGTTCGCGGGCCGAGACCCTGGTGCCGCCGCGCTCCTCGTAGCGATACAGGTGTTCGGTGAACGGCACGCCGGCACGTCGGAGCACCCTGATGGCCGGCGTCACGGGCGTTGCCGGATGTGCCATGAAACCTCCCAACCGCCTCTCCTGCCACTCTAACGCAACCGGTATAGAGTGGAACGCGCATGACCGAGGATGCCGCCTACCGGGCCACCGCGCTCGGTGAAGCCTACGCCCGCATCGATCGCCTGCCCGTGACGATCCTGCTCGCCAATGTGCGCAGCCTGTACAACGTCGGCGCGTTCTTCCGGACCGCGGACGCCGTGCGGGCGAGCGCGATCGTCGTCTCCGGCATCACGCCGACGCCGGAGGATCCGCGAATCGCGAAGACGGCCCTGGGCGCGGAGCGGAGCGTGCCGTGGTCGCGGGCCGCCGAGGCCGCCGACGCCGCAGACAGCCTGCGGGCCCGCGGCTGCGAGGTCGCGGCCGTCGAAACGACGCTTCACGCGGTCGATCTGTTCGACTGGCGGCCGCGGTTCCCGGTGTGCGTGGTGTTCGGCCACGAGGTCGATGGCATCGCGCCGGCGCTGCTCGAACGATGCGACGTGCACGTGCGGATTCCCACGCTGGGCACTAAAGGCTCGATCAACGTGGCGACGGCCGGCGGCGTGGTGCTCTACGAGCTGCTGCGGAAGTACCGGGACCTTTCCCGCGCGGGACAGGCACCCGGGGGGGGCTGCCCGCCCTGAGCGAAGCCGAAGGGAAGCCTCCGGGCTGCGACCGGCACTTACGACGCGCGGCAAACCCCACACCGGGAGAGGGGGTATCATCGGTCTATGAGCGAAGACGACGCGCCCAAGAGCGCCTACGAACTGGCGATGGAACGGCTCCGGAAACAGGACGCCGAGTCGGGCGCCGAGAGCCGGCCGCTTACCGACGCACAGCGCTCGGCGATCGCCGAGGTGCGCAACTTCTACGAGGCGAAAGCCGCGGAAGTCGAGGTCCTGCACCAGTCGGCGCTGCGGCGCGCGGCCGACCAGGACGCGCTGGCGTTGCTCGAAGAGCACTACCGGCGCGACCGGGAACGCCTCAACTCCGAGCGCGAGAACAAGATCGCGAAGATCCGTCAGGGGTGACGTAACCCGGGGGCTGAAGCCCCGGGCTACTTCCCGGGGACGCGTTTCTCGTACGCCGGCCGCGCGGGCGGCGCTGGCGGCTTCTCTTTGACCAGCCGCAACGCCTCGGTGATCGCGCGCTCGAGTTGCGTATCGGTGCCCTTTGCCAGCTGGGCCGGATCCTCTTCTACCCTGATGTCAGGCTCGACGCCGTGGCCCTCGGCAAACCACTGGCCCCGGACGTCGTACATCCGGAACGTCGGCACGGTCACCCCGCCGCCGTCGACGAGCGACGGCGACCCGCTGATGCCAATGAGCCCGCCCCATGTGCGCTGGCCGACGATCGGCCCGAGCTTCGCCTCCCGGAAGTACGCCGGGAACGCGTCGCCGCCCGACCCGCTCCAGCCGTTGATGAGCATCACCTTCGGCCCGCGATGCGCCACGGGCGGCCACTGCCAGTCCTCTCCGAAGCGCACGCCCCAGTAGGCGAGCATCGGACGGTTCAGCAGCTCGATGAACCGGTCGGGAATCTGCCCGCCGCTGTTGAAGCGCTCGTCGATAATCAGGCCGTCCTTGCGCCACTGCGCCATGAACTGCCGCACGAGCTCGTTCTGCGCGCCGACGCCCGTGCTCTGCACGTAGACGTACCCGATGCGCCCGCCGGTCGCCTCGTCGACACGCGTGCGGCGCTGCTCGATCCACTCGCGGAAGCGCAACTCGGTCTCGTCGCCGAGCGCCTTGACCACCACCTGCCGCGCGCCGTCGAGCGCCGGCTTCGCGTTGACGGTCAGCGTGATTGTCGCGTCCGCAAGGCCCTGGAACGCCGCCCAGGGATCCTTCGCCGGGTCCAGGGGCGTGCCGTTGACGGCCAGGACGTAATCGCCTTCCTTGACGTTCAGGCCGGGCTCGGCGAGCGGCGCGCGAACGTCCGCGTCCCAGGGCCCGCCGCGCACGATGTGCCTGATCCGGTAGGCGCCATTCGCGATCTCCCAGTCGGCTCCGAGCATGCCCGTGCCGCGCGTCGGCGACGTCTGTTCGTCGCCTCCGCCGTTGTAGGTGTGCGACGCGTTCAGTTCGGCGATGAACTCGCCGAGGACGGCATTCACGTCCCATCGTGTGACGGCGCCCTCGAGGATTCGCGCGTACTTCGCGCGGGTCGCCTCCCAGTCAACGCCGTGCATGTTGGGGTCGTAGAAATAGTCGCGCTCGAACCGGTAGGCGTCGCTGAACATCTGCCGCCATTCGGCGCGCGGATCGACCACCGTTTCCATCTCGGCCACGCGCATCGGCTTCTCGAGCTTCTGGCCGGGCTTGAAATCGACGATCGCGTACGTCTTCTCGAGTGCCGCCAGCAGCTTGCCGCCGTCGGCCGACAGCGCCACGCCGCTCGCGTCCTCGAGGACCGTCTTTTCTTCGCGCTCGGCGAGATCGAAGTAGACAAATGGCCGCTTCTCGTCGCCTGACGCGGCGCGCGGCAGGCGGCGCACGGCCACCTTGCCCTTCACCGCGGCGAGATCCGTGTAGTTCCCGGCCTTGAACGGGAGGATGATGGCGCGCGCCTCGAACCCGTCGAGCGCGATCTCGACCGGCTTCGGCGGCTCGTCTTTTCCGGCCTCGGGCTTCGCTGTGTCCTTCGGGGCAGGCTCGGCGGCGGCGTCTTTCGGCGGCTCGACGTCGTTGCGGGCCGCGAGCGGCGAGGCGACATCGGCGCGGAGCGGGACGGCGACAACCTGCGTCGGATTCGCGTACGTCCAGCTGTTGTCGAAGTCGCCGTACGTCGGGGTGAACGCGCGGTTGGAGAGGTAGTAGAGGTACTTGCCTTCCGGATCGAAGGCCGGCTGCAGGTCGCTGAAATACCCGCTCGTGGCCTGTGTCAGCTTCGAGGCCGCCGTGTCGTAGAGGAAGATCGCCTGGCTGCCGGTTGAGGACGGGCGCGACCAGGCGATCCAGCGCGAGTCGGCCGACCACGCGAAGCGGAGCTCTTCGAGGGCGTCGTGGCCCATCCAGGCGCGGCTGCGATCGACCTCGGCGGGAACGCCGCCCTCGGCTCCGATCAGGTGGATGCGCGCCTGTTCGTCGACGAACGCGAGGCGCTTCGAGTCGGGCGACCACTGCGGCCGGTAGCGGAAGCCCGGACCGAGCTTCGTCAGTGTGCGCTCTGCTCCCGTGCCGTCCGCAGGCCGGACACACAGCTGATACTCGCCGGCGCGATCGCTCCAGTACGCCACCAGACGGCCGTCGGGCGACCAGGAGGGATACCGTTCTGCGACGCCCGACGACCGCGTAAGGTTCATCACCGGGCCGTGCTCGGCAGGCACGGTGAACAGTTCGCCCCTGGCCGCGAAGACGCCGCGCTTGCCGGTGGGCGAGATGCCGGCGGTCTCGATGCGCGGCGAGACTTTCTCGGCGCGCGGCTTGAGCGTGATCTCGTCGGTGACCACCTTGACGGGCACCTCGGCGAGTTTCTCCGAGGGGACATTCAGGAGGTACAGGCGCCCGCCAGCCTGAAACACGATGTCCGACGGCCCGGCACCGGGAAACGTGACATCGACGTCGGTGAACGTGGTCACCTGCCGCGCGGCGCCGGTGTTCGAATCGAGCGCCCAGATGTTCGCCCGCTCGGCCGGACCGCGGTCGGAAAGAAAGTAGATCGTGTCGCCGAACCACATGGCCTGGCCGTCGTTGGCGGCGTTCTTCGTCACGTTCGACGCCGCCATGGTCTGGAGGTCGAACAGCCAGATGTCGGAGGCCCAGCCGCCGCGGTAGCGCTTCCACGTGCGGAAGTCCTGCGACTGCGGCATGTAGGCGAAGCGGCGGCCGTCAGCCGCGAACGCGCCGAACTCGCCGTACGGCACCGCGAGCTTCTCGGGCAGCCCGCCGGTCGCCGGCACGAGGTAGAACTGGCTGTAGCGCTGGCGCCCGCTCTCGCGGCCCGAAGCGAACAGCACGCGCTTGCCGTCGGGATGCCAGTCAATCAGCCGGTCGCCCATCGGGTGGTGCGTGAGCCGCGCCGGCATGCCGCCCGTGGCGGCGACGGCGTACACGTCGAGGTTGCCGTCGTAGTTGGCGCTGTAGGCGATGGTCTTCCCGTCGGGCGAGAAGCGCGGGAACATTTCTTCGCCGGCGGGGGAGCTGAGCCGGGTGGCCACACCTCCGGCCTTCGGCACGGTCCAGATGTCGCCGGCGTACACGAAGGCGATCTGGGCGGCCGACACGTCCGGGTAACGGAGCATGCGGGCGTCAATCTGCGCGGCAGCGGCGGCGGCCGTGCCGGCCGTGACGAGGGCGGCCAAGGCCAGTGTGGCAAACAGCTTCATGTCGGCTCCTGGAGTGAGGCGGGTAACCTGATCTTGTATAGTCTACGGCGATGGCGGGCGACCTGTTCCACATCGCGCAGCGCGGGTCGACCGTGCGCCGCGAAGTGCTCGGCGGGATCACGACGTTCGTGACGATGGCCTATATCATCGTGGTGAACCCGGCGATCCTGGCCGCGGCCGGCATCCCGGTCGGGCCGAGCACGGTCGCCACCATCCTCACGGCGGCGTTCGGGTCGCTGCTGATGGGCCTCTACGCGAACCGGCCCATCGCCGTGGCGCCCTACATGGGCGAGAACGCCTTCATCGCCTTTGGCCTCATCGCCCTCGGCGCCACGTGGGAGCAGCGGCTCGGCTCGGTGTTCGTGGCGGGCGTCGTCTTTCTGCTGCTCACCCTGTTCCAGGTGCGGTCGAAGCTCGCGAATGCCATCTCGCCGAGCCTGAAATACAGCTTCGCGGCGGGCATCGGGCTGTTCCTGGCGTTCATCGGGCTGTACGAGACCGGGATCGTCACCAGCGGCGCGGCCGGCCTGCCGGGCGCCGCGCTGCTCGCGCCGGGACAGGACCTGCTCCGGGCGCCCGACGTGCCGGTGAAGATCGGCGCGTTCGGCGACCCCCGCGTGCTGCTCGCCATCGCGGGCTTCGTGGCGATCGTCGTCCTGATGATGCGGCGGGTGCCTGGCGCGATCCTGATCGGGATGGGCGCGACGGCTGTGGCGGGGTACGGCCTGGGGTTCGCGCCGGCCCCCGATTCTGTGCTGGCCCTGCCCTTTGCCGGCTCGTATTCACTCGCGCCGATCGCGTTGCGCCTCGACGTGCCGGGCGTGCTGACGGTCAGCTTCCTGCCGGTGCTGCTGACGCTCGTCCTGATGTCGTTCCTCGACACGCTCGGAACGCTGGTCGGCGTCGGCGCGGCCGGCAATATGCTCGACAAGGACGGCAACTTCCCGCAGGTCGAGAAGCCGATGCTGGTCGACGCGGTGACCTGCATCTTCGCGTCGCTGGTCGGCACGTCCACCAGCGGCGCCTACATCGAATCGGCCACCGGCATCCGCGAGGGCGCGCGCACGGGCCTGGCCGCCATCGTCACGGCGCTCCTGTTCCTGGCGGCGCTCTTCTTCCTGCCGCTCGTGGGGCCGCTGCAGCAGTCGCGCTACGCGTACGGGCCCGCTCTCGTCGCGGTGGGCATGCTGATGGTCGGATCGATGCGCAAGATCGAGTTCGACGACCTGACCGAAGCGCTGCCGGCCTTCGCGTGCATCGCGCTGATGGTGTTCACCTACAACATCGCGAACGGCCTGACCGCCGGCCTGGTGCTCTACCCGATTGGCAAGGTCGTGGCCGGCCGTGCGCGCGAGTTGAACTGGGGCAGCGTCGTGCTCGCCCTCCTGTGCCTCACGTACTTCGTGTTCGGGTTGCCGCACTGA
>Ga0209254_10004043_pt1 | contig 13416 bp, 19 predicted proteins | sample FrelakmetDIP11DI_FD_187148 | JGI IMG/M metagenome (GOLD analysis project Ga0209254, IMG submission 187148) | Freshwater lake sediment microbial communities from the University of Notre Dame, USA, for methane emissions studies - DIP11 DI (SPAdes)... | ecosystem: Environmental > Aquatic >...
AGCCGGTGGTGCAGTTCGTATGGTTCTCGAGAAAGCTGGTATAAAAGATGTCATATCCAAGGCTCATGGCACCACTAATGCAGTTAATCTTGCTAAGACAACCATTCAAGCCCTCAAGGAACTCAGAGACCCAACTCATTATGCACAAATGCGTGGCATTACTGTTGCGCAAATGTTCGGAAGGTAGGCTCTAAGATGTCTCTATCCAATTTAAAACCCGCCAAAGGTTCGACCAAGAAAAAGTGGATCATCGGCCGTGGCATGGGCTCAGGCTCAGGCCGCAATTGTGGTTACGGTCACAAAGGCGCCAAGTCACGTGAAGGTCGCGGTAAAGGTTATGGTTCTGGTTATGAGGGTGGTCAAACTAGGTTTTACCAGCGTCTCCCAAAGATTCGTGGTTGGAGAAACCAAGATGTTAATCCCATCAAAACTGCTGAGATCCGCCTTGCAAGACTTAACATAATCGCTGAAGGGACTGATGTTGACCTTTTTGTGCTTAAATCGCTTGGTTTAGTAAACAAGACTGACGAAGCTTATAAAATCCTCGGTGGTGGTGAACTTAAAGTGAAGCTCAACTTCAAAGGTGCAAGAGCCACAAAAGCGTCTATTGATGCCATCCAAAAACTTGGTGGAACGATAGAGCTAGCTGGTTTAAGCACAAAGGGAGAATAAACCATGTGGAAAACGATTAGAAACGCTTGGATGATCCCAGAACTTAGGAGAAAGATCCTTGTCACACTCGGTCTTTTCATCCTTTTCAGACTCGGAACGCACGTTGCTGTTCCGGGTGTTGAAAGAGCAGTTCTGTACATGATGCAGTCTGAAGGTGGTTTATTGGGGCTGATGGATCTCTTCTCAGGCGGAGGATTACTTAATATCTCATTGTTTGCTCTTGGTGTACTTCCTTATATTAATGCCTCAATTATTCTTCAGTTGCTTCAAGTCGTCATCCCCTCACTTGAGAAACTCGCTAAGGAAGGTGGTCTCGAGGGTCAACGTAAGATAGCCAAAATAACAAAATGGGTGACACTTGGTCTCGCTGCTGTCCAGTCACTCTCATTTGCTTTCTTTCTTTATCCCAACATACTACAATCTCGTGGTATCCTTGTTCCTCTGCTTGCTAATCCAGATTCGCTTGTGCTCAAGCTTTATGTGGCATTTATCTTATTAGTCGGATCCTTCCTGCTGGTTTGGCTTGGAGAGATCATGACTGAATATGGCATTGGTAACGGTGTTTCATTAATTATTTTTGCTGGTATTATCTCAAGAATCATCCCCGGAATTGGTATTGCCATCGAGAACGTAACTGGTGGTCAAACATCTTGGCTTGGTGTTATCATGGGATTCGCTGTCTTTGTAGCCTTTATAGGTGCTGTCATCTTTGCTTATGAGGCTGAAAGGCGAGTGCCTGTTCAATATGCCAAGCGCGTTGTTGGTCGTAAAATGTATGGAGGTCAAACAACCTATATACCAATTCGACTCATTCAAGCTGGTGTTCTACCAATCATATTTGCTTCTTCGTTTATGATGTTCCCACAGGTAGTTGGAAACTTTTTAGATCCTAACTCTTGGTGGAATACGGTTATTGTTGCTAATCTCCAACAATATAGTTCATGGGTTTACAATCTCATCTTCTTTCTTCTCATAGTCTTTTTCACCTACTTCTACACATCGATGACCTACAACCCACCAGAACTAGCAGACAATCTTCAAAAACAGGGTGGTTTTGTCCCAGGTGTTCGCCCAGGCGATGCCACTGCTAAATACTTCCAAGCTGTTCTTTCAAAAGTAACTCTCCCTGCTGCAATATTCCTTGGTGCATTAGCCATCGTCCCAAATTTTGTTCTTCGTAATAATCCAACGCTTTCAAATCTGTTTATTGGTGGTACAGGAATTCTAATTGTAATTGGCGTTGCTTTAGAGACAGTAAATCAGATCGAGTCTTACTTGATTATGAGATCTTACGAAGGTTTCCTAAAGAAATGAGACTAGTTCTACTTGGGTCACCCGGGGCAGGAAAAGGAACAGCAAGCGTTTGGCTTGCTGATAAACTTGGTGTACCCAGGCTTGTTACATCGGATTTGTTAAAGTTAGAAATCACCAAAGAGAGTATTTTGGGTCTACGCATGAAGGACTTCATGGATAGAGGGGAACTTGTCCCAGATGACATAGTGATACAGATCGTTCTTGGAAAACTGACTGTACTAGATGGTTTTGTTCTTGACGGATTTCCAAGAACCCTAAACCAAGCACGCACCTTGAAAGAAAATTTAGATAGAGCTTCTAAGTCTCTTAATTTTGTTGTCTACCTAAATGTACCTTGTGAAATTGCAATGAAACGCAATCTTGTACGTTATACATGCATGGCATGCCGTTTCTCACCAGAACCGGGTGAGATCTCTTGTCCTTTGTGTGGTGGCGAACTTGAGAAAAGGGTTGATGATGATGAAGAAACGATTAAAAAGAGACTCGAAGCCTATATTAAAGAGACCCAGCCCCTTGTTGATTTTTATGACCGTGAAGGTATACTGCTTCGGATTGATGCGGATGCCCCTATAAATGATGTTCACGACAGGATTTATTCGGGACTTGGTTTGAAGTGATTGTAATCAAGACCAGAGAAGAGATTGATAAAATGAGGATTTTGGGTAGTCAAGCTGCCCAAATTCTAGAAACCTTGAAATCAAAAGCAAGAATTGGTGTTACAACTAGAGAACTCGATGATCTTTGCATGGAGGAGTGTGACAAGATCGAAGCCAAGGCAAGTTCTTACGGATACTACGGCTTTCCTGGTCACCTATGCATTAGTATCAATGAAACCATCATCCACGGCATCCCGGGATCAAGAAAACTCAAGGATGGCGATATGGTGTCCTTGGATCTGGTAATCGAGCGTGATGGGCTTTTTGTTGACACTGCAATCACTTTCGTTGTTGGAGTTCCAACAAATATCCAACGGAAACTCATTGATGTATGTCAGAATGCCCTTAATGCTGGAATTACCGAGGTTAGATCAGGTAATCGAATCGGTGACATTGGATTTGCCATCCAGACTACCGTCGAGAAAGCCGGGTTCTCTGTTATCCGAGAGTATATTGGGCATGGTGTTGGTCATTCTATGCATGAGGATCCACAAGTTCCAAATTTTGGAAAGCAAGGTATGGGTGTTAAGATAACTCCAGGAATGACTTTTGCCATCGAGCCGATGATTTCTCAAGGCCATTGGGCTGTTGAAGTGGAAGAAGATGGTTGGACAGTCAATACTGCTGACCACTCTTTATCATGCCACTTTGAACATACCGTGGCAACAACCGAGGACGAACCAATTGTCCTCACAAATAAATTTGTAAAGAAGGAGGTTTTGTGACTGACTCAAAAGACATGATAGAGACGGAGGCAGTAGTTTTAGAAACGCTACCATCCGCCATGTTCAAGGTGAAACTTGCAAATGGTAAGGTTATCCTTGCCCACATCTCTGGTAGGATGAGGATGAATTTTATACGCATATTACCTGGAGACCGAGTTAGACTTGAGTTGACACCTTATGATCTTTCGAGAGGTCGCATAACTTACAGGCTTTAAGGAGGAAAAATGAAAGTCCGCGCTTCAGTGAAACCAATGTGCGAAAAGTGTAAGTTGATAAGACGTAAAGGCCGAGTGATGGTCATATGTGAGAATCCAAAACATAAACAGCGCCAGAAATAATAAGGAGGAGTATGCCACGTATAGCTGGAATTGACGTGCCTGTTGGAAAGCGTGTTGATATTGCGCTCCGTTACATTTACGGTGTCGGGCCAGTAAACGCCAAGGTCATCGTTGCCAAATCCAAAGTCAACCCAAACGCCAAGATGAAGGATTTAACTGACAGAGAGATTGAGGTGATCAAGGACATCATTACCAAGGAATACACAGTTGAGGGCGATCTTCGTAAGGTCGTCACGCAAAATATAAAAAAGCTCATCGACACAGGCGCCTATCGTGGTCTTCGCCACAAAAGAGGTCTTCCAGTTCGTGGGCAGAGAACTCGAACCAACGCTAGAACCCGAAAAGGTCCAGCCAAAACAATTGGCATTGTTAGGTCAAAGTAAGAGGTGAAACATGGCAGATGAAGTCCAACAGCAGGAAACGACTGCAACCCCAACCCCTGTCGCTACAAAGGGCAAGAAGCGAGTCAAGAAGCTTGTCTCAGAGGGTAGAATCTATATCCACAGTAGCTACAACAATACCATCGTCTCGGTAACGGATAAAAACGGCGACGTTCTGTCCTGGGCCTCAGGCGGATCGTCTGGTTTCAAGGGCACCAGAAAAGGTACAGCTTTTGCCGCTCAGGTAGCCGCACAGACAGCCTGTAAAAAAGCTTCAGACATGGGGATGAAGCAGGCTAAGCTCTTTGTCAAAGGTCCAGGTTCAGGTCGTGAGACCGCCATCCGCGCCATTGGCGCTTCTGGCATCGAAATTATATCGGTTAAAGACATAACACCAATTCCACACAATGGCTGCCGTGCACCAAAGCAGCGTAGAGTGTAAGGTAGGAGAGAATCATGGGTAGATATATTGGTCCAGTTTGCAGAATGTGCCGTAGAGAGAAAATCAAGCTTTATCTGAAGGCTTCAAGGTGTTATGGCTCTAAATGCCCGGTTGAGAAGTCGTTTGTTATACCAGGCATGCACGGCCCAAAAAAAGGTTCCAAGGAGAAACTTTCTGACTATAATGTCCACCTTCGAGAAAAACAGAGAGTGAAACGCTCCTATGGAATAATGGAGAAAGTTTTTAGGGGATATTTTATTAAGGCTAGAGCTCAGCGTGAAATCCCGACTGGCGATAAGCTCATCGAGTACTTAGAGCGTCGTTTGGATAATGTTGTATTCAGATCTTCACTCGCTCCTTCACGTTCAGTTGCCAGACAGTTAGTTGCTCATGGTCATATAAAAATCAATGGGAAGAGAGTCAAAGCCAGCTCGCACATTGTCCGAACAGGTGACGTCGTCGCAATTGATGATGAAGCCAAAAAAATACCTATTGTATCCGAAACTGTTCGATCTCACCTAACACCACCAGCCTGGCTTTCACTTGATGCTGGGAAGTTTGAGGCAAAAATTCTGCGCGTTCCTTCAAAGACTGATACAGAAACCACTGCTAACGTGCAGCTAATTGTCGAGTTCTATTCTAGATAATAGGGAGGGAAAGTTGTTTCCACTATCAAATCTTGAGCTCAAGACAATTGAAGAAGACGCTTTTTTAGGTAGGTACTCGATCGAACCACTCCATCCTGGGTATGGAATAATGATCGGCAACAGCTTGAGACGTGTTTTGCTTTCGTCAATTCCTGGTGCCGCACCAATCGCAGTCAGGATCGAGGGTGTCCCACACGAATTCTCAGTTATCGAGGGTGTTGTTGAGGATGTTGTTCAAATAATTCTCAATCTCAAAAAGCTTGTCGTTGCCATGGACACTGACGAAATTCGCACACTTACGCTTGATGTTTCAGGCGAGCGTGTGATAACAGCCGCTGACATCATCCCTGACGCTGATGTATCTATTGTCAACCCTGAAATTCACATTGCTGAACTTTCGTCCACAAAATCAACTCTCCGTATGGATATTCTTGTTGCCAAAGGGAGAGGCTATGTTCCTACAGAGAAGAACAAAAGGGTAGATTATCCCATAGGCACTATATGGATGGATGCGATGTTTACCCCGGTTAAGAATGTCAAGTTTAATGTCGAACAGACCCTCATTGAGCAATACCTCGATTTTGAGAAAATAACACTTGATATCCTTTGCAACGGTGCCGTTGCACCTAAAGACGCCTTGAATGAAGCATTTAATATACTTTCTGAATATTATGCTTCTGTTATTCATCCAGAACTTCTCAGGAAGGGTGAGGCTGATATGGATACCACACTTGAGGAGAGGCTCTCGCTCTCTTTGGATGTTGTCCTACCAAACCTTCCAGCTAAAATCAATCATCTCCTTGTTTATGCTGGAATCAAATCGCTTCGCGATATACTGATGAAGAGGAAAGAGGATCTTGCTACTATCCATGGTATGACAGCCAAGTCGCTAAGCGAGATTGGAAAACAGCTTGAAGATTCCTCTGATTTCTCCTTAATCTCACAATACTCCTTCCCATTCCTAGCTGAGATTGATACTGAATCAGAGTCAGTCAAACCTGAGCCAGAGCCTGAAGAAGAAATGGTTGCTATCCCAGAACCAGAGGAAGTAGTAGTTCACCGCATAGAGGAAGAGAAACCAGAGAAACCGGTCAAACCAGAAAAACAAGTTAAAACCGAGAAAGTGAAAGTAGAGGAACCAAAACAAGAAAAAGTGAAAATAAATGAGGTAAAAATTGAAGCTCCGGTAGAGCTTCCTTACACTCTCAAAGATATCTCACTTGCAAAAAGCACAATGCAATTCCTAGAACAAAATGGTATAAAGAATCTATCAGCACTTCTTGCAAAATCCAAGAATTCACTTGAAAAGATGCCAGGTTATAAGAACAAAATGGTAAAAGAAATTGAGAAAAATCTTGACAAGATCGGTTATGCTCTCGCTCCAGATGAGGTATTAGCTGATCTTACTCCAGAACAGCGCTTAGAAGCTGTCAGGACGATGAGCTTTGACGAATTTGCTAAAAAAGAAGTCGTATTCGCTAAGACAGAGATAAAATCTGCCCAACTTGCAGGTATTAAAAATGTTGGCGGTTTACTTGATTTAGGACGCAAAGGACTCAAAGGCTTACTCAAATTTCAGATTAAAACAATAGATGAAATAGAGAAAAGGCTCCAAAAGTGGGGTCTAAAACTTAAGGAGTAGCACATGAGACATAGAAATGCACAAAGACGTCTGGGTGTTTGGAGTTCATATAGACGCATGATGCTTAGAAATCTTGCAACCTCGCTTGTTCTTGCAGGCAAGATTATCACTACTGAGGCTAGAGCCAAGGAACTTCGTCGTCAGATTGATTGGGCCATCACTAGGGCAAAAGTTGATGAACTTGAAGCTAAACGTGATGTCTATTCCTTCTTCACCTCAAGAGAAGCAGCTAAACGTTGTCTTGAGGATGCCACTAAAAAATTTGCAAACCGTGACAGTGGTTACACCAGACTATTTAAATTGGGTCAAAGGCGTGGAGATGGAGCAGAGCTCGTATTAGTAAAGCTCGAATATGCCGGATGAGGCATTAGTAAGCTTTAGTAAAGTAACATTCTCGTATACTCAGGAAGGTGCACCAGCAATTTTCGAGTGCACCTTTTTCATCGAGAGTGGCGATTTTGTCTGTTTGGTTGGTCATAATTCAAGTGGAAAGTCAACAATTGCCAAACTTACGAATGGCCTACTAACACCCAAAGATGGTCAAGTAAAAGTTTTAGGATTATTTACTTCTGAGTCTGAGAATCTTATTGAAATACGAAAAAATGTTGGTTTAGTCTTCCAAAATCCTGATAATCAAACCGTTGCATCTCAAGTTGAAGATGACGTAGCATTTGGTCCCGAAAACCTTAATTTACCACAAGATGAAATTAGAAAAAGGGTTGATGAGGCTTTAGATGCCGTTGGTATGAGACAATATGCCACTCACCCAGTCCACCATTTATCGGGTGGCCAAAAACAGCTTGTTGCTATTGCAGGAATATTAGCTTTAAAACCTAAACTTTTGATTCTTGATGAAGCAACATCTCTTCTTGATCCAAAAGGTAGAAAGTCCCTTCTTTCACATATCGTTGCCCTTAATAAAAACGGTTATGCTATTTTGATGATAACCCACCGCATGGAAGAGGTATTGCTTTCAAGACGTGTTCTAGCACTTGAAAAGGGACGAATTATTTTTGATGGTCATCCACATGAATTATTTATAAACCGTGATTTACTCTTCAGAGCTGGTCTAGAACCACCCCCCCTGATTGAAGTCGCATCAGGACTCCAAAAGCACGGTCTTGCAATCACACTTCCCAAAAACGAAGATGACCTGGTCGAACAGATATGCCAATTGAAGTAAAAAACCTTGTTTACATTTATGATCAAGGTATGCCTTTCGAGAAAAAGGCTTTAGATGACATCACTTTATCAATTGAGGATAGCAAGATCACTGGTATCATAGGATCAACAGGTTCTGGTAAAAGCACTCTCATACAGCATTTTAATGCCCTTCTTGTACCAACATCCGGTAAAGTAACTGTTGATGGCATTGATATTGCAGATAAAAAAACTAACAAGAAACAACTTCGCCAAAAAGTAGGACTAGTTTTTCAATACCCTGAGGCTCAACTGTTTGGAGAAACGGTAATTCAAGATGTAACTTTTGGTCCTCAAAAAGCTGGACTCCCCAAAGAGCAAGTTGAGTTTATGGCTAAGAATGCTCTCAAACTCGTTGGTCTTGATCCTGAAACCTATGCTCAACGTTCTCCATTCAAGCTCTCAGGTGGAGAAAAACGCAAAGTTGCCATTGCAGGTATTCTTGCTTGTAAGCCTCAAATTTTAGTTCTCGATGAGCCAACAGCTGGTTTAGATCCACACAGTCGAATAGTATTTCTTGATCTAGTTAAAACTTTTAAGACCCAAGGTTCAACACTTATTATCGTCTCGCATGATATGGATGAAATAGCCCGTATAACTGACAATGTCATAATACTTTCTCAGGGAAAGCTTCTTTTCTCCGGACCAACAAGTGAGGCATTCTCTCGCCCACAGATGATTGCCCAAGCGGGAGTTGATGTACCTGCTCTCTCAAATTTAGCAGAGCGTCTTCGTCTAGGATGCATTGATTTACCAAGGAAGACCTACACTCCCGATGAACTTGTCATGGCAATTATAAGTAAAGTCGGTAATAAATGAGCCTATCAAATATGATTATCTTAGGTCAGTTTATCCCATTGAATACTCCCATTCACCGTATTGATCCTCGAATAAAATTGGGTTCAACTCTTATTTTACTCATCTACATTTTCATCATTTCCAAATTTGAGGTTTTAGGGGTGTTGTTTGCCTTAGTTATCTTGATTGCATCTCTTACCAGAATCCCAGCAATACACATTATCCGAGGTCTTCGTCCAATAATTTTTCTTATTCTTCTCACTGTCCTTATCCAGATCTTTTCGACTAAAGGTGACCCGCTTATAAGTTTCTGGAGTATAACTATTACAAAACAAGGTCTCTTTCTGGCTGCCTTCGTTGTTACTAGACTCATTTTGTTAGTTTCGATCTCAGTCATCCTAACTTTTGCCACTTCGCCTCTCGATCTCACATTTGCTATGGAAAGATTTATGGTACCACTAAGAGCAATTGGTTTTCCATCTTCTGAGGTTGCCCTTATGATGAGCATTGCGCTACGATTTATTCCAACATTGCTTGAGGAGACTGATAAAATTATAAAGGCTCAGAGCTCAAGAGGAGCCGAATTTAACTCGGGTGGTGTAATCGCTAGATCTAAAGCCTTCATTCCAGTTCTCATCCCTTTGTTCATCTCTGCATTCAGGCGTGCAGAAGAGCTTGCTGATGCTATGGAGTCGAGATGCTTTAAAACTGGTGGAAAACGCTCTAGACTCCATCTATCAAAAATAACAATTATTGATATCGTGATTTTCATATCAATAATTTTGGTTTTAGCAGGACTCTATGTCTGGGCAGCTTTATAATTATAAGGCTGTTATTGCCTATGATGGTTCCGATTTCTTTGGTTGGCAGCGTCAGATTGGCCTTCCTACTATTCAACAAACCATAGAAGAGTCTATATTTGAGGCTATTGGTGAGGAGACCAATGTCTTCGCTTCATCGCGTACAGACAAAGGTGTACATGCTCTAGCACAGGTCATTTCTTTTCGTCTTGTAAAGAAATATCATTGTATTGGACTTAGAAGTCTTATCTCATCATATCTTCCACCAACTATAATAATAAAATCAATTGAAGAGGTTTACCTGAATTTCATAGCACGCTTTGCACAGAGACAAAAGACTTATGCTTACATAATTCACAAAGGATTGACAGACTCTCCTATAATCAATCGCTACTCTTGGGCTATGAATGTAGAAAGATTGAATCTTGAAATATTGAGAGAGATGCTACCAAAATTCCTTGGTACTCATGATTTCTCATGTTTTGGTAAGGGAACTGAAGAAAACCACAATAAAGATCCTCATTGCAATATCTCGATTGCCGAGATTGAAACAAGAGGTAACTACATAATATTTTATATTCGAGGTAACAGATTTCTTCATAATATGGTTCGACGAATTGTATTTTTCTCGTTAGATTGTGCCAATGGGCGAGAAGAGCCAAGACGTCTTGAAAGGATTTTTAATGGAGAAATGTGTTTAGCATGTGCTCAACCAGCCCCTGCACGTGGTCTCTATCTTGTCAAAGTGGACTACGATGAATAAATTCATATAATATTGGCAATCATGAGAGACATTATTCTTGTTGCCACGCTTGGTTTTGAGGTTTTAGTTGGGTTGTTGCTCTTGGGCACGTCAATTTTCTCCTTTCTGCATGCAAGACGTGGTCAAGACATTGCCTCGATTACCTTTGGTGTATCATTCTTAACACTTTTTGTTGCACAAACCGTTCTTATATTTATTGTCACTCGAACAGGTTTTCCAGTTCTCCCTTCAGACCACACACTCGTATATTTGCCATGGTATATGGCTGGGTCTTACTTACTTTTTTCGCTTGGTGTTTTTGGTTCGATTTTTCTCTCTGGAAGACAGTTTGTCGTTTTCCCAGTGCCACTTTTTGTTATTATAGCAATAATTTTAGGTACTGGGTTTGTACCTGGATTCTTTCCTGGGTTTCCCGATTTTGCTAAAAATGGCTCATGGATATGGTTTACTACAGGCGTGATTACTCTCTCTGCTGCCCTCATGTATTATCTATTCAACATCAAGCGTAAAGAACCATTTCGTTCAAAGATGGCTATTTCGCTTTTCCTTGTTTGCTTAATGGCGTTTATTCTTTCCTCATCTGCTGAAGAGACTACAATGTGGTACATAGCTCAAGTCGTCCGTTTAATTGCTTTTAGTATGATCTTCTATGAGGTTCAGACTCATTACATATGAGAATAAAAGTAATCTTCTTAGTGGTTATTCTAACAATCTCTCCAATTTTAAATGTTTTTACCCAAACAATTCAACCACCAGAATCATTTAAGATTATCTCTCTTAAAGGTTTTCTCCCCAGTACTATCACTACTGACAATCTCGACAGAAAAGTCACTCGTGGTGAGTGTGTGCATATACTTGTTTCAATCTTGGATTATTTTGAACAATATCGTATCTCACTGACAAATAGTTTTTGGGATCGACTCTGGCAAATCATTAAAAGATTTTTCAGATACTTAAGATTTGATTTCACAAATTTGCGTCGTTACTCAAGGTTAAACAATTATGAGAAGCTAGCAATTGCAAAATGTTGGGGTATCGAGTTTGATTCTAGCGATGCCAACAAACCTATAAAAGGCTGGGAAATACTAGAGCTTGAAAGTTTTGGCTTATCCGAGGCTCTATCAACAGCTGGTGTGCCAAGAACATACCGTGAAGAGATAGAACTTTTGAAAATTCAGATTGGTAGGGTTTCGAACGAGTTAGAGAATAAATACAAAGAACTATCCTTGAAATCCGAAATGCCTTGGAAACCAGGACAGTCTTGGGTTTATTTCATATTTGCATCTCAACATGACCTTCTACCAAAATGGAAGATGCAGATAATACCAAAAATACTCGACGATGACCTTTCTGTTCGTCAAGCGCTTGATTTTCTTTGGCGTGTTTTACCTTTGACCGAGCAAATGGCAAAAGATTTATCTAGGTGAAGTTTTGATTTTGTGAATAGAGGCATGAAATAAAAAAAGCCCAGGATAATCCTGGGCTTTTAGATTTCGAGTATATCAGGCTATTTTGACCTTGCCGGCTTTTAGACATTTGGCACAGACTCTCATCTTAACAGTTGCACCACCGTCTTTTTGAGCCCTTACTGTATGGAGGTTTGGCAACCATCGCCTCTTAGTCCTAATGTGTGAGTGGCTAATCGTGTGCCCGGTGACAGGACCCTTACCGCATACTTCGCATATCTTAGACATAACTCTAACCTCCTTAATACAAAATGAGAATTTAGCAAAATGACCGCAGTTTGACAAGGGGTGAAAAGGAAAATCTTTTTTCCTTGACACGAGTGTAGGGACTAATAGAATTGTCTATTCGTAGGAGGAATTTTATGGATACATTATTCCCGAAGGTTGACCCTTCGAGCAGAAAATGGTTTGTGGTTGATGCAGCGGGAAAACCTCTTGGTAGAGTTGCAAACACCGTTGCAAGAATCCTTTCTGGCAAAAACAAACCTACCTGGAGCCCTCATTTTGACTGTGGTGATCACGTCATCGTCGTCAATGCTGAAAAGGTTATGGTCACGGGTAAGAAACGCATTCAGAAGATTTATTATCACTACACTGGATACCCGGGTGGTCTAAGAGAAACAACTTTTGATCACCTAAATCGCACTCTTCCGCAACGTACTGTCGAGAAAGCCGTTAAAGGCATGCTTCCACAAGGGAAACTAGGTCGTGAGATGTACAGGAAACTTAAGGTATATAAGGGACCGAATCATCCTCACCAAGCTCAGAACCCTGTTTCATTATAGGAGGAATTCATATGATCCAAGCTACTGGATACAGAAAAACAGCAATCGCTCAGGTTAGAATCACTCCTGGTGAGGGAAAGATAACCATAAACGAGAAGACTCTCGATCAATACTTTACTGAGGAGAGCTTCCGCACTGTCATTTTCCAACCACTCAAGGTGACAAAAATGGACACAAAGCTTGATATTATAGTAAAAGTGATGGGTTCTGGAAACAACTCTCAGGCTGAAGCAATTCGTCATGGCATAGCCCGTGCCCTAATCAAGTACGACCCAGAGCTTCGCTCCGATGTCAAGAAAGAGGGCTTCCTTACTAGAGACGCCAGGAAAAAAGAACGTAGGAAATATGGTTTCAGAGGTGCAAGAAAGGCCCGTCAGTATCGCAAGCGTTAGTTAATGCCAAGCATAAACACGCTATCAACGATTGAACAACTCCTAAGCTCCTTAGAGTATGAACTCTCTAAGGAGCTTAAGTCGTCTTCTGAGGTTCTTGTTTTCGTCCCTTTTGCTGGACGCTTTAGGTCTTTAATACCCAGAGTTGAGGTTGTTAGGGCAGTCGCTACGACACTTCAAAAACTCGGTCAGAAAGTAACAGTTGCCCTTCATCCTGATATCCACTCATCAATTATGGCCTCTCTTCCTGACAACATAAATGTTTTAGATATTACAACCGATCATTATATATTCTCAAAAGGTATAGGAGAACGCTCAATATTTTGTAATAGTACAGAATTTGGTATGGTATCACCTCAAACTAAAAGATCACCAATCCTAAATCGTATTGCAGTT
>Ga0209254_10004044_pt1 | contig 13416 bp, 6 predicted proteins | sample FrelakmetDIP11DI_FD_187148 | JGI IMG/M metagenome (GOLD analysis project Ga0209254, IMG submission 187148) | Freshwater lake sediment microbial communities from the University of Notre Dame, USA, for methane emissions studies - DIP11 DI (SPAdes)... | ecosystem: Environmental > Aquatic >...
CCCGTCGGGACGGGCTGGATTGCTCGCACCGACAGTTGACCGCCAACAACGGCGTAGATGCTACAACCCCTGGGATCGAATTTGCAAAGCCATTGCTGTCGCGCGGAAGGCCGAATGATGCTGGGAGACGCTGCATACCCGCGAGGCCTCAGATCGCTCGAGGGCTGAGCCGACCACTGCCGTCTGGTTTCTAGGCGCCGATAGCGGCGTTGGCGACGGGGTAGGGGGGCAGAAACCGTGTCGGGGCCCGATGCGGTTTGAACGGGCGCCCACCACGGATGATCGCCTGTTGCCCGTGCTGTGGTATCGTGAGCAGTGGTCAACTGGTCCAGGTGCACCGTGAAATCGCTCGTTGCAAACATGTCATCCGGGGCGCTCGAGCCGGCATGGGACGTGGCGCGTCTCTTCCCGCCGCAGGGCAGCTGGAGCGAGGAAGAGTACCTCGCTTTGCCCGGCAACCGGCTAACCGAGTTTGATCACGGTCGTATCGAAGTGTTGGACATGCCCAGCGAGTTACATCAGTTTCTGGTGCTTTTCCTGTACGAAGCCTTGGTTGCCCATGTTCGCCAAAGCGGTCTGGGGTGGGTCGTGGTGGCTCCGATGCCGGTCAAACTCTGGGAAGGCAAACTGCGCGAGCCGGACGTGCTCTTTATGCGCCGCGAACACGCCGCGCGCCGCCACGCGACCTATTGGCGCGGCGCCGATCTGGTGATGGAGGTCATGAGCCCTGATGACCCGAAACGGGATAAGGAAACCAAGCGGCGGGAATACGCCCAAGCCGGGATTCCCGAATACTGGCTGGTTGATGTGAGCGAGAAGACCGTCACGGTGTTTGTCCTGCCGGCGGATGCTGAGCAGTATGCCGTGCATGGTGTCTTTGGCATCGGTCAGCGCGCCGAATCAGCCTGTTTGATGGGATTTGGCATAGCCGTGCAGGAGTTGTTGGCGGCGGGCGAGTCGTAACGAATTCCGCCAAATGCTGTAGGCCCGTCCCACTGCGGATGCGGACAGCGGAACGGGGAGCAGAGGTATAACCCTCGTCCCTAGCGGTACGCTCCCCACATCCTCCTACTTGCCGGGCCGGATGAATCTACTCCCACCATCATCGCCGCCTGGCGTTGTTCGCCGGCGCGAGCGGCTGGGAGCGCTCGTAGTCTTGTGCAACGGTAACCGGCTCTTTTGGTCGCGCTTTAGCCGCGTTCCTGCAACGCCTGAGCGCCGACCACGGTGAGGGCGGTCATGTTGACGATGCGGCGTACGGTGGCACTGGGCGTCAGGATGTGTACCGGCTTGGCTGCACCGAGCAGGATCGGGCCCACCGTAGTGGCCTCGGCATTGGCACTCTTGAGGAGGTTGAAGGATATGTTGGCCGCGTCCAGCGTCGGCATGACCAGCAGGTTGGCCGGCCCTTTCATGCGAGCATTGGGGAAGACGCGGTGACGGATTTCCTCCGATAGCGCTGCATCACCGTGCATTTCTCCCTCGACCTCCAGATCGGGTGCCAGTTCGTTGATGAGCTGCAGCACTTGACGCATTTTCTGCGCGCTGGCCGTGTCGTGCGTACCGAAACTGGAGTGCGACAGCAAGGCCACTTTCGGCGTGATGCCGAACCGGCGCACCTGCTCCGCGGCGAGTACGGCGATTCCCGCCAGTTGTTGAGCACTCGGGTCAGGATTCACATAGGTGTCGCAGATGAACAGTGTGCGGCCCGGCAGCATCACGACGTTCATGGCGGCATAGTCGTGCGTGCTGCGGTGCAGGCCGATGACATTGCGAATGAAGCGCAAATGCAGCCCGTACTGGGCAAAGGTACCGCAAATCAGGCCGTCGGCCGCGCCGAAATGCACCAGCATGGCCCCGATCAGCGTGGTGCGTCGACGCACTTCACGCTGGGCCAGTTCCGGTGAGACACCTCGACGCTCCATGAGCTGGTGATACCACGCCCAGTATTCCTCGTAGCGAGGATTGGCATCCTGGTTGACGAGTTCAAAGTCTTGACCGGGGCGCAGCGTCAGCCCGAGTTTGGCCAGGCGTTCTCCGATGACCGCCGGACGACCGATCAGGATCGGTTTGGCCAGGTCTTCGTTGATGATGACCTGTACCGCCTGCAGTACGCGTTCGTCTTCGCCCTCACAGAACACGATGCGCTTCGGATCGCGCTTGGCCTGGGCGAAAACCGGACGCATCAGCAGGCCGGTGTGATAAACGAACTCGGTGAGGGTCTGGCGATACTGTTCGAAGCTGTCGATCGGGCGCGTGGCAACGCCGGATTCCATCGCGGCGCGCGCCACGGCCGGTGCGATTTCCGAAATGAGGCGCGGGTCGAACGGTTTGGGAATGATGTAGTCGGGACCGAACGTCAGTGTCTGTTCACTATAGGCTTCGCGGACTTTGTCGGTCTGCTCGGCCTGCGCCAGGCCGGCAATAGCGTCGACGCAGGCCTTCTTCATGGTGTTCGTGACACTGGTTGCGCCGACATCCAGCGCGCCGCGAAAGATGAAGGGAAAACACAGTACATTGTTGACCTGATTCGGATAATCGGAGCGACCGGTGGCGATGATGGCATCGCTGCGCACGGCTTTCACTTCGTCCGGAAGAATTTCTGGCGTCGGATTGGCCAGTGCGAAGATGATGGGGCGCTCGGCCATGCGTGCCACCATCCCCGGCTTCAGCACGCCACCGGCCGACAGGCCGAGAAATACATCGGCGCCCTCGATAACCTCAGCCAGGGTGCGCGCTGCTGTGTCCTTGGCGTACCGTGCCTTGTGGTCGTCCATCTCTTCAGCGCGGCCGGCGTACACCACACCCTTGATGTCGGTGACGAGCACGTTTTCCATCTTCACGCCGAGTGTCAGCAGCATGTCGAGACAGGCAAGGGCGGCAGCCCCAGCACCGGACGACACCACTTTCACCTCGTCGATCTTCTTGCCAACGATTTTGAGAGCATTGAGCATGGCGGCGCCGACGATGATGGAGGTGCCATGCTGATCGTCGTGGAAAACCGGAATGTTCATGCGCTCGCGCAATTTGCGTTCGATGTGAAAACATTCCGGAGCCTTGATATCTTCCAGATTGATGCCGGCGAAGGTGGGCTCCAGGCTGGCAATGATATCGACCAGCCGATCCGGATCGCGCTCGTTGATCTCGATGTCGAATACATCGATGCCGGCGAACTTCTTGAACAGTACGCTCTTGCCCTCCATCACCGGCTTGGCAGCATGCGGACCAATGTCCCCAAGGCCGAGAACGGCAGTGCCGTTGGTGATCACGCCCACCAGATTGCCGCGCGTGGTGTAGCGATAGGAATTCCTCGGGTCACGAACGATCTCCTCACAGGCGGCGGCCACGCCCGGCGAGTAAGCCAAGGCTAGATCACGCTGGTTGGTGAGCCGCTTGCTCGGGGTGACCGAAATCTTTCCGGGTTTATGCTCTTCGTGATATTCGAGTGCGGCTTTGCGCAGTTCGTCGTCCATTTGTGGCCAGTCCTGAAGTTGTGAGAGGACCTATCTTAGCGTAGTCGCAATGACTGGCGACCAGAGTGTACGGGCTTTTCTCGACGATCGCCGAAACGGTTTGTCTACCCGAGTGATGACATCGGTATCCTTGCTCCCGGGCAGACCGTTCCCATTCTGGGCATTGGGGTTATCAGACACCCTTTCTTCCCTGTACGTTTTGAATGCCCGCCAATCAACTGAGGCTGAACGACTCTGTCAGGAGATGTGACTGCCGATTTTGGGTGATCTCCCAAGCCTGAATCAGACGTTCGGTATTCCCCGCTGAGGGGTTAGAATTGGCGTTCTTGTTGACGATTTCCCACCGCAACGGAGGCGCCATGCGGCCCCTGATCCTGCTCGTTCTTCTGGTCTCCGCCATGCCGGGTTTAGCCAGGATGGCTGCTCCTGCAACGCCACGCGTTGTTCCGGCCCCGGCGCCGCGCGTGGAATCGTTTTCGCCGCAAGGGACGGTCAAAGGAGTACGGCAGGTGGTGGCGCGTTTTTCCGAGCCGATGGTGCATTTCGGCGATTTCCGAGTCGAGGATCCCTTCACGCTGGATTGCGCCCCTGCGGGTCAGGGACACTGGATCGACAGCCGCAATTGGGTTTACGACTTTGCCACCGACCTGGCATCGGGCACCCGCTGCACCTTCAGCCTGCGGAAGGATCTGAAGGCGCTGACCAACAAGGCTTTGGGGGGCACCCAGCAGTTCTCCTTCGATACCGGCGGCCCAGCGGTAATCGACTCGCTGCCGGGGGATGGTGCCACCGGCATCGATGAAAACCAGCTGTTCTTGCTGGCCCTGGATGGCCGCGCCACGCCGGAGTCCATCTCGGCAGGCGCGCGATGTGAGATTGAGGGTCTCGGCGAGCGAATCGAAGTGGATGTCCTGGTTGGAGACGCGCGTCAAATGGCGCTGTCGTCCGAACTTCGGGAGAAGTATCGTTATTTTTTCGAACGTTTTGCCGATGATCAGCTGTTGGCAGAGCGCTCGGCGGTGCTGAAATGCCGACGGAGCTTTCCGCCCGATACCGAGGTACGGCTGGTTTGGGGCCAGGGCATCGCCTCTGCCGGCGGGCTGGTGACGACGCAGGATCAGACCCTGACCTTCCGCAGCCGCGCTGCCTTCGATGCCCGATTCGAATGCGAGCGCGTGAACCCCGAGGCCCAATGCGTGCCGTTCCTGCCGATGAAGCTGTTTTTTTCGGCCCCGATTCCCGCAGACCAGGCGGCGGCGATTCGGCTGTTCGGGAGGGACGGACAAACCCACTCTCCCGACCCAATCGACCCTGCCAAGAACCCCACGGTCGAATACGTCACGTTCAAAGGCCCTTTTCCGGAGCTGGCCAAATTCGAGATCCGACTGCCGACCGATCTCACCGACGACGCCGGGCGCAAGCTCCAAAACGCCGCGCGCTTCCCTCTCGCAGTCGCGACCGACGAATATCCGCCGCTGGCCAAGTTTTCCGCAGAGTTCGGGATCATCGAGGCGAAAGAGGGCGGCATGTTGCCTGTGACACTGCGGAATCTCGAAGAGCAAGTGCCGGCGGAGCGGCTTGGTCCGGCGGGACCGCCGGCAAATCCTGGAGTTCCGGGTCAACTGCAACGGTTCGGTCAGGATGATGCAGAGATCATCGGCTGGCTGAAAAAGGTCAAGACCGCGGCGGAACGGCGAGGCGAGTGGATAGAATCGCCGGACGAACAGAGCCGGTGGAAGGAATTGACGGGCTCGACCTCCGTCTTCGAAGGCAGCAGCCAGGCCTCCGCCTTTTCCGTTCCCAAACCCCTGGGCGGAAAGGCCTTCGAGGTGGTGGGCATTCCGCTGACGAATCCGGGCTTTTATGTGGTGGAGCTCGCCAGTCCCAAGCTCGGGGCGGCGCTGCTCGGCGAAGCGAAACCCCGCTACGTCGCGACCTCGGCTCTGGTGACCAACCTCGCCGTGCATTTCAAATGGGGCCGGGAGTCCTCGCTCGTTTGGGTAACGACGCTCGATAAAGCCGAGCCCGTTCCGCGGGCGCAGATCCGGATCAGTAATTACTGCCAAGGCACGTTGCTGTGGCAAGGCACGACCGGTCCGGACGGCATGGCCGCAATCGAGGGCGGCCGTCTGCCCGAACCGAACGACGAAAGAGCGTGCGGAGCATGGAACGAATCGACCCCGCCCGTGTTCGTCAGCGCCCGCACCGCCGACGATCTGAGTTTCACGATCTCGGGTTGGAACCAGGGCATCCAGCCCGCCAACTTCGGGCTCGCCACCGGCTCGGCCTTCCAGGCCAGGACCGCCCGCGCGGTGTTCGACCGCACGCTGCTGCGGGCCGGTGAAACGGTGTCCATGAAGATCTTCCTGCGCCAGCGAGCGATGGCCGGGTTCACCCTCCCGTCGGGCGATCGGCCAGATCAGCTCCGTGTCTTCCATATCGGCAGCGGCCAGCAATACAGCATGCCTGTTACGTTCGACGACCAGGGTATCGCCGAGACGAGCTGGACTATCCCGCGCGAAGCCAAGCTGGGCGGTTACGAGGTCCGGCTGTATCGCGGCGACCAGTGGGCTTACGATGCCGGTAACTTCCAGGTCCAACAATTCCGCGTGCCGACGATGCGTGCGGTGATCCAGCCTGCTCCGGAACGTCTGGTCAACGCCACGACCGCGAACGTCGATCTGTTCGTCAGCTATCTGAGCGGTGGCGGAGCCAGCGGCATCCCTGTCAAACTCCGCACGCAGATCCAACCAAGGACCCTGAGCTATCCGGATTATGCCGACTTTTCCTTCGGTGGCAAGGACCTCGCTGAGGGCATCCAGGACGAAGCGGAAGAGGAGGGCGGGGAAGCCCCCTCCGAAACGCCGAAACCGGCTCGAGTGCTCCCTGTGACGCTTGATCGGGCCGGCGCCGCGCGGGTCACGGTGCCCGACCTACCCAAGATCCAGGCTGCCCAGGACCTCGTCACCGAACTGGAATACCAGGACGCCAACGGCGAACGCCTGTCGGTCGCCCAGCGTATCCCGCTGTGGTCGGCCAAGCTCAACCTAGGCCTCCGGACCGAGGGCTGGGTCGCCAGCAAAGATCGCCTGCGGTTCCAGGTTCTGGTCCTGGATCTGGCCGGGAAACCCGTGTCGGGCCAAGCGGTTCGGGTAGATCTGTTGCAGAAGACGACTTTTTCCTACCGCAAACGACTCGTCGGAGGCTTCTACGCCTACGAGGACAAAGCCGAAATCAAACGCCTGGACGTTTTCTGCGAGGCCAAGAGCGATGGGGCCGGACTGGTCGCCTGCGAGGTGAAACCCGGGATTTCGGGTAACCTCATTCTCCGCGCCACGTCCAAGGACGACCTCGGCAATATCGCTCTGGCGACCCAGAATGTCTGGATCGAGGCGGGCGATGACTGGTGGTTCGCTGGCGGCCCCAGCGACCGCATGGACGTGTTGCCGGAAAAAAGGTCCTACGAACGCGGCGAGAAGGCGCGTTTTCAGGTCCGCAGCCCGTTCCGCGAAGCCACAGCGCTGGTGACGGTGGAGCGCGAGGGCGTGATCGACGCCTTCGTCACCCAGCTTTCCGGCAAGGCGCCGGTGGTCGAAGTCCCCATCAAGGATCATTACGCGCCCAACGTCTATGTCTCGGTGCTGGCGGTCCGTGGGCGGCCCACCGAGGCGTTCGGCTGGCTGAAAGAGCTGGGGCGGAAGTTGAACATCCTGCCGCAGGACGAAAGCGTCACGGCCCTGGTGGACCTCAACAAGCCAGCCTACCGCTTGGGAGTCGGCCGCATCGATGTGGGCTGGGCACCCTACCGCCTTGATGTTCGCGTGATGCCAGAAAAGGAAACTTACAAGGTTCGCGAGCCGGCCAGGGTGAAGCTGGCGGTGAGGCGCGCCGATGGCGGGCCGCTGCCGCCTGCGGCCGAAGTCGCGTTCGCTGCGGTCGACGAAGGCTTGCTCGAACTCAAACCCAACACCTCGTGGAAACTGCTGGAGGAGATGATGGGACAGCGCGGTATCGAGGTGTATACCTCCACCGCGCAGATGCAGGTCGTCGGCAAACGCCATTACGGGCGCAAGGCCATTCCGCACGGCGGCGGAGGCGGTCGGCAGGCGGCGCGGGAATTGTTCGACACCCTGTTGCTCTGGCGGGGGCGCGTGCCTCTCGACGCCCAGGGCGAGGCCGAGATCGACGTGCCTCTGAACGACTCGCTGACGGCTTTTCGCCTCACTGCCGTCGCGAATGCCGGAACCGGTCTATTCGGCACCGGGGACAGCACGATCCGCACGACACAGGATCTGATGGCGCACTCCGGTCTGCCGCCCCTGGTTCGCGAGGGCGACTCCTTCCAGGCGGTGTTTACCCTGCGCAACGGCTCAGACCGTCCTTTGACGATCGACGCTGCCGCCAGGCTTACGGCCCAGCCGGAGACCGTCGTTGCACCGACCGTCGCACCGCAAGCCGTGACCTTGAAACCTGGAGAAGCGCGCGAAATCGGTTGGCCCATCGAGGTGCCCGGAGAAGCGCAGCAGCTGACCTGGGAACTGAGCGCCGAGGAGCAGGGCGGCGGGGCGGCGAAGGACCGACTGCGGGTGATGCAAGAGGTGTTGCCGGCGGTGCCGATCCGGGTACATCAGGCGACCTTGATCCGGCTCGACCAGCCGGTTCGTATGGCGATCGAAACTCCCCGAGAAGCACTGCCGGGTCGGGGCGACATCCGTGTGGCACTGCAGGCAAAGCTGGGGGACGATGCTTCCGGCGTGCGCGACTACATGCAGAGCTATCCCTACAGCTGTCTGGAGCAACGGGTCTCCAGAGCAGTTGCGCTGCGCGACCGCGCGCTGTGGGATGAAGCGATGGCGCAACTGCCCAGTTACGTGGATGGGGACGGCTTGTTCAAATATTTCCCCGCCGACGCCTTGCGCGGCAGCGACGTGTTGACCAGTTACGTCATGGCGCTTGCCCACGAGGCCGGTTGGCCGCTGCCCGAGGGACTGCAGGGACGTGCCGTGGAGGGCCTAAAAGCCTTTGTGGAAGCGCGTGTAGCGCGGAACTCGCCGCTTCGAACCGCCGATCTCGTGCTTCGGAAGTTAGCGGCAATCGAGGCGCTCTCCCGCTATGGGGCAGTCAAACCGGAGATGCTGAGTTCCTTGATCATCGAGCCCAACCTCTGGCCCACCTCCGCGCTACTCGACTGGCTGAGTATTCTGAAACGCGTCGACGGCGTACCGCAACGCGCGGAGCGGCTGCCAGAAGCGCAGCAGATCCTCCGCTCCCGGCTCACCTTCCGCGGTACCACGATGGGCTTTTCCACCGAGGAAAACGATCGCCTCTGGTGGTTGATGACGACAGTCGACCTCAACGCCGTCAAGGCGTTGCTGCTGCTGGCCGACCAGGACGGCTGGCACGAAGACCTTCCGCGTCTGATGACCGGCGCCCTCGGCCGGCAACGGCGCGGGCATTGGGACACGACTACCGCCAACGCCTGGGGCGTGCTCGCGCTGGAGAAATTCGGTTCTGCGTTTCAGGCCGCGCCCGTGGTCGGGACGACTGAGGGAAAACTCGCCGAGATGCGCAGCGAGTGGACATGGGTACCGGCCCAGTCGCGGGGCGAGCTCGATTTCCACTGGCCGGATCGCGCAGCCTGGCTCGAGCTGGAACATCGCGGAACGGGCGTACCGTGGGCGACGATCCAGAGCCGCGCGGCGCTACCGCTTAAGGCGGCGGATTTCAGCGGGTACTCGATTCGACGCAGCGTCCAGCCGCTGGAACAAAAGCAGTCCGGCGTCTGGAGCCGGGGCGATGTCGCTCGGGTGCGACTGGAATTGGAGGCCCAGGCGGACATGACCTGGGTGGTGGTCGACGATCCGATCCCCGGGGGCGCCTCCATCCTCGGCACCGGCCTCGGCCGTGATTCGGCGCTGCTGACCGCTGGCGAGCGGCAGGAGGGATGGGTCTGGCCGATCTACGAGGAACGGCGCTTCGATGCCTTCCGCGCCTATTACGATTACGTGCCTAAGGGCAAGTGGACCGTCGAATACACGCTGCGCCTCAACAATCCCGGCCGCTTCGCGCAGCCGCCGACCCGCATCGAGGCCTTGTATGCGCCCGAGGTCTACGGCGAATCGCCGAATCCGGTGGTCGAGATCGCGGCCGATCCGTGAAGCGGATCCTGGCTCTGCTGTTCCTCCTGGCGGCGGTCGATGCCATCGCCGCGGTACCGTCCTTCGAAGAGGTTCGTTCGGCCTGGCGACCTTCGGAAGCTTATTTGCTCGACCGCAACGGTGCACTCCTGCACGAGTTGCGCGTGGATCGGCAAGGACGCCGCTTGGCCTGGATACCCCTCGACGAGATTTCGCCGGCGCTGATTCGGGCGATCGTGACGGCCGAGGACCGGCGTTTCTATCGGCATCGTGGCGTCGATTGGCGGGCTCTCGGCGGAGCCGTGTGGAACCGGCTGACCGGCGGGCCAGCGCGCGGGGCGAGCACGCTCTCGATGCAGGTCGTGGGGCGACTCGATCCGGCGCTGGCGCCGCAGTCCGCGCATCGCACGTGGCGCCAGAAGGCGCTGCAGATCCGCGCCGCCGTCGCACTCGAACGAGCCTGGCGCAAGGGTGAGATCCTCGAGGCCTATCTGAATCTGGTCGGCTTCCGCGGCGAATTGCAGGGCGTCGCGGCCGCCGCCCAAGGGCTCTTCGGCAAGCAGGCCGCCGGCCTCGACGAAGGGGAGGCCTTGCTGCTCGCGGCCGGGCTGCCGACTCCCAGCATCAGCCCGGACAGGTTGGCCGGAAAAGCTTGCGCGATCGCCAAAGCCGGAAACTTCGCCGTGGAGTGCGCCACTCTGCGCCGGCGCGCGCAACAACTCACCGCAACTCCGCACATCCACGCCGCCATGGCTCTGGCACCCCATCTGGCCAGGCAGTTTCTCAAGCAGCCGGGCGAGTCGGTTTCGACGACGCTGGATGCGTCGACCCAGCGTCTGGTGCTGGACGCTCTTCAACAGCAGTTGCGTGGACTAGCCGACCGTAATGTCCGGGACGGCGCAGCGATCGTCGTCGACAATGCCAGCGGCGGCATTCTGGCCTACGTGGGGTCGGCGGGACCGCTTTCCCGATCTCCGCACGTCGATGGGGTGCGCGCCCAACGGCAGGCGGGTTCGACGCTGAAGCCGTTCCTGTATGGCTTGGCGCTGGAAAAACGCTACCTGACCGCGGCGTCCCTGCTGAGCGACACCCCCGTGAACCTGGAGACGACGAACGGTCTCTACATCCCGCAGAATTACGACCGGGATTTCAAGGGGACGGTCAGCGTCCGCACCGCGCTGGCGGGTTCTCTGAACGTGCCGGCGGTCCGAACTGTGGCCCTGGTCGGTGTCGAGCGCTTGCGCGACCGGCTGCACGACCTCGGTTACGTTGGTATCACCCAAGACGGCGAATACTACGGCTTCTCCCTGGCCCTGGGATCCGCCGAGGTGAGTCTTTGGGAACAGGCCAACGCCTATCGCACTCTGGCCAACGGCGGCTGGTATCGCCCCTTGCGACTGCGGGCTAAGGACGAGACCGGATCGCCGCGGCGGATCCTGGACGAACCGACAGCCTTCCTCGTCTCCGATATCCTGGCCGACCGCGCCGGCCGGGCGGTGACCTTCGGTCTCGACAATCCGCTGACGACCCGCTACTGGAGCGCAGTCAAGACCGGCACCAGCAAGGACCTGCGCGATAACTGGTGCATTGGTTTCAGCCGGCGCTACACGGTGGGGGTCTGGGTCGGGAACTTCGAGGGCGATGCGATGCACGAGGTCTCGGGCATCACCGGCGCGGCTCCGGTCTGGCTGGAGATCATGGATGCGCTGCACACTGGCGACTGGGCGACCAGTCCGGCGCCGGTGCCTCCGGAAGGACTCGTTCAGCGCACCGTGCGCTTCGACCCGGCCGTCGAACCGCCCCGCTTCGAGTGGTTTCTCCCCGGAACCGAAACCGAAACGGTCGCGCTGAGCGACCTGCGACACAAACCACCGCGCATCGCTTCGCCCCCGAACGGCGTCGTCATCGCCCTGGATCCGGACATGCCCGAGGCGAATCAGGCCGTCGTCTTCATTGCCAGGCCGTCGAAGGATGACAGCTCGTTTGTTCTAGATGGCCAAGCGCTCGCCCCGGCGATCGAACGCTACAAATGGCGGCCCTTGCCGGGGCGTCATCGCCTGGCGCTGGTCGGGGCGGACCGGAAAATCTACGACACCGTCGATTTCACCGTGCGGCGGGTGCGATAGGGGACAATGGACCAATCGCTGGCAGGGTATGCTGACACCAAGGATCACCTGCGATACCCTCGTGTTCGATGCCCGGCCGCTTCGCGGCGGGAAGCTCAGAAGTTACGTTCTTGTTTTTACGCATATGATTCTTTCACACCGAAAGCGCAATACGTAGATTTGCCTACACCCGACGGTGGAGATCGCGGGTGGAAAGGATGACAGAGTTCTGGGGACTCAGTCCAAGCTGCTTCGCCGCCATCCCCTGCATGCGCTGCAGGACTGGTTCGTTCCCCAGAAAGATCTGCCCCGCGAGATGCTTCCACGGTGCTGGCTGTTCAGGGTCACTCCGGCCCGAACCCCAACGGCTCCGTGCGCTCCGCTTCCATTGCTTGATTTCTCCCCAGTGCTCCTTGTATCCTGAACAATAAATGTGGGAGCGGCAATAAGGGGGCCCATATGAAGACAACTATCGAGATCGGTGACGCGCTCTTTCGGGAGGTCAAGCGCCTGGCCGCCCAACGTCGGACTACCTTGCGGGCAATCATTGAAGCAGCCCTGCGACAGTTCTTGCGAGAGGCGCCAACTGGCGTGGGGGAATTCAAGCTTCGTCACAAGGCTTTCCGGGGCCAGGGGCTTCAACCCGGTCTCGAGGAAGGAAACTGGTCGGAAATCCGCGCGCGTGCTTACGAGGGACGCGGCGGGTGATTGCCATTGACACCAATATCTTGGTCTATGCGCACCGCGAGGATTCCCGTTGGCACGCGCCCGCGATTGCCTGTATCGAGAGTGTGGCCGAATCCGGTCGGGCATGGGCCATACCCTGGCCCTGTATCCACGAATTCCTGGCGATTGCAACGCATCCTCGCATCTACCAACCTCCGACGCCATTGGACATCGCGCTTGAGCAGGTTGAGTGTTGGTTGGAAGCACCCACGTTAGTCCCAATCGGTGAGGCCGAGGGCTATTGGCGATTTCTGCGTTCAGTGGCTTACAACCGGCAAAGTGGCGGGACCACAAGTCCATGACGCGCGGATTGCGACCATTTGCCTGCATCATGGTGTTAAAGAGCTGTGGACGGCCGACCGGGATTTCAGCCGCTACAAGGGCCTCAGGATTCACAATCCACTGATTGGCGGCTGACTCCAGGTCCGCTGACGTTACGTCGGTTTCTGGTGGCGCAGATAGAGTGGACAGAAAGGAACCGGTTGATTGCGTTTTCCCGGTCTTGGGTTGAACGGTTCTTGCGCCCCAGCGCGAGTCTTGCCGCAGCTCCCCCTGGTGGTGGGAAGTCGGCCCTTAAATATCGGCTTGACCACCCGCCCCAAGGCTCTGATTTTGGCGAGGTTCGAACGTCGCCTATTATTGGGCCGGCATAATAGTGCGGAAATACGACCGCAAACTAATTTGGTCAGGAAACGGGATGTCCAGCCGAAACTGCACCTTGGTCTGCGGATCGTCGACATCGACGAAGATGCCGTGAGACGTATGCGACGCGCAGCAGAAAGGTGTCCCGACGGTCGCTCCGATGCGCACAAACCCTGTTGCGGATCTGCGATATCGGACGTACGCACAGCACGCCAAGAATGACTCTAGGTGGGGGGAGAGATCGGCGAAATCGAGTCTGACCCCGATTTCGGGCGGTTGAAGCGCTGGGTGTAAATCCCGTTTAACTGGCGCATGCCCTTAGGATAGGTTGCC
>Ga0209254_10004045_pt1 | contig 13416 bp, 8 predicted proteins | sample FrelakmetDIP11DI_FD_187148 | JGI IMG/M metagenome (GOLD analysis project Ga0209254, IMG submission 187148) | Freshwater lake sediment microbial communities from the University of Notre Dame, USA, for methane emissions studies - DIP11 DI (SPAdes)... | ecosystem: Environmental > Aquatic >...
TACGCGCGATCCCCCGCGCACTCGCCTGACCGTTGGCGGCCGCGATCTCGGCGCTGCGCCACGGAGCACTGCACGCGTCCTGCCACGGCCTGATCGATGGATTCTGCAACGCGCACTTGAACAGCGGCGGCATTTTGATACCCATCAACGCCGTGAGGTCGGGAATTTTGCGCGCGTAGTTCGGGCCGATGAGATCGGCAACGCGGCCGTGTTGCGCCGTTGGTAGCCCGAGATAGAAGTCGGCGCCGAGCGGACCGGCAATACGCATTGCGAGAATAGACCCCAACGTTTCCCCAGTGGCGCGCAACGCGAGTTCGCCGGGCAGATAACCCCACAGAACGGCGTGATAACCAGCGGCGGTGCCGGGATCCCAATGCGGTTCTTCGGCCGCGATCCGCGCAACCATGGTTCGCCAGTCGTACAGATCGGTGATGGCGACTGCTTCACGCAGACCGCACACGCCCGACTGGTGGGACAACAGCTGGCCCACGGTTAAACCATTGCGCCCCGCGCGCAACTCGGGCCAGTAGTCCGCGACCGGTGCGTCGTAGTCGATCAGACCGTCTTCCACCAGCGCAGCAAAGGCGATCGATGCGACTCCCTTCGTCGTCGAGTACACGTTCACCAATGTATCTGCCTGCCACGGCCGCGTGCAGCCGCGGTCCTGATAGCCGCCCCACAGATCGACCACCGTCTCGCCATCGACGATCGCGCAGAAGCTCGCGCCAACCTCGATATCGTCGGAAAAATTGCGCTCGAATACCTCGCGCACCGGCTCGAAGCCACTCGCCACCCTTCCGTGGACCGGAAAATCGCTCAAGACGTGTACCAATCAGCTAGCGCAAAGCGGTTGAATAGCAGATTCGTCTGGGGGATACCACAGCCGGCCCGCAGCCGCGGCACGCGGCAAATTGGCTGGATAGGTCCGCTCGGCGTGGCTGGTTAACCTCGGCGCCTCCGCATCGGCCATCGAGACCCGTCCATGAACAACGACATCGCCCTGTGGTCCACGACTCGCCAGGCGGATGCGATCCGGCGTCGTGAAATCACCAGCCGCGCATTGCTTGAGCATCTGATCGCGCGCATCGAACACATCAATCCGGCGCTGAACGCGATCGTCACGACGAACTTCCGGGGCGCACGTGCCGCCGCGGACACCGCCGACGCGGCGCGGCCGAGCTGCACAACAACGTGCCGTCGCGCGATGCAGCCGTCGTGCGCGCCGTCAAAGACGCCGGCGCCATCGTCATCGGCAAGTCGAACCTGCCGCGCTGGTCCGGCGACGTGCACGCCTTCAATCAGATGTTCGGCACCACCGTAAATCTGAGGAACGCCGAGCGCGTCCCAGGCGGATCGTCAGGCGGCGCCGGAGCGGCAGTGGCAATGGGGCTGACGTCGTTTGAGATCGGCACCGACATTGGCGGTTCGATCCGCATTCCATCGGCATTCAATGGCGTGTTCGGCCACAAGCCGAGCTTCGGCGTCGTGCCGAGCTCCGGCTATCTGGATCACCCGGCCGGTGGCACGACGGAAGCGGACGTCAACGTCATCGGGCCAATTGCGCGTTCCGCCGAAGATCTGGAGTTGTTGCTGAAAATTCTGCTGCGCAAGGACCGGCCGCTCATCGCCGACCTCGCGCCGCCGCCGCAGGACGTCCGCTCGCCGCGCGTTGCGGCCTGGCTCGACGATTCGTTCTGTCCGATCGACACCGAAGTGCTCGACGTCATCACTGCCGCGACCGATGCGTTGGAAGCATCGGGCGCGTCGGTGGATCGAAACGCACGCCCGGACATCGATGCCGGTGCCGCGGCCTCGCGCGGCACGGTGTTGGTGTTGGCAGCAATGATGCAATCGTCCCCACCCGACGTCGGAGCGATGCTGACGACACATCGCGCGTGGCTCGATGCACTTATGGCCCGCGAAGCGATTCGCGGCAGATGGGCGGAATTTTTCATGCGGTATGACGCGGTGCTGATGCCCGTAACGTTCGTGCCGCCGTTCCCGCACGACCACTCGGGCGATTTCGGCACGCGCACGCTGTTGTGCAACGGAACCACACGCCCGTACCTCGACCTGGTGTGCTGGACCATTCTTAGCGGCAAGGCGTATCTGCCCGTTACCGTGCCACCCATCGGCGTGGGCAAATCGAAACTACCGATCGGCATTCAAGTGGTGGGCCCGTATGGCGCCGACTATCGGACCATTCGTTTGGCGGGGCACATCGCTCCGCGTTGTGCGGTGGCTATCAGCCGCCACCGATCGCGTAAAGCTGCTGCGGCATCCCCGTATAGCCTACGACGATCATCGCCGCGCACCGTGCGAATTTGCGCTGCAGATGGAGAGCGTCGGCATGACCGCAATCGACCTCGAAGGCGAAGTGCTCGGCATCGTCCGCAAGCTCGCGGGCGAACTGCATCCGCACCGCCGCGAAACTTCGATCAGCCTCGATTCCAGTCTCGACCGCGAACTCGGGTTCGACAGTCTCGCACGCAGCGAACTGCTGCTACGTGTTGCCGAAGCGATGCAGATCGAACTTCCCGACGAACTGCTCGGCACCGCGGAGACACCACGAGATCTGCTGCGCGCGCTGCGCGCTGCACCGAGCCAGCGTAGCACCGCGCAACGGACTGCCTCGCGCGACTCGGACCAGCGGCCCGCGTCAATCTACGTGCCGCTGAGCGCACATACGCTTGTCGAAGTGTTGATCGCTCATGCAACGGCGCATCCGGAGAGGGTCCATGTGCGGATCTATGAAGGAACCAGTGACACGCCCCGCCCGATTTCGTACGGGGTATTGTTGGCTCGGGCGCAACGTGTCGCCGCGGGATTACGGCACGCCGGGCTCGAACCCGGCCAAGCGGTGGCCATCATGCTGCCGACCAGTGCCGCGTATCTCGAGACGTTCCTCGGTGTGCTGCTCGCAAACGGCGTGGCGCTGCCAATCTATCCACCGGAGCGACCATCGCAGCTGGAGGATCATCTGCAGCGGCACGGTCTGATCCTCGACAGCGCGCAAGCGAAATTGTTGGTGGCGCCTGCGCAGGCGCATCCGGTCGTGCGGTTGTTGCGCAGCCAGGCGCTCTGTCTCGAAGCCGCGGTCACGCCCGAGTCGCTGGCGAGCAACGATACGGAAGCATTCGAACCAACACCGATACGCGCCGACGACGTTGCAATGCTGCAGTACACGTCGGGCAGCACCGGCCAGCCGAAGGGTGTGATCCTGACGCACGCTCAACTGCTTGCCAACATCCGCGCAATGGGGACGGCGATCGCGGCCGAGCCGAGCGATGTATTCCTGAGCTGGCTGCCGCTGTATCACGATATGGGCCTGATCGGCGCCTGGCTCGGCAGCCTTTACTACGGGATGGAACTGGTACTGATGCCGCCCACGGCGTTCCTCGGCCGTCCGGCGCGCTGGCTGACCCGGTTGCACGAGCACCGCGCAACGATCTCCGGCGCTCCCAACTTCGCCTACGAGACGTGCGTGACGCGCATCCGCGACGATCAGATCGCGGGCCTCGACCTCAGCAGTTGGCGGTTGGCGTTCAACGGCGCGGAGCCGGTGATTCCGGACACGGTCAGACGTTTTTGCCAACGGTTTGCGCACTACGGGTTCCGCCCGGAGGCCATGGCGCCGGCATACGGTCTCGCCGAGGCAGGGGTGTGTCTCACGGTTCCGCCACTTCACCGCGGGCCTGTATTCGATCGGGTCGATCGGGATACCTATCAGCGACGCGGCGAGGCGGTTCCAGCTTCGGTCGACGTCGCGAACGCGCTCGAGTTCATCGCCAGCGGTCAGGCGTTGCCGGGTTATCAGTTGCGCATCGTCGATGACACACTGCGCGAACTACCCGACCGGCGCGAAGGGCACGTAGAGTTCCGCGGGCCGTCCGCGACCCTCGGTTACATGCGCAACCCGGCGGCTACACGGCGACTATTTCACGGCGAGTGGCTCGATACCGGCGACCTTGGCTACATCGTCGGCGGCGACCTGTTCATCACCAGCCGGGTCAAGGACCTCATCAAACGCGCTGGACGCAACATCTATCCGTACGAAGTCGAAGCAGCAGTCGGCCATCTCCCCGGTGTACGCAACGGCTGTGTCGCCGCATTCGGCACCGCTGATGCCGCCCTGCGAACCGAGAAGCTCGTCATTGTTGCGGAGACCATCGAGACAACCAAGGACGCGCGCGCAGCGCTACGGGAACGTATCGATCGCTGCGCGACGGAGGTGCTCGGTCTCGCGGCCGATGATGTAGTGCTGGTGCCACCCAACACCGTGCCGAAGACCGCCAGCAGCAAGATCCGTCGCGCCGAATGTCGGGAACGCTACGATCGCGGCGAACTCGGCCGACCTGCGTCCGCGGTCGCCTGGCAGGTTATACGACTGTGGTGGAGCGGCGGTCGGCGGCTCCGGCGCACGCTGTCCGACGAGGCGTATGCGCTGTGGGCCAGGATCGTCTTCGGCACGATCGCGGCGTTCACCTGGCTGCTGATCGCGGCGCTGCCGACCGAACCCTTGCGTTGGGCGGTAATGTCGCGTGCAGCCGATCTGCTGCTGCGCCTGACGCGAGTTCCACTCAGCGTTCGCGGTATTGAGAATCTACCATCGCAGCCCTGTGTGCTCGTTAGTAACCACGCAAGTTACCTCGACGGTGTTGCGCTGGTCGCCGCACTGCCGCCGATCTTCTCGTTCGTGGTCAAAGGCGAGCTGAAAGAGAAATTCTTCGCGCGCGTCTTCCTAGAACGGATCCGCGCGAGCTTCGTCGAGCGCTTCGATGCACAACAGGGCGTGTTGGATGCGCACCGAACGACCGAGTTACTGCGCGCTGGCCGATCGGTATTGTTCTTCGCCGAAGGCACGCTGACGCGCATGCCCGGATTGTTGCCGTTTCACATGGGCGCGTTCGTGGCCGCCGCCGAGGCGCGTGTGCCGGTGGTGCCGATCACCCTGCGCGGCACGCGCTCCATCCTGCGTGCCGACGTCTGGTTCGCACACCGTGGAGCGATATCGGTCGACATCGCCGCGCCGGTGACGGCCGACGGCCCCGAGTGGCAGGCGGCGGTCCGCCTGCGCGGACACGTGCGCGAGGCGATTCTCGCGTCTCTCGACGAGCCGGACCTCGCGCACATGATGCCGCCGGAACTCGGTGCTGATGCCACTTAGCGATGCGCCCGGGCTAACGTGCATACCAGGCCGCAACGAATTTCCGCCACATCGGACGCGCAGACTTCAGCCCGGACGACCATCCGCCCGCGCCCGCGACAGGATCGGCCAGAACGTGAGCGCGAACAGTGCAAAGGCAGCGACCCAAAGTAACCCCGCCATCTCGACCGCCAACTGGTAGGACTGCGGCAGCAGCAACGGCACGAACACCCGCACCGCCGCGGCGACGAGGACCAGAACATAGACCGCGATCTCCGCGGTGCCGGCCACCAGCGGACGACCGGTATGTCCGCGCGAAGTCCGCGTCATCATGCCCAGCGTCAACGCACCGATCGCGCCGACCGTCAGCGCATGATTGGCGAGGCTTTGCGTCACGACATCGAAGGCCGCGCAGGCACGCAACACAAAATGCACCACGATCCATGCGTACGCCGCATGCAGGATCCACAGTATCGGACGACCCCGCGTGCGCCATGGCTGCCACAACACGAGTCGCGTCGCATGCGCCGCGGCGGCGACGCTCGCAATCACGGCAATTGCAGCGCGCGGCAGATCCAGAACGTCAGCCGCAAACAGCGCCAACACAACGCCCAGCGCTAGACTTTCGAGACCGACTATCCGCCGCGGCCTCGATCCTTCCACCGCGTTGCCGGTGAACATCGGGATGACGCGTCCACCCATCACCACCATGGTGAATACGATCAGGTCGAGGCCGATCTGCATGGCGCGCGTGATGTCGATCGACACGACGCCGGCCATGGCAAGATAAAAGCACAGATTGGCCGCGCCGAGGCCAAGCAACAACGCGACGAAGAAGTAGTTGCGGCGATTGCCACTGCCGATCAGCGGGCGCGCGATACCGATTGCCGCGGCGACCACGAACGCTACGTCAAATGCGGCGGCGAGCCCATGCCACGGCGTCGCCACCAACAGCCTGGCCGCCAACCACAACCCGACGATCGACGCGAGGCCGAGCCCGGTCGGGGTCGGCTGGTTGGTCCAGTTGCGCACCGCAGTGAACAGAAAGCCGACGATGACCGCCAACGTATAACCGAACAACATCTCGTGCGCATGCCACAGCGGACCCGCGCCCAGTACATGCACACCGGTCCACCCCGTGAACTGCGCGATCCAGGCCGCAATGGAAATTGCCGAAAAAATACCCGCGAACAGGAACAGCGGCCGGAATCCGAGATTCCACAGCGCAAAGCGTGATGACGGGCTGGCTGGCATGGAAGACATGCCAGCCATGCTAACAGAACAATTGTGCCGCGACTTGGCCGCGCGGAAGGCCTCAACAGCTAACGCTTCGGCCGACCGCGTTTGCGATGGCGCTTCGCCACCGCCACGGCACTGTACGCGGATGCCTCTTCGCCCAGGCGTAACGTAAACGGGCTGCGAACCGATACACCCCCGTATACCGCCCCGTCCTGCAGATCTTCGGTGAGCAACAGCGCGCATCCCTGAAATTGAGCGGCGCCGATCATCAGGCTATCCCACCCACTGAGCCGATAGCGTTGCTCGATCTCTCGACCGCGTTTGAGAAGAGCTACGTCAGTGGCGATCGGCCGCCAGGTGAACAAGGTCTCTACGTCATCCCACGCGTCGTCCGGATCGAGACCGGGATCGAGCTTGCGCGTGACGGTCACGTAGTACTCGGACAACACCTGCGTGCTCGTACGACCGAGCTGCTCGCGCCACAGATGATCTAGCCATTGCGCGGCTTGCGGTTGCTTCAGCGATTCGCTCGCATCACGCGCGTAGACGAATAGGTTAGTGTCAACGAAGACTGGAGCGATCATGTAGAGCTTCGCGTGCGGGGTAGTGGTGACCTTTCCGTTTGAGTTTGACGGGTGCTTTACCCAGGTAGCGGCGCATGGCGCTATCGTAGTCGTGCTGCTCGTGCATCCGCTCGCGCAATAGCTCTCCGACGATGCGCGAAACGCTCATGTCGTTTTTGGCCGCGTATACACGAACCCACGCGGCAGTTCGCTCATCCAGTGTAGTGGTGACGTTTTTCACTTCGATCACCGCAGGGATCAACAAAGGAGACGGCACCTTGCCACGAGATTCGTGTATTTAGTGACGCCACGATCGGAATTCTGTGCGCGGGAATTCGCGCATCACGACCGCTCGCCAGCGTTCGATGCAACAACTCACGACTGAGACCCGCCGCGCCGGCGACGTCAGAGAAGACCCTGGATCGTAGTACGTTGCTCACGACAACACTCGCGACGCGTGGTAGCGCTCGACATAGTCACGCCGGTACCACCTACTCATGCGAGCGCTATTGCCGATGTACGCGGACACCGAGGTAGAGGAATAATGCGGATCCGTGACTGGGCTTGAAGAAGTCGGCAAGGAACATTCGGTGAACACAATCAATCCAACGCGCATGACGCTCCGACGCCCGCCGTTCGCCTACCGCCGCGAAGCGGCCGCACATTGGAATGCGGCGCGGCCCGAGTTTTCGCAGATGGTTAACGCGGCTTCGCTCGCCATGCCGTATCTCGAACCGTATCTCATCAAGACGATGCGCGAGGCACGGCCGCTCATCACCGATCCGGCACTCGCCGCCGAACTTGATCTGTATTGTCGCCAGGAAGCGGCGCATTTCAGCGAACACCGCAGGTTCAATGAAGAACTGAAAGCGCTGCGCCCCGAGACGATTGCAAATATTGAAGCTGTGCTGGCAGACGACTATGCCCGCCTCGGGCGCGAACGATCGCTGCGCTTCAATCTCGCATATGCCGAAGGCTTCGAGTCGATGGCGCTCGCCCTCGGTCACATGCTGATCGAAGATCGCGCGTTTTTATTCGGCGGTGCACAGAGCGGGGTCGCCTCGCTGGTGCTGTGGCATTTTGTCGAAGAGATCGAACACAAGAACGTCGCCTTCGACGTCTTCGAACATGTGTCGGGCAGTTATATGTGGCGGCTGATTGGTCTCTTCTACGCGACCGGTCATATCTTCCGGCGCACGCGCAGCGGTTATCAGCAACTGCTGAAGGAAGACGGTCTCTGGCACAACCTGCGCTCACGATTGGCGCTCGCCCGGATGATCCTGCGCATCTTTGCGAAACTCGGGCCGAAATTTCTGCGTATCCTCAATCCTTTCTACCATCCGAGTACCGTCGCCGATCCCGCATGGATGCTCGCGTGGCGGACGTTGCACAAAACAAACGAAACTGCAGCTGCACGCCTCGATACGCATCGGCTGCACGAGGCCATACCGAGTTCCTGTCCCGTCTGAAATTCGAGCCGCCGGAGAACCTCATGGAGACAATGCCCACACGCCTGCGCGCCCTGCTGTTCGGCAACGGTGTCGGACTCATGGTCCTCGCCGTCGTCATCGGCTGGATCTGGATGTTCGCGCTGCTCAACAAAATCGTTCTATGGCCACTGCCGTTCGACGTTCCCGTGTCGATTCCCGACGACGGGCGCGCGTGGCGTATGGCACACGTCGAAGCCATCACCGAGGGGCTGCTGTTGATGGCCGTCGGCCTCGGCGGTCAGTTCATGCGACTGAGCCGCACGCAGTTCACCTGGCTGTTCTGGTCGTCGCTTGTGACCGGCTGGTTGTTCAGCGTGCCGCCGATTTTCAACGCGTTGTTCGGTACACGCGGTCTCGCCTTTGGCGGCGGTCCGTTCAAAGACGGCGTCGCCAACAACGTGATCTATCTGTTCGGCTGGCCGCCTGTCGTTGCCGTGCACATCATGCTCGGCCTCGCAGTGTGGGGTGTGTGGCGATTTCTGAAGAGCGAATCGCGCGGTATACCGATCGCATGAGTGAGAAATCTAAAGTTGCACTTTAGATTTCTCACCACTTCAACGTTCAAGCAGATGCGCGTTCCGCCGGACCCGATCCTTCGTTTCGCCGTCAACGAAGCGTTGCTGCGCGCCAGGCTACGCCGGGCGCGTCAGGCGACCGCCTTGCCGCGCGGGCCCGAATACTCGAGCTCGTAATCGGAGAGCGCCAGTTCGTGGGTGACTTCCCAGTACTCATGCAGACTGAACGGTGAGTTGTTTACCACCCGACCTTGGCTGTTTTTGTACCAGCTCTGAACCCCGGGATGGCCCCACGCCAGTTTTTCGCTGATGCGCTGCACCTGTTCGTTATAGCGCTCGTTGACGCCCCGATTCACTTCCATCGCGTCGATGCCTCCATCGAGCATCGCTGCGACACACTGCATCACGTAATGAATCTGGCACTCCACCTGATAAATGATGCTGCCGCCGTGCACGATGTTGGTGTTCGGTCCGTAAAGGCAGAACAGATTCGGGAAATCAGGTACCGAGATGCCTTTGTATGCCTTCGGATAATCGCCCCACTGTTCGGCTAGCGTTGCGCCGGAGCGGCCGCGCACATCCATCGGCCACAGGAATAGATTCGAGCGAAAGCCGGTACCAAGAATCAGGACGTCGGCCGCGTGCACCTTGCCGTCCACTGTCTCGATGCCCTGCGCGGTGATTCGGCGGATGCCGTCCGTCACCAGATCCACGTTGTCGCGGGCGAGCGTGCGGTACCAGTTGTTGTCGACGATCAACCGTTTGCCCCACACGGGATATTCCGGCACACACTTCGACAGCAGACTCTGTTTGGGTCCCAGTTCGAGGCTGATGTAAGCCGTCAGCGCCGCACGCATATCGTCGCTCGCCTGATTCATGGCGCGTTCGGGATGCAGCCACGCGGGATCGGCGTTCACAGTCGGCCAGGCGCGGTCGGCAAAGCTCCAGATCATCCGCGCGCGATGCCACTCGGCGTAAAACGGAATGTAGTTCAACGCCCATTTGAGGCCCGCTTCCACCGGGCGGTAATAATCGCGCGCCGGCGACACCCAGTGCGGCGAACGCTGGAATACATCCACGTGGGCGGCCTTCGCCGCCGTCTTCGGTAGAAACTGCACAGCGCTGCAGCCTGAGCCGATGACGGCAATACGTTTGCCTTGCAGCTCCACGTCGTGCCGCCAACGTGCCGAGTGAAACATCGGCCCCGCAAAATTCGCCAGCCCTTCGATATCGGGCAGCGCCGGCCGGTTCAGTTGGCCCACCGCGCTCACCAGCGCGTTGCCGGTCAGCGTTGCTTCGCTGCCGTCCTTGTGTCGGGTGCGCACCTTCCATGTGTGGGAGGCGGCATCGTAATGCGCCGACACTACTTCGGTGGACAAGCGGATACGATCGCGCACACCAAAGTCGTCGACGCAGCGTTCGAAGTACGCGTACAACTCGTCGCGCTTGGAGAAATAACCCGACCAGTTCGGATTGCGCTCGAAGGAGTACGAATAAAAGTGATTCGGCGTATCGACGCCGCAGTCCGGGTAGGAGTTCTCGTACCAGGTTCCGCCGACGGCGTCGTTCTTCTCGATCACCGTAAAGGCGATGCCGGCATCCTTCAATTTTGCGGCCATGCCGAGGCCCGACATACCCGCACCAATGATGATCACGCGAAAGTCGTCCACCCGGCGGCGATCCTTATTGCGTGCCTGCGCAAGAATTGTCCGCCACTGCGCATCGCGGTCTACCAGACTTGTCTCCTCCAGCAGCATCGCGGCATAAGCCTGCGGGACCGGCTCGGCGATCGAGAACGACAACATTTCGGTGAACGTTTCGAGTGATGGCGCTTCCGGCAAAACGAGCTGGCCATCTCGAACCCGACGCAGGATGTCGAACGCACCGTCGCGAATCTCCTGCGCAACATCGTCGGCATAACCGCCGCTGTCATCGGGAAACATGCTCCCCTCGGGGACCACCATCGCGAGCGGTGCGTACCGCGCGGCCAGCCAGCGCTGATCGCCGCTCAACTGCACCATCACCATCAACAGGTTCGGCAGGTTTACATCGCGCAGCGCGGCGCGCAGATCGGCATCGGTTCCAGGAATGTTTGCAGTACGTGTCATAGCTCCCCTCGTGTCGGTTGTTAGCGATCAGCGCTGCTGATGTACGGAATAGACTGGGCGAGGCCGGCTGAATGCGTGCGGTATGCCGTGTGCTTCGCCATACGAGCAGGGTACCGCCTTAGTGTCGCGACGAGCAACGCCGCGCGCCGCTCAGAACGCATCGCGCCATAGCCCGACTGGGTCCGGCCCGCGCCACGTCAAGTGCAGGCGGGTTGCCGCGGGCGATTGGGGTAGGCTTGCCGGCGGCGACGGCGCGATACTCGCCGGGAAGCAGGTAACCGTCGGCGGAACTGCCCATTCGTTCGATTTCATTGGCGTATCGAGGAGGACTCAGATGCGGCTGGCACACAAGGTGGCACTGATCAGCGGAGGCGGGTCGGGCATCGGCGCCGCAGCCGCCCGGCTGTTTGCACGCGAAGGTGCGAAGGTAATCGTCACGGGCCGGCGTCGTGAGCCGATCGAGGCGGTCGCCGCAGAGATTGGCGGCGTAGCCGTAGCGGGCGACACCCACGACCCGGCGCATGTCGCGCAGGCGGTGGCAACCGCGGTCACGCGATTCGGCGGGCTCGACATCGTCGTCGCGTCCGCCGGGTTGGGTTTTGCGGGCTCGGCCGGCGACATCGACGACGATCACTGGCAGCAAACGCTCGACGTAAATCTGACCGGCGCGATGGTGCTCGTTCGCGCCGCGCTGCCGGCGATGCTCGAACGCGGCGGCGGATCGATCGTGCTGGTATCGAGCGTGAACGGTTTGGTCGGCGCGCCGAGCCTCGTCGCCTACGACACGTCGAAGGCCGGTCTCATCGCTCTGTCCCGCTCGATCGCCGTCGACTACGGCGCGCGCGGCATCCGCTCGAATACGTTGTGTCCGGGCTGGGTGGTCACGCCGATGGGCGACGGCGCGATGGATGCGCTCGCGGCTGCACGCGGCATCAGCCGTCAGGATGCGTACGACCTGGCCACGCGTCACGTTCCGCTGCGGCGCGCGGCAACGGCGCAGGAGATCGCGTCGTGTTGTCTATTCCTTGCGTCGGACGAGTCTTCCATCGTTACCGGCACTACGCTGGTCGCCGACGGTGGTGGTCTGGCGGTGGACATGACAAGCATCGTGTTCCGGAGCCCGGCAGCATAAAACCGTTAGCCGCCCCAGCACACCCTCACGATCTCCGGATCACGTTGCGCAGGCTTCAGTCTCGAGCCACCCGGTAACGTAGCGGGTTTTATGCATGCCGACGCACGCGCTCGCTGAAGGAGCGGAACTCCGGATGCTCCGCCCACTCGGGAAATTCCCGCTCGATTCGCGTAAGCAGCGCCAGTGCCCGGTCGGTCCGGCCGAGCTGCGTGACGGACCAACGCGCATATTCGAACAACGCTTCGGGCAACCGCTCGCTGCCGGGATAGGCGCGTTCGAAGTCTCCGAGCAATGTGTCTACATAGCGGGCATCCGCCGACGGTGCGACGGCAATCAATGCCATCACCGCAGCTGCGGTGCCCGGTCGAAACAGCGGGTCGATGTCGAGCGCGTTGCGCAGCAACAACCAACCACGCAAGGCCTTGTGGGCGGCGAGCAACCGATCCAGATAATGCCAGCTGTGCTCGAGCAGCAGACGTTTGTCGTGGAACACTTGCAGACGTTGATGCATTCGTTCGTCGAACGAGTAGTCCCCGTCCCGCAGGAACCCCTCGAGCAATTTGCCGGCCCGATCGACGTGATCAACGCCGCAGAGCCTGTGCAGATCGACCATGAGTGCTTCCACCGCGGCCGTGTCGACCTCTACCACCACCGGCTCGGAATCCAACTCGGGCTGCGTGACAACCCTGAGCTGATCGCGACGGTGGTAGAGCACCCTCCCCGCGAGCGCGTGGCCCAGCACAAACATATAGCTCGCGAGCAATACCGCGACGAGGTTCGGCGGGGACATGACAAGGCTCACGACATACAGCGATGCCATTCCGAGGTACATCGACAGCGCGAACGTGAGGTACGCGAGACCCAGGCCCGCTACAAACTGCTTCAGCCGATTGGGATCGAGCCCATCGAGGAATCGTTCGTCGAGCACAATCACGCCCACCACCGCCGGAAGGACCCCGCCGATGGCAACCACGACGCACGTTCCGAACAAACCATTGATCGAATAGCACCACGCTACCATCCCCGCCAGACCAAGCAGCAGCAGCGCCACTTTGAACGCTAGGTAGTTTGCCAGCGGCGACACTTCCTCGATCTCGATGCTGCGGATCGTCTGCACATTTCCGGCGGCGACGTGCCGCAACGACGCCCACGCATAATGTTGCAACACTCCCAGCACGATGAGCGACGGGAACGGCAGCAACAGCAGCATCAGCAAATTCGCG